>MLJW01000384.1_pt1 | contig 21694 bp, 16 predicted proteins | sample 888231 | NCBI WGS metagenome assembly MLJW01 (sample SAMN05788063, study PRJNA343431) | mine drainage metagenome | isolation source: sample collected from the inflow into an acid mine drainage treatment plant... | place: Germany: Lusatia, lignite mining district
ACGTACAGCCGCCTGCGCCTTTTGTTCCGTCCCGATTGGGGCAGGTAAAGCCGGCATCGAGCGCGATCTTATGCACCCGCATCCCGTAGCGTTTCAGAAGATGCTGACCATAAGTATTTATCCTGTCCGATAGAATCATGCCGGCACCAAAAAAATATTTGAAGATTCTATTATCTTATAATAAGAAAGGCAATTTCCCTGATTTCATCGGCCGTCATTCCTCAAGCCAGATCGCGGTTCGCCACAACGCTCTGATCTACAGGCTGATCGTGACCAGTATCAGTACCGAAATGGCCATGATCCCGGTCGCCAGCCAGCCGAGCACATTCATCCGCCGGCTAACAATGAAACGCCCCATGATCCCGGGTTGAGAAGACATATGCATCAGCGCGGCCATCAGGGGCACAGCCACAATTCCATTGATGACGGCACTCCAGAGCAAGGCTTTGATCGGATCAATGTTGCTGAAATCGAGTGCCGTGCCGAATAGTGTGGCAATGGCAATAATGGCGTAAAAAAGTTTCGCCGCGGAAGGCTTCAAACCCAGGCTGGCCGGCTTGCGCATCAACTCGGCAACGGCATAGGCGGCTGAACCTGCCAACACTGGCACAGCCAGAAGCCCGGTGCCGATGATCCCCGCCGCAAACAGGATGAAAGCAAACTCGCCAGCAATCGGGCGCAATGCCTCGGCAGCCTGGGCGGAAGTCTGAATATCGTGCAGACCGGTAGGATAGAGGGTGGCCGCCGTGGTAAGCATGATAAAGAAAGCAATCAGGTTGGAAAACCCCATGCCGATAACGGTATCCCATTTGATGCGCTTGAGGTGTTGGGTGGCATGTTCAGGTGCATCGAGCAAATCGTTTCTGACCTTGTCGGCACGAATATCCTCAACCTCTTGTGCCGCCTGCCAGAAAAAAAGATAGGGACTGATCGTGGTGCCGAAGATCCCCACGATCAACAACACGTAATTCGTTTGCAGGATCACATGGGGGAACAGGGTATTGGCAATGACGGCGGCCCAGTGCACATGCGAGGCAAAAACGGTGCCAACATAGGCAAATAATGACAAGGTCAGCCATTTCAATACGCGGACATAACGCTGATAGGGAATAAAAACCTGGAGCAGCAGGCAGCCAACGCCGAAAGCCACGGCATAGAAGTGCCTGGGCCCTCCGGCGACCAGTTTGACCGCATCGGCCATCGCAGCAAGGTCCGCCGCGATATTGATCGTATTCGCAATCAGCAGGAGCAGCACCAAGAACAAGGTCACCGCCAGCGGATAGCTGCGGCGCATGTTGGCCGCGAGTCCGCGCCCGGTCACAAGGCCAATGCGTGCGCTGACGACCTGGATTCCAACCATGAGGGGAAAGGTAAAGAACATGGTCCACAAGACACCAAAACCATATTGGGCCCCGGCCTGAGAATAGGTGGCGATGCCGCTCGGATCATCATCGGCCGCACCCGTAATGAGACCAGGGCCCATCTTTTCGAACAGCCGGATAAATTTGAAGCGCTTCATTCTATATCGTCCATCCCGCATGGTATCTGCAAACCCGGCCCCATTGCTGACCTCCGACAGGAATTTTTCCGGCTTGTGTATGCTGGCGCACAGACCCTCCTTGATAAAAATGGGATCATGCAGGCTCTTGTTCGCCAAGGGCTGTCAATGACAACAAAGCTTGTGACCGCTTGTTTCCTGGCTCGGTCTCGCTGGCTCCTTTATATCAGTCATGCTGCCGATTCAGACATGGACTGCTCTCATCCCCGGCCTTCGTCAGGGACACGACGTTAACAAGCAAAATCAGGGGCAGGAAACACCACTAGCCCGGATATGAAAATTGTGACTGACACTGTTTGAGCTCTGTTTCTTGAGGTAACAGCACCCTGTTCTTGTTAATGACGTGAAGACCCTGGTTAAAACTTTCAACCGATACCCCGTCGGTGCTCAGGGCCCGTGCGACACCTGAACCACGCTATTTCCCAGGATCTTTCATATGCTGAATAAAATACTACCGTTCCTGACGCTTGCCTTGCCGTTGCTGCTCGAAGGTTGCTATACACCAATCATCGAAGGTGCGCAGCAGGGTTACGATGCCTCCAGGCGGGGATCACTGAAAACGGAGGCCAGGGAGTCTGACGATCCGGTTGCCGAGTACAATCTGGGCAACAACTACTGTTGCAAAGGTGGAGGCCCGATGGACGATCTGACGGTCTATGACAACATCAAGGCAACCCATTGGTATTGCAAGGCTGCGCGAAGCGGTTACGGACCTGCGCAGTTGCAGCTCGCTCGCCTCTATTCCGGGCACGCCATACGGGGCCTTCATGTCGCCTTGCGGGCCAGCGCACTGGTGGGCACGGCCGAGACCGACCTCGGCGTCGCCCTGATGTGGGCGAGACTGGCGGCCAATAACAAAAGTTCGGGAGACGTCGATGACGCTAGCGAGCTGCAAGATGAGATTACGGGCAAAGCAACGATCAAGGAGCGTGCCGACGCCGATGCCCTGATGAAAAAATGGCGAACCGCCCGCTGCCAGTGGTCCGAGATATTTCCATCCGGCCCCAGCGCGAAAAAATAGGAGCTGCTCCAGATCCGGCTTAACTGCCAGGGCCAGCTACTGCATCTATTGCTGGCGCAGGTATTCCCTGTGTTTCATTTCAAGATAATCGACCCGCTCCACTTCATGCAGCTGGCGGGCATACAATTCCGTGCTGTCGTACCATTTTTGCAGACGCAGTTCCAGCCGATCCTCCGGTGCGACGCTGATGGCGGCAAGATAAGCATCGATCGCCAGAAAATAGCGCATGGTGTTGCGTTCCAACACACCGCGAACGCCATGAATATAGTCCGGCTGGCCATTGGGCAATCTGCCCATGACGGTAAACCCGACCTTGTCCCTGCCAAGCGTTGCCAGATATCCTTGCATAGCGAGGCTGCCGGTCACGCCAAAGGCATAGGCATAGGTAAAATGCAGGAATGTGCGCCCATCCTTAAGCGGCGCAGCTTCCAGCCCGATGTGGTAATCATGCGTGCCCAAAGGGCCTGTTTCAGCGCCGAGTTCTACAGCGAAATAATCCGGGCTCGTGATGACCGTGGAATAGCTAAACTCATTACGATAGGAGTCCGCCAGCGGCTGATCGAAGTTCCTGCCTAGATTGATGGTGAGGATGGTGCCCGTCTTGCTGCTGGAAGCATGGCAGTATTTGACATTGATGTGCAATATCATGACATCGCACCAGTGCGCCGGGTTGTTGAGTGCGGTGTTGACAGTGGAAAACGGATAATCCACCACCGCATAAATGTCGCCCTTCAGGTCACGCGAAGATTCTGCAGAACTGAGATAAAGAGGCCGCTGAAACTGATTATCGAGAAGTTGCGGACCCAGCTCGCTGTACTTGGCGCGCAACCGTTGCGCCGATGGGTTCGGTTCTGGAGCGGAAGGATTTCCGCTGGCCCACCCTGCACACAATGCCAACACAGCAAACAGCAGCCATTGCACCGGCCTTGTTTTCAATGGCTGGCTCAGTACCATGGATATTGTTCGCATGCGCAATGCATCGAGGTTTGCGAAATTTACGGCTTCGATCGGTGCCCACCAGCGGTTTACAGCAGGCGCGCCCACAGCCTTGCCGCCCTTTCCTTGATGCGCGCGCAGAGGGAACGCTTTCTCCATGATTCGAGGGACACCAGCTCGGACGATTCCATGTCCTTCGCGAACAGGCCCTGCATTTGCATGCCGAAATCCTGCCCCAGAACAACTGCATTGATTTCCTGGTTATAGGTGAAACTGCGCCAGTCGAGGTTGGTTGATCCTATGGTTGACCATACCCCGTCTATCAGCGCAGTCTTGGCGTGCAGCAATGCATCCTGGCGTTCGTAGATTCTTATGCCGGCGGCTAGTAGCTCGTCGTAGTAAGAGCGTGAAGCATAAAACACCAGGTCAGAATCTGTTTTCCTGGGCAACAACAACCTCACGTCGACTCCGCGCTGAGCCGCATCCTTTAAAGCGGCAAGCAGTTGCGGGTCAGGAATGAAATAGGCGTTGGTCAGAAAAATCTCGGTTTCCGCACTATTGATGGCTGAGAGCAGGGTTACGTACATTTCATTATAGGCCGCTTCAGGCGAACTGCCGATGGCGCGCACGAGCTCATTGCCATTTTCGTCGGGCTCAGGAAAATAATCTCTTACTGCCAGCGGCTCGCCATTTTGTTCATCCCAGGTCTCCATGAAAATTTTCTGGAATTCACTTACGACTGGGCCAGCCATGCGCAAATCGGTATCACGCCATGTCGTCTTGCCCTTGGTCGGCCGGGGTCGGCCGAAGGAACCGCTGGAGTACACGCTGCTGATATTGACGCCACCAACAAAAGCAACCCGGCCATCCACGACCAATAGCTTGCGATGATCACGCCGGTTGACTTGCCAGCCTTGACGGGCACGCAGGGGATTGATCGGATTGAATTCCAGAACATTCACGCCGCTTTGCTGCAGTGTCTCGAAGAACGCTTTGGGCGTATTGATCGACCCTACGCTATCGTAAATCAGATTGACCTGCACACCGCTGCGCTGTTTGCTGATCAACAGCTTGGCGAAACGCTGGCCGATCTCGTCATTTTCAATGGTGAAGGACTCCATGTTGATATTGTCCTTCGCGTTCTCGATCGCTGCCAGCATGGCACCATATGTTGATGGCCCATCCACCAGCAACTCAACCTTGTTTCCGGCCACCAGCGGACTGCCCACGATCTCCTCTTCCAGCGCCAGATGACGGTCGAAGATATTGGTCTGTTCGCCATTTTTTTCAAGTCTGGCAAGAATTGCCTTGCTCTGCCTGACCGTCAGCGGACCATATTCACCGTCGATCCGTACAGCACGCGACGGATGCATCTCCATGTCGGGCACCATGGTGGGGATCGCGGAGCAACCGACAAGTGATGTCAGGCAAATCGCCGCTGCAAGTTTTGCGATGTGCATAGACCGAATTTCCTTTATTTCCATCAGTATCTCCACCAGGCAGCCATCATTCCGCCCATTCTCTGCAAAGGAATTCGACCTTCAGCACGAGTATCCATGAATGCTCGATCCCGCCAACGACGATACCCATCCAGCCCTCAAGGCATGCTACCGCATCCGCCGTCCCTGCTCCGTGCGTTAGCACACCTACGTATCCGTACAGCAGAGAATTCTGTTCTATCGACGGAAAACATCACCCTAAGTGGGATAGCGCACGGAAGAGTCTGGATAAATACTGATACGCTGAAAGAAGTCTGGATTGGTCACATTCTATTGACAACCATGACCTCGATTTTGGTTATCGATGGAGGACATCATCATGTTGAAAATTCATTACCTCGTCATTGTGCTGGGCGTACTGTTGTCACCAGCGACCTCTTCTGCTGCTCAGGTAAGCATCGGGATCGGGCTTCCACGCGTAAGTATCGGAATCAACCTGCCGGCATACCCGGAACTCGTACCCGTGCCGGGCTATCCGGTCTATTATGCGCCACGACTGGAAGCCAACTACTTCTTTTATGACGGGATGTATTGGGTTTACCAGGACGATAACTGGTACCAGAGTTCCTGGTACAACGGGCCTTGGTGGCCCGTAGATCCAGAGACCGTACCGATGTTCGTCCTCCGGATTCCCGTGCGCTACTACCGCCAGCCGCCGGCGTACTTCCTCGGGTGGCGCCCCGATGCACCACCGCGTTGGGGGGATCATTGGGGACATGACTGGGAACAACATAGAAGCGGTTGGGACAGATGGCAACGCAGTGCCGCTCCAGCCCCGGCCCCGCTGCCCATCTATCAGCGGCAGTATCCAGGGAATCGTTATCCGCAACAGTTGGAGCAGCAGCATGAGATCCAGAATAAAAATTATCGTTACCAGCCGCGCGACCCCATAGTGCGGCAACACATTCAGGCGCCAGCAGACAGAGAAGCCGTTCCGCAGGGTGCCAAACGTCCTGTAGCACCCCGGCAGGACCGTTCCGTCACTCCGCCCCCGGCCTCTTCTCCACAGGAACGTCCAGAAGCTCAGATGCCCAGGCGAGAGCCGCAAATGTCGGGATCGCAAGGCCGGGAAGCGGGGCAGCAAGGCAAAGACGGCGCCCGCAAGCCGAAACGGGAACAAGGGCAAGAGCAGGAACGAGCCCGGGATCGCAACGAGTGATGCAAGCTGAGCTGAGGCGGTCAGTTGCACATTCAGCGGAAGCGGCAAAACTACGGCTCACCTCAGTGAATCAATGAATAAACGCACATAAACCAGCAGAGAAATATCAATGAAACATTTTCTGATCTCAGCAGCAATCGCCGCCATGACCATGATTGCCCCTGCATACGCCGCCGATGTCGGAGTTTCGGTCAACGTAGGCGAACCCGGCTTCTATGGCAGACTGGACATCGGCGACTTTCCGCATCCCCAGGTGCTCTATCGCCAGCCGATCGCCGTCCGGGCCGTATCGATGGAACGCCAGCCAATCTATCTGCACGTCCCTCCGGGTCAAGCCAGGCACTGGCGCAGACATTGCGGGGAATACAATGCCTGCAACGAACGAGTCTACTTTGTCCAGGACAACTGGTACAACCGCGAATACGCTCCACGCTACCAGGAACTCCACCGTGGTCGCCGAAATGCAGGGCATGACCTGCGCAGGGATGAAGATCAAGGAAATCGTGGCGGCGACCGCCAAGAAAACGGTCACAGCCATGGTAACGGCCACGTGCAAGATCACTAAGACTTGAAATCGACAACTCACCTGTCTGCCATCAAGCCATCTGCTCATCTAGAAAATAATCTTGTTATGTACGCTGGCAGACAGAGTGCTGTCTAAAAAAGGCTGATCATGGCCCGGTAATGGCTTCCCTCGCATTGAGTGAGTGCCTTGTGAGGAACGTTTTCGGCCTTACCGGCAATCGAGGCTTCCAGGTCGCCGCGCGCATGAAATCGCTCAAACATGTCATGTGGACTGAGGGACACGAATTAATCCGAAGATTCACATTAAAGCTCAGGAGTAGCAAACATGATTGAAACAATTGCAATTCTCTTGATTATCCTCTGGGTGTTTGGCCTTGTTTCCTCGTACACCCTCGGGGGATTCATTCACATTCTTCTGGTCATCGCGATCGTGATGCTATTAGTGCGCGTCATTCAAGGTCGTCGTCTTTAACGATCCTGTGAGGTTGTTTGCGGCGAGGTATTCGATCAAGCAAGCCGGTTGTTCGAGGTATCTGTATTGCCTGGCAATGCGCGCCGATATCTATCATCTGTATGGAGGAAATTGAGATGAACTCAGTAAAGATGTTCGCAATCGTGCTGATCGTAGCCGGCGGCTTAGGTTTGATGTACGGCGGATTTACTTACACCAAGGAGACGCATCAAGCCAAACTGGGCCCGATAGAGCTGTCGGTCAAGGACAAGGAGACGGTCAACATACCCGTGTGGGCCGGCATAGCGGCAATGATGGCGGGGGTAGTCCTACTGTTCACCCGTAAATAAAATCAGTTGCTCCTGATTGGAAGAACGCCCGTTGCCGGACGTGATGAATTTTACATGCTGCATGCAGTAAAAAATAAACCGATGAATGCCAGGCGGTTGCGTATTAAATTTTGCCAATTTTCAAACCGCAAGAAAAACTGAAGGTATCCATCATGAACAAAATTGAACGAGCAATGGAGAACGACATGGAAAAGTTATCTGATGACATGATCACCGACTTCAAGGTAGTCGTAGCCGATGCCGAAGCGTTGCTGAAAGCGACAGCCAACCAGGGCGGTGAGAAGCTGGCCGAGATACGCGCCAAGGCAGAAGAATCGCTGCAGCTTGCGAAAGCAAGAATGGCGGGTGCACAGGATCGACTGATTGCCAGATCCAAAGCGGCTACCAAGGCGACTGATGTCTACGTCCACGAAAACCCTTGGAAAGCTGTCGGCATCGGTGCCGGTGTCGGCTTGGTGATCGGCTTGCTCATCGGTCGGCGCTAGTCGTTAAGCCATGACTGAAAAAATTCCTGGCGGGAGCAAAGGCTTGCTTGACTCCCTGACAACTCTCGCAGCAACTCTGGTTGCCATCGCGTATACGCGTCTCGACCTGTTGTCCTCCGATCTGGAAGAGGATAGAGAGCGTTTGCTGTCGCTGCTGGTGATGGCACTGGCCGCCCTGTTTTGTCTCGGGGTCGGCGTGGTGCTGGCGGCAATCCTGCTTGTAGTCGCATTCTGGGACACGCACCGTCTCCTGATGCTCGGCGCGCTTGCCGGGTTCTTTTTAAGCGCCGGCATGGTGGCATGTGGATTCGCCATACGCAAAGCGAAAACAAAACCGAAAGTATTTGCAGTGAGTTTGTCGGAATTGTTCAAAGACCGTCAGCAGTTGGGTTCCAGGTTGTGAACGATAAGTTGCAGCGACTGGCGGAGCGACGTGAACGCCTGGTAGCGCAGGCTTTAGCACAACGTGTAACGCTGGCGCAAAACATCGAGCCCTGGCGATTGCCTTTGGCCCGCGCCGATCAGGGCTTGGCCGCGTTGCGCTTTATCAAACGCCATCCCGCTTTGATCGCCGGGGGAAGCGTCATGCTTGTAGTGCTGCAGCCGAGCCACCTCTGGAAATGGCTGCGGCGCGGTTGGGTCACGTGGTGGATCATGCATGACCTACGCGACAGATAGCTGAAGCCTGAAAAACTAAAGTCAGATGGCTACGGCACCCCCCATAAAGTCCGATCGGCCCTGGGTCATACAAGATGCTTTCGTACATTGCTTTTCCAGCTCGGTAACACTTGCAGAATGCAGCTTCCAAGCTAACGATGATGCAAATCTTTAATACTTGCCGACAATGGCTGACTTTTTATGCGACGCCCTCACGATGCACATCGGTCATCCGGGCAAGTCATTCGTGGGTGATATTGAATCTCTCTGCATAAACCCGGCCTCGCATTATCAGATCAGGAGCAATAAATGGGCACCTCGCTTGCGATCCAGAAATGCACGCTTCCACGATACTGTCGATTGACCTTGATGACCTGAGTCGCTGCCGACTCAGCGCAATAAAACAACGTTCGCCAATGCGCTGGCTGATGGTATGAAAGTACGCAGTAAAAGTTTTCGGCAACCACAGGTGATCGGGCCAGTGCTGTGCAGACAGCACCGAACTGGATCTAGGAGAATGGCATAGTGATCAAAGAATTCGGATTTTCGGCACGCAAACGCAATGCGCTGCGTAATGACCGGGATACCGAGTTGCTACGTTCGGAGCTGTTCAGCATCGAGCAGCTTAAGCGTCATGCGGCAGCACTGGCTAGCCAGCATAGAATCGATCCGAATCCGGGGCAGGATAGATTGCTGCCACGACTGGCGGACAATGAGCGCGTGTTGCTGGCTGCGTATGACGTCGTGACAGCCGCTGCCCCCCCCGGACAACGGATCGTGCCGGCCGAGGCCTGGTTGCTCGACAATTTCTATCTCATCGAGCAACAGATTGGTCTGGCGCGTCGGCACCTGCCGCGCGGGTACAGCCGTCAATTGCCGCGATTGGCTGGCGGTCTGTCAGCCGGGTTTCCTCGCATTTATGACCTGGCGCTGGAGCTGATCTCTCACATGGATGGTCGCGTCGACGGCGACAACGCCACCCATATCGTCGCTGCCTACCAAACTGTTGAACCATTGAAACTGGGCGAATTGTGGGCATTCCCGATCATGCTGCAATTGGCGCTGCTGGAAAACCTTCGTCGCGTCGGATTGCGTATCGCCCATCGGCGCGAGGAACTCGACGCGGCCATCAATTGGGCGGACCGCATGCTCGCGACCGCCGAAAAGGAACCGAAACAGCTGATCCAGTTACTTGCCGAGTTTGCCGATGCCGATGTGGCGCTGACCGCACCGTTTGTAGAGGAATTTTATGCGCGGCTCAAGGTCCATGGGTCCGTCATGGCATTCATTCAAACCTGGGTCGAGCAAAAGCTTCTCGACCAAGGCGTGACTGCAACGGAACTGTCGGAGGCAGCCGGCCGCATGGCCGCAGCCAACCAGATCTCGATCGCAAACAGTATCGGCAGCCTGCGCTTCATCGGTACCATGGACTGGAGAAATTTCGTCGAGTCGCTCAGCGTCGTAGAGCAGGCCTTGCGTGAAGACCCGACGGGAATGCACGCTGCCCAGAATTTTGCTACCCGTGATCGATACCGGCACGTCATCGAAGACATTGCACGGGGCAGTGCTTGCAGTGAAATGGCCGTAGCACGCGAGGCCATTGTTCTCGCGCAAACAGCAGCCGTGCAATTAGGCATCAATCACCGCACCGCGCATGTCGGATACTATCTGATCGATCGAGGACGACGCCTGCTGGAGCACGAGGTCGGCTGCCAATTGTCGTGGAAAGCACGGATCAGCCGAGCGAGCCAGAAGCGCTGTCTGCCTCTTTATCTCGGCCCCATCCTGATACTCACGCTACTCTCGACATCCGTCGCACTTTCCACCTTCGATGGATTGGATCTGAGTGACTGGCGTTACTGGTTTTTTGCAGTCACCGGCATCATCGGCACTTCGGCTCTGGCCGTAGCACTGACGAACCTGGTGGCCACGCTCGTCTTGCCACCACGCGCGTTGCCAAGACTGGATTTTTCGCACGGGATTCCAGATCTTCACCGTACGATAGTGGTAGTCCCTACCTTGCTGAGCGGGCAGCAAGAAATCGATGATCTGCTCGGCGCCCTGGAGATCCGCTATCTCGGCAATCGCGATCCTAATCTGTTCTTTGCCTTACTGACGGATTTCCATGATGCATCCGAACGTGCCCTGCCGGGTGATGACGCATTGCTGGCCCATGCGTGTGCCGCTGTGCAGACACTCAACGAAACGTACCGTGAAGATCGTCCGTGCATTTTCTACCTGTTTCACCGACCTCGGGTGTGGAATCCACACGAACGGCTATGGATGGGGTACGAACGCAAACGTGGAAAACTGGAGCAATTCAATGCGTTGTTACGGGGTGGGGCGCAGACCCCGTTCTCCACTATCATCGGTGATACGTCCATTCTCGATTCGATCAAGTATGTCATCACCTTGGATACCGACACACAACTACCCCGCGATGCCGCACGCACACTGATCGGCAACATCGCACACCCTCTTAACCGACCGGTATTCGATGCCGACAAGGGACGCATCGTCGAAGGCTACGCCATTCTGCAGCCACGTGCTTCGATCAGCCTGACCAGTGCGGGTCAGACCTGGTTTACCAGACTGTTCGCGGGCGAGTCAGGGATCGATCCCTATACCCGCGAGGTCTCGGATGTCTATCAGGATGTTTTTGGAGAGGGCTCTTTCATCGGCAAGGGGATCTACGATGTGGATGCCTTTCGTCAGGCCGTCGATGGTCGTTTCCCCGAAAATCTCATCCTCAGTCACGATTTACTGGAAAGCGGATATGCCCGTTCGGCACTGATAACCGACATTGACCTCATTGAGGAACATCCAGCCAGTTACGTCATCGATGCCAGCCGGCGACACCGCTGGATACGCGGCGACTGGCAGCTGGCTGGCTGGCTGCTAGCGCGGGTACCGGGACCATCCTCACCCGATGGATCGAAAACACGATGGTTACCTAATCCACTCGCAGCCCTGCTGGTGTGGAAAATTTTCGATAACCTCAGACGCAGCCTGGTGGCGCCGGCGCTGCTGGCCTTGCTGGCGGGGGGCTGGCTGTTTGGTCCGGGATCGGCATGGTTCTGGACCCTGTTAGTCGCCAGTGTGTTGTTCTTGCCAAGCCTGCTGTCCATCGTAACCGATCTCATACGCAAGCCGGAACAGCGTGATTGGCTTGTGCACCTGAGCCTGACGGGAAGGTCCGCGGGGCGCCCGATCGTACTCGCTTTACTGACGCTGGTCCTTTTGCCTTACGACACGCTGATTTGCCTGGATGCAATCCTGTGCTCCGGAGTCAAGATGCTGTTCACTCGACGCGGGTTGTTGCTCTGGCATCTACAGACTTACTCAAAGCGAAATGCGCGTCGTACGCTGGACGATTTTTTTACCGAGATGTGGATCGCGCCTGCCCTGGCATTAGTGCTGAGCTTGGTATTGGCAGCTACCCGATCGACACAGCTGTTCTCCTGTGCGCCTGTCCTGCTGCTCTGGCTGCTGTCGCCGGTCATGGCCTGGTGGATCAGTTTGCCGCTGGTGCCCCCGGCACTGGATTTGAGCATTGATCAGCGCGCCTTCCTGCGAAGGTCTGCCCGGCGAACCTGGCGCTTCTTTTCAGACTTTGTCGGTCCACAGGACAACTGGCTGCCACCCGACAACTTTCAGGAGTATCCGGCTCCGGCCATCGCCTCACGTACCTCGCCCACCAACATCGGCATGTCATTACTGGCAAGCCTCGCTGCATATGATTTCGGATACATTTCCGCCGGAGAATTCCTCCAGCTGACCGAGAATACACTGGCGACCATGGAAAGGCTGGAGCGCTACCGCGGCCATTTCTACAACTGGTACGACACGCGCACATTGCAACCGCTGCGCCCGCAATACGTTTCTTCGGTTGACAGCGGCAACCTGGCCGGCAGCTTACTTACCTTGCAAGCCGGATTGACCGAGTTGAAAGTTCGGCCGGTGTTGTCTTCAAACGCATTTCAGGGACTGCAGGACACCTTGCAAGTACTGGCTGAACACGTGCCCTCGTCACCAGCCCTGGATTTTGCGAAAAAGATCAAGTTTCTGCAGGACATCTTGCACACCCTTGCGCTACCTGAACTCATGGCAGAAGTGCAGCCAGTGTCTGTGGCTGCCGCCGCTCGCATGCTGGATGAGGTTCATCGCACTGGCGGGAACCTGGTCGCATCGCTACCAGCCGATATCGACATCGATGGCGAACTGCATTACTGGGCGCAGGCATTCGATCACCAATCCCTCGCACTGCGAGATGACCTCAGATTTCTGATCTCCGAACCGAGTCACTACAACAATATGCCGACACTGGCGGAACTGGCGAATGCTTGTGCTGCCGGCACCGAAGCAAGGGCTCCGGTCGGGGCCACAGCATCGGAGCGACTCGGAATTATCGACGATCTGGTGCATCGTTGCCGCGAACTGGCGGTGATGGATTTCGAGTTTCTCTATGACACGTCGTGCGATTTGTTGAGCATCGGCTATGACGTGAGCGAGCGCCGCCGAGACCCTTCCTGCTATGACCTGCTGGCCTCAGAAGCACGCCTGGCCAGTTTCCTGCTCATCGCCCAGGGTCAGGTGCCGCAGAAGCATTGGTTCTCGCTCGGGCGCCTGTTGACGAGCCATGGCGGCAACGTAAGCTTGATTTCATGGAGCGGCTCGATGTTCGAGTACCTCATGCCTCAGCTATTGATGCCGAGTTACCAGAACACCTTGCTGGATCAGACCTGCAAAACTGCGGTATCCCGCCAAATCGAATACGGTCGTCAACGCGCTATACCTTGGGGTATTTCCGAGTCCGGCTATAACGCTACCGACGCCAGTCAGGTCTATCAGTATCGAGCGTTCGGCGTGCCAGGATTAGGCTTCAAGCGTGGGCTGGGAGAAGACCTGGTGATTGCGCCCTATGCCAGCGCCTTGGCGCTGACGGTAATGCCGCAAGAAGCCTGCCGCAACTTGCAGGATCTGGCTGACGATGGTTTTCTCGGCGACTATGGATTCTACGAAGCGATCGATTACACGCCATCACGTGTGCCACGTGGCAAGAATCACGCCATCGTGAGGTCGTTCATGGCGCACCATCAAGGGATGAGTTTGCTGGCCTTTGAACATGTATTGCTTAATCAGCCGATGCGACGCCGATTCATGTCCACCCCCCTCGTACAAGCCACGGAACTGTTGCTACAGGAGCGTGTGCCGAAAAAAGGCGCTACGTTGCACCCACACGCGGCTGAAGTAAATGCTGCTGCACGCCCCCCCGCCGCGGAAGAGGGCGGGATCATGCGCATGTTTACCGACCCGAATACACCCGTCCCCGAGGTTCACCTGTTGTCCAACGGCAGGTATCACGTCATGGCAACCAACGCCGGCGGGGGTTACAGCCGCTGGCATGACCTGGCCGTCACCCGCTGGCGCGAAGATGCCACATCTGACAACTGGGGCACTTTCATTTACTTGCGCGACCACGACACGGGGCGTTTTTGGTCAACTGCGTATCAACCAACACTGCGCAAGGCCGATCACTACGAGGCAATCTTCGTGCAAGCGCGCGCTGAATACCGACGGCGCGATCAGGCAATAGAAGCGCATACTGAAATCAGCGTTTCTCCCGAAGACGACGTCGAGATCCGCCGTGTCACACTTACCAACCTGTCGTCCCGACCTCGCCATATCGAGGTGACAAGTTACGCCGAGGTCGTTTTGGCACCGCTGAATGCCGATCTGGCGCATCGCGGCTTCAGCAATTTATTCGTGCAAACCGAAATCCTGCCCGGCCGGCAGGCGATTCTCTGCACCCGACGGCGACGTACCCCGGGGGAACAGGTGCCATGGATGTTTCACCTATGGACAGCACCGGGTGTGCCGGCCGATGAGGCATCATACGAAACCGACCGTGCCAAATTCATCGGACGCGGCCGAACGGCGGCCAACCCTATGGTCCTGGATGAAAATGACGCCCGTTCAAGATTGTCTAACAGCGATGGCTCGGTACTCGACCCCATTGTTGCGATTCGCCGCACCATTACATTGGCGCCCGACGCATCAGCCACCGTGCAGATCATCTCCGGAGTCGCGGAAACGCGCGAGGCCGCATTAGCATTGCTTGATGAGTACTGTGACCGGCACTTCATCGAGCGCGCCTTCGAAATGGCATGGTTCCAGAGCCAGGAGGTGTTGCGTCATCTCAACCTCACCGAAGCCGATGCCCAGGTCTATGGCCGCCTGGCCAGCTCCATCATCTACAGCAACCCATTGCGTCGCTCCGCGCCCGGCATCATTGCCCGCAACCAGTTAGGTCAATCGCGGCTCTGGCGCTTTGCCGTTTCCGGCGACCTGCCGATCATCCTGCTGCTGATCGGCGACTTGAACCGCATCGATCTGGTCAAACAGGTCCTACAGGCTCATGCCTATTGGCGGATGAAGGGCCTGATTACGGACCTGGTGATCGTAAACGAGGATTTCTCGGGCTACCGAGCGCTTCTGCACGACCAAATCATGGGACTGATCAACGCAGGATCCGAAGCACAAATAATCGACAAGCCAGGTGGCGTCTTCGTGCGGCGCGCCGAAGAGCTTTCGGAGGATGAACGGATCCTGTTCCAGACGGTCGCCCGCATGGTATTCAACGATACCACCGAGACATTGGTTGAGCAGGTCGATCGCCGAATGTCGGCAGAACGCAAGTCGGATCGTCTGGAGCCATCGCTGCAACCGGCGGATGAAGCGATCTATCCGCTACCGGCGCGCGATCGAATTTTCTGCAACGGACTGGGAGGCTTCACGCCCGACGGGCGTGAATACGTCGTCACCCTCGAACCCGGTCAAAACACACCGGCACCATGGGCAAATGTCATCGCCAGTCCGCATATTGGCACGGTCGTCAGCGAGGGCGGCGGTGCTTATACCTGGGTGGAAAACGCCCACGAATTCAGGCTGACTACTTGGCACAATGACCCTGTTTGCGACGTCAGCGGCGAAGCGCTATACATCCGCGATGATGAATCTGGAACATTCTGGTCGCCGACACCCTTGCCCGCCCGGGGTAGGAACGGTTATGTGTGCCGTCACGGTTTTGGGTACAGCGTGTTCGAACATTTCGAAAGCGGCATCTCCTCCGAACTGTTCACCTACGTCGCCATGGACGCCCCGGTAAAATTTATCGTGGTCAAGTTGCGCAACCAATCAAAGCGCACGCGTCGATTGTCTCTGACCGGCTACTGGGAACTGGTGCTCGGCGAGTGGCGACACGCCAATCTGATGCACATCGTGACCGAATCCGACCCACATAGCGGCGCGCTGTTTGCCCACAATGCATATGGTCGAGAATGCGCCAATCGGATCGTCTTTGCACAGGTCAGTGAGCTGGCGCGTTCGGTCACGGGAAACCGTACCGAGTTCATTGGCCGCAACGGCTCCTTGGCCAGTCCGGCGGCCATGCGCCGCACGCGTTTGTCGGGCAGGACAGGGGCGGGTGTTGATCCGTGCGCTGCGATCCAGACCCAGATCGAACTGGGTGAAGGGCAGGAGCGCGAGATTGTGTTCACGTTCGGTGCTGCCCGCAACACCGACGAAGCGCAATATTTCATTCAGCGATTCAGTGGGCCGGCAGGCGCACGGCAGGCATTGGAAGGGGTATGGGAATACTGGAACCACACTTTGGGCGCAGTACAGGTAGAGACGCCGGATCCGGCGTTGGACGTACTGGCCAATGGCTGGCTGGTCTACCAGACATTGTCCTGCAGGCTGTGGGGCCGTAGCGGCTATTATCAGTCCGGCGGCGCCTACGGTTTCCGCGATCAATTACAGGACACCATGGCACTGACCCATGCAACGCCTTGGCTCGCCCGGGAGCAGCTGATCCGTTGTGCTGAACACCAGTTTCTGCAGGGAGACGTGCAGCACTGGTGGCACCCGCCTCATGGACAGGGCGTTCGCACCCATTTCTCCGATGACTATCTGTGGCTGCCGTATGCCACCTGTCACTATGTGCTGACAACAGGCGACATGGGTGTGCTCGACGAGTCCATTCATTTTCTGGAAGGCCGCGAGTTGAAACCGGAAGAAGAAGCTTATTACGACCAGCCACAACGTTCGGCTGAGGCAGCCAGCCTTTATGAACATTGCGTGCGTGCAATCAAGCACGGATTACGCTTTGGCGAACATCAATTACCGCTGATGGGCTGCGGCGACTGGAACGATGGCATGAATCTGGTCGGTCGCGACGGCAAGGGCGAGAGTGTTTGGCTAGCGTGGTTTCTGTACGAGAACCTTCAACTGTTTGCTGGCCTGGCACGTGGCCGAAACGACGGCGCCTTTGCCGATGTTTGCACCGGGCAAGCCTGGCAGCTACGCAACAACATCGAAGCCAATGCATGGGACGGCGCCTGGTATCGTCGCGCCTATTTCGATGACGGCACACCCCTGGGTTCGTCAACCAATGAAGAATGCCAGATCGATTCGATCAGCCAGAGCTGGGCGGTCATCTCCGGTGGCGGCGACCCCATGCATGCCAAGCAGGCGATGACGGCAGCGGACGGCCGCCTGGTGCGGCGCGATGCCCAGTTGATTCAACTGCTCGACCCACCTTTCGATAAATCAGACCTCGAGCCAGGCTATATCAAGGGCTATGTGCCCGGCGTCCGTGAGAACGGCGGCCAATATACTCATGCCGCGATCTGGACCACGATGGCGTTTGCCATACTGGGTAACCGGGAGCGCGCATGGGAGTTGTTCGCCATGCTCAATCCTGTCAACCACGGAAGTACGCCGGTGGCAATGGAGCGCTACAAGGTCGAGCCCTACGTCATGTCGGCGGACATTTACGGTGCGGCGCCGCACACGGGGCGGGGCGGTTGGACCTGGTATACCGGGGCGGCGGGCTGGATGTACCGGCTGACGGTGGAAACACTGCTCGGTCTGCATCTGGAAATTGACCATCTGCGGATTGCACCATGTATTCCGGCCGATTGGGAGTCATACAAAATTCACTACCGTTATCGCGATACCGTGTACCACATCACCATCAGGTGCGCCGGTGCAAAATTGGGGCAAGTAATCCGCGTGAAGGTAGATGGTATCGTGATTAAAGGCGTCGGCACCGATGGGATAATGCGCACACAAGACAGGATCCCCCTGGTAGACGACCACAAGGAACACAACGTCGAGTTGGATTTGAGCTGATGCCTTATGGAACGGGGCTAGCCGCACTATGCTTAATCCTCTGTTGAGGCGCAGGAGCCGGCTGCATCCGATACGTCTGTGCTGTATTGCATCCACTTCCGGTCTTACGCCACCACAAATAGTCATCGGCAATGCTTGTCTATGTGCGCTAGCAGACGGACGGTAGGCAGGAATTCCCCTAATCTTGCCCTACGCATATCACCGGCTCGCATGATCTGGGTTGCCAATACGAAATGCGCTCCGGACCGGGGCTCTTTGCGCTTCTGCTGATGTCCATGATCGTAACGACCGCTAGTCAGACAAGCCTCGAAGGATATCCATCGAAGTTTATTGAGCATGTCACGGCCCCATGCAGTGGTCATATTTTTCCCGCCAGTGCATGGCTTTGCGCAACAAGTAAAATGCGAAGGAATGGAAAATGAAACAGACTAAAAACGAAATATCATCAGGTAGTGCGGCAGTACTGTCCGACATCAGGACCCTGCGAAAACGTGCCCGCCAGCACGTGGAGGAGGGTGCGGTCACCAGAGGCTACGCTGCTGACCTTGACGTTGTAATCAAGCTGTTAAACGAAGCGCTTGCCACGGAGCTGGTCTGCGTTCTACGCTACAAGCGTCATTACTTCATGGCGAAAGGTATACATTCCGATTCTGTCAAGACTGAGTTTCTGACCCATGCAAGTGAGGAAATGGGTCATGCGGATCGGCTCGCAAAGCGCATTGTTGAATTGGGTGGTGAACCAGATTTTTCTCCCGATGGCCTGAGTGCGCGTAGCCATGCCGAGTATGTCGCAGGTGATACGCTCAACGCGATGATCAAGGAAGACCTGATCGCCGAACGGATCGCCATCGAAAGCTATCGCGAGATGATCGTTTACCTGTCCGATAATGATCCTACTACACAGCGCATGCTCAAGGAGATACTCGCGAGTGAAGAAGAGCATGCCGAAGATCTGGCCTCGCTGCTACAAGGTATTAGCACTTGAGAAGGATCTTAAGAGATATGGCCGGGCCCTGCATTCGACCTCACTACATACTCCCACCCACGCCATTCTGGTATCAGGTGCTCCTGTGACTCCAAGGCAGTTAATCGTTGCTACTGTAGAGGAAACTTCGTCGGCAGTTGCACAGCGGGATGCAGGTGAGTCCCTGATCAACGGGGCACATCAGGGACTGCCTTTACTCAGCCTTCTTGCTGTTGCAGACAAGGCAGACTCGAACGTAATCTGGAAATATCATGGATAAGCCTGCCGCTTCCTCAGCGCTGCCGCCGGACTCTCCAAACGCACCATATGAATCCGAGCGTGATCAGATCAGCCAGAACATCGATGCCGTATTGGATTTCTACACACGTGAAGAAAAAAAAATCAGCTACTGGCAACGAAACCTCGAACGCATCAGCCTGTTTATCGGGCAACCGTTTTTTCTTGGCTTCATTCTGTTCTTTGTTGTGCTCTGGGTTCTCCTCAATATTACATTGCGTCAGCTTGGCCATGTCGAATTCGATCCGGCGCCATATTTCTGGCTGCAGGGGATAGTCGGACTGGGCGCCCTGCTGACTACAACCGTGGTCCTGACCAAACAGAACCGACTCGCCAAGCTCGAGGAACAGCGGGCGCATCTGGACATGAAAGTGACGCTGCTGACCGAGCAGAAGGCCGCCAAGCTTATTGATCTGCTAGAAGAGCTGAGGCGCGATTTGCCCAATGTTAGAAATCGCCATGACCCTGAAGCGGCATCACTGCAACAGTCGATGAACCCTGATCTGGTACTTGCCGCATTGGATGAGCGCAGCGAACCAGACGAACGCATGAGAAAAGAGGGGGCGAATGGCAACGAATAAAACTCGCAATGAGCGGACTTGACTCAGGATGTCCAGATCTGCAGAAAAGGCCGTCATGGTTTCAGCTACGAAACATGGGGTTACTGCCGGCATTTAGTTCTTGTGCTCATTCGCCTCGTCCTTGATCGCCTTGCCACCTTCCTGTATGTCCTTGCCTGCGCCTTCCATTGTGTTGCATCCGGCAATCGTTACAACAACTCCAGCCACTAATGTTGTCGCAAGCAGTAGTGCAATCATTTTTTTAAACATGTCAAATCTCCCAATGACAAAGAATCAATTACTAGACGGAACTCAAGATGCAGAAGCAGCTTCATGCACCTCAAGCCCCGATGATGAGCTGATCAAATGGAATATTCTGTGCGGTGGCGCACGGAATTGGGATTGGCCAGAACCATATTGCTTACTTGCCCCTGCTCACACAAAACTTCGGTTACGTAACTCCCGAACGAACGAGGCGGAATATGATGTATTCTGAATGTCGTTTCACCTCATTATGCAAGCATTCGGAGATCGCAAATGGATGCCCAGCACAATCCTAACCAGAACCATCTTCTCGCCGATCTGCCCACCGCCGAGTTCGAACGCCTCGCTCCCCATCTGGAACTGGTTGAGATGCCTCTGGGTTCCGTTCTGTATGAACCAGATGGCCAGTTGCATCATGCCTACTTTCCAACAACCTCCATCGTATCCCTGCACTATGTCATGGAGAACGGCGCGTCAGCGGAAATCGCGGGAGTCGGTAACGAAGGTGTGCTCGGCATTTCGCTGTTCATGGGCGGCAATACCACCCCGAGTCGGGCCATTATGAGCGCTGGCGGCCACGGCTATCGACTGAAGGTGCGAATCCTGATGCAGGAGTTCAGGCTGGCTGGGGCCATGCAGCACTTGTTGCTGCGCTACACCCAGGCACTGATAACCCAGATCTCCCAAACGGCGGTTTGCAATCGTCACCATACGTTGGAACAGCTGCTCTGCCGCTGGCTGCTGCTGACCCTGGACCGCCTGCCCACGAATGAGTTAACCATGACGCAGGAAATGGTCGCTAGCATACTCGGCGTAAGACGGGAGAGCATTACAGAAGTTGCTGGGCGCCTGCAGCAAATGGGACTGATCCGTTACCGTCGTGGTCATATCACCGTGGTTGACCGGCTCGGACTGGAAGCGTGTGCATGTGAGTGCTATGCGGTGGTCAAGAAGGAGCACAATCGCCTGCTCAGCGTTGTAAGTAATCGTTGACACTTCCCCTGCCACCGCCGGTCATTGGATCATTAAATATGCGACATGATATTGCCATACTAAGTGTACCAGCGTACAGAGAACGTCGACCCAGCTCACTATGATTAAAAATGTAGCAGATCCAACCATAGTGCTGCTGGACGCGCAGATGCAGACCTCGCTTTAGCATGTGGGATGAATTGACCGTGCGTGGTTCGTAAAGTCATTCATAAGATTTGCCAGATAAATCAGTGTATCAATGCAGATCATTCATGATGGTGTTCAGCGTCAGACTCGATGTTAGTATTTCAGAGCTGGAAATGAGGCGCCGTTACAGATGAACAACATTGTTGTCACATTTATGCATCAGGCAAAGCGCGCAGAACTGCGCCTCATGAAAAATTGGAAAAAGGAAATGCCATGGTAAGCGCCGACGATATTTTTAATGCGAGCATTCTGATTGTTGACGATCAGGAATCAAACATACAGTTGCTGAAGGAACTGCTGATAGAAACCGGTTATCGACGCATCACGTCGACAACTGATCCATATGCCGTGCGTGCCCTATATCAGAATAATCGTTTCGATCTGATTCTGCTTGACCTGCAGATGCCTGGCATGGATGGTTTTCAGGTGATGGCTGACCTGCAGAATATCGAAGCGCATGACTCATATGTACCTGTGCTTGTACTAACTGCACAGCCGGCCCACAAGCTACAAGCTCTGATTGCCGGAGCCAAGGATTTTCTTTCAAAACCGTTTGACCTGATCGAGGTCAAGACTCGCATACACAACATGCTG
>MLJW01000385.1_pt1 | contig 21618 bp, 17 predicted proteins | sample 888231 | NCBI WGS metagenome assembly MLJW01 (sample SAMN05788063, study PRJNA343431) | mine drainage metagenome | isolation source: sample collected from the inflow into an acid mine drainage treatment plant... | place: Germany: Lusatia, lignite mining district
GCCCGACCGCCGGGTCACGCTTGCGGCCGAGCCCGACGCGGAGTGGCTCGCGTGCTGGCTCGCCGTCAAGACGGGAGCCGTCGAGCCGGATGCCGCCGTCGCGAGGGCGGTCGTGACCGCGTCACCCGCGCTGTACCTCGCCGCGCGGGATCAGGACGGCGTCGTGGGTGTCCTCCGGGCCGCGTGGGCGGACGACTGGGTGGGCCTGTCCTGCCTGGCGGTGTCCACGCGTGCCCGCGGCCACGGGCTCGCGCGCACCTTGACCGCCGTCGCGCTCGAGACCGCGACCGGTCGAGGCGCACGTCACGCGTTCCTGCAGGTCGAGGACGAGAACTCTGGCGCGCGGCGGCTCTACGAGTCGCTCGGGTTCGTCCCCGCCGAGCGCTACCACTACCGGGAGCGGTGAGGCGAGGCGCAGGAGCGCGACGTGTCGGCTGATACTGGAGCGATGATCACCGCCGAGCTCGCCACCGCACTCCAGCTCGCCGGCCTGCACTGGCACCCGCAGCCCGGCGACCGCTTCGCGATTCCGCAGCCCGGTCTGCACGACCAGGTGTTCACGATCAGCGACATGGTCGTCGAACCGCATGAGTATCCGACCGGGACGGTGCTCGGGTTCAACGGGACGACGGAGTGGGCCCTCGACTCGGTCGACCAGGAGCAGGCGGTGTGGTTGCCGCGCGAGGACCAGCTGCGCGAGCTGCTGGGCGCGACGTTCCGGCGCCTCGAGCACACGGACGACGGCTACCGCGTCGTGGTCACCGGTGCCGAGGCAGGCATCGAGCGGGCTCACACGGCGGCGTCGGCCGCGGAGGCGTACGGTCTCGCGCTGCTGGACCTCGTCAGCCGGGCGACGGACGTCCTGCACCCCTGACGTCGACGCGCTCGCGCCGGCCGGACCGGTCGCCCGGCGCACCCTCTAGACTCGTGGCCATGTCCACCCTCTCCCGCGACGAGGTCGCGCGCGTGGCGGCACTGGCCCGGATCGACCTGACCTCCGACGAGCTGGACCGGCTCGTGGGGGAGCTCGACGTCATCGTCGAGTCGGTCGCGCGCGTCAGCGAGGTCGCCACCCCCGACGTCCCGGCGACCAGTCACCCGCTGCCCCTGTCGAACGTGTTCCGTGCGGACGTGCCGGAGCCGTCCCTGCCGATCGCGGACGTGCTCCGCAGCGCCCCGGCGAGCGAGGACGGCAAGTTCCTCGTCCCGCAGATCCTCGGGGAGGAGTGATGGGCGACGTGACCCGGCTGAGCGCGGCGGACCTCGCGGACGCGCTCAGCGCCCGGGAGGTCTCGAGCGTCGAGGTGACCCAGGCGCACCTGGACCGGATGGCGGCCGTGGAGCCGGCCGTCCACGCGTTCCTCCACGTGAACACCGAGGACGCCCTGGCCACCGCGCGCGACGTCGACGCGCGACGTGCCGCCGGGGAGACGCTGCACCGCCTGGCGGGTGTGCCGATCGCGGTCAAGGATGTCGTGGTCACGAAGGACATGCCGACGACGGCCGGCTCGAGGATCCTCGAGGGCTGGATCCCGCCGTACGACGCGACCCTCGTGACGCGGCTGCGGCAGGCCGGTCTGCCGATCCTCGGCAAGACCAACATGGACGAGTTCGCCATGGGGTCCAGCACCGAGCACTCGGCGTACGGGAACACCCACAACCCGTGGGACCTGGACCGGATCCCCGGTGGTTCCGGTGGTGGGTCCGCCGCTGCGGTCGCTGCATTCGAGGCGCCGTTGGCGATCGGCACCGACACCGGCGGCTCGATCCGCCAGCCGGCCGCCGTCACGGGCACCGTCGGCGTCAAACCGACCTACGGCGGGGTGTCGCGGTACGGGCTGATCGCCCTCGCGTCGTCCCTCGACCAGGCCGGGCCGGTCACGCGCACCGTGCTGGACTCCGCGCTGCTGCACGAGCTCATCGGCGGCCACGACCCGCGCGACTCGACCTCGATCGACGAGCCCCTCCCTGGGCTGGTCGACGCCGCTCTCCGCGGCGCCGGGGGTGACCTGACGGGTGTGCGTGTCGGCGTCGTCACCGAGCTCGACGGGGAGGGCTACCAGCCGGGTGTGCGTGCGCGCTTCGGTGAGGCGCTGACTCTGCTCGAGCAGGCCGGGGCGGAGATCGTCGAGGTCTCGTGCCCGCACTTCGAGTACGCGCTCGGTGCGTACTACCTGATCCTCCCGAGCGAGGCGTCGAGCAACCTGGCGAAGTTCGACGGCATGCGGTTCGGCCTCCGGGTCGAGCCCGCCGACGGTCCCGTCACGGCCGAGCGCGTGATGGCTGCGACCCGCGGTGCCGGGTTCGGGCCAGAGGTCAAACGACGGATCATCCTGGGGACGTACGCGCTCTCCGCCGGGTACTACGACGCGTACTACGGCTCGGCGCAGAAGGTGCGGACGTTGATCCAGCGGGACTTCGCCGCGGCGTTCACGCATGCCGACGTCCTCGTCTCGCCGACCGCGCCGACGACGGCGTTCCGTCTCGGTGAGAAGCTCGACGACCCGTTGGCGATGTACCTCAACGACGTCGCGACGATCCCGGCGAACCTCGCGGGGGTGCCCGGCATGTCGCTGCCGTCCGGGCTGTCCGACGACGGACTCCCGGTCGGCTTCCAGATCCTTGCCCCCGCCAAGGCCGACGACCGGCTCTACCGGGTGGGCGCCGCCCTCGAGGCGATGCTCGAGCGGGTCTGGGGCGGGCACATCCTCGATCGTGCCCCTGAGCTGGAGGTAGGCAAGTGAGCAGCCCGACGGTCGACCTGATCGACTACGACGACGCCATCGCGCGGTTCGACCCGGTCATCGGCATCGAGGTCCACGTCGAGCTCGGCACGCGGACCAAGATGTTCTGCCCGGCCGAAGCCGTCTTCGGCGAGGAGCCCAACACCGCGGTCTCGCCCGTCTCGCTCGGCCTTCCGGGTGCGCTCCCGGTGGTGAACGGCACGGCCGTCGAGTACGCGATCCGCATCGGGTTGGCACTGAACTGCTCGATCGCCGAGACCTGCCGGTTCGCTCGCAAGAACTACTTCTACCCGGACGTGCCGAAGAACTTCCAGACGTCGCAGTACGACGAGCCGATCGCGTTCGACGGCTACCTGGACGTCGAGCTCAGCGACGGCACGATCTTCCGCGTCCAGATCGAGCGGGCGCACATGGAGGAGGACGCCGGGAAGAACACCCACGTCGGAGGTGCCACCGGCCGGATCCATGGTGCGGAGTACTCGCTCGTGGACTACAACCGCGCCGGGATCCCGCTCGTCGAGATCGTCACCAGGCCGATCACGGGCGCCGGGGCCCGCGCCCCGGAGGTGGCTCGCGCGTACGTGCAGACGCTGCGTGACATCTTCCGCACCTTGGGCGTCTCCGAGGCGCGCATGGAGCGCGGCAACGTCCGGGCAGACGTCAACCTGTCGCTGCGCGACACGCCCGAGTCGCCGCTCGGTACGCGCACCGAGACGAAGAACGTCAACTCGTTCCGCTCGGTCGAGCGCGCCGTTCGCTACGAGGTGTCGCGACAGGCGGCGATCCTCGCCGCAGGCGGCACGATCATCCAGGAGACGCGTCACTGGCACGAGGACACGGGCACCACGACCGCGGGGCGCGTGAAGTCGGACGCCGAGGACTACCGGTACTTCCCGGAGCCCGACCTCGTCCCCGTCGCCCCGAGCCGCGCGTGGGTCGAGGAGATCCGTGCCGGGCTGCCCGAGATGCCGGTCGCACGACGCAACCGTCTGCAGGCGGTGTGGGGCTACGCCGACGCGGAGATGCGCGACGTCGTGAACGCAGGCGCCATCGACCTGATCGAGGCGACCGTCGCGGCCGGCGCGGCGCCGGCGGCGGCACGCAAGTGGTGGATGGGCGAGCTGGCGCGGAGCGCGAAGACCGATCAGGTCGAGCTCGAGCAGCTCCCGGTGACCCCGGCGCAGATCGCCGAGCTTCAGGGGCTCGTGGACTCCGGTCGCCTCAACGACACGCTCGCCCGTCAGGTCCTCGAGGGGGTGCTGGCCGGCGAGGGCTCCCCGGAGCAGGTCGTGGTCGCCCGGGGTCTGGAGGTCGTCTCCGACGACGGTGCGCTCCTCGAGGCGATCGACACCGCGCTGGCTGCGCAGCCCGACGTCGTCGCGAAGGTCCGGTCGGGCAACCTGGGACCGGTGGGTGCCATCATCGGCGCGGTCATGAAGGCGACGAAGGGGCAGGCGGACGCCGGTCGCGTGCGCGCCCTGGTCGTCGAGCGGATCGGGACCGGCGACTGACGACCGGCGACTGACGACCGGCACTCACGACCGGCACTCACGACCGGCACTGACGACGGACCCCGACGAAGGAGCCTGATGGAGAAGCCGACGTTGCAGGGCGAGCTGATCCGGTTGCGGCCGATCGGCCCGGAGGACGTCGAGGCCGTCTGGGACCTCGTGAGCGACCCCGAGAGTGCCCGGCTGACGGGTCGCACCGAGGTCTACACGCGCGAGATGGTCGCCGAGCGTTGTGCGACGATTGCCGACCGGCCCGGCCGTATCGACCTCGCGGTCACGACGACCGGGTCGGACGAGATGCTCGGGGAGATGGTGCTCAAGCACATCGACCTCCAGTCGGGCACGGCGGACCTGCGGCTCGTCATGCGCCCCGCGCACCGCGGCCGTGGTCTCGGCACCGAGGCCATCGGTCTCGTCCTGGACATGGCATTCGAAGGACTCGGTCTGCACCGGATCGAGCTGACCGTCCTGAGCACGAACACGCGGGCGCTCGCGCTCTACGAAGGGCTGGGCTTCCAGACGGAAGGGCGGCTGCGCGAGGCGTTCCGGGACGGTGATCGTCGGTGCGACGGCATCGTCATGGGCCTGCTGGCTGAGGAGTACCGGCGGTGACCGTCGTGCCGCTCCCTCGGGTGCTGACGGTCCCGGACGCGGCAATCGGTGCCGCCCTCGCCCTCCCGGAACAGGTGAGGCTCCTGGAGTGGCCGATGACGGAGGAGTTGCCGGCCGAGGTCGCGGCGGAGGTCGACGCGGTCGTCGTCCCGCACTACGTCAGCGGAGAGATGCTCGCGCGGCTCCGACCCCTCACGCGGCTGTCGCTCGTGCAGCTTCCGAGCGCGGGCTACGAGCACGCCGTGCGTCACCTTCCTCCTGGGGTGACGCTCTGCAACGGGCGAGGGGTCCACGACGACGAGACGGCCGAGCTCGCGATCGGGCTCCTGCTCGCCTCGCTGCGTGAGCTCGCCGAGTACGTCCGCCTGCAGGACGCCGGCATCTGGTCACCGCACCGGAGCACGTCGCTCGCGGATCGCCGCGTCATGGTGGTCGGTGCCGGGTCGATCGGGCATGCCATCGCGGCGCGCCTGCGCCCGTTCGCGGTGGACGTCGTCCGGGTCGCGCGGAGCGGTCGCGATGATGTCGACGGTCATGTGCACGGCGTCGACGAGCTCGCGGTGCTGCTGCCGACCGTCGACGTCGTCGTCCTCATCACGCCGTTGACCGCCGAGACCACCCACCTGGTGGACGCCGCGTTCCTCGCGCGGATGCGGGACGGGTCGCTTCTCGTGAACGTGTCACGTGGCAAGGTCGTGGACACCGACGCCCTGATGGCCGAGCTCCGGTCCGGGCGTCTCCGGGCGGCTCTCGACGTCGTCGAGCCTGAGCCGTTGCCGCCCGATCACCCGCTGTGGACGTCGCCGGGCGTGATCCTCACGCCGCACGTCGGCGGTAACACGACCGCGACGCACGTGCGGTTCGTGGCGCTCGTCCAGCGTCAGCTCGAGCGGCTCGCGGCGGGGGAGCCGTTGCTGAACGTCGTCGTGCCCGGGTGACCCGAACGCTGTACGGCGGCCCGGCACGGGTCAGACCGCGCGGCAGGAGCCTCGCTCGACCAGTGCGGTGGGCAGGCGTCGGTGCTTCGCCTGGACCTCGGTTCGGTTGATCAGGTCGATGAGCAGCTTCATCGCCTCGAAGCCCATCTGCTGGATGGGCTGGCTGATCGTGGTGAGCGGGGGAGAGGTGAGTGCCGACTCCGGCACGTTGTCGAAGCCGATCACCGACACGTCGTCCGGGACGCCGAGGCCGAGGGAACCCGCGACGTCGACGGTGCGGATGGCGGAGATGTCGTTCGCCGCGAAGATCGCGGTCGGCCGGTCTGCCATCGTGAGCAGCTCGCGCGCCGGCTGGTCCGCCGTCTCCTCGCGGTAGCCGGCAACCCGGATCAGGTCGGGATTGATGTCGATCCCGGCCGCAGCGAGCGCCCGTCGGTAGCCCTCCTCGCGGAGTCGCGCCGACTCGAGGTCGGGACGGCCGCCGAGGAATCCGATCCGGACGTGCCCGAGGCTGATCAGGTATTCCGTCGCCGTGATGGCACCCGCGAGGTTGTCGGAGTCGACCGTGGGCAGCTCGCTCGGACCGGTGTGCGGGTCGACCGCGACGACGGGGATCGTGTACTCGCCATCGACGACGGTGGGTGTGACCAGGATGGCGCCGTCGATGAGTGTGCCGCTCAGCCGCGACAGGTAGCGACGCTCCCAGCCGGCATTGCCACCGGCCCGGCCGCCGCCCGAGTAGGCGAGCAGCTCGTAGCCGCTCCCGCCGATCGCCTTGGACAGGCCCTTGAGAAGCTCGGTGCTGAACGGCTCGAACTCGGCCACCAGGATTCCGATGACGTGGGTGCGGTGCGATCGAAGGCTCCGGGCGACGAGGCTCGACTCGTAGCCGAGACGGTCGATGACCGCTTGGACGTGCGCGGCGGTCGAGACGGCGACTCCGTACCGTTGGTTCAGGACCTTGGACACGGTCGCGACCGAGACGCCCGCCTCACGGGCGACGTCGTTGATGGTCACGCTGCGCGGGGGGGCCATGAGGAGACTCTACCGGTGTGCTAAACGATATCGATAACGATTGAGTGCCGACGGTAGCGGTCGGCGCGTGGCCGACCGTCCGCCGAGGGCTGCCGCGGAGCCTGGTGCTGCGGCGTCCCCCACCCGCGACCCTACGCGTGCAGCCCGGAGGGCCATCCTAGACTCGCGATCATGAGCACATCCCAGCGGTCGGACCCGGTCGACATCAAGCCCCGCAGCCGTCAGGTCACCGACGGCATCGAGGCCACCGCCTCACGGGGGATGCTCCGCGCCGTCGGGCTCGGCGACGAGGACTTCGCCAAGCCGCAGATCGGCGTCGCGAGCTCGTGGAACGAGATCACGCCGTGCAACCTGTCCCTCGACCGGCTCGCCAAGGCCGCCAAGAACGGCGTGCACGCCGCCGGCGGCTACCCGCTCGAGTTCGGCACGATCTCAGTCTCCGACGGCATCTCGATGGGGCACGAAGGAATGCACTTCTCGCTCGTGTCGCGGGACATCATCGCGGACAGCGTCGAGACGGTCATGATGGCCGAGCGGCTGGACGGCTCGGTGCTGCTCGCGGGCTGCGACAAGTCGCTCCCGGGCATGCTCATGGCGGCGGCGCGCCTCGATCTCGCGTCCGTGTTCCTCTACGCCGGCTCGACCATGCCGGGATTCGTCACGCTCGAGGACGGCACCGAGAAGCAGGTCACGATCATCGACGCGTTCGAGGGTGTCGGTGCCTGCGCACGCGGCTTGATGAGCACCGAGGACCTCGGTCGCATCGAGCGGGCGATCTGCCCGGGTGAGGGGGCCTGCGGCGGGATGTACACCGCGAACACGATGGCGTCGGTCGCCGAGGCGATCGGGATGTCGCTGCCGGGCTCCGCCGCGCCACCGTCGGCCGATCGACGTCGGGACACCTTCGCTGTGCGCTCGGGCGAGGCCGTGGTGAACCTGCTCCGACTGGGCATCACCGCGCGGCAGATCATGACCAAGGAGGCGTTCGAGAACGCGATCGCTGTCGTCATGGCCTTCGGGGGTTCCACGAACGCGGTGCTGCACCTGCTGGCGATCGCGCACGAGGCCGAGGTCGATCTGACCCTCGACGACTTCACCCGGGTTGCGGCGAGGGTGCCCCACCTGGGTGACCTGAAGCCGTTCGGGAGGTACGTGATGAACGACGTCGACCGGATCGGTGGCGTGCCCGTCGTCATGAAGGCCCTGCTCGACGCGGGACTGCTGCACGGCGAGTGCCTCACGGTGACGGGTCGGACCGTGGCGGAGAACCTCGCGGAGATCAACCCGCCGGACCCGGACGGCAAGATCCTGCGGGCCCTCGACAACCCGATCCACCGGACGGGCGGGATCACGATCCTCACGGGCTCCCTCGCCCCGGACGGCGCGGTGGTGAAGTCCGCCGGCTTCGACTCGGACGTGTTCGAGGGCACCGCGCGGGTGTTCGAGCGCGAGCGTGCCGCGCTCGACGCGCTCGAGGACGGCACGATCGTGGCCGGCGACGCCGTCGTCATCCGCTACGAGGGTCCCAAGGGGGGCCCGGGCATGCGCGAGATGTTGGCGATCACCGGGGCGATCAAGGGGGCCGGTCTCGGCAAGGACGTGCTGCTCCTCACGGACGGGCGCTTCTCCGGCGGGACCACCGGGCTGTGCGTCGGCCACGTCGCACCCGAGGCGGTCGACGCCGGGCCGATCGCCTTCGTCCGCGACGGGGACCGTATCCGGCTGAACGTGGCCGAGGCGACGCTCGACCTCCTGGTCGACCCCGCCGAGCTCGAGGCGCGCCAGGTCGACTGGGCCCCGCTCCCCAGCGCGTACACGCGTGGCGTGCTGGCGAAGTACGTGAAGCTCGTCCAGTCCGCGAGCAAGGGCGCGGTGCTCGTGTGAGAAGGCCTGGCCGACGCGATCTCGAGGAGCGGTGACGTGACATCCCCTGCGCCCGAGGTGCCGTGGTGGATCGACGCCGTCGTCTATCAGGTGTACCCGCGCAGCTTTGCCGACTCGGACGGCGACGGGGTCGGGGATCTGCGCGGCGTTGCGAGTCGTCTCGATCACCTCGAGCGGCTCGGCGTGGACGTCATCTGGCTCTCGCCGGTGTACCGGTCGCCGCACGACGACAACGGGTACGACATCAGCGACTACCGCGCGATCGACCCGTCGTTCGGGACGCTCGAGGACTTCGACGTCCTGCTCGCCGACGTGCACGCGCGCGGCATGAGACTCGTCATGGACCTCGTCGTGAACCACACGTCGGACGAGCACCCGTGGTTCGTCGAGTCGCGGTCCTCCACTGACAACCCGAAGCGGGACTGGTACTGGTGGCGACCGGCGCGGGACGGGATCGCGCCGGGGGAGCCCGGGGCCGAGCCCACCAACTGGGGTTCCTTCTTCTCCGGGTCGGCCTGGCAGCTCGACGAGCGGACCGGTGAGTACTACCTGCACCTGTTCTCGCGCAAGCAGCCGGACCTCAACTGGGAGCACCCCGAGGTGCGCCGTGCAGTACACGAGATGATGCGGTGGTGGCTCGACCGCGGCGTCGACGGCTTCCGGATGGACGTCATCAACTTCATCTCGAAGGACGTCGGGGCGGATGGCTCGCTCACGGACGGGATCGTCGTCGACGGCGCGTTGTACGGCGACGGCCGGCCGTCCTACGTGTGCGGTCCGCGCATCCACGAGTTCCTCCACGAGATGCACCGCGAGGTCGTCGCCGGGCGTCCCGATCGGATCCTGACGGTCGGGGAGATGCCGGAGGTGACGGTCGAGGACGCGATCCTCTTCACCGACCCGGAGCGCCACGAGGTCGACATGGTCTTCCAGTTCGAGCACGTGGGCCTCGACCACGGAGCCGCGAAGTGGGACGTGCACCCGTTGCGGCTCACCGACCTGAAGGCGTCGTTCGGGCGATGGCAGGCGGGGCTGGCCTCGGTGGGCTGGAACAGCCTCTACTGGGACAACCACGACCAGCCGCGCATCGTCTCGCGGTTCGGTGACGACGGGGAGTACCGCGAGCGGTCGGCGACGATGCTCGCGACGGTGCTGCACCTGCATCGCGGGACGCCGTACGTGTACCAGGGCGAGGAGCTCGGGATGACGAACGCGCACTTCGAGCGGATCGACCAGTACCGCGACATCGAGTCCGTGAACTTCTACGCCGAGGCGCTCGAGCACGGTCTGGGGTTGCCCGCAGCCCTGCTGGAGGCCCTGCGCGCGGTGAGCCGTGACAACGCCAGGACGCCCGTGCAGTGGGACGCGTCGGCGAACGCCGGATTCACCACGGGGACGCCCTGGATCGAGGTCAACCCCAACTACACCGAGATCAACGCCGCCGCGCAGCAGGAGGATCCGGGGTCGGTGTTCCACCACTACCGCCGGCTCATCGAGCTCCGCCACACCGAGCCGGTCGTGTCCCTCGGCGACTTCACGATGCTGCTCGCCGAGGACGACGCGGTGTACGCGTTCCTGCGTCGGTGGGACGGGATCGAGCTGCTGGTGCTCGGGAACTTCACCTCGCAGGTGCGTCCCGTCGACGTGCCCGACGCGCACCGCTGGGCCGAGGCTGAGCTGCTTCTCGGGAACGCCGGGGACCCGACCCCGGTACCGGGCGGTCGGATCCCGGCCTTGCGCCCGTGGGAGTCGCGGATCTATCGGAGGGCCGTCCCGCAGGTGGTCGACGGGTGAGCACGACGCCGGCTCGGCGCTCCCGCTCGCCACGGCGCGCAGCACGCAATGTGTTCGCACTGTGGACCTGTGAACCACGATGCGAGACGGCTCGGTGCGGACGTGACATCAGGCCGGCTCGGGCGTAGTGTCCTTCGCGTGCAGACGATCGTGGTCGTAGTACTTCCCGGGCGCGCTGGCTGACCGCCAGAACTCATCGGTCTCGTCAGCGCGCTCGCCCCTCGACACGCCCTTCACGGGCCGAGGGGCTTTTTTGTGTCAGCACGCACCATGCAGCACCACCGCGTACCACCGCGTACCACCCCGTCCCACCCCGTCCCACCCCGTCCCACCCAGCAGCACCCGTGTACCGACGTCAGGGAGAATCCGATGGTCCAGGGCCCACACCCCGCGCCTCCGCGCAGCGCGACGACCGCCGCTGCGAGCACCCGTCCGTCAGGTGAGCCGACGCGACTCGTCCCGCTCGACGCCGTCGTCGAGCCGGTCCAGGTCACCGGCGCCCAGTCGATCGTCCGGTCGCTCGAGGAGGCCGGAGTCGAGGTCGTCTTCGGCATCCCCGGTGGCGCGATCCTCCCGACGTACGACCCGCTGATGGACTCGACGCGGCTCCGGCACATCCTGGTCCGTCACGAGCAGGGCGGCGGCCATGCCGCGTCCGGGTATGCGCACGCGACCGGCCGGGTCGGGGTGTGCATGGCGACCTCGGGCCCCGGTGCGACGAACCTCGTCACCCCGCTCGCGGATGCCAACATGGACTCGATCCCGTTGGTGGCGATCACCGGGCAGGTCGCGGCATCGATGATCGGGACGGATGCCTTCCAGGAGGCCGACACCCTGGGCATCACTCTCCCGGTCACCAAGCACAACTACCTGGTGACCAACGCCGACGACATCCCGCGCGTGATCGCCGAGGCCTTCCACATCGCCGCGAGCGGCCGTCCGGGGCCGGTGCTCGTGGACATCGCGAAGTCGGCCATGCAGGCGACGACGACGTTCTCCTGGCCACAGGTGCTCGACCTGCCCGGCTACCACCCCGTGACCAAGCCGCACGCGAAGCAGATCCGTGAGGCGGCCCGTCTGCTCGCGACCGCGCGGCGTCCGGTGCTCTACGTCGGCGGCGGGATCATCCGCTCCGGTGCGTCCGCCGAGCTGCGGCGGCTGGTCGACGAGAGCGGCGCCCCCGTGGTGACGACGCTGATGGCCCGCGGCGCTCTGCCCGACTCGCACCCGCAGCACCTCGGGATGCCCGGGATGCACGGCACCGTGCCGGCCGTCGCGGCGCTGCAGAAGGCCGACCTGATCGTGGCGTTGGGTGCCCGGTTCGACGACCGGGTCACCGGCAAGCTGAGCTCGTTCGCGCCGAACGCGACGGTGGTCCACGCCGACATCGACCCGGCCGAGATCGGGAAGAACAGGGTGGTCGACGTCCCGATCGTCGGGGACCTGCGCGAGGTCATCGCGGACCTGCTCCCCGAGCTCGCCCGCGAGCACGCGCAGCACGGCAAGCCGGACGTCGAGGCCTGGTGGCGGCAGATCAACGAGTGGCGGGAGACGTTCCCGCTGGGGTTCGACGAGCCGGAGGACGGCCACCTCGCCCCGCAGCACGTGATCTCACGGATCAGCGAGCTGACGGGGCCGGAGGCCATCTACGTCGCCGGTGTCGGGCAGCACCAGATGTGGGCGTCGCAGTTCATCCAGTTCGAGCGTCCGAACTCGTGGCTGAACTCGGGCGGTCTCGGCACCATGGGCTTCTCGGTCCCGGCCGCGATGGGGGCCAAGGTCGGCGCGCCGGACCGCACGGTCTGGTCGATCGACGGTGACGGCTGCTTCCAGATGACCAACCAGGAGCTCGCGACCTGTGCGATCAACGACATCCCGATCAAGGTCGCGATCATCAACAACTCGTCCCTCGGCATGGTGCGGCAGTGGCAGACCCTCTTCTACGAGTCCCGCTACTCGCACACGGACCTGAACACGGGTCACGGCACCGTGCGGATCCCGGACTTCGTCAAGATGGCCGATGCCTATGGCTGCGTCGGGCTCCGCTGCGAGACGAAGGCCGACGTGGATGCGACCATCAAGCGGGCCCTCGAGATCGACGACCAGCCGGTGGTGATCGACTTCACCGTCTCCCGGGACGCGATGGTCTGGCCGATGGTGGCTGCGGGCGTGAGCAACGACGACATCCAGTACGCCCGGGGGATCAGCCCGGCGTGGGACCGCGAGGAGTAGGACGATGACCAGCAGGCACACACTCTCCGTCCTCGTCGAGAACAAGCCGGGCGTGCTGACGCGCGTCGCCGGGCTGTTCGCGCGGCGGTCGTTCAACATCCACTCGCTCGCCGTGGGACCCACGGAGCACGACGAGTTCTCCCGGATCACCGTCGTGGTGGACGTCGAGGACCTTCCGCTCGAGCAGGTCACCAAGCAGCTCAACAAGCTGATCAACGTGATCAAGATCGTCGAGCTCGAGGATGCGTCCTCGGTCCAGCGCGAGCTCCTGCTCGTCAAGGTCCGAGCCGAGGCGGCGCAGCGCACGCATGTTCTCGAGGTCGTCGACCTCTTCCGCGCCCACGTCGTCGACGTCGTCCCGGACACGGTGACGATCGAGGCGACCGGGAGCCCGGGGAAGCTCAACGCGTTGCTCGCTGCGCTCGAGCCCTATGGCATCCGCGAGATCGTCCAGTCCGGTACGGTCGCGATCGCCCGAGGTCCGCGTTCGATCACCGACCGGGCCCTCGAACGCGTCTCCCGGTCGGCCTAGCGGCGGGCGCACGCGCCGGCGCGAGCTCCGCGCGACCCCCTCACCCCACGACGACACCCCGCACGGCACGACGACACCCCGCACGACACGACGAACCAAGGAGATCCACGGTGGCTGAGCTGTTCTACGACGACGACGCCGATCTGTCCATCATCGCCGGCCGCAAGGTCGCGGTCATCGGCTACGGCAGCCAGGGCCACGCGCATGCGTTGAACCTTCGTGACTCCGGGGTCGACGTCCGCGTCGGGCTGCGGGCCGGCAGTGCGTCGATCGCGAAGGCCGAGGCCCAGGGGCTTCGCGTCCTGCCGGTCGTCGACGCCGTCAAGGAGGCCGACGTCGTCGTCATCCTCGCGCCGGACCAGGTCCAGCGACACGTGTACCGCGACGAGATCGCACCGAACCTGAACCCCGGCACGGCACTCGTCTTCGGTCACGGTTTCAACATCCGCTTCGGCTACATCAAGCCCGAGGCCGGGTTCGACGTCGTCATGGTCGCCCCGAAGGGCCCCGGGCACCTCGTGCGCCGGGAGTTCGTGGACGGTCGCGGGGTGCCGGTGATCGTTGCGGTCGAGCAGGATGCGTCGGGCTCTGCGTGGCCGCTCGCGCTCTCCTACGCCAAGGCGATCGGCGGGCTTCGTGCCGCCGGGATCAAGACGACGTTCACCGAGGAGACCGAGACGGACCTCTTCGGTGAGCAGGCGGTGCTGTGCGGTGGCGTGTCGCAGCTGATCCAGTACGGCTTCGAGACGCTGACCGAGGCCGGCTACCAGCCGGAGGTCGCGTACTTCGAGGTGCTGCACGAGCTCAAGCTGATCGTCGACCTCATCCACGAGGGCGGCATCGCCAAGCAGCGGTGGAGCGTCTCCGACACGGCCGAGTACGGCGACTACGTCTCGGGTCCGCGGGTCATCGACCCGCACGTCAAGGAGAACATGAAGGCGGTTCTCGCGGACATCCAGTCGGGTGTCTTCGCGGCGCGCTTCATCGCCGACCAGGACGCCGGCGCTCCCGAGTTCACGGCCCTGCGGGCCAAGGGCGAGGCGCACCCGATCGAGGCGGTCGGCCGCCAGCTCCGCAAGCTCTTCGCCTGGGTCAAGCCCTCCGACACCGACTACGTCGAGGGAAGTGCCGGGCGCTGACCGAGTGGTCCGTGAGGGACGAGCGGCCCGGGAGGTCGAGCGGGGTGCTTCCCGACGGTGGTGCTGGGGAAGTGCCGGGCGCTGACCGAGTGGTCCTTGAGGGACGAGTGGCCCGGGAGGTCGAGCGGGGTGCTTCCCGACGGTGGTGCTGGGGAAGTGCCGGGCGCTGACCGAGTGGTCCGTGAGGGACGAGCGGCCCGGATCTGTTGCGCGGGTGCGGAACAGATCCGGGCGCGTCGAGCGAAGAAGGCGGCATGACGACGGACAGGGAACTCGCGGTCGATCCCGACGAGATCGCTTCGTTCTGGGAGCTCGCGCGCGGACGGGCTGGCCTTGCTCGGCTCGCCGTCGTGACCGGGACCGGCGCGGCCGCCAGCGTCGCGCCTCCTGCGTGGGCCTTCGGTGACTCGCCGGCGGTCGCCGACGAGCTGGTGGATCTCGTCCTCGCCGACGTCAAGACGGCGACGGTCTCACCCTTGTGGGAGTACGAGGCGTCGGGTGTCGATGTCCCCTCTGTGGGGGATCTGTCGATCGTGCTCGATGGTCGGGCGCACCCGCGCGCACTGATCCGTACGTCGGCGGTGCGGACGGCGCGGTTCGACGAGGTCGATGCCGCCCATGCGTGGGCGGAGGGCGAGGGGGATCGGAGCCTGGAGTCGTGGCGGGCCGAGCACGAGGCGTACTACCGGCGCTTGATGGCGACGCGCGGCGTCGAGTTCCGACCGGACATGGAGCTCGTGCTGGAGGCCTTCGAGCTGCGGTTCCCGGCCCGCCCGAGGGGCCCCGGGCACGCGCGGTCGCACCCGGTCGGACCCGTAGCGCCGGGCCGCTCGCAGTGATCAACCAGTGGGACGTCCGTCCCACCCGGTGGGACGAATGGATAGGATCCGGAGCATGACGCGCACCATCAACCTGGCAGTCGTCGCCGGCGACGGCATCGGTACCGAGGTCGTCGAGCAGGGTCTCCTGGCCCTTGAGGCGGCTCTGTCCGGTAGTGACGTCCGGGTTGAGACGACCGACTTCGACCTCGGGGCACGTCGGTGGCATGCCACCGGCGAGACCTTGACGGAGGAGGACCTCGCTGCGATCCGCACGCACGACGCGATCCTCCTCGGTGCGATCGGCGACCCGGGCGTGCCGAGCGGCGTGCTCGAGCGGGGGCTGCTGCTGCGGCTGCGGTTCGCGCTGGACCACTACGTGAACCTCCGCCCGAGCAAGCTGTACCCGGGTGTCACGTCGCCTCTCGCCCATCCTGGTCAGGTGGACTTCGTCGTCGTGCGCGAAGGCACCGAAGGCCCCTACGTCGGCAACGGGGGAGCGATCCGCGTCGGTACCCCGCACGAGGTCGCCAACGAGGTGAGCGTCAACACCGCGTTCGGCGTCGAGCGCGTCGTCCGGGATGCGTTCGCCCGCGCTGCGGCGCGCCCGCGGAAGTCGTTGACGCTCGTGCACAAGCACAACGTGCTCGTGCACGCCGGTCACCTGTGGCGCCGCACGGTCGAGGCGGTCAACGCCGACTTCCCCGACGTGACGGTCGACTACCTCCATGTCGACGCCGCCACGATCTTCCTGGCGACGAACCCGTCACGTTTCGACGTGATCGTGACCGACAACCTGTTCGGTGACATCCTCACCGATCTCGCCGCGGCGATCACCGGCGGCATCGGGCTCGCGGCGTCGGCGAACATCAACCCCGACCGCTACGCCGACGGGACCAGCGTCGCGCCGTCGATGTTCGAGCCGGTGCACGGCTCGGCGCCGGACATCGCGGGCCAGGGCAAGGCGGACCCGACCGCCACCGTCCTGTCGGTCTCCCTCATGCTCGAGCACCTGGGCCTCACCGCCGCCGCAGCAGCGGTGGAACGCGCCGTCGCGGCCGACGTCCTCGAGCGCGGAGGCCGAGTACGGTCGACGACCGAGGTGGGCAAGGATCTCGCCGCGCGCATCGCCGGCTGATCCTCCCGGGCTCGTCGGACCGTCCGTCGAGCCCCTAGCGCCTCCTCGGCCGTCGCCGCCGGTACCGTCATCCCGTGTGCAGCGCGCAGGTCCAGTGAAAGGCCAGATCATGAGCTCGACGATCGACACCCCCCAGAACCCGATGAATGCTGCCGACGCGTTCGTGGTGCATCCCTCCGCCTCCGCGGCGACATTGGCCGAGCGAACGACCGCTCTGGCCGCACCCAAGTTCGGCACGGTCTTCTCCGACCACATGGCACGGATCAGCTGGAATCAGGACGCGGGCTGGCACGACCGGCGAGTAGACGCCTACGGCCCTCTCCGGCTCGATCCCGCGTGTGCGGTCCTGCACTACGCGCAAGAGATTTTCGAGGGCCTCAAGGCGTACCGACACGGGGACGGCTCGGTGTGGACGTTCCGCGCGGAGGCGAATGCCGCGAGGTTCGCGTCGTCGGCCCGACGCCTCGCTCTTCCCGTCCTGCCGGAGGAGGACTTTCTCGGGGCGATCGCGGCACTGGTGCGCACGGACGTCGACTGGGTGCCCTCCGGTGACGAGATGTCGCTGTACCTGCGGCCGTTCATGTACGCCTCGGAGAACTTCATCGGTGTGCGCGCGACCCTCGAGGCGGAGTTCCTGGTGATCGCGTCGCCCGTGGGACCGTACTTCGCCAGCGGCGTGCACCCCGTGGCGATCTGGGTGGCCGAGGACTACCACCGAGCCGGTGCTGGCGGGACGGGGGCTGCGAAGTGTGGCGGCAACTATGCCGCGAGCCTGGTGGCCCAGCAGGAGGCGTACGCGCAGGGCTGCGAGCAGGTCTGCTTCCTGGACTCCGAGACGAACACCTACCTGGAGGAGCTCGGGGGGATGAACGTGTTCGTGGTCGCTGCCGACGGGCGGGTCTCGACCCCGGAGCTCACGGGTTCGATCCTCGAAGGCGTGACGCGTTCCTCGATCATGCAGCTCTTGACAGATGCCGGACGGACCGTCGAGGAGCGGCGGATCACGCTGGACGAGGTTCGTGCGGGGCTTGAGACGGGCGACGTCGCGGAGGTGTTCGCCTGCGGCACGGCGGCGGTCGTGACCCCGATCGGTCGGCTGGCAGGCAGCGGGTTCGACCTGCGGGTCGGCGACGGTCAGGCCGGCGCGGTCACCACCGCGATCCGGGCCGAGCTCACCGACATCCAGTACGGCCGTGCGGCGGATCGGCACGGATGGATGCACCGCGTCGTCTGACGCCGCGGTGCTCGTCGGCGGTCAGCCCGTGTGCGCGTCGGTGCGGCGCGTGCGGGCCGACCGCTGCCGATCTCCTGTTCACGCCGACGGCGCGCTGTGGCATGATGACCCACGTGACGCAGCACCAGCTCATTATCGAGTAGCGCGTTCGGCCGAGCCGAACGCGCAGACCTCCCGCACCCCGGGGGGTCTTTTTGTTGTCGGGCACCATCCCCGCCCCGCGACAGAGCCGATCATCCTGCCGGCACCACCCACCGCCGGCCTTCCCCGTCAGGAGAGGTGATCGGTGTTCGCCCTCACCTCGCACGAAGAGAGCCTCACGTGACCACGAGCACCAGCGAGCCGTTCCACGTCTACGACACCACGCTGCGCGACGGAGCCCAGCAGGAGGGCATGAACCTGACCGTCCAGGACAAGCTCGCGATCGCGCCGTTGCTCGACGAGCTGGGCGTGGGGTACATCGAGGGTGGATGGCCCGGGGCGATCCCGAAGGACACGGAGTTCTTCGCCCGGGCGGCCAAGGAGCTCGACCTCACGAACGCCGTCCTTGCCGCGTTCGGGGCGACCCGCAAGCCTGGAAGCAGGGCGTGGGACGACGCACAGGTCCGCGCGCTTCTCGACTCGCAGGCGCCGGTCGTCACGCTCGTCGCCAAGAGCGACATCCGGCACGTCGAGCGCGCGCTCCGGACGACGGGCGACGAGAACCTGGCGATGATCACGGACACGGTCGCCTACCTCGTCGGCGAAGGTCGTCGCGTCGTCCTCGACGCCGAGCACTTCTTCGACGGGTACCGGTTCGATCCGGCCTACGCGCGATCTGCCGTGCTGACGGCCTTCGCCGCAGGTGCGGAGGTCGCGACGCTGTGCGACACGAACGGCGGGATGCTTCCGGACTGGGTCACCGAGGTCGTTGACGAGCTCACGGAGTCGATGGTCGCCGCCGGGGTCATCGGGCGCCTCGGCATCCACGCGCACAACGACTCGGGGTGCGCGGTCGCCAACTCCCTCGCGGCTGTGAACGCCGGGTGCACGCACGTCCAGGGCACCGTCAACGGCTACGGGGAGCGGACCGGCAACGCCGATCTCATCACGGTGATCGCCAACCTCGAGCTCAAACGCGGTCGGTCGCTGCTCGCCGGGACCGGCCTCACCGAGGCGACCCGGATCGCGCACGCGATCAGCGAGATCACGAACATCTCCCCATTCGCTCGACAGCCGTACGTGGGCGCGAGCGCGTTCGCGCACAAGGGCGGACTGCATGCGAGCGCGATCAAGGTCGATCCGGACCTGTATCAGCACGTCGACCCGCAACGCGTCGGGAACGACATGCGCATGCTCATCTCGGACATGGCGGGGCGCGCGTCGATCGAGCTCAAGGGGCGCGAGTTCGGGTACGACCTGTCGGGTCAGGGCGACGTTCTCGCCAGGATCACGAACCGGGTCAAGGACGCCGAGGCGCGTGGCTACACGTACGACGCCGCGGACGCGTCGTTCGCGCTCGTGCTGCACGAGGAGGTCGCGGGTGCTCGACCGGCGTTCTTCTCGGTGGAGAGCTGGCGCGCGATCGTCGAGCGGGTCGGTGGTCGTGGGGTCGAGGCGACCGCCGAGGCGACCGTGAAGCTGCACGCGGGCGGCGAGCGGATCGTCTCCACCGGTGAGGGGAACGGACCCGTCAACGCGCTCGACCACGCCCTTCGCCTCGCTCTGGGACGGGTGTACCCGGAGATCGAGCACTTCGAGCTGATCGACTTCAAGGTGCGCATCCTCGATGCGATGCAGGGCACCGACGCCGTGACGCGCGTGCTCATCGAGACCTCGGACGGCGAGTCCACATGGAGCACCGTCGGCGTCGGCCCGAACCTCCTCGAGGCCTCGTGGGAGGCGCTGACGGACTCCGCGATCTTCGGTCTGCTGCACGCCGGTGTCGAACCGCGCTGACGCTCCTCACCCCCTACGGGGGAGTGCAGGTGGCAGGGGTGCGAGTCGTAGGATGACTCAGTGACGACGGTTCGCGGTGAGTACAAGGTCCCCGGTGGCAAGCTCGTGGCAGCCGAGGTGAGCGAGGACGACGGTCGCCTCGCCTCGGTCCGGATCAGTGGCGACTTCTTCCTGGAACCCGATGACGCGCTGGAACGGATCGAGCGGGCCCTGACGGGCCTGCCGGCCGACTCGTCCGTCGCGCAGCTCACCGCGGCGCTGCGCGAGGTGCTCGACGCGTCGGTGACGTTGGTCGGGTTCACCGCCGAATCGGTCGCGATCGCTGTGCGCCGCGCACTCGGCCGGGCGACGAGCTGGCACGACCACACGTTCACGATCATCCACGAGGGCCCGCAGGAACCCGTGCTGCACGCCGCTCTCGACCAGGTGCTCGCGGAGGAGCTTGCCGCTGGGCGTCGCGGTCCCACCTTGCGGTTCTGGGAGTGGGTCGAGCCTGCGGTCGTGATCGGGTCGTTCCAGTCGCTTCGTAACGAGGTCGACCCCGACGGGGCCGCTCGACACGGGATCACGGTCGTCCGGCGCATCTCCGGTGGCGGGGCGATGTTCATGGAGGCGGGGAACTGCATCACGTTCTCGCTCGTCGTCCCGGCGTCGCTCGTCGACGGCTTGACGTTCGAGCAGTCGTACGCGTTTCTCGACGACTGGGTGCTCGGCGCTCTTGCCGACGTCGGTGTCGCGGCCTCGTACGCGGGACTGAACGACATCGCGTCGCCGGCGGGGAAGATCGCCGGCGCCGCCCAGAAGAGGCTCGCCGGCGGGGCGGTGCTGCACCACGTGACGATGGCCTACGACATCGACGCCGAGAAGATGCTCGAGGTGCTGAGGATCGGCCGCGAGAAGCTCTCGGACAAGGGAACCACGAGCGCGAACAAGCGGGTGGACCCGGTGCGTTCGCAGACCGGGATCCCTCGGGAAGCCGTCATCGACGCCTTCGCTCGCCATTTCCGTGGGCGGTACACCACGGTCGACGGCGAGCTCACCGACGCGGAGATCAATCGTGCCGAGCAGCTCGTGGTGACCAAGTTCGGGACGCCGGAATGGACCGCGCGCGTTCCGTGAGGGGATGTCGGCACGGCTTGTGCGGAACCTTCACGAATGGTGCGCGCAACTCACAGAAAAGCCCGGCAGGATCATGGGTGGCGGAACCCCGTCCGCAGCTCACGTGAACCCTGGGAGTCCGTTGTCCATGCCACGCTCTCCTCGAGAGCCGCGCGAGGCCCCGCCGACGCGGCATGCCAGAACGGTGTCACCCGCGGCGCCGCGTCACGCACGAACGCTCAAGAACCACACCGTGCTGCGTTCGGTCGCGCTGACCGCCACGGCGGTCGTCGCGTTCGGGGCCTCGGGGATCAGCTTCGCCGCTGCGCAGCTCCACGGGAACATCACGACGGTCGGGAGTCTCAACGGCCTCGTGGCTGCACCGTCGGAGGGAGCGACGGCCGCGCCCACGGCGATCGACCCCAACGCCGGCCGCGCGCTCAACATCGTCGCGATCGGATCGGACTCCCGGTCTGGTGCGAACGCGGCGATCGGCGGTGCGGATCCCGGCCAGCGCTCCGACACGACGATGGTCATCCACATCTCCGCCGACCGCAGTCGGGTCGAGGTCGTCTCGATCCCGCGCGACTCGCTGGTGAACATCCCGGCGTGCCACCTCGACTACAGCCCCACGGGGAAGATGTCGAAGCCGCAGACGCACGTGATGTTCAACTCGGCCTTCAGCATCGGTGCGTCGACCGGAGACACGGGACTCGCGGCGGCGTGCACGATGTCGACGATCCAGACCATGACCGGACTGACGATCGACGACTTCGCTCTCCTCGACTTCTCGGGCTTCCAGCAGATGGTCACTGCGATCGGCGGGGTGCGCGTGTGCGTGCCCAAGCCTCTGGTCGACGGCGTCTACACGAACCTCAACCTTTCGGCCGGCTGGCACAACCTGACGGGGCCTCAGGCGCTCGACTACGTCCGCGCGCGGCACGTCAAGGGGTCGGACGGATCGGACCTGG
>MLJW01000386.1_pt1 | contig 21444 bp, 18 predicted proteins | sample 888231 | NCBI WGS metagenome assembly MLJW01 (sample SAMN05788063, study PRJNA343431) | mine drainage metagenome | isolation source: sample collected from the inflow into an acid mine drainage treatment plant... | place: Germany: Lusatia, lignite mining district
GGCCCGGCGCCTTGGCCCCGCGGCTGCATCCGCTCGTCTGGACTCCTGCGACCTTCGGCACTCTCGCCGCCGCTCTCGCCGCCAAATAACGCCGCCAGATTTACGCGGGTTCAGGCCGCCGCCAACACCGGGGCAGGTGTATGAACTCGTCGGGCACAAATACTTCGTTTCCGCGCCGATGTCCGACGCCTTCCTGGTCCTGGCCCAGGCGCCGGGCGGCCTGTCCTGCTTCCTTCTGCCGCGTTGGCGACCGGACGGAAGCAAGAACCCGCTGCAACTGGTGCGCCTCAAGCGCAAGATGGGCAATGTCTCGAACGGATCGAGCGAGACCGAACTTCGTGGCGCCCTGGCATGGATGGTCGGCGAGGAGGGCCGGGGCGTTCGAACCATCATCGACATGGTCGCGATGACCCGCTTCGACTGCATGGTCGGCTCGGCGTCCGGCCAGCGCGCTGCCGTCTCCCACACACTACATCACTGCGCCCGGCGTTCGGCGTTCGGCCGGCCCCTGGTCGAGCAGCCGCTGATGCGCAATGTGCTGGCCGACCTGATTCTCGAAAACGAGGGATCGCTGGCGCTGAGCATGCGCATCGCCCGCGCCCTCGATCAGCGCGCCGACCGCCACGAGGACCTGCTAGCCCGTCTGGTCACCGCGGTGGGCAAGTACTGGATCTGCAAGCGCACGCCCAACCACGCCTACGAGGCCATGGAGTGCATCGGCGGCAGTGGAGTGATGGAGGACAGCCCCTTCCCCCGCCTGTTCCGCGAATCGCCGGTGAACGCGATCTGGGAAGGCAGCGGCAATATCCAATGTCTGGACGTGCTACGAGCGATGCGGAAGTCCCCGGACGCGGTCGATGCCTATCTGTCCGAACTGGGCCGCGCGCGTGGTGTCAACGCCGCCTTCGATGCCCATGTTGAGGCGCTTCGTCGCGAGTTGCGCGATCCATCCGACATGGAGTACCGGGCACGGTCCATCGTCGACCGCATGGCCCTGGCGATCCAGGCCGCCCTTCTGCTCCAGCATGCCCCGGCATCGGTGTCCGATGCCTTCTGCGCCTCCCGCCTGTCCGGGGGCGGGCACCGTCAGTACGGCACCCTGCCCCGCGGAACCGACTGCGCCGCCATCATCGAGCGTGCGATGCCGCACACCACGGCAGGCCACTGAGCTGCCGATGCCGCCCCCCCGATCAGCGCGGCTGCGCGGCCTCACCGGCGCGGCCGCGGTATTCGCTCGGCGATTCGCCGGACCACTTCTGGAATGACTTGCGAAAGTTCGACGCGTCGGAAAACCCGATGCATTCGGCAATGTCGTCGATGCTCATGCTCGTGTTGCGCAGGTACTCCTCCGCCAGGCTGCGACGTACGTCGTTGACGATGCGCTGATAGGTTGTTCCCAACTCGGCCAGGCGCCGCACCAGGGTGCGAACCGACATGCACTGTTGCCGCGCCATGGCCTCGACGCTGGGCAGGCAGCTGGTGGCGTTGATCTGGCTTATGCAGGACTGGCGGATGTAGCCTACCAACTCGGGCTCATCGCCCAACAGCGGCTCGAGCATGCTCGCGCACAAATTGCGGCATACCCGTTCGGTCGCCGGGCAGGCATTGGGCAAGACACGCGACAGGAGGGACGCGTCGAATTCGCCCACCAGCGTCGCGTAATCGAACTCCACAGGGCATTCGAACACCCGGCGGTACTGCTCGGCATACGCGGGCGCCGCATAGGGCAGCCTCACGCGGGTGAACCGAAACGGCTGCTCCATGATGTGACTGATCATGGCCTGCACCGAGCTGAACCAGAACTCCGTCACGCTGGGCAGCATCTCGCCCACGCTGATGATGTCATGGCCCTCGAAAATCGCCACCGAGCCGACAATGCGGAAGCTCTTCTCGAGTATCGGTCCAGCGATCTTCACGTGGTGAATGCCGAACTCCACTGCGCTGGCAAGGGTCGAGCACGAGGCCAGGGCGTAGCCATACAGACCGTAGTCGACCACGCGCTGATGCCGCCCCGCCATCAGGAAGATGGCGGGGTCCGAACTCAGCCGCTTCACGTTGCGAAAGATCTGAACCTTGTCCCGATGCGAGATCTGGGCATTCGGATCCTCGAGTGCCGCTGCGGGAATATCGGTTCCACGCAGCAGCGCCTGCACCTCCACCCCCTGGTCGGCCATCTCGCGAAACAGCACCCCGAGTCCCAGGCCCATCAGGCTGTGCCGCATCGCCTCAGGGCTGCCCGCCTCGCGCACGCGCAACAGCTCGCCCGCGCCGCCTTGCCCTGGCAGGTGCAAAGCTCGGTTCAAGATGTCCTGGCTCACTTTTTCTGAATACCCATACCCGGACCCCGAAGCTGCCCCACGCCCACGCGCGCGCAACGTCCGGACGAACCGACCTTAGCACGTCACGACCGGTCGCGTCGATAGGAACATTCACGCCCCCGGGCGTACGCTCACAGGGGGGTCACGATGGCGAAGTCACGAGCAAAATCGACCACCTTGCCCAATATCTCGCCCAGAGCCCCGGGATTGCCTGCGAGCTCGACCTCGCCCTCGCCGACCAGTTCGGCCATCGTCGCCGCACGCGTCAGCAGGCGCAACCACGCCGCGGTGGTCGTGCGGACGATCAAGTCCTTGCGCCCCAGGCGCCGGCCCAACGTGTGGTTGAGCACCGAATTCGACAACTCCAGCGCGTAGACCTCCTCGCGGTCGGTGAACTCGATCTCGATGTCGAGGCGCATGCCGTCGAGCTTGGCGTGGTCGAGCCTGATCGAAACCAGGTCAAACATCATCTCAAGCGACATTGCTCCAAGCATTTCGGCTGTCATCACGCTGTGCGGAACCGGCTTGATGCCGTGTCGCAGTTCGCGCGCCGCCATCAGGTATTCATTTCGCCAGATCGCCGACTCAGCCTGGTAGCCGAGCTGCTCGAGAATGTCAGCCTGCAGCAGCCGCGCGCCCTCGTCGCTCGGATCGGCGAATACGGCATGGTTGTTGAGCTCGGCGGCCCAGCGGTAGTCTCCAGCCGCGAAGGCCGCATGCGCCTTGGTAGTCACCGCCAACTGGCCGCCAATCGCCTCGACATAGCGCCGGGCCGTTTCACACGTACCCAGGGGGTGCAGGGTCGCCGGATTGCCATCGTAGAAACCGAGATAGAAGTTGTACACCCCGCGCAGGTTGTGGGACAAGGTGCCGTAATAGCCATGACAAGAGAAGTCTTCGCCAAGCTCCTTGGGGAAGTACTCGGCGTTGGCCAGATCGGCCATCTTATGCCCCTGGTTGGCCAGGAACAGCGCACGATCATGGATGAATCGGTAGGTGTCCCGCTGGCGGCGAAGGCTGTCGCGGATGCGCTCGCGGCCCCACAGCGGCCAGTGGTGGCTGCGGAACGCGACCTCGGCCTCGGGAAACAGGTCCAGGCATTCGTTGATGTACTTCGACCAGCGCAGGGCATCGCGCGCCTGCGCGCCGCGCGGCGTGTAGATGTTGTGCATCAGCGCGCAGGCGACCTCGGACAGGCAGACCGCCTTCATCTTCGGGAAATAGAACATCATCTCCGACGGAGACTCCGACGCCTGTGCCATCTGAAACACGATGCGCACGCCGTCGACCTCATGTTCCTCGCTGGTCTGCATGATCGTTCGGGTCGGCGCGATCAGGCCCAGGGTTCCGTTCGACACCGCCTTGCCCAGACCGACGCCGACCCCGCCGCGCAGGCCCGGCTCCAGTCCGCCTCCGAACTGGTACTGAGCGCGCCTGGCCATCGCGTTGCCAGCCATCACGTTCTCGGCGATGGCGTACTCCATGAACTTGTCCGGGGCGATCACCTGCACCCGTCCGGCCGCGACATCATGCTCGCTTATCACGCCGCGCACGCCGCCGAAATGGTCGGCATGGGCATGGGTGTAGATCACCGCGACAACCGGAAGCACACCAAGATGACCGAGCGCGAAGTCGAGCACCGCGCGCGCCACCTCAGCACTGGTCAATGGATCGATGACGATCCATCCGCTGTCGCCGCGGATCAGAGTCATGTTGGCCGCGTCGTAGCCGCGTACCTGCCATATGCCCTCGCAGACCTTGAACAGACCGATGTGGTTGTTCAGCGTCTCTTGGCGCCACAAGCTCGGATTGACCGTGTCCGGGGCACTGCCGTCGACAAAATCGAAGGCCGCTGGATCGTAGGCGGTGCCACCGCCGACTGCCGCGATGCGGGCCTTGGACATGCTGGCGATGTGGCCGCGCGCGGCCTCCTCGAAGTCAACCGGATCGTCGAGATTGAAGCTTCCGCGGATCGAGGCATTCATCGCCGCGGTGACAGCGCTTGCGGGCTTGGCGCGACGAGCATCATCCTCGCTCAACTGGGAGTGGTATTGGCACATGACGGTGATTCCTTTTCTTGCGTGCTGAGTTCTGGCGCAATGGTCTCAGCGCTTGACGCCGGCTTGCAGCGCATCGGCCGCATGCGCGCCCGCGCTTGCCGGATTCACCAGGAGCAGGCCGATCGCCCCGGCAACAAACAAGGCCACGGCCAGGGCCTCGAAGCCCGCGTCGAAGCCGGCCGACGGGGTTGCCGCGTGCTGAATGAAGTGTCCCATCAGCGCCGGCGCGACCAGCCCCGACAGGGTCGCCACTGAGTTGTTGATGCTGAGCCAGCCTGCGCGCAGCGCAAGGGGAACGATCTCGCCGATTATCAGCGGCCCGAAGATGAAAATGAACTGGCTCAGAATGCTCGCGCCTCCCAGCAGGGCCAGCGCGGGCCAGCCAGACTGCCGCCCGGGCAACAACACGAACATGGCCGCTGCGGCCAGCATTGACACCCAGGCGATGCCCCCGCGCGCGATTCGGCTCGAGACTCCACGCTGCAACAGCGCCTGCGAGACCCAAGACACGCCGATAGTCACCGGAACCTGAACAGCGATCAGCAGCGAGAACAGCCAGCCGGCCTCCGCGGCCGAATAGCCCAGGCTGGAACGCAGATAGCTCGGATACCAGGTGAAGCTCAAGGCGATGACCGCGTAGGCCGCTGTGGTCATCGCGAACACGCCGATCAGGGTTGGATTACGAAACAGGTCTGCGTAGCCGCCGCCAGCCACGCGTGCCACGGGCTTGGGATGTCGATCCAGCGGACCGTCCTCGCCCAACAGCATCCACACGGAGGTCCAGACAAGGCCGAGAACGCCCAGCAGCAAGAAGGGGGCGTGCCAATCGTCACGCATCGCGATGTAGGTCAACAACGGGCCGGCGACAATCACGCCGAAATTGCCCCCGACCTGAATCAGGGCATGGGGAATGTTCCGGCGCCGATTCTCGAACCAACCGTAGCCGGCGTGCAAGGCCAGGGGGTAGGCCGGCCCTTCGCCGGCGCCGAGGACGACCCGACAGGCGATCAGCGTCGGGAAGCTCACCGCCATGGCCAAGGGAAACTGCACCAGCGCCCAGGCCAGTGAAAGCGCCGCTAGTAGCCACTTCATTCGCACTCTGTTCGCCAGCAGACCGACGCTAATGCCGGAAACCGTGAACAGAAGGAAGAAGCTGCTGCCGACCAGTCCGAACTGCTGCGCGCTCAGGTGTAGGTCGCGCATCATTTCGGGACCGACCAGCCCGATCACTGCCTTGTCGGCAAAATTGATCGCCATGAAAATAAAAAGCAGCGCGACCACGACCCATGGTCGGGCGGCAAGGAATCGAGAGTGCATCATTGTCTCCATGTCTGTCGTCTTCGGCGACGATCAAATGGTTGAATCGGTATCGCGCATCATCCTGCCTTGATCCAGGACGCCGCCCTCTCGGCGATCATGATCGTCGGCGCGTTGGTGTTGCCACCGATCAACGTGGGCATGATCGACGCGTCGACCACGCGCAAGCGCGCGATACCCCGCACCCGCAGGCGCTCATCGACGACGGCCATCGGATCGTCCGCCGGCCCCATCTTGCAGGTGCCGACCGGGTGATACTGTGTATCAGCGCGGTTGCGGATATCCTCGCGAAGGGCAGCGACGTCATCGATCCGGGTGGCGTAAAGCATCTCGCCGCGAATCGGCGCGAACGGCGCGGACTCCACGATGCGCTGCTGCATCTGCGCCCCCTTGACCAGCAGTTCAAGATCGCGTTCGTCGGACAGGAAACCCGGGTCGATGAGCACGGAGTCGTGCGGATCCTTGCTGCGCAAGGTCACCACGCCCCGGCTGTACGGCCGCAGAACGTCGACATGCGAGGAAATGCCGTGGCCGAGATGCATCTTGCGGGCATGATCGTCGACAATGGCGACCACGAAAACGATCTGCAGGTCTGGGGCCGGCAAACCTGCCTCGCTCCGCATGAACGCCCCGCCGGTGGCGTAGACCGTGGTCATCAGCCCAGTGCGCCGCTTCTTCCACTCCAGCATCCCCGCCGCGAACTTCGCCGCACCGCGGGCCGACAGGCCGACGGTGTCGCTCCAGGCCGGGGTGCGCCAGCTCTGCACATAGTCGATATGGTCCTGCAAGTTGCGACCGACACCAGGCAGGTTGTGCGCCACCTCGATCCCGTGCGCCTGCAGATCCGAAGCGGTGCCGATTCCCGACAGCATCAGGAGCTGCGGTGAGCCGAACGCGCCGGACGAGATAATGACCTCGCGCCGCGCACGCACACGATGCAACCGTCCGCCTCGCTCGTACTCGACACCCTCGGCACAGCTGCCGTCGATCAAAACGCGTGTCGAGGTGGCCTCGGTCTTCAGGTCCAGGTTGGGCCGAGCCAGGTTCGGGGTCAGGTAGGCCTTAGCGGAGCTGCAGCGCTCGCCGTTGCGATGCGTGACCTGATAGACAAAAGCCCCTTCCTGCTCGGCGCCGTTGTAGTCCGGATTGCGCGCGAGGCCCTGCGACTCGGCGGCGCGCAGGAACATCTCGGTGACCGCACTGTCGTACAGCGGGTAGGTCACGTTCAGCGGCCCGCCCTGGCCGTGGAAGGAATTAGCGATCTGCTCGTTGTTCTCGGCGCGGACGAAAGCGGGCAACACCTCGTCGTAGCTCCACCCCGCATTGCCGAGTTCGCCCCAGTGGTCGTAGTCCCAGCGATGGCCGCGAACATAGAGCATGGCGTTAATCGAACTCGATCCGCCCAGAGTCCTGCCACGCGGCTGGTACCCCCTGCGACCGTTCAATCCCGGCTGCGGCACGGTTTCGTAACCATAGTTGGTGCTCGACTTGGCGCGCACCAGCGCCGGTATCCCAACCGGGGCGTGAATCAACACGCTGCTGTCCTTCTCGCCGGCCTCGAGCAGGCACACGGTGGTGTCCGGATCCTCGGTGAGTCGCGACGCCAGCACGCAGCCGGCCGAGCCCGCGCCCACGATCACATAGTCAAACTCTTGCGTGTCCATCAGGTCTCCAATTCGGAACGCGCCAAGCGCGACGGCGATGCAGCGCCGACAATAGGATCGGCTTTGCCTAAAAACAGGCGCAATGCCATTCGCTGCACCAGATGACCGTACGGCGGGTAGAAGAGCGACACGGGAAACAGCCGATGGCGCTTGAACACGGTCTTGGCGTGGGACAGCTCGCGGAAGCCCTCGACACCGTGGTAGCTTCCCATGCCCGAGTTGCCGATACCGCCAAACGGCGCGTCGTGGTTGAACGCGTGCCAACCCCAGTCGTTGATCGAAACGCCGCCCGAATGGGTGCGACGCAAGAGGTCATCGCGCTCCGCCCGGTCGTGGCTGAAAAGGTACAGCGCCAGCGGCCGCTCGCTGGAACCGATCCGTTCAACCACCTCATCGACGGTGTCGTACACCACCACGGGAAGGATGGGGCCGAAGATTTCATCGCGCATGATGTGCATGTCGGCATGACAGCCCAGCACGATCTGCAGGGGGAGGTGCCGCGCGTCGCGCGATCCGGGGTAATCCGCACAACTGACGACTTCGGCGCCCTTGTCCCGCGCGTCTTGCAGCAGATCCACCAAGCGTCGCGCATGGTGATCGCTGACAATGCAGGTGTAGTCTGGATTGCTGCTTGGAGACTCCCCAGCCAGGCGAATGAACGCGGCCTTGACGGCAGCGACGAATTCGGTCACACGTTCTCGCGGCACCAGCGCATAGTCGGGCGCGACACAGATCTGTCCGCAGTTCGTCACCTTGCCGTGGGTAATGCGAAGTGCCGCGTCCGCGACGGGGTAGCTCCGCCCGACGAACGCCGGGGATTTGCCGCCCAGTTCAAGAGTCACCGGTGTCAGGTTCTTGGCTGCGGCCCGCATCACAACACGCCCAATCGTCGGCGATCCGGTGAATACCAGGTGGTCGAATGGCAGCGCGCTGAACAGGCCTGGATTATCGAGTTCCCCGCCGATGACCGCGACCTCGTCCTCCGCGAAAATCTCACCCAGCATCCGCGCCATCACCGCGTTGGTCCGTGGGGTAATCTCCGGCAGCTTGATCATGGCCCGATTGCCCGCCGCCAGTGCCGCGATCAGAGGGCCGATCGCGAGGTAGAGCGGAAAATTCCAGGGCACAACAATGCCGACCACCCCCTTGGGCTGATAGACGACGCGCAGCCCATTGCTCATGAACAGCAACTCTGTCGAGCGCCTCGACGGCCTCGCCCAGCGCCCCAGGTGCGAGATTGCATGCCGCGCGTCGAGAATGCAGCCGAGCACCTCGATCATTTTCGACTCGGTTTGCGAGCGACGGCCGTAGTCGGCATCGATCGCGACCGCAATGGCAGTCTGGTAGCGCTGAAGCTGGCGCTTGAGCGCGTCGAGCTTGCGGCGTCGCGAGGCTGGATCTGGGTAAGTGCACTCGCGGAACGCCCGTTGCTGGGCCTCGAATGTGCCCACCATGCGGCGGGCGACCACGTCACCCGCCTCGCCTTGCATTTCAGAATGCATAGCCGACTTTGATCCCGGCAGCGATGGCATGATTGCCCGTAAAATTGGCGGTGGACGCCGTCATGGTATTATTTCCAGGCTGCGCATCCCCCACCTCGATATAACTGACCAGACCGGTGATCGTGACCTTGCCTACGGTGTAGCTCACGACCGGCCCGATGCTCTTCTTGCCATCAACCGGAGCGAGGTTTCCGGTATATTTGCCGTCTGCCGGCTCATATCCGAGCATGATCGCCCCGGACCAATGGCTGGAGAATTTATGCCCGATCCCGGCAGAAAAATCCCAGCGTGCCGATGGATAGGTCAACAGCGGCTGCACGCCGCCGGGCGTTCGCATGTAGTCGGGCGGCGCATAATAGGTCTGAGGCCAGTCCGCCCAACGCGCCGATGCCAACACGACGGTCGTCCGGCTTATCGCTTGACGCAGGTCGAGTCGGATCGATTGCGGCATATCGATTGGCAATGCCGTGCTCCCCGCAACACCGAAGCCACCGCTCTCGGTCGCAGTTGTGCTGAAGTCGACTTTCGAGTTGTAGGTCAAGGATGCCCGTGTGCCGCTGACCGGCCTCTCGTACGCGACCCCAGCCACATAGCCGAAGGCCGTTGCCCTCGACACGCTCAAGTCGTAATTCCTCAGACTCGGGAGCGAGACCTGCGCCGATAGCGTCTCGTAGCGCGGCCCGCCATATACACTGAAGCCCGAACCGAAGCGATATTTTATAATGCCGGTGAGCGCTTGCGTCGAGATCGATCCGTTCCAACCCTGCGCATAATAGCCGGTTCCAGTTGGATAACTGAAATCGGCGCCGAACGGCCGGTCGTAGATGAGCGCAAAATCCATGACATCGCTGCCCTTCACCTTCAGCGCAAAACCTGGAAGCGTGAAGTCGCTGGTCATATTTCCACTGCTCGCACCAGTGGTCTTGCTTGTACCCACGCCACTGATTGTGGGGGCGACGTACCCGATGGACAGTTCGGCATAGTTTCCAGGAGCGAATAGAATGCCCACGGGTTCCATCGTACGATCGAGGCCTCCGGCAAGCGCAGGGCCGCTGCACAACGCCAAGGCAATCGCAACCGCGACCGATGACCTCTTGAATCCTTCGTTTTTCATTGTCTCCCTCTGTTTATCTGTATGTTCAGTACCGACAGCGTCGATGGGAATAAAGGTACGTGGAAGACCCTTACCGCAGAAAGGTTCATCCGCGCCATCTCGTGGTGCAATCAGGCCAATCTCGCGTATCGACCGGGCGTCTGCCGGGCGATGGCCGCTGCCGCGCGCGCTGAGCGTTGAGGCAGGCAGGCCAGTTGGACCCACGGCCTACTGCCGCTTCTGCCTGCGCCTTGAGCGGTCGATGCGGCAGGTCCACCGCGCCGGGGAGAGACTCTTATCCATCACGTCACCGGTCAAGTGACCTTGGTGCCGATTGCAGCGCGAGGTCCGCAGTCACGACCACGGCTTCCAATCCGGCAGCCGGCACCATGGCCAGAACCTCGGCCGTGAGCCGATCGCCGCCGTCTTGCAGCAGCAGAACACGGCGCAGCCGCTGCAGCGCCTCGGGCAGATCGGCGAACGGTGCGCCGTTTCTCTCAACCCCGCAATCACCGTCAACCTGCCGCAGCCATGCACACCAAACCGTAGGTGCGCATTCCTGCCACACGGCCGTGGCAGTTGCGCTCATAGCCGACGATGAGTCCGAGCAACAGGGCGCCGAACAGATGCATGAACACCAGCAGGCTAGCTTCGATCTGCGTCGCGGACCAATACTCGTCAAGGAAGGTGAACGAGAAACCTTGCATGGGGGCTACACCCGGATGTCTTCAGCGACGAATCCCGAGTGGCGCCCAAAAGTCGACGCCGGCACACCGGACGCGGCCCGATGCCTTAGCCTGGAGCATGCGCTTGTCGGCGAGAACGTTCCCGCCGGCGCGCGCTCCGTTGTGCTTGAGGTTCACGCCGCGCGTAGTCGTATGGCATCCGTGATCACGCCGAACCCTCGGTGATCGACGGGTTCGCTGCTGAACCGGATGCGCCTTGTCCGAGGAACGCGTCCCACTGCGACAAGGGCATGGGGCGGCCGAGCAGAAAGCCCTGGAACGCGCGGCAGCCATTGCGCACGAGAAATGCCCGCTGCGCGTCCGTCTCGACGCCCTCGGCGATCACGTGGATCTCGAGCGAGTCGCTCAACGCAATGATCGCGCGCACGATTGAGGCGTCGTTCGGATCCTGTTCGATGTCGCGGACGAACGATTGGTCAACCTTGATTTCGTCCAGGGGCATCCTTTTGAGGTAAGCCAACGATGAGTACCCGGTTCCGAAGTCGTCGAGCGAAAACCTGATGCCGATCGCGGCAAGTTCCTTCATGCGCGCCGCAACCTCGTCGATGTCGCCGACCAGCATGCTCTCGGTCAGTTCGAGCTTCAGCCGGCGCGGGTTCACGCCGTGCGAAGCGACGACCTCGCGCACGTTGAGCACGAAGTCGTCGGCCCTGAACTGGCGTGCACTGACGTTCACGGCAATGCTCAGTCCCGCGGTGCGAGGCGAAGCCTCCCAGGACTTCAATTGCGCGCAAGCGGTATCCAGCACCCACTCGCCCAGCGGCAGGATCAGCCCACTGCTCTCGGCCACCGGGATGAAGGTGGCCGGCGAGCGCTCGATCCCCTCGGCGTCGATCCAGCGCAGCAACGCCTCGGCACCGATCACGCCGCCCTGCAAGTCGAGCTGCGGCTGGTAGTGCAGACGGAATTCGCCGTGCTCCAGCGCGCGCCGCATCGCCTCCTCCAACGCGAAGCGCGCTTCGATCGCGCGCTGCATGTCGGGGTTGTAGAAGCGCTGCGCGTTGCGCCCTTCGTCCTTGGCCTTGTACATCGCCAGATCGGCCTGCTTGAGCAGGGTTTCCGCCGAGACGCAGTCTCCGCGGAACAAGGTCAGGCCCAGGCTCGCCGTCGTTCTGTAGCTGCGGGCGAATTCGTCGATCAGGTAAGGAGGATTCAAGGCATCGATATGCTCGTCGAGCTCGTCGAGCACGACTGGCAGCCTCATGGCCGCGAGCACTTTCGCGCCGACGCGTTCAGCGTGCAAGGCGGCTTCGTCCTCGTCAGCTCCGATGTTCTCGGCCAAGACGATGAACTCATCGCCGCCGAGGCGCGCGACGACATCCTCGGTGCGTACCGCGGCCTTGAGCCGTTGCGCGACCTGTTCGAGCAGCCGATCGCCCACGGCGTGCCCCTGGGTGTCGTTGATCTGCTTGAAGCAGTCAATGTCCAGCAGCACCACCACGCCGAACTTTCCACTGCGCTGACTCGCGCCGATCGCCTGCTGGATCCTCTCGATGATCTGGCGGCGGTTCGGCAGGCCGGTGAGCGAGTCGAAGAACGCGAGATTCTGGATCTCGTCTTGCGCAGCCTTGTGCTCGGTGATGTCCTGCTTGACCGCCACGTAGTGCGTGACCTGGCCATCGTCCTGGCGCACCGGAGCGATCACGGTGAATTCGATGTACTCGCCGCCGTCCTTGCGCCGATTGATCAGCTCGCCACGCCAGGTTCCGCCAGCCAGCAGGGTGGCCCACATCGACTCGTACGCCTGCGCAGGCGTCTTCCCGGACCGCCATATCCGGGGGTTCTTCCCCATCACTTCGGCGCGGCTGTAGCCGCTGTGGCTCACGAATGCCTCGTTGACATACTCGATGCATCCATCGCGATTGGTGATGACGATGCTCGCCGGGCTTTGTTCGATCGCCTGCGAGAGCTTGCAAAGCGTGGCCTCGACCTTCTTGCGCTCGCTGACGTCTTCGAACACGACGATCAGGTCGGCTCCGTCCATGCCTTGAAATGGCAAGACGCGCACGAGGACGGGGATCACGACGCCGTCATGGCGACGGTAGAAAAGATCAAGGTCAGCGTGGCTGCGCGGTGCCTGAGCGCCACCGTCGAACACACACTGGTCGGCTGCCAGCAGCGAACCATCGGCGTGCACGTGCACGCCGTCATGCATGTGCCTGTCGATCAGGTCGCCAGGCGCGTAGCCCAGGATGCGCTCGGCCGACGCGTTGGCAAAGGCGATGCGATCATCCGGAGCAATGACCAGTACGCCAAGACTAATGCTCTCAGTCAGTCCTTGCAAGAAATTGCGCTCCTGCTTCACAAACCGAAGGGTCTGCACGAAACGGATCCAGACGAAGGCCAAGCCGCCGATCGCCACAGCCACCAGCAGCAGGGCGACGAGCCGCTCGTTGTCTGCGACAACCGCGTGGGCCCTGGCTTGCCTGTCGAGCTGTACCTGGATGGCGGTCAGGTCGGCACGGGTCCCCGAGTCGGCGATGGCATCCACGCTGGTGGCCAGTGCGGGGACACCGCGTTCGATCAGGTCCGCCAGCTTGGCCAGCGATTCGAACGCCTGCCGGTCTCGGGGAAGCTCGTCGGCTGCGCGGGCGAGGTCGTACGCTGCGGCAAGCGCCTTTTGCCGCGGCAACTGCGCTTCGACCTCGACGGCTTGCTGCATGACGTCGATCACCACGTTGCCGAGTCGATGCTGCAGTTCGCGGTGAGGCCCAGCATCGGGAAGCGTCGGCAACAGCGCACGCATCTTGACCAGGAAAGCGTCGAGCGCGTGACGCACGGAAGCGTTCATGGCTTGAAACGCTTCGACCTGAGCCTCCTCGGCCGCCGCGTCGGAACGATACCGAGTCGCCAGCGCGGCAACGTCCGTCGGCAGAGGCAGCGCGCGCAGTGCGCGTGCAGCCGACTCAATGCGCCTCGCATGCGCGGACACGGCGTCGCCATTCGTCACGAGGCCGTAGCGCGCGCGCAGCACGTCTTCCTTGAGGTGATCCTCCTCGACCAGAAGCCCCGTCGTCAGAAACCTCGCCTGCAAGAGCGTCTGTCGGCTGGATCGCTCATAGGCGACCTGGCGCCCAAGCAAACCAAGCAGAAGGCCACCGACCAACACGAAACCGCCGACGAGCCACAAGCGATGCGCATGCGCCACCTGCCACTTGGCGCGCATCCCGCGCGCGCTTTCAAGAAGGCGAGCAGCGATTTTGGCGCGGTTCGTAGCCTGGCTCATGCCGTATTCATGATGCGAACAGTCGTCCCAGAGATGAAGCAGCGGGGATTTTTGGACGTCTAGACGTCTAGTTATCTGTAAGTTCAGTACCGACAGCGACGATAGGAATAAAGGTACGTAGAAGACCCTTACCGCAGAAAGGTTCATCCGCGCCATCTCGTGGTGCAATCAGGCCAATCTCCTAGGGATGGTGTTCAAAAAGCGCTTCCGCGACCCTGGCGCGTGGCTGCGGCGGTTGGGACAATGGAGGCATGAAGCAAGCCGACCTCGGGCTGGATCTGACCAGCCGGAAGACCCGCAAGGGCAAGTTCCTCGACGAGATGGATCGCGTGGTTCCGTGGGCGCAGTTGCTGGCGCTGATCGAGCGGCACGCGCCGCGCAAGGAGCGAGGCCGGCCGCCGTTTGGCGCCGAGGTCATGCTGCGCATCCACTTTCTCCATGTAGCAGTGGTTCGGCCTGTCGGACATGGCGATGGAAGAAGCGTTGTTTGACGTTCCGCTGTATCGCCAATTCGCTGGCCTGGGCGGCATGAACCGCTTGCCCGACCGCGTGAGCATTCTTCGATTCCGGCACCTGTTGGAGCAACACGATCTGGCGCCCAAGATGCTCGACGTCGTGAACGCCACGCTGGCGGCCAAGGGGCTGATGCTCAAGGAAGGCACAGCGGTCGATGCCTCGCTGATCGCCGCTCCCAGTTCGACGAAGAACAGCACCGGCACGCGCGACCCAGAGATGCACCAGACCAGGAAGGGCAACCAGTGGTACTTCGGAATGAAGTGCCACATCGGTGTCGACGCCGACAGCGGCCTGGTCCACACGGTGGTCGGCACCTCGGCCAACGTCAACGACGTGACCCAGGCGCATGCGCTGGTGCACGGAGAGGAAGCGGACGTGTTCGCCGATGCCGGCTATCAGGGCGTCGAGAAGCGAGACGACACCCAAGACATCCGCACGCGCTGGCACGTCGCGTTGCGCCCCGGACTGCGCAGGCTGCTCGACACGACCAGTCCCAAGGGTGGGATCGCCGAGGAGATGGAGCACGTCAAGGCGCGCATCCGTGCCAAGGTCGAGCATCCGTTCCGAGTAATCAAGCGCCAGTTCGGCCACGTCAAGGTGCGGTACCGCGGGCTGGCGAAGAACACCGCTCAACTGCACACGCTGTTCGCGCTGTCCAACCTCTGGATGGCGCACCGGCAACTGATGGCGGCGCAGGGATGAATGCGTCTGCCGTGCGCGAAAACGGCCTCCGGCGAGGTCGAAATGACCGCCGGTGGACGCATCGCGCAGCGCGCAAATCGCTCGCAACCTCTGATGGGAATCATCTCGTGACCTTCATCGCTTCGTCGCGGTGGCGCTCAGCCGATTTTGGACACCATCCCTAGCAGACCCTACGTCCCAATCGACTCCACGCGAGATAGGTCGTATCTGCGCGGGACAGCCTTCAACTTCAAGTTCACTTGCACCCGCAGGAGTGCGCCCGTGCCGGGCGCACAAGAAAAACACCCCGGAGCACAAGGCGCCAGGGGTGTTTGGGTTGCTCACGTTGTCGGTTCTCCAGGCCGACCTGTTCATGCACTTCAAGACCTTGCCCGGGGTGCCAGCCCAGAGCGCCAGGCAACGCGTGCCACCGCGTCGCTTGGTACTGCACCTCACGCCGGATCGGGAGCCACCCCGATCACCTCTCCTTCAATACCGCTCCCGGTTTTCGCCGCGACGAACCTTCATCGGTTCAGCCCGTCGGGTCGGCCCCACGCTTGGCGCGCTGGCCCTACTTGCTTCGTGTCGCCACTCAGCTCACCGAGTCTCCACCGCTTCCTCGAACTTCGTGCGTTGCCTACGCACTCGAGGTTCAGCGGTTCCCAAGTTAGACAGTCTCTACTCGCATATCAGCGCCGCCGCGCTCCAGATCGAACCGTCGCATACGCTCCCCCGCAATCCATCACTTCAGATTGCGGATGTCAGCCCGGCGAGATTCCATAGCCCGTGACCTACCGGGTTCGATCCTTCATCACGCTACCGATTAGCCAGCTCACGCTGACCAACGGCTCTGATACCTGCACATCGCGCTTTTCCGTCAGCGCTTTTACACGGCATAAGCTATACAGGGGCCCGCGCTTTCGCGTCGGTGCCGCGCCCTCAAGGTTCTTTCCCCGAGCGCCTGGGCGATTTCTCGCCGAGCTGCCATTCCACTTCGTGGTCGGCAACATCGCTGCGTCTGTTCGCAGCCCTCACCAGTATCCGTGTGTGCACCCGTCGCGCCGAATTCCCCGAGTGGGGCAGGTCGTGGCCATCGCGGTCCAGCACGGAGGGCATGTCACCGTGTCGTCGGCAAAGCTCATGCCCCAGACCTTGGAAAAGCTCGCGATGCTCGGTCGTGGACGCCTGACAATCCGCGTCGAATAGCGCGCACTTGGTGGGTCGCGGCCCCTCTTGCAACGCTGAGTTATTGATAGCATATTTCAGCAAAAAGCAGGAGGACTCGACCGTGATCCGCAACAGCAAGCAGCAGTGGACGCCAGGCCAGCAGGTACGCGTCAGCTTTCTCACCCTCGTCGTGCGCGCCGCGGTGGCGACGCCCGGCGACCACGCGCCTGACGCCTACGTCCTGGCCAATGCCGGCGGCACGCAGCTCTACAAGTTCGTGCCGCACAACGGGCTGGAGAAGATCAGCGCAGGCGACGCCCGCGCACTGCTGGATGCCGTGCAGCGCCACGCCGTCGACACGGCGCGGGCCGCTGTCGAGTGCGCCAAGGCGCACGCCTCGCTCGCCCGCGAAATCGACGCTCTGCTCGGGGCCTGCTGACCGTGGCCGACGACCAGCCGAAGAAGTCCGGGCGCGGTGGCGCGCGCCCCAACGCGGGGGGCGCTCGACCTGGTGCTGGCCGGCCGCCGGCGGAGGTCAAGAACGAGCGCATCCTGATCACGATACCGCCGTGGGCCGCAGCGATGCTGCGCGCGCTGGGCGACGGCCATGTTTCGCGCGGCATCGTGGCCGCGCTGGAGAAGCTGCGCCAGCACGAATGAAGACCGTGGCTGGGGCGGCTCCCCGGCGATCAAGGCGGGTGACGTGGTGCGGGAACACCACGTCACCCTGACCACAACTCGCACTCTGGAGGTGCAAGAAATGGCTGAAGTGAATGGTAGTGCGGCCGCGGCCCGCGGGCTCCCCGTCGACGATTTGGCCCAGGCGCAGCGGCTCTTGGCGCGCGTCGCCGCCCTGGCGCGCCTGGTGCTCAATGCTGTGGCGAGCCGCCGGGAGTACCACGACGGCAGGCTGCACGTCGATGCTGCCGACGTCGCCGACGTGCTGCACGCGATCGCGTGCTTCGGGCGGGAGGCGCGCCAACTCGACTGGCCGCCGAGCATGGATTGGGCGCACCTCTGGGGCACCACAGCGTTGCTCGACGCCGAGGGCATGCGCTGGCTCGAGGTGCACAACTCCAACCCGCCCGAGTGCGACCTGGCCGCCGCCGAGGCCGCGCTGCAGCTGGTGGTCGAGCTCAGCGAGGGCATCGCCGCGCGGCTGACCGGATCGGCCGCAGTTCCTGACCCGGCGCCCCGCGAACAGGCGTCAGCCGGTGGCGAGCACCAGGCGCCCGTGCCGACGGCGCCGAGGGAGGCCGCAGCCTGAGCGGGAGTTACGGTGCGGGCTGTCCCGGCGGGGTCTCGGCAGGCGTTGCGCCATCAGGTGCGGCACCGACGCCGCCCCCGCCCAGGCCACCAGTGTCGCCTTCCCGTGGGCCAACCACGGGACGCGGACAGGTCGAGCGCAATCCGTCGATGTGCTCGTTGAGGGTGGGCGGGATCGATTGCCACATGGGGTCGAGCACGAAGTCGATGCCCTCCCGGCGCGCGAGCTTGGCTGCCGGGACGAAATCCGCATCCCCGGCGATCAGCACGATCTGGTCGACCTGCCGCTTGAACGCCAACGAGGCGATGTCGACGCCGATGCGCATGTCCACACCCTTTTGCCGGGCGGCCGGGAACACGTCGTGCTCCTCGATGTCCTCCAGGCGCTTCTTGCCCTTGAGCAGGTCCTGCAGCAGCCCCGGCGGGATCGTCCAGTGCGCGTCGGTGCTCGTGGCGAGGTGCCCGAGTCGCAGCGCGACCTTCCGGCGCGCCTTCAGCAACTCGTGCAGCTCCCGGCGGAAACGGGCCTCGTGCGAATTCTTCAGGTCGACGGCCCTCTTCGTGATCGGGTGGTGCAGCTTCAGCTCGAGCGGCGGGCAGTCGTAGAAGAAGATGCGGTAGAGGTCGTGCCGAATCTTGCTGCCGTTGCGCCCGTTGCCCTCGTTGAGGTGCGCCACCGCCCAGCGGAAGGCGACCTCGACAGCGCGCTTCGCGTCGAGCGCGTTGTGGGGCTCGATGCGGCGAAACCGCTTGATGAAGAACGCACCGTCGATCAGGATCGCCGTCGGCATGCACACCTCGCGAAAGAAAACGCCCTTGGGTTCGGCACACCCTGGATTGGTGGGTGGCGTACTGCCAAGGGCGGGATGACTGGTTCGGTGTACAGCCGCGCTGTACCACCGAGTGCGCGAACTATAGGGTGCACCCCTGGGAGGGTCAACGCTTGTTACAACTTGTCGGTCTTGACCGCGCTGCGCCTCGGGCACGCCAGGGGTGCGTCGCCGGCCCCCTTATCTCTACATGGTGGCTCCGGCTCGTGTTGCAAGCCGAATGCGCATTTCGTGCGCGTTCACGGCGGCAGGCGCGCGGCCTGTCGTGTTGCCGCTGGCCGTCTACACAGCGTCTACATCAGGCGCCAGAAAGGCCAACGGCCTAGGCGCTTTCGCGTCTAAGCCGTTGATTTATCTGGCTCCCCGACCTGGGCTCGAACCAGGGACCTGCGGATTAACAGTCCGTCGCTCTACCGACTGAGCTATCGGGGAATAAGCAGCGAAGTATAGCGTGCTTTTTCGCGCGTCCGCAAGCCTATGCTGATCAGGCCGGAGCGACCATGCGCTGCACGTAGCGGGCGATCAGGTCGACTTCGACGTTGACCGGGCTGCCGGCGCGAAGCGTGTGCAGGTTGGTGTGTTGCAGCGTGTGCGGAATCAGGTTGATGTGGACCGTGGCGCTGCCGTCGGTGGCGTCGTCGACGCGGTTGACGGTCAGGCTCACGCCGTTGACCGCGATCGAACCCTTGTAGGCGAAGAAGCGGGCCAGTTCGGCGGAGACGACCAGCGCCAGGTGCCACGATTCGCCGACCGGCTCGAAGAGCTCGACGCGGCCGATGCCGTCGACGTGGCCGGTGACCAGGTGACCGCCGAGCTTGGTCGCCAGCGTCAGCGACTGCTCGAGGTTGACCTCAGAGCCAGGCTGATCGAGGCCGGCGGTGCGCGCCAGGCTTTCGGCGGAGATCTCGACTTCGAATCCGCCAGCGTCAAACGCGACGACGGTCATGCACGCGCCGCTGATGCAGATGCTGTCGCCGTCGGCGACCCCGGCGAGCCATCCCGGCGGTGTCGCGATGCGCGCGCGCACGCCGGCGCCGATGCCGGGCAGCGGCTCGACGCGCTCGATGCGCCCGACCGCGGTGACGAGTCCGGTAAACATGGTGTTGTCGTGGTCCTGTGCAAAGCGTCAAGCATAAGGCCGCGCATCGCGCCCTCGCCTACACTGCGCCGATGACCTCGAATCGCGCTTTCCTCTGGCCGGTACGCGTGTACTGGGAGGACACCGACGCCGGTGGCGTCGTCTACTACGCCAACTACCTGAAGTTCTTCGAGCGCGCGCGCACCGAGTGGCTGCGCGCGTTGGGGATCGAGCAGCAGCGCACAGCCGAGCAGCAGGGCCTGCTGTTCGTCGTCAGCAGCGCGCAACTGCGCTACCTGGCGTCGGCCCGGCTCGACGACGCGCTGCTGGTGAGCGCGACACCGCAACGCATCGGCGGCGCCAGCATCGACCTGCTGCAGGAAGTCCGCCGCGGCGCGGCCGAGCAGGCCGCGGCCTTCGCCGAACTGCCGCTGCTGACGACGCTGCAAGTGCGCGTGGCCTGCGTCAGCGCCGACGGCATGCGTCCGGCGCGGCTGCCGGCCGAGTTGCTCGAGCGCATAGGCTGACCCGCAGGATACGAACCGATACCTGCGCCGAGGCACAATAGCGGGTGGGCCACCGAGCCACCTTAGACAGGACTTCGCATGGATCAGAATTTCTCGATCGTCTCCCTCGTGCTCGGCGCCAGCAACGTCGTGCAGTTGGTGCTCGCGCTGCTGCTCAGCGTCTCGCTGGCCAGCTGGACGGTGATCTTCCGCAAGTATTTCGCGATCCGCTCGGCGCGGATCAAGACCGACGAGTTCGAGCAGGATTTCTGGTCGGGCACCAGCCTGACCGAGCTCTACCAGGCTGCGCTGGCCAATGCGCGCCACGGCAGCGCGCTGCAACGCATTTTCGCTGCGGGCATGCGCGAGTTCTTCAAACTGCGCGAGCGCAGCCTCGAAGCCAGCGACCTCGTCGACGGTGCCCGGCGCGCGATGCGCGCGGCGCTGCAACGTGAAATGGACACGCTGGAGTCGAACCTGTCCTTCCTCGCGTCGGTCGCGTCGGTGTCGCCCTATGTCGGCCTGTTCGGCACTGTGTGGGGCATCATGCATGCGTTCGTCGGTCTGTCGAACCTGCAGCAGGTCACGCTGGCGACGGTCGCGCCGGGTATCGCCGAAGCGCTGGTGGCGACCGCGATCGGCCTGTTCGCGGCGATTCCGGCGGTGATCGCGTACAACTTCTTCGCGCGCGACATCGATCGCCTGTCGATCCGCTTCGACGCCTTCATGGAAGAGTTCTCCAACATCCTGCACCGCCAGGCCGCGCCGCACCCGGCCGGCGCGTCGCGCACGCACGACACCGGAGTGCATTGACCATGGCTGCGCTGCAGCAACGCGGCGGTCGCCGGCGCGCGCTGGCCGAGATCAACGTGGTGCCCTACATCGACGTGATGCTGGTGTTGCTGATCATCTTCATGGTCACCGCGCCGCTGATCACGCCCAGCCTGGTCAAGCTGCCCAGCGTCGGCCAGGCCTCGCGCGCGCCCGACACTGTCGTCGAGGTCGACCTCAAAACCGACCAGACGATGTCGGTGCGGCTGCGCGACCCGCACGCCAAGCCCGGCACGCCGGGGCTGACCGAACAGACCGTGGTGCTCGACCAGCTGCAGTCGACGGTGCAGGCGCTGGCGCAGCAGACCGGCTCCAGCGTGCAGGCCATGCCGGTGCTGATCGCCGCCGACCGCGACGTCAAGTACGACGCGGTGATGCAGGTGCTCAACCGGCTCAAGAGCGGCGGTGTCGAGCGCGTCGGGCTGGCCGTGCAGGCCACCGGCAAGCCCTGAAGCCTAGGCGACTGCGACGATGCTGACCGAGGATCCGCTGCGCCCGCCACGCGAACGCGGCATGCCGCGCGCGCTGCTGCTGGCGGCGCTGATGCACGTGCTGCTGGTCGCGCTGCTCGCGTTCGGCGTGCACTGGCGCAGCCACCAGCCCGAAGCGGTCGAGGCCGAGCTGTGGGCACCGACTGCGCATC
>MLJW01000387.1_pt1 | contig 21421 bp, 22 predicted proteins | sample 888231 | NCBI WGS metagenome assembly MLJW01 (sample SAMN05788063, study PRJNA343431) | mine drainage metagenome | isolation source: sample collected from the inflow into an acid mine drainage treatment plant... | place: Germany: Lusatia, lignite mining district
CGCCACCTTGGCCTTGAACGCTGGCGTGTGGGTCCGGCGGGTACGTTTTGCCATGCTTCCGTCTCCTGATCCGCGGCAGATCATGCCGCTCTCAGGCAAAAAATCCACTTATCTTCCTGTCTGAATTGCCCGGGCCGGCTCTCATCGGCGGCAATCCGGCTGGTGGACAGCCGCAGCCAGCGGATGCCCTCCCGTTCGCGCAGGCCGAGAATGCGGGGGGCGGACGATGGCTGCCACTGCCGCAGATGGCGGGTCCAGTCGAAACCGGCGCCATCCTCGGTAAAGAGGGGCGGTGCCGGCAGGGCGGCGGCGGCCAGCGCGCTTTTCGGACGGTCCAGCAGGGTGGCGGCGGCGGTATTGGCAAAGAGAATGCGCCCGTCGGCCGCCTGGATCAGGATGCCCTCGGTCACGGATTCCAACAGACTGCGATCCTGTCCGGTGCTGTCCCACGGTTCCCGCCGAGGGATGCCGTCCCGGCCTGATGCCGTCATCACAGGCCTCCCGTTCCACCCGCATAGAATAATTTTAAACGAACTCTATGCTAGGGAGAGTCATTCGCAACGGCAACCGGAGGGGATGGGTAGTGTGTCCTGGTCGAAAGATTAATCTTTTGCGCGAAAACAGGGGAAAAGGCGGAAACGCTATCGCCGCGACGGAACATTGATTTGTGGGGAAACGCCATCTGCGTTAGCCTCGGAAGCGGCCGATTTCACCAGCAGGGGATTTCTCATCATGTCCATGGATCAGGCTGAGAGCATTCGTCGCCGCGCGTTTCAGATCTGGGAGGATCAGGGGCGCCCCGAGGGCCGGGATATGGATCACTGGCTGCAGGCCGAAGCCGAACTGAGCCCCGCCCCCGTCTCCACCGGCGTTCCGGCAGCGTCACCCGCCCGCCGGAAGGCCGCCGCCAAGCCGGCCGCCGCCAAGCCGGCCATGGCCAAGGCCACGCCGCGCAAGCCCGCCGCGCCGCGCAAGCCCAAGGCCTGAACGCCCGCGTTCACCCGCGTGGGCCGGGCGCAAGACCGGGGTTTGTTTCGGCGGATCTTTTGATTTAAGGTGCGGCCTTCGGTGCGCATGCCGGTGCGTGTGGCGAAGGAAAGGCTTGGTTTTATGCAAAACGATCCCCGCGAAATGTTCGAGGAAGTCAACGCCCTGCTGACTTCGGTGGCCAAGGCGCTTGAAATGGAGCCGGAAGAGGCGGTCCGGGCCATCGAGGCCGGCGAGATCGCCATGAGCATGGATGTGGACGAGGACGGGCGCCATTTTGTCGGCGTGACGCACGGCGGGCGGCTGTCGCGCATCTATCCCGGCGCCATCCGCCATGCGCCCGAGGCCCCCGCCGAGGAGGACGGCTGCGGCCATGGCGGCTGCGGCTGCGGCCATTAAAGCCGGTTTCGACGCGATCGCGCTGAAATCACCCCCGCTGATGAGAACGCCGCCCCGGATCCAGTGCCGATCGGGGGCGGCGTTTCAGTTTCGGGTGGAGACATAAAAGGAAAATCAGCCCGCGCCGAGACGGTGGGCTTTTTTACGGGCTTCCTCTTCCTCGATGGCGCAGTCGCGGCACAGATGGGCCGTGGGGTTCACCGCCAGCCGTTCCGGCTCGATGGTTTCGCCGCACGACCGGCAGATGCCGGTGGATGGCGGCTGTTCCGCCCGCTGGCGAATTTGCCGCAGGGCGTCGGCTGCAAATTGTTCGGCCTTTTCATTGGCAAGATCAGCTTCGTCCATTGCTCTCCTACCATGCGTGATAAGGAAGACGGATCGGGAAGGCGGCAGGGCCTTGCCTGATGGGAGCGCCGCCCGCCCCAACGTCTGGGCGCTGAACGTCTCGACGTTCAACGTCTGGACGGCGAGGCGGCGGCGTTTCAGCCAGAAACGATAGATGATTTCGCCGGCGACCGGTTAGCGAAATCGGCATCGCTGCCATGGCGGCGCGGGGGCTTGTCCTGAAAATGGAAAAGCCCCCGCCGACCGTCGCGTCTGGGTGTGCGGGGGATCCTTATGGCCCGGATCAGGGGAAGCGGATCACCACGCGGCGGTTCTGCGCCTCCGGGGCGCCGTCCTTGGTGGAGACCAAAAGATCGGTCTTGCCGCGGCCTTCCGCCGACAGGCGGTCGGCGGGAACGCCGTTTTTGATCAGGGCCTGGCGCACGGCTTCGGCGCGCTTCAGCGACAGCTTCAGATCCAGATCGGCGCTGCCGCTGGCATCGGTATAGCCGATGATGGCCAGCTTCGGGTACCCGGCGGCCTTGGCGGCGCGGGCGGCGGCCTTCACGCCGCGCAGGGCGTCGGCCGACAGCCGCCATTGGTTGAGGTCGAAGAACAGCTGGAAACGGTCGTCGCCGGCTTTCGGCGCGGCATGGGCGGCGCGCGGCGGCGGCGCGGCGGCGGGAGCCTCGGCCTTGACCGGGGTTTCCAGGGCGCTCATGGCGGCCAGGAAATTCTGGCGGCAGGCGGTGATATCGGCGGTTTTCCAGCCGCGGTCCTGCTCTTCCACCCAGCAGTCGTACTTGACCTGGGCGGTGGCGGTCAGGCTGGGCAGGCGCTGGGGAGCGGCGCCGTCCAGCACCTGCAGCAGGCGGGTGCGGGCGGCGGCAAGATCGGCGGCGGGCTGGCCGCTGACATCCCAGTCGGCGGGGTTTTCCGGCGGCACGGCCACGCCGTGGGCGGCATCCAGGCCCTTCTTGGCGAAATGCCACGAATTGAACCAGCTGTACTGATTCTTCTGGGACTCGGCGAAGGCCAGATACTCGCGGCTCAAGGCCCGGGTAAAGGCGGGCCCGGCCGGCTGGGTGGCTTGCAGATCATCCAGGTAATGGGTGGTTCCCGGAAACGATGCGCAGCCGCTCATCGCCACCGGCAAGGTCAAGGCGGCGATGATCTTGGAAAACCTCTTCATGGTTCCTCCCCATTCCAGAACACGAAGGCGGCGCACAGGTCCGCGCCTCTGCGGGATCACATCCCCCACTTTCGGAATAGCCGCTTTGCGGCGGCAATTCAAGCAGGCATCCGCCAAAGTAATCGGGTGAACGCGCAAAGATCGCGTGTCATGACGGGATGTTCGTCGCGTTGGCGCATTGAGCGTTCGCGCGCAAGCCAAGCGGGCGGATGCCCGTGCCCGGCGAGGGGCGATACAACCGGTCAATGCATTGGGTGGTTGGTATGAGGCATCCACCGGGGGCGCCGGGGCGGGGATTCCCCCCGGTGGCATGGCCGCTCAGCCGGCCAGACCGTCGAGGGCCTGGGCGAAGTCGGCCTTCAGGTCGCGGATGTCCTCCAGGCCCACCGAAAGCCGCAGCAAACCTTCGCCGATCCCCATACGGTGCTTTTCCTCGGGGCTGCGGCTCTGGTGCGTGGTGGTCCAGGGATGGGTGATCAGGCTTTTGGCGTCGCCCAGGTTGTTGGAGATATCCACCAGGGCCAGGCGGTTCAGCAGGGCATAGGCGCCGGCCTTGCCGCCCTTCACCTCGAAGCCGATGATGCCGCCGCCGCCCGTCATCTGCCGCTGGGCCAGAGCATATTGCGGATGGCTGGAAAGGCCGGGATAAAGCACCCGCTCCACCGCCTTATGGCCTTGCAGGACTTCGGCCAGGGCCTGGGCGTTCTCCACATGGCGGGCAATGCGCAGATCCAGGGTTTCCAGGCCTTTCAGCAGCAGCCAGGCGTTGAAGGGCGACAGGCAGGGGCCGGTATGGCGCAGATAGGGGCCGATCACGTCGGTGAGCAGCTGGTTGGAACAGAGAATGGCCCCGCCCAGGCAGCGGCCCTGGCCGTCGATATGTTTGGTGGCGGAATAGACCACCACGTCGGCGCCCAGCTCCAGCGGCTTTTGCAGCAGCGGCGTGGCGAAGACATTGTCCACCACCAGCACCGCTCCGGCGGCATGGGCCAGATCGGCCACGGCGCGGATATCGATCAGCTCCAGGCTGGGATTGGAGGGGGTTTCGATCAGCACGCAGCGGGCCGGGCGCGACAGGGCGCGCTCCCAGGCGGCCAGATCGGCGCCGGGCACCAGTTCGATCTCCACGCCGTAGCGCGGCAAAAGATCGGCCACGATCCACAGGCAGGAGCCGAACAGCGCCTGCGAGGCCACCACCCGGTCGCCGGCCCGCACCTGCGCCAGCAGGGCGGCATGCACGGCGGCCATGCCGCTGGCGGTGGCGCGGCACACCTCGGCGCCTTCCAGCAGCGCCAGCCGTTCCTCGAACATGGTGACGGTGGGGTTGCGGAAGCGGGAATAGACATAGCGTTCCCGCGTGCCGTCGAAGCTTTCCTCGGCCTCCTCGGCGCTGTCGTAGACATAGCCGGAATTGAGGTAGAGCGCCTCGCTGGTTTCGCAGTGGGGCGACCGGCTGAGGCCGCCGCGCACCAGCCGGGTGGCGGTCTGCCAGGCGGCGGGATCGGCGGCGGGCTTCGGGGAACGGGGATCGGACATGGCAAGCTCCTTGACGCAACGCATAAAAAAACCCGACCGGAAATGCAGGTCGGGGCTTTATGCGCGCCAGACCCTTTAGCCGTTTATTTTACGTGGCCGCAAGCCGGTCGACAAATCACCACGATTGATAATTGTCATAGACCCGGCGGCGGGCCGCCGTCAAGGCCGATCGGCCTGTTTGATGGGCGTCCCTCAATCGCCGGGCGCTGGCGTACCGCCAGCTTGGCTTGCGCGCGAACGCTCGCGCGGGCGCTCAACGCGCCATCGCGGCGAAGACGGTATGGCGTAAAACAACATCCGCGCGTTCGTCCGATTGCCCTGCGATCGGCCGCCAACCCTTGTTGATCCGCCCCCGGCTCTGGAGTACATGTGGCGGACCCGTTTTTCAGTCCGGTTCGGAAGAGATTTCCCCTTGGCGCTAGAGCTTACCCTTTCGGCTTTGAAGAGCGGCGGCAAGGCCGCCGTGGCCCGCGCCCTGGCGCTTCTGGAGCAGGCCCCCGACAGCCCCGCGGTGGTGGCCCTGCTGTCCGAGGCCTATGAGGCCCCGCAGGCCCATGTGGTGGGCATGACCGGGCCGCCCGGCGTGGGCAAATCCACGCTGATGAACGCCCTGATCGGCACCTGGCGGCGGCGCGGCCGCCGCGTGGCCTGCATTGCCGTCGATCCCTCCTCGCGCCGCTCCGGGGGCGCCTTGCTGGGCGACCGCACCCGGCTGTCCACCGATCCCGAGGATCAGGGCATCTTCGTGCGCTCCATGGCGGCGCGCGACCGTCTGGGCGGGCTGGCCGGGCTGACGGTGTCGGCCATGGTGCTGATGCGGGCCCTCTACGATGTGGTGCTGATCGAAACCGTGGGGGTGGGGCAGTCCGAGACCGATGTGGTGGGCGTGGCCGATACCGTGCTGTTTTGCGTGCAGCCCGGCTCGGGCGACAGTTTGCAGTTCATGAAGGCCGGCATTGCCGAGATCCCGCATCTGGTGGTGGTGACCAAGGCCGATATGGGGCCGGCGGCCACCCGGGCCCGCGCCGATGTGATGGGCGCCCTGTCGCTGTCGGGCGGCGAGGGCGACTGGGAGGCGCCGGTGCTGATGGTGTCGTCGCAGCAGGGGCAGGGGGTGGAGGTTCTGGCCGATGCCATCGACCGCCATGCCGCCCATCTGGCCGAGGGCGGGCGCCTGGACGCCGCCCGGCTGGAGCAGGCCCGGCTGTGGCTGGAGGATGCGGTGCGCGAACGCTTCGGCCGCGAGGGCGTGCGCCGCGCCGGCGCCGATCTGGCCCTGCGGGCCGGCCAATCGCCCTTCCGCCGTTTGGCCGATCTGTCGGCGCGGCTATGACCCCGGCCCGGTTTCTGCCGCCGCTGGCGGCCCTGCTGCTGTGGGCGGGCGCTTCCGCCTGGGCGGCGCCCCTGCCGCGCTGGCGGCCGCTGGATCAGCTGTCGGTGGGCGACCGCTCGCTGGCCGAGCAGGCCCTGGCCCCGCATTTCGGCGATGATCCCCGCCTGTGGCCCGACTGGCTGGAGGTGGTGGGGGTGATGATTCCCGCCGGGATCGACGGCAATATTCTGATCGTGCGCGCCCCCATGCTGCAGGCCTGCGGCGGCTGGGGCTACACGGTGTTCGGCCCGGTCAACGCCGCCGACAGCCGCGACCGCTGGGGGCCGGAGTTCTGCGCCAACACCCTTTTCATCGTGCCGCACGGCCTGGGCGCCCCCGACATCCAGTTCGACGAGGAGGGCTTCACCGCCGATTTCCGCACCTGGAGCCACGAACCGGCCCGCTGGCGCTGGGTCGGGGGCCAGTGGCTGCGCTTTACGCCGAAGGCGATGGCAGGCGCATCCAGCCGGGGCGGGGCAGCGGGGTAAGACGGCAGTCCCCGGCCAGCAGGGCCTCGCCGGGGGCCAGGGCCTCCAGGGCCTCCAGCCGCAGCAGCGCCAGGCCGACACCATCCTGGCTGGAGCGCATCTCGCCGGCGTCGGCCCCCGCCGGGGTGGTCAGCGCCGCGCCGCAGGCCGGGGCCGGGCCGCCCAGGGCCACCGGCAGCAGGCGCTTGCGGATCAGGGCGCGGTATTTGGTGCGGGCCGTCAGCTCCTGGCCCATATAGCAGCCTTTGTCCCAATCCACGCCGTGCAGCTCGTCGAAGCCGTTTTCCAGCAGCAGGGCATGCTCGGGGGCCAGATCGCGGCTGCCGTCGGGCAGGGCCAGGCGGATGCGCCGTTCGTCCCAGGCGGTGAAGGGGGCCAGGGTGAAGCCGGCGGCCTCCAGGGCGGTTTCGCCGCCGGCGGGCAGCCAGGCCCTGAGACCGGCCTCGGGCAGGCGGGGATCGGCCAGAACCAGTCCGCCGTCGAACGGCGCCGTGCCGCTTTCGCCCAGGCCCAGGGCGGCGGCGGCGCCGTCGCCCCACAGGGCGTAGACCATCGGCGCGTCGGGCTGGGCCAGGCTCACCTTGGCGCGCAGCTTGTAAAGCGACAGCCGCCTGGCGAAGTCGGCGCGCCGGGCCGTTTCGGTCTCCAGCCGCAGCACGCCGTCCTGTTCGGCCACGAACAGCTCGTGCAGGAACTTGCCCTGGGGGGTGAGAAAGGCGCCGTACAGCGGATGGCCGTTCCGGGTGCGGGGGATATCGGCGGAGACCAGCCCCTGCAGAAAGGCGACACGGTCCTCGCCGCCGATCTCGATCAGGGCGCGGTGGGGAAGGCGGGTATAGAACATCTGCGGCATCATCGGTCCGGACTGCTGCGGGATGGGTCTAAAGGTGGGCCGATCCGCGCCGGCAGACAAGAGCTTAAGCGCTCCAGCAACACTTGCCGCAACCGGATGGCGGCTTTATAACCAAACCCATGCATATCACCCTGGTTGACGATTCCATCCCCTTCGACGGCTTCACGCCCGCCGCCCGGCCGCTGGGCGGGGCGGAGCGGGCCTTTGCCGGTTTGGCGGCGGCCCTGGCGCGGCGCGGCCACGATGTGCGGGCCTACAACCGCGCCCGCTACGCCATGGTGATCGAGGGCGTGCGCTGGGAAACCCTGGACGAGCCCTTTCCGGCCCAGACCGACGCCCTGATCGCCTTCCGCAAGCCGGCGCTGCTGGGCTCGGTGCGGCTGGCCGGCAAGCGGCTGTTCTGGGCCACCCAGAGCGGGCCGCGCCTTGCCCACGAGCGCGCCGTTCTCGAAGGCTATGCGCCGGTGCAGATCCTTCTGTGCGGCGTGGCGCAGACGCAGGGCCTGGGCGAAACCGGCGGCCTGCCCATGCGGCTGGTGGCGCCGGGTCTGCGCGCCGATTATCTCGACGACCGCCCCACCCAGCTGGCCGAGGCGCCCACCGCCCTGGTCACCACCCATCCCCTGCACGGCCTCGAAACCCTGCTGGAGCTGTGGGGCGGGCGCATCCAGCCGCAGGTGGCGGCGGCGCGGCTGCTGGTGGTGTCGGCCGGACTGGCCCGCGGCGCCGCCGGCGAGGACATGCCCGAGGGCTACGCCCCGCTGCTGGCGAAGGCCCAGGCCCTGGCCGGCCGGGGGGTGGAGATCATGGCCCCCCTGGGCGATGCCGGCATGGCCGAGCTTTACCGCACGGCGCGGCTGCATCTTTATCCCGGCCATGCCGAGGATATGGTGTGCTGGACCTTGCGCGACAGCCAGGCCTGCGGCCTGCCCGCCGTGACCTACGGCCTGGGCGGCATCCGCGAGGCGGTGCGGGACGGGCAGACCGCCCAGGTGGTGCCCGATCTCGACGCCGTGGTCAATCTGACGGTGCGGCTGTTGACCGACGACGACAGTTTCTGGAGCATGAGCCGCGACGCCCGCCTGCTGCAGCGCGAGCGCAGCTGGGATGTGGCGGCCCAAGAGGTCGAAGCCCTGTTGCGGGCCGGAGAGAGCGCATGAGGATTTTGCAGGCCATCGCCGGGGCGCCCCATGGCGGCGCGGAACGGTTTTTCGAGCGGCTGGTGCCGGCCCTGGGGCGGGCCGGGGTGGAGCAGCGGGTGCTGATCCGCAAGGACGACCGCCGCGCCCGGCTGCTGCGGGCCGAAGGGCTGGAGGTGCATCAGCTGCCCTTCGGCGGCCGCTTCGATTTTTCCACACGGCGCGCCTTCGCCCGCCATGCCCGCGCCTTCAAGCCCGATATCGTCTTCACCTGGATGAGCCGGGCCAGCGCCAAGGCTCCGGCCAGCCCGTCCGGCGAGGGGCGGTTCGTGCGCATCGCCCGGCTGGGCGGCTATTACGATCTCAAATACTACCGGGGCTGCGACTATCTGGTGGGCGATACCCAGTCCATCGTCGATTACCTGACCAGCGAGGGCTGGCCGGCCGAAAAGGCGGTGTATCTGCCCAACTTCGTCGATGATGCCGCCGGGCCGCCCATTCCCCGCAAGGAGCTTTACATTCCGGAAAGCGCCCCCATCCTGCTGGGGCTGGGGCGGCTGCACACCAACAAGGCTTTCGACGTGCTGCTGAAGGCTTTGGCCCAGGTGCCCGACGCCTATCTGCTGCTGGCCGGGGTGGGGCCGGAAGAGGCGGCGCTGGAGGCCCTGGCCACCAAGCTCGGCATCAAGCCGCGGGTGCGCTTCCTGGGCTGGCGCGACGATGTGCCGCGCCTGTTCGCCACCGCCAATCTGTTCGTGCATCCGGCCCGCCACGAGCCTTTGGGCAATGTGGTGATCGAGGCCTGGGCCCAGGGGGTGCCGGTGGTCTCCACCGCCAGCCAGGGGCCGGCGGTGCTGATCGAGGATGGGGTGTCCGGCCTGTTGAGCCCGGTGGACCAGGCCGACGCCCTGGCGGCCTCGATCCGCCGCGCCCTGGCCGACGCCGATCTGCGCCGCGCCCTGGCCGGGGCCGGGCGCGCCGTTTACGAGGCCCGCTATACCGAGCGGGCGGTGGTGGCGGCCTACCAGGCCTTCTTCGAGAAGGTTCTGGCCTGAAATGTGCGGCATCGCCGGTCTGATGACCGCCGATGGCGGCCCCCCCGACGAACGGGTGCTGGCCGCCATGACCGCGGCCATCGCCCATCGCGGCCCCGATGGGCGCGGCCATCATGTGCGGGGCGATGTGGGGCTGGCCCATTGCCGGCTGGCCATCATCGATCTGGTGACCGGCGATCAGCCGCTGTTCGGCCCCGACGGCCTGGCCCTGGTGGCCAACGGCGAGATCTACAATCATGTGGAACTGCGGGCCGGCCTGGCCGACGCGGTCTTCCAGACCGGCTCGGACTGCGAGCCGCCCCTGGTGCTTTACCAGCGCCACGGCCTCGATTATCCCCGCCATCTGCGCGGCATGTACGCCATCGCCCTGCATGATCCGGCGCGCGGGCGGCTGATCCTGTCGCGCGATCCCTTCGGCATCAAGCCGCTCTACTGGGCCGAAAGCCCGCGGGGCTTCCTGTTCGCCTCGGAACCCCAGGCCCTCCTGGCCAGCGGCCTGCTGCCCCGCCGCCTGCGCGCCCAGGGGCGCGACGAGCTTCTGGGCCTGCAGTTTTCCACCGGGGCGGAAACCGCCTTCATGGGCGTGCACCGGGTGCTGCCGGGGGAAACCCTGGTGGTGGAGCGGGGCCGCATCGTCGAGCGCCGCCGCATCGAGGCCTTGAGTCTGGAACCGGCCGCCGAGGCCACGGTGGAGGGGCTGGACCGGGTGCTGGAACAGTCGGTGGCCCTGCATCAGCGCGCCGATGTGCCCTACGGCATGTTTCTGTCGGGCGGCATCGACAGTTCGGCGGTGCTGGCCCTGATGGCCCGGCTCAACAGCCGCCCGGTGCTGGCCTTCACCGCCTTCTTCCCCGGCGCCGCCGTGCATGACGAAAGCGGGCATGCCCGCGCCCTGGCCCGCGCCGTGGGGGCGCGGCATGTGGATGTGGCGGTGGACGAGCCGTCCTTCTGGAAAACCCTGCCGCATATCGCCGCCCATATGGATGATCCGGCGGCCGATTACGCCGTGGTGCCCACCTATCTGCTGGCCCGCGAGGCGCGGCGGTCGGTGAAGGTGATCCTGTCGGGCGAGGGCGGCGACGAACTGTTCGGCGGCTACGGCCGCTATCGCGGCGCCATGCGCCCCTGGCCCTTCACCAAGGCCATGCGCCGCTCGGGCGCCTTCGACGGTCTGGGGGTGCTGCGCGATCAGGGGCGGGGCTGGCGCGACGGTTACGCCGTGGCCGAGGCCCTGGCCGCCCGCCGTCCCGGCAGCCGCCTGCAGCGGGCCCAGGCCCTGGATTGCGCCGACTGGCTGCCCAACGATCTGCTCATCAAGCTCGACCGCTGCCTGATGGCCCACGGCATCGAAGGGCGGGTGCCGTTCCTCGATACCGAGGTGGCGCGCTTCGCCTACGGCCTGCCCGACCGCCTGAAAATCCGCCAGGGCCTGGGCAAGGCCATCCTGCGCGACTGGCTGGCCCGGCATCTGCCCGAAGCCAAACCCTTCTCGCCCAAGCGCGGCTTCACGGTGCCGGTGGCGGACTGGATCGCCAGCCGCCCCGAACTGGGCAGCGTGGTGGGCTCGCAGCCCGCCATCCGCGAGATCTGCCTGCCGGGCACGGTGGGGCCGCTGTTCCGCGCCGCCGGGCAAAGCCGCAAGGCCGGATTTGCCGCCTGGAGCCTGCTGTTCTACGCCCTGTGGCACCGCTGCCATATTGACGGCGTGCCTCCGGTGGACAATGTGTTGGATTACTTGAAACACGAAGGATGATCCCGATGACCGACGGCTTCGATCTGCTGCTTACCGGCGCCATGGCCGTTACTCCCGCCGGGGTGGCGCGCGCCGACCTCGGGGTGCGGGCGGGCCGGATCGCCGCCATCGGCACCCTGGCCGGGGCCAAGGCCGAACGGGTGATGGATCTGGCCGGGCTGACCATCCTGCCCGGCGTCATCGACAGCCAGGTGCATCTGCGCGAGCCCGGCCTGGAATACAAGGAGGATCTGGCCACCGGCACCGCCGCCGCCGCCCTGGGCGGGGTGACGGCGGTGTGCGAGATGCCCAACACCAAGCCCTCGACCCTGACCGCCGAGGCCATCGCCGACAAGCTGGCCCGGGCGCACGGCCGCGCCTGGACCGATCACGCCTTCTTCATCGGCGCGGCGGTGGAGAACATTCCCCAGCTGGCGGCGCTGGAACGGCTGCCGGGCTGCGCCGGCGTCAAGGTGTTCATGGGCAGTTCCACCGGCAGCCTGCTGGTGGACGGCGAGGACGCCCTGGCCGGGGTGCTGGCCTCGGGCTTCCGCCGCGTTGCCGTGCATTGCGAGGACGAGGCCCGCCTGAAGGAGCGCTTCGCCCTGGTGGCCGACGGCGCCGAACCGGAAATGCATCCCGAATGGCGCGATGCCCGCACCGCCTTCCTGGCCACCGAGCGGCTGCTGCGGCTGGCCCGCGCCGCCGGACGCCGGGTGCATGTGCTGCATGTGACCACCGCCGAGGAAATGGAGCTGCTGGCCCGCAACAAGGATCTGGCCACGGTGGAGGTCACGCCGCAGCATCTTACCTTGTCGGCGCCCGACTGCTACCGCCGCCTGGGCACCCTGGCGCAGATGAACCCGCCGGTGCGCGGCGAGGAGCACCGCCAGGCCCTGTGGCGGGCCGTGGAACAGGGGGTGGTGGATGTGATCGGCTCGGATCATGCCCCGCATACCCGCGAGGAAAAAGCCAGGCCCTATCCGCAAAGCCCCTCGGGGATGACCGGGGTGCAAACCCTGGTGCCGGTGATGCTGGACCATGTGGCGGCCGGGCGTCTCAGCCTGGAGCGCTTCGTCGATCTGACCAGCGCCGGCCCGGCCCGCACCTACGGCATGGCCGGCAAGGGCCGCATCGCCGTGGGCTACGATGCCGATTTCACGGTGGTGGATCTGAAGGCCCGGCGCAAGATCAGCCATCTGTGGATCGCCAGCAAATGCGGCTGGACCCCTTACGACGGCATGAAGGTGACGGGCTGGCCCATCGCCACCATCATCCGCGGCAGCGTGGTGATGCAGGACGACGAACTGCAGGGCGATCCTCAGGGCCAGCCCCTGCGGTTCGGCGAAAGCCTGCCGCGGGGATAAGCCATTCCGATTGGGAATGGCTTTCAGTCGAACATCTCATTTTCCTTCATGCTCCCGCTTGTCTTATGGTCTAGACCACAGGACATAAAGGAGCATGTGATGAGTCGGGTGCCGAAAGTGCTGCGGCGGTTGGTGCGCAAGGCGCTGGGCCTGAAAGGGGCGGCGCAGGCCGTGATCTTGCGCAAGCACGGCCTTCATGCCGATATCGTGCTGCCGGGGCAGATTGCCATCGATCTGAAAAAGCTGGTGTTTTTCAACATCCGCCGCCGTATCGGCATCGGCATGCGCGATATGGCCGATCTCGGGGTGCGCAATGTGGGCGAGCCGGGCTTCATGGATCATTACGTGCTCAGCATCGAAACCATGGACCACACCCGGCTGCAATGGCGGCTGTGCACCGATCAGGATCAGGGCGAACAGGCGGCCCGCACCGTGCGCGATGTGCTGCGCGGCGCGCTGACGGCCAAGGCCGTCTGATACCGTTGAGCGGAAGGCTGGACTCACGTGGGGGATTCCCACGGATGGGTGATACCGGCCAACCATTGAAGTGACTCGTTGGCCGGTATCCAGCGAGCATTGAGCGAGCGGCCAAGGCGGCGGATGCCGCCGCCCGGCGAGGGACGATACAACCGGTCAATTCATTGGCCGGTTGGTATGAATTGTGATTCCCTTCATACAAGATGATGGAGGGAGGCGACGATGCCCAAGGCGTTACCGATCAGGACGGATGTGAGGGCGGACGAGTTGCGGGCACTGGCTCGTCGCGAGAAAAAGGGGCGCGTGGTCGCGCGGATGCTTGCGATCGCCCATGCGCTTGAGGGGATGGGGCGCGCTGAAGCGGCTCGGCTCGCGGGCATGGACCGTCAGGCACTGCGCGATACGGTGGTTCGTTATAACGCGGAAGGGATTGGCGGTCTTTATGATCGGCCGCCGCCTGGCCGTCCGCGATGGCTGACCGCGGATGAAGAGGCGAAACTGAAAGAGGCCATTCTTGAACGGCCGGACTTGAAACGGGACGGCTGCGTGGAGTGGACGCTTTCGACGCTGTGCGAAGAGGTGATCGCTGGTCGATTTGGCAAAACGCTGCACCCAGCCAGTCTATCGCGGATTGTTCGACAGTTAGGTCTATCTCGGCAGAAAACGCGCCCACGGCACCCGAAAAGCGATGCGAAGGCTCAAGAAGACTTCAAAAAAGGGGGCTCTATGCCAAGCTGACGGAGACGGCGGCCCGTCATCCGGGCAAGCGCATCCAGATTTGGTTCCAGGATGAGGCCCAGGTCGGCCAGAAGGGGCATCTGGCACATCGCTGGTGGTTGCGCGGCGAACGCCCGCTCGGCCTATGTGATCGACGCTTCACTTCCGCCTATATCTTCGCTGCGGTCTGCCCCGCCACTGGCGCCGACTTCGCCTTGGTCATGCCAACGGTCAACACCGAGGCGATGAGCCGCTTCCTCAAAGAGTTCTCCGCCAGCCTGGAGCCCGATGTCCATGCCCTGTTCGTCACGGAGCCAACAATCTCGTCATTCCCGACAACCTCACGCCGGTCCCTCTGCCGCCCTACAGCCCAGAACTCAACCCCGTCGAGCGAATCTGGCTGTACCTACGGGAGCGCTTTTTAGCCCACCGACTGCTCGACGACTATGACGCCATCGTCGACGCCTGCTGCGAAGCCTGGAATGCCTTCACCACTGATACCAACCGCCCAATGAATTGACCGGTTGTATCGTCCCTCGCCGGGCGGCGGCATCCGCCGCCTTGGCCGCTCGCTCAATGCTCGCTGGATACCGGCCAACGAGTCACTTCAATGGTTGGCCGGTATGACATAGACCGCCTGCGAACCCTGAGCAACTACCCATGGATACCATGTGTCAGTATTTAAGATCAGCGGTGTGATCCCAGATTTCAATCTGTCGCGCTCATCGTGATTCGGCCTTAGGGCTTGTCGCGAAATAATCGCTTCAACCCCTAAAATTTTATATGACGCTTCCGCTCCGCTTTCGGCGGGATCAGACGCCGTTCGGGCTGACGGACTTGACGCGCTTATTGTGCAACAAGTCCTTACTCTCGGCGCGGCCCGTTAAAAAGTTCCTGAGTTCCAAGGACTGGCTTCTCCAGGCCTCTTCCTCCTTGAGTTCCCGCGCCTTGATTTTGGGGTTGATGCGCGCCAGCCGCAGATAGCGCATCAGGTAGGGCATCCGCTGTTCGCGCAGGGCGTCGGTGGTGCCCAGGCTGGCGGTGAACTGTTCGAGGAAGCGGGTGCTGATGCGCGGAAACACATAGTGGCACAGCAATACCAGGAAGTCGCCCCACTGCTCGGGGAACTCCTTGCAGGCCAGCAGAATGTTGTCGCGCAGGGCGCCTTCGCGCGCCTTCTGCTGGAAGACGCGCGGGTCGATCTCCTGTTCGTAAAGATCCTGGCAGCGCTGCCATATGGCGTTCATGCTGTCCAGCCAGTCTTCCGGCGTATCGATCATCGATTCGAAAAAGAGGATCTCCCGGTTGGCGATACGCGGGATGTCGTATTCATCTTCAGTCGTGGGAGCCAATAGGGATCTCAGCAGTTTGGTGTTTTCCTTGATCTGCGCGATAGCGACGCCATCCTCACCGGCCGTCTTGACCAATTTAAGCTCATCCCAGGCGCGCGCCCAGAGTTGTCGGATCTTGCGCCTGACGAGTTGGGTGTTGCGGTTGGTCCAGAATGTCTGGGTGTCGATGTTGGTCCAGTCGACTCCCGGAGTGAGGATATGCACCTGATGGTTGCTGTCGATATGGGGGAAGATCAGAGCTTCGATGGCTTTCTGAAGGTTTTTTGAGAAGGCGGGAGACAATATGAAGGGGCGCGGAAGATCTCTGAATGTGCTGTCGCACTGCTTATGAAAAAAAACCAATGTGTTGTTTATCTTATTGATGATGGCGGTTTCGTAGAGCTGTCTGAATGTTTCAAATTTTTGCATCGGCTCCAAGGGCGCGGGAGACGTGTATTCAACATGCTTCAGCAGATGGGCCAGATTCGGCGGCAGATAATAGAATTCGTCGTCGTCGGACGAGGCGGTCTTCTCTTCGGCGACCGGCGCGGTCTCCGAAGATTGGCGGGAGGCCCGCATCTCCCGCGCGTTTCGTAGAATGGCGAGGCTGGCCCGCGCGGCGTCGCGGATCGCCGTCTCCCGGTCCTTGGCGGGGGCCTCGAACGGAATGTCGCCGATCACCTCTCCCACCTTTTCGCTGAAGGCGTTCAGCAGGTCGCGGTCCGTTTCGCGCCACAGCAGCGACTCAATCGTTGAATAAACGCATTCGCAAAGCTCGATGGGATCGTCAATTTCACAGATGATCTCAACGATTTCATCGAATTGTTCATCCGAAAGATCCAATTCGCTCGTCTTGTCGCCTTGACCGCTCTGCATCTCCGATGTTTGCTCCATGATGATCTTCCTTATACCGACCGGGGTTACGGCCCAGTCTGTATTCTGACCGGCTCAATGAAGGAAAATATTCTGCGCAGGTTCCGCACGCGCCCAATATGCGTTTCCGACAGTCGCGTGTTCGCCTGCAGGATCAGATGGCCGTTTTCCAGGCGAAGGTCGGACAGGAGGATGGCGCCGACGCGCAGTTCCGCCACCGGCACCTCGTTCGTCGCCGCATCGGAGACCACCTCTCCCTTGGCCTCCAGGCAGGAGCGGATCTTGGAGAGCAATTGCGGATCGTACTGCTCCTGATGCTGTCCCAGTTGGGCGAAGGCCGCGGCGGTGGGCGGTCCGCCGTGGGTCGCCTCGGCCAGATCCTTGAGCACCTTGAGCAGACGGGCATCGAAGGGAATATGGGCTCCAACCGGCCCGTCGGGGGGAAAGCCGCTGCCGTCAAACCCCCGGTCCTGCAGGTAAATGATCTCGGCCACCTTGGCGAGACGGGGAATGTTGATGATGAGATCGCGCCCCGCTGCGGGCGCGCGTTCGAAAATTTGCCGCTCGGCGTCGGTCAGCGGCTGGCCGCTGTTCTTCCTGAGGATCAGGCCAGGCTCAATCGACATCATGCCGATCGGCATCAGCGCGGCGGCGATATCAAGCTGCCAGCGCATCGGCAGCTTGAATTCGGTGGTCAGCGTGCGCACCCAATCGCGCAGGCGGATGGCCAGGGCCGAGGCCATCGGATCGTTGATCGACATGACGTCGGCCAGAACCTTGATGACCCCGCTCAAGGTCTTTTCCAGCAGGTCGCGCTCGGCGGTGATCAGGCGATATTGGATCAGCGCGGCTTCCAAGCCCTCGACCAGGGTTTCGGGGGAGCAGGGTTTGGAGAGGAAGCGAAAGATATTGCCGGTGTTGATGGCGGCGATCGCGGTCTGCTGGTCGGCATTGCCGGTGAGCATGATGCGCACCGTGTCGGGCGAAAGGGTCTTGATGCGCGACAGCACCTCGATGCCATCCATGTCGGGCATGCGCATGTCGCAGACGACCACGGCAAACGGTTCCTGGCGCGCATTGGCGGCGGTGATGGCGGCGAGGGCCGGCTCGGCGCCCTCGGCGATGTGGAGGTTGTAGCTCTTGCGCAATTGGCGTTGCAGCGCCGCAAGCAGATTGGCGTCGTCGTCAACGAGGAGAACGGTTTCTTCCATGGCTTACATACTCGCAAAATTGACCCACGACCGTGGCCCATTCAGGAGGCTCGTTTGGTTGCGGCGGGGTGCGCGCCCCTTTATTTTCCTTGCGCCCGGTTCTGATACTGCTGGTAGTGAGCGGCAATCTCCTGCATGGCGCGGACCACCTGACGGGCGAAGGCCTGGCGCAGGATATTGACGTTGGCCTTGAGCATTCTGGGCTCGGGATTGCTTTCGGCAAGCTTCTTCTCGGCCTTGGCCAGGGCCTCCCGACATTTGTCGTAGATGGCGGCCTGCCAATCCTCGGTGGTGTAATGGGCGCGTTTGCCGGTCGGCACCGCGCGCCAGATGGCGTCGGCCAGGGCGATCAGACGATCATGGTTGACGATGTCATAGCTGACGATGTTCTGAATATCTTTTTTCGCCTCGGCGGCGGCCTGGGCCTTCAGCCGCGTTTCCTCCTCGGCGGTGGCGGCGGCGGTTTTGCCGGGAGGCATTTCGGTCGGATGCCCGGGCTCCAATCCCGCCAGCGCCGGAGAGAGCGTCTCATTCGATTTGGGGTAGCCCAGCCGTTCCAGCAGGTCGCGTTCGGCCCTGATGGCGCGATAGTGCGCCACGGCCTCGCGCAGCCCCCCGGCCAACGTCTCCGCCGGGCAGGGCTTGACGAAAAACCGGAAGACATTACCCACGTTGATGGCATTGGTCGCGGTTTTTATGTCCCCCTTGCCGGTGAGCATGATGCGCATCGTATCGGGCGATGCCGCCTTGATGCGCTGCAGCACCTCGATGCCGTCCATTCCGGGCATGGACATGTCGCAGACCACCGCGGCGAACGGGGTCTGCCGGGTGTCGGCAAGATAGATGGCGGCCAGCGCCTCGTCTCCTCCGCGCGCCACGGCGATGCTGAACTCTTTTTGCAATTGGCGCTGCATCGCCGCAAGCAGGTTGGCGTCGTCGTCGATGATTAAAATCGTCTCAGTCATGGACCGCCCCTTGGTTTGTCACGCTTTTTTCCGGTCCTTCCGTGTGCGCCCCTCCCCCTGCAACCCGAGAAGATCGGTCCTCAAGCCAGCAGAACGACCACAGCAGCGCAGGCCCCCGCGGCAGGGGGATATCCACGAAGCGTGCCGGTATCGCCTTTGCCCCAGGCAAGCTTTATCAACTGACGATATGGGGCTTTCCCATATGGTGTCAATCAGCCTGCCAAACGGGCCAGGGTATCGGCCTGCGCCGGGGGGATCAGGGGGCCGGTTTCAGGCTGACCACGGTTTTGTGGATTTCCGTGGTCAGGCTTTCGATTTGCAGGCTGAGCGTCTTGACGGTTTGCGTCAGTTGCGTGTTTTGCGCCATCATTTGCAGCAGCAGCGCCGTCTGTCGCGATTCGCGCTCGCGCCGTTCCTCGCTGACCTGATGCAGCGCCTCGCGGTGCTGGGCGTCGGCCATGGCGTTGGCCTTGTCGCGGTCGGCCTGCCGGGTTTGCGCCAGCAGGATCAGCGGGGCGGCATAGGCCGCCTGCAGGCTGAAGGCCAGGTTCAGCAGGATGAAGGGATAAACATCGAACTTGGTCAGGCCGAGAACATTGGCCAAAATCCATAGCGCGACGATCACCGTCTGGGCGATCAGGAACAGCGGCGTGCCGAAAAACCGGGCGAATTCTTCGGCCTTCAGGGCAAACCAATCGTCGCCGAACACCGAGTTCAGATGCAGGCTATGCAGGTGGAAGCGGTAGAAATGCTGTTTGTCCGCCTCTGTTCCGGCGGTCGCCGCGCGAGGGTCGATGTTTTCGCTCATAGGGTCCGGGTCCGTTCAGGAGGGGAGGGGCTTACCACCCGGCGTTCGCGCCAGCCGCCCCCGGCCTCGGCGACGAATTCCAGCGGCGTGGCGTTGGGCACCGGCGCTTCGCCGTCGTCCAGGCCCATGGCGCGGCGCAGCACCCGGCAGGCGCCGGCATGGGCCACCACCAGCACCGGCCCCGGCTGCGGCAGTTCGCCCAGGGCGGCCAGGATGCGGGCGGTGAAGGCGGCGGCGCTTTCCGCCCCTTCCGGCGTGGCCGCCGGCGGCAGGCGGAACAGTTCGTGATGGCTGCGTCCGGTCAGGCTGCCCCAGTGGCGTTCCTGCAAGCCCTCGATCACGGTGATCTCGGCCTCGATGAGGCGGGCGACGATCTCGGCGGTTTCCCGCGCCCGCGACAGCGGGCTGCTGGCGATGGCGCGGATGCCGCAGCCCCGCAGCAGGCGGGCGGCGTTTTCGGCCTGACGGCGGCCCTCGGCGTTCAAGGGGATATCGAGCTGGCCCATGACCAGCCGCAGCTGGTTGTGATCGGTCACCCCATGGCGCAGAAAAAAGAAACTGGTATGGGGCAGGAATTGCGGCATGGGGGCTCTGAATAAAACGGCGGTGAACATGGTTTCAGGGCAGAGCAACGCCACAACCGTGGCGTTCTGTCAATCGTGCTGATGAAATTGGCGGGGCCATCGCGGTGAAGGCGGAAGACTTCAAGGGCTGGAGGCCGCTACACGGTTCTGTCGCGGCTGGAAGAGGCCGCTCTAGAGGATGGCCCCGTAGCGGCGCAACTCACTCACCGTTTTGGGCAGGCGCTGGGCTTCCAGGGTGTCCAGATAATCGGCCACGGATTTGGGCGGGCTCTTCAGCCGCGCCCGGCAGGTGCGCACCGATTCCAGCACTCGGGCCAAATCGAGGTCCAGTTGATAGCGCAGGAAGTCGTCGGGGTGGATCACATCCAGCCCATAGGGCGCCAGAGCGGCGGCGGGGAAATCTTTCAGGTTGAAGGTGACGATGGCGTCGGCCTGGGCGTGATAGGCGGCGGCGATGACGTGGCGGTCATCGGGATCGGGGCAGTTCTGGATCAGTTCGATCAAGGTTTCGTAGCCACTGACCAGACTGTCGCGGGCGTGAAGGTTCATCAGGTCGCGGACCCGTTCCAGATCGGCCTGTTTCAGGTCGGGGCGGTTGGCCAGCAGGTTCCGCATCCATTCGCTGTGAATCTGATGGCTCCAACGGGCGCGGAACAGATCGGCGGCGGTCAATTGCATCAACAGGTCGCGGAGTGGGGCCGGATAGAGCACGCAGGCATCCAGCATCACGGTGAAGCGTTCCGCCATCAATACCCCATCCCCAGCTCTTGCGAGACGCGGGCCAAGTCGTCCAAAGCCTGGGAACGGTTGGCGTTCAGACGATCCTTGTAGGCCCGGACATCCTGGAAACGGAGGCGGCGATGGGTGCCGACCTTGTGAAAGGGGATTTCCCGCTTTTCCAGCAGGCCGATCAAATGCGGGCGCGAGACATTGAGGAAGTTGGCGGCCTCCTGGGTCGTCATCTCGGCATGAATGGGGATCATGGTCACGGCGTTGCCTTCCGCCATCTCGGTCAGAATATGCGCCAACAACCGTGCCACCGACTGGGGCAGCGCCAGGGTTTGGCCGTCCTCCAACTGCACCCGCAAGTCTTCCCGCGCATGGGCCGCCAGGATACGTCCCGATTCCTCGGCCATCCGGGTCTCGGCCTGGGTCGGGACCACGGGGTCATAGGCCTTTACGTCCGCCATCGATCTCTCCCGTCTGCGGTCATTGGGTGGCGCGGGCTGGCATCCGCGTCTCGATCATATGGCATCTAACCGCAATAAACGCAATATCCGAAATAAGCGCAACATGCTGCATGTGATCTCGTTTCGATACGGAGCCATCCGAAACATCGCCTGGGCTTGCCGGTCGGCCGTCGTCTTGCGTTGCTCCGCCGTTTCCCCCATCTTTTAACAAGGTTGGCTTTCATGGAAGTGGCCGCGATGTCTCTGCTCGACCTGTTGCGTGACGATTCCATCCATCATCCCCGCCACCCGGCATCCATTCCGTGGGAACGGGATGAATACGGCCACTATTACCGTCTGTTGCCGCTGCACCCCGCTCAGATCGGCCTGGAGGGCGAGGGTGGGGTCTATCTGCTGTGGCATTGGGGGCAAAGCCCGGAATGGATCTATGTGGGCGCCAGCGATGATCTGGCGGCCTCGCTCGACTATGCCCGCAATACCGACATTATCCTGGAGTACGAGCCGCACGGCGGCATTTTCGTCACCTGGGCTTTCTTCAAGCCGGAATACCGCAGCGGCGTGGTGAATTTCCTGAAGGGCGCGCTTTCCCCCAAGATCGATCTGGTGCTGCCGAAAGACAGCTTCGATGCGCAGGCCGAGGCGGTGCCGGTTACGGCCCCGGCGTAAAGCATACCGGGGCCGCGCGCGGAATTGTATTATACCGGCCAACCATTGAAGTGACTCGTTGGCCGGTATCCAGCGAGCATTGAGCGAGCGGCCAAGGCGGCGGATGCCGCCGCCCGGCGAGGGACGATACAACCGGTCAATTCATTGGGCGGTTG
>MLJW01000388.1_pt1 | contig 21378 bp, 16 predicted proteins | sample 888231 | NCBI WGS metagenome assembly MLJW01 (sample SAMN05788063, study PRJNA343431) | mine drainage metagenome | isolation source: sample collected from the inflow into an acid mine drainage treatment plant... | place: Germany: Lusatia, lignite mining district
CCCTCTGCCGAATACAGAGAGGGGAAGGGGCTCCGCCCCTTCCCCTTCACCCCATCCCAAATAGATTTTTTATCCACCAAACCTCCATACCACCGATCCACATTTGCTGAACTTGACGGACACAACTTCAGACCAGCCCCGAAGGCCCGGGAGAAATGGCGAAGGACGGAAGAATGATTCGCAGGGATGAAGGGGATGGGAAGAAAACGCTGAAAGACTGAAACGCTAAAAGCTGAAATGAGAGTGCGACGGTGATCGATGTGGAGTGCGGTGGCCCGACACCGCCCTCGACGGGCGGGCCTGACCGCCCGCGGAGCAGGTTTCGGAATCCGAAACCTGCGTCGTCCGTCGATCCGAAAAACAGGCCGGGAGGTAAAGCCCCCCGCGCAACAGGCTTCGTTGTGCACGGCACAAACTATGCCCGACGGCTATCGGATTCCGATAGCCAGGGCGGAATCGTGATTCCGCACTCCAGGTTAAAGGCTCCCCGATTTCAGCGTTTCAGCTTTTCAGCGTTTTAGCGTTTTCTTCCCATCCCTGTTAATTCCCCCCGAACTTTCCGCTCGCGGCTCGCGCGACTATCCTCGCTCACGCACCGAGCGCGTCGCGCATGGCGCGGATCTTCAGTTCGGTTTCGGCGTACTCGCGCTCGGGATCCGAGCCGGCGACGATCCCCGCGCCTGCGTAGAGTCGAGTGACTTTCCCGGCGATCAGCGCGGATCGGAGACCGACGAAAAATTCGCCATCCCCCCGGGCATCGATCCATCCGAGGGCACCTGCGTAGAGTCCGCGGGGAAAGCCTTCCAGTCCCGCGATCAGCGGCACCGCGGCCTCGCGCGGCGAGCCGCCCACCGCCGGCGTGGGATGCAGTCGCGCCAGCGCGTCGAGCAGGCGCACGCCCGGCGGAAGCGCGGCCTCGATCGGGGTGTGGAGATGCTGGACGTTCGCCAGGCGCCGCAGCACCGGGCGCGCGGGAGCCTCGAGTTGAAGCCCCAACGGCGCCAGGCGCCTGAAAATAGAATCGGCGACCACGCGGTGCTCACGCAGCTCCTTGTCGTCGCGCAGCAGCGCATTCCCCAGCGCGGCGTCCTCGCTCGCGGTCGCTCCGCGGCGCGTCGAACCCGCAAGCGCCTCGGTCGTCAGACGTCCCGCGCGGACCCGCAGCAGGCGCTCGGGGCTGGCTCCGATGAAACTCGCACCCGCGCCGTTGCCGACCGAGAAGGCGTAACACTCGCGGAACCGTTCACGCAATCCGTTCAAGGCCCGGAGCGGATGAAACAAGCCTTCGCCGTGCAGATCCTGCGCCCGGGCGAGCACGATCTTCTCGACCACGCCGGAGCCGATGCGACCCAGGGCGCTGGCCACCGCCTCGCGATACCGTCCCGCCCCGCCCACCTCCTCCACGCGACGCACCGGCGCCACCGCATCCGCGGGGAACTCGGCGTGCTCGTAGTCGAAAACCCTGAATTTCGCATGCGCCCGCCAGACGCGCTCGACCAGCGGGCGGACGTCGTCGCCCGGTCCGACCAGCAGATTCGCCGTCGCCACGGTCGCTCCGTCGCGGCATCCCACCTGCCAGCGCGGCACGAAAACCTGGACCGCCGGAAACGGTTCATCGACGCCGGGCTGGTCCAGAAACGTGAAGGCCGTGAAAAACTGGGGCCCGCCAAATGCGCCGTCCACCGCGCCCACTGCCAGGGCATGCGCGAGGGTCTCGTCGATGAACGCCTGGCACGCGGCAAACCGGCCCGGTCCCGACGCGCGGAAGCTGAGCACCGCCTCGGCGCCCGCGACGGCGAGCTGCTCGGACGGTTTCTCCACGTAGAAATGGAGCTCACCCGGCTCGAAGATCGACTCCAGCACCGCCAGCGGATCGAGGCTGTCGACCGCGACCGAGATGCTCACCAGTTGCGGCCGCTCCGCCCGCTCGGCAATGCCACGGCACTCGAGCAGGAAATTCGCGAGCGCCTCGTGCGAGGCGTTGGCGATCGGATCGACCGGCAGGATTCTCATGCGGGTTTGGCTGCCGCAGCGGCAGGCTGGTGCCGCGGGAAGAGGACCAGCGAGGCCTGCACCTTGCCGCCCGATGCACGGCCATCCCAGGCCAGCTCGGCGCGCCAGTCCTTGCCGGGCGCGTATCCGATCGCCTCGTAAATGCGCGCCGTCGTCGTGGGCATCACCGCCTGCAGCAGCGAGGCCGACAGCCGAAGCGCTTCGGCCATCGTCGCGAGCGAGGTGCGCAGGCGGGCCTGGTCGGCGGCTTCCGTCGACTTGCCCAGCTTCCATGGCGCGCGCTTCTCGATATAGGCGTTGATCGCCTTGATGAACGTGAAGGTCCGCTCGAGCGCGTTGTGGAACTGGAAACCCTCGCACAGCGGGATGACCTCCGAGCGCGTCTTCTCCCAGAGATCATGCAGCTCCTTCTCGGGCTCCTCGACCAGCTCCGCCTTCGGCACGACGCCACCGCCAAAGCGGTTGGTCATGTTGAGCGTGCGGTTGACAAGGTTGCCCAGGTCGTTGCCGAGATCGCTGTTGTAGCGGATCAGGAAAAGGTCCGCCGAGAAATCGCTGTCCTGGCCCACGTTCATCTCGCGGATCAGGAAGTACCGGAACGCGTCCGCGCCAAACTGCTCGATCAAATCGAGCGGGTTGACCGCCGTGCCCGTGCTCTTCGACATTTTCTGACCGCTCTGCAGCCACCAGCCGTGCGCAAGCAGCGCCTTCGGGGGCTCGATGCCACAGGCCTTCAGCATGATCGGCCAATAGACGGCGTGCGGCGGCACGAGGATGTCCTTGCCGATGACGTTGAAGTCCGCCGGCCAATACTTCGGATCCGGCGCGCCATCCTTCCAGATCGCCGACACGTAGTTGAGCAGCGCATCGAACCAGACGTAGGTCACATACCCCTCGTCGAAGGGCAGCGGGATTCCCCACTCCAGGCGCTCGCGCGGACGGGAAATGCACAGGTCGTTGAGCGGCTCCTTCAGGAACTCGAGCACCTGCTTCTGCCGGTAACGCGGAAAAATGAAGTCCTCGTGCGTCCGGAGGTAGTCGATGAGCCAGTCCTGATACGAGCGAAGCTTGAAGAAATAGTTGCTCTCGGTGATCTCGGTGACTTCGCCGAAGATCTCCGGCCACGAACCGTCGGGCAGGCGGTCCTTCTCCTGCAGGAATTGCTCCTGGCGAGTGCTGTAGAAGCCCTTGTAGTCGGCGCGATAGATCTCGCCCTTGTCGAAAAGGCGCTGCAGGAGCTCGCGGACAACGGCCTTGTGGCGCGGCTCAGTCGTGCGGATGAAGTCGTCGTTGGAGGCCCCCAGGCGCGCGCAGAGGTTGCGAAACTCCTGCGAGACCTCGTCGCAGAACGCCTGCGGTTCGACGCCCCGTTTGCGCGCGCTCTGCTGAACCTTTTGTCCATGCTCGTCGACGCCGGTCAGAAAACGCACGTCGTCCCCCATCATGCGACGAAACCGCGCGATCACGTCCGTCAGCACCTTTTCGTAGGCATGACCCAGGTGCGGCGAACCATTCACATAATCGATGGCAGTCGTGATGTAGAAGGACTTCATGGAGTGAGTCTGGAGATCAAAACGGCACATAGCCGAATGTCGAAAAGAATGCTTCGGCGCTCGGAAAACGCAAAAGCCCAGCAAGAAACGAATCCCTGCGCACTCCGTTTGACTCCACCGTCCCCATCGCCACCGTGTGCGGCGTGTTCTTCGCCTTGCGAACGAGTCAACCGACGTCCCGGCAACGCCTGACCGCGCTGTTTGCGGTCGCGCTGGTGCTGGCGCTGTCGGTGCTCTCCGCAAGTCCGACCCTGCACGCCTGGCTGCACGGCGAAACGCCGGCGGCCCTTGCCGGACACCCCGCGCCCGGCGACCACGGCACCACCGGCCACAGCGACCGGCTGTGCGCGGTGACGCTCTTTGCGACGGGCGTGCTTCTGGCGACCCTGTTGATCCTGGTCGCCCGCTACGAGGCGCGCGCCGCGGAGCTCATGCCGGTGCCGATCGAGTGCCGCCTTCCGCGGCAGCGACCCCACCGACTGCCGCCCCACTGCGGCCCGCCCCAGGCCTGAGAGAGCCCTCCCCGCAGTAACGGCTGGCGCAACGTCGCGCCACCGCCTCCCCGCGCATACCCCGGCACGTCGCCGGACTGCGTATCCATCCCGTCCGCACAGCCCTCTCTCGGCATGTCCAACTGGTTTTATTCCACCACCCTTCTCCTGCTCGTGGGCGTCACCGCCCAGGCCCAAACCGCCCCCGCCGGCGCCGGCGATCCCTCCACAAACGCCGTCCAGATGGACCGCTTCGTGGTCTCCGAAACTCTCGATCAGGCGCGCGAGGCAATCGTCCCGAATCTCGGCGCCACGCAATACGCCATCGCCAGGCCCCAGATCGACGCCTCGGCCCTGGGCGCCAACCAGGGCTTCAACCAGGTGCTCCTGCGCGTGCCCGGCGTCGCCCAGGATTCCTACGGCCAGGTTCACCTCCGCGGTGAACACGCCAATCTCCAGATCCGAATCAACGACGTGATGCTGCCCGAGGGCATCAGCGGCTTTGGCCAGGACCTCGACACGGCGTTCGTGCGAAGCGTGTCGGTCGTCACCGGCGCGCTCCCCGCGCAATATGGCTTTCGGACCGCCGGCGTGGTCGACATCCACACCCTTTCCGGAACTTCGTCCGGACACACCGGAGACCTCACGCTCATGGGCGGCGCTTTCGGCTCCCTGAGCGCCAGCGTCTCCGCCGCCGGTTCGTCCGCCCGGACCTCGGACTTCGTCACGGCCAGCGCCGAGTCGAACGATCTCGGAATCGAGAATCCCACCGCGTCCCGTTCCGCGCTCCACGACCACACCCGCCAGCTGAAGATGTTCAACGACCTGACCTGGCTGCTCGGCCCCACCCGGCGGCTGACCTTCATGGCCGGCGGGGCCTTCGCCACGTTCCAGATCCCGAACTCGCCCGGACTCGCTCCGGCCTACGCCGTCACCGGCCACGCCGTGCCCGCCTCCGCCGCGCTCGACGAGAACCAGGCGGAGGACAACGCCTACGCGATCCTCACGTATCAGACTTCCACCGACGCCTTCAGCGCACAGGTCTCGGCGTTCACGAGGTACAGCCTGACCGACTTCAGGCCCGATCTGGCGGGCGACCTCGCCTACAACGGAGTGGCCAGCCGCGTCCACCGCGACGTCGTCGTCAACGGCGTCGAAGCCGATGCGCGGCGCCCGCTCAGCGACACGCACACGCTTCGCGCCGGGTTCGTCGTCACCGCCTCCAACGCCTCTACGGCCACCGACACGGCCGTGTTTCCTGTCGACGCCCAGGGCGCCCAGGCCTCGTCCACGCCGCTGTTCGTGGCCGACGGTGCACACAAGCTCGGCATGCTCGCCGGCGCCTACGCGCAGGACGAGTGGAAACCCCTGGAGGGCCTGACCCTCAACGCGGGCGTGCGCGCCGACCTGTCGCACGCCTACGTCGACGAGTCGCAGCTCAGCCCGCGCCTGAACGCCGTTTACCGTATCGACAACGTCACGACGCTTCACGTCGGCTACGCCCGCTATTTCACGCCGCCGCCCCTGGAACTCGTCCAGACCACCGACATCGCCCGGTTCGCGGGCACCACCAACGCCCCAGCCGTGAACGCGAGCTCCCTCGTGCTCGCGGAACGCGCCGACTATTTCGATGCCGGTGTCAGCCGCCAGTTGAGTCCGGGGCTCACGGCCACGGTCGACGCCTACGACAAGTTCGCCTCCCGCCAGCTCGACGAGGGCCAGTTCGGCGCCGCGTTGATCTTCTCGCCGTTCAACTACCGGAAGGGCCACATCCAGGGCGTCGAATGCAGCCTCGATTACCAGGGCGGAGCCGTCTCCGCCTACGCCAACGCCGCACTCAGCCGCGCCACCGGACGCGACATCATCTCCGGCGAATTTCAGTTCTCGCCCGACGAACTCGCCTATATCGCCGCCCACGACGTGCACCTCGATCATGATCAGACCCTCACCGCCTCGACCGGACTTTCCTGCAAGCTCGATCCCAGGACGCTCTTGTATGCGGAAATTCTCTACGGGAGCGGCCTGCGCCGCGGCTTCGCAAACACGAGCCACCTGCCCGCCTACCACCCCCTCAATCTCGGTGCCTCCCGGTCCTTCGCCGCGGGCGGCGGTCGTCTCGTCCGCGTGCGGCTCGATCTCGTCAACGTCTTCGACGAGGTGTACGAGCTGCGCGACGGCTCCGGCATCGGGGTGGGCGCGCCGCAATACGGTCAGCGCCGGGGGCTCTACGGCACCGTCACGCTCGTGTTCTGAATCGTGACTCCCGTCGCCGGACCACGCCCGGAGATCCGGGCGCAGGCGGCATCAGGGATCCTTCGCCGCCGAATCCGGCGTGCCTGCGACTCCGGACCCCGGCGCGGCTCCCCCGTCGGGCCGCAGGGGCGTGGGGTCGATGCCACGAATCCGGGCATCCCGAAACGCCTGTGCGACCAGCGGGTGCGCGCGCAGTCGAGTCAGCAGTTCCGCGTCCCCCTGACCCACGATCGTGCCCACCTCCGACAACAATTTCGCCTCCTGCAGGCCGAGCCCCTGGAATTCACGCACCAGCGCCTCAAGTTTCGGGAGCTCGAGATCGACGGTCACCACGCACAGGGTCGCACGCGGATCCGGGGGGGGCTGGGGGGCGCTCATCGGTTGCAAGCTTACTCGGAATCCCGGTGTTCGCGACACAGGAAGTTGCGTGCGTTTCAGGACGGCGCCTGGACCAGGCCCGCCCCGACGTCCTCGGACGAATACGGCAATTTCGCGGAGGCCGCCGTCATCGCGGCCCACAGCGAGCGTCCGCCAAGCGACGGCGACGACTCCTTCCAAAGCGCCGCGACCCCCGCGACAAACGAGGTCGCCATGCTGGTGCCGTCCGCCGTCTGATACGTCGCCTGGGGCCACGTCGACCACATCGCCGCACCGGGTGCGGCCAGGTCGATCTGCGGTCCGCCGGCCGAACCCCGGTTCGATCGAATGTCGACCGAAAGATCGGTGTCGAGCGCGGCCACGGCGAGGACCGAGGGCGCGCTGGCTGGAAACGATACCGGCGAAACCAGCGCCGGCCTGGCGCTTTCGTTGCCCGCCGCCGCGACGATCAGGCAGCCACGCGCCAATGCACGCGACGCCACGGTCTCGAATCCCGCGACCTGCGCCGGATCGTCGTCCTGCCATCCAAGTGCGAGGCTCACCACGTCGCAGCCCTGCGCGAGCGCCCAGTTGAGCCCCGTCAGCACGTCGCTGATCCAGCCCTGGCCGTCGTCGCCCAGGACCTTCCCCACGTACAACGACGCATTCGGGGCCACCCCGTACCGAGGCCCCCGCGAGGGCACCGCCGGTCCGCCCACCAGGCCCAGGCAGTGCGTTCCATGGCCATACAGGTCGCCGGGCGATGGGGCCCCGTTGAAGACCGCCGTCGCGACCGGACGCCCCGCGAAGTCCGGATGCGCCGAGGCGTAGCCGCTGTCCAGGACCGCGACCTTCGCGCCCCGCCCCGTCCATCGGCATCCTCCCAGGTTCAACGCCGTCCTCGCCCAGGTCTCCGTCGGCGAGTCGCCCAGGGCGACCGCGACCGCGTCGACAACCGATGGATACGCCCGAACCCGCCGGTCTTCCAGCACCGCAGCTCCCGGCACTTCCGAATAGTACTTCGCGACTTCCTCGCTGCGCTCCGCGTCGGCCACCACCACGCCCACCCTCCTGAGCGTGCGCACACCCGCCTCGGGCGCTCCCGCACGCGGGGCCTCAAGGCGGCTGACATCCGACATCACGTCCAGATGCATGTGCCCAAACGCCCCCTCGACGTCCGGCAGCGTCGTCCGCTCGTAGTCGTCGGGAAGGATCACCACCACGCCCCGTCGTTCCGCGCTCATCGACGCCTCCCCGGGATTCAGTTCGCGCGCTCGGGCGTGCGAAGCCTCTCGGAGGTCGACCGGGTCACCACTCCCTCCGCGTAGATCCGTCCGTCAGGAGTCGCCACCTGGTACGCAATGGATACCAGCGCGTTCGCGTAATACCGCTTTTGGAACGCAAACGTCTTCTGCACCGTGCTCTGCGGCTGTTGCACGATCTTCAGGCTCACCAGCCGCAGCGCCGAGGCGTCCGCCCGCGACGCCATCGTCCCGGAGTCGCCCGGGAAACAGAGCGACTGCAGCAGCTCGGCCTTGATGAGCGCCACCAGCTTCGGGACGCCGTTCGAATCCGCCACCCCCAGGCCCGCAATGAACGACTCGAGCGAGCTGCGCTGCTGGGTGAACTTTGTCTGCCAGGCGGTGATGACATCGACGATCAACTGCGCGTCCGCGACCTGTTTCCCGACGGTCTCGCCCTGCGCCTTGTTGGCCGCAATCTGCCCCTCGAGCGTCCGCTTCTGTTCGGTCAGCCTCGTCCTAGCGGAGGCATCAGCCTCCTTCGCGAGCGAAGTCTCGACCTCCGTCAGCTTCGCCTGGAGCGCCGTCGCCGCACCCTCGACCTCGGCGGCCTCCGCCTTGAACGTCGCGAGGTTCGCCTGTGGGCGCCTGAGGTAGGTTCCGATCTCTTCGAGCGCATCGCCGAGGGCCGCATCCAAGGCGATCAGGCGCTCCGATGCCTTCACGGTCTTCAGCGTGTCGAAGCCCTGGAATTGCGCGTAGGCCGCCGCATCCACGCTGGGATAGACGTTCGTGAGTCCCGCCTCCTGCGCAAACAGCGTCGTGGCGGTGCTCGCAGGGTTTGACGCCGTCCCGGCATGTTCCGTCGTATCCGCCCGGAAGAACCCGAGCAGCGTTCCGACCGCCCCTGGCAGCGCCGCAACGAGGCTCGCCACCGCGCCGATCGCCATCTTGGTCGACACCAGTCCTGTCACGCCAAGTCGGTTGAGAACTGGCTCCGAGAGTCCGACGCGCTCCGGACCTCCCCGCTCGGCCGCCGCCTTCGCGAGATCCGTGATCGCGGTCTCGCGATCCGCCGCATTGAGCAGGAAATACTGGTAGGCGTACGTGTCCACGGGACCCGGTATCGAATCCACGAACACAACCGTCTTGTCGCGCAACGAGGGCCCGATCGTCCTGGCCACTTCGCCGCATGTCGCCCCGAGGGCAGCCATCGAGAGCCGCGTGGAGGCTGGCGTGGCCTTGAAATCGTCCGAGACCGACTGGCTTCCCGAGGGAAGTTTCGACGCCGCACCGGCAAGCGTGTCGACCGCATCCACGAGCGCCTTGTCCCGGGCATCGCGCTCAGCTTTGGCGGCTGCCGCCGCGGCCGTCGCAGCCGCGCCCTTCTGAGCCTCGAGATCCGCCTGGGCGGCGAGGTTCGCCTTCTGTGCAGCCAGCAGTGCGGTCTGCGCGGCGAGCAGGGCGGACTGATCCTGGAGTTGCTTGATCGCATCGCCGGTCCCCGGCGACGTGGCGGAGGTGTCTTGTGCGTTCATGGGCATGGCGGTGGCTAGGGCTAGGACGGCAGTGCATGTGAACTTCCGATACGAAGTCATGGCAGGGTCGTGGTTGTGTTCCGGTCCGACCGCGGTGCGTCTGCGCTCGCGCAGCGCGCGACAGGCTGGCTCGGAATAGTGGATACACAGCGCTGGGTCCTCATCGAACCGATACGCTGCTGGGGCAGGTTCAATCGTGGGTGCTGGGGTGGACAACGCGCCGCCCTCCTGGGGTGCGCGGCAATGAAAACTGGCTGACGCCAATTTGCATTATTTCGCTACACCCTCAACAACAATCAAATAACCCACCCACGAACCCTCCCGCCGAGGTATCTCTTAGACGTTCTGCTCCAACCACTCCGCAAGCCTGCGCCACGCCCGCGACCGGTGGCTGAGCGCGTTCTTGGTCGCTTCGCCGAGCTCCGCAAAGGTCTGCTCGTGCCCCACCGGGACAAACAGCGGATCGTAACCAAACCCCGCCCCGCCTGCAGGTTCGAGGCGCAGCGTGCCGACACAGCGGCCCTCGAAATGACGGACCGTGCCGTCCGCTCCCGCGAGGCAGAGCACGCACACGAAATACGCCCCGCGCCTTCCCGGCGCCACCGGCCGCATCACCTCCACCAGCTTCCGGAGATTGGCCGCGCTGTCGCCCTGCGGTCCCGCATAGTAGGCCGACTCCACCCCGGGATGCCCCCCGAGCGCGTCCACACACAGGCCGCTGTCGTCGGAGAGCGCCCAGGCGCCGGCAGGCAGGCGCGGGAGCAGCGCCAGCGCCTTCTTGGCCGCATTGCCCTCAAAGGTCCCCGTGTCTTCCGACACCGCCGGCATCCCGCCGACCTCGCGCGCGGACAGCACCCGGACCCGTTCCCGAATCCGTGCCGATGATCCGGATACGAGGGCCTGAAATTCCTGCGCCTTGTGCGCGTTTCCGGAGGCAAGATAGAGGTCCATGCCCCGTCATCGCGCCAAATTTTCCCGCGACGCGCAAGCGCCGGCCGCGCTCCCCCCTGCCTCAGGCGCCGGCCCGCCTCTCGTAACGCGGCCGCCGCGACGGCTCGAAGAGAAGCCCGGGCGCACACGACGGCCCCGCCACGCCCCCATCCACAGGAATCACGCAGTCGCACAGGGCCATGATCTCGTCGGGGTCGTGCGTGACGTACAACATCGACACGCCAAACTCGTCGCGCACTCGCCCCAGGTAAGGAAGCAGGCGCAGCTTCAGGCTCGAGTCCAGGCTCGCGAACGGCTCGTCCAAAAGCAGCAGCCGCGCCTGCGCCAGCAGTGCCCGCCCCAGCGCGACGCGCTGACGCTCGCCACCGGACAGCGAGCGCACCGAGCGCTCCGAGAGCCCCCCGATCTCGAGGACCGAGGTGATGTGCTCGAAGGTCAGCTCCGGCAGCCGGTCCACGACCCGACGATAGCCGTAGAGCAGGTTGTCCCTCACGGAAAGATGCGGAAACAGCGCTCCGTCCTGCGGCACGTATCCCATCTTTCGCGACTGCGGCGGGACATGCACGCCCGTCGCGGCGTCCGCCAGCACCGTCCCTCCGATCTCCAGCCGGCCCGCCGCCGCGTGCCGCAACCCGGCGATCCACTCGATCAGCGAGGTCTTCCCGGCGCCCGAGGGTCCGTAGAGCGCCGCCACGCGCGCCTCGCACGTGAACTCCGCCCGCAACCGGCGTTCGCCGAGCGGAAGCTCGAGTCCGGTCACCACGATCCGGTTCATGTCCGCCCCCTCCGCAGCAGCGCCTCGCTCGCCGCCAGCGCCGCGAACGAGAGCGCCACCGAGACCGCCAGCAGCTTCAGCGCCGCCGAGTCGTCTCCCAATTGCACGAGGTGGTAGATGCTCGTAGCCAAAGTTCCGGTACGACCCGGGATGAAACCCGCGAACATCATCGTCGCGCCGAACTCGCCCAGCGCGCGCGCAAACGCCAGCACGCAGCCCGCCAGCACGCCGCGCCGCGCGAGGGGAAGCGTCACCGTGAAAAACACCGACCAGGGCCCAGCCCCCAGCGTGCGCGCCACCTGCTCCATGCGCGGATTCACCTCCTCAAATGCCACCCGCGCCGCACGCACCAGCAGCGGAAACGCCATCACCGCGGTGGCGATCACCACCGCCTTCCAGGTGAAGACGATGTCCACCCCGAGCCCGCGCTCAAAGAACACCCCGAGCGCGCCACGCCTTCCAAACAGCTTCAGCAGGATCAGGCCCGTCGCCACCGGCGGCATCACCAACGGCAACGCCACCACCGTCTCCAGCACCACCTTTCCCCGCCACCGCCGCCGCGCCAGCAGCCACGCCAGCCCTATGCCCGGAGGCAGGATCAGGAGCGTGCCCAGCAGGGCAATCCCGACCGTGAACAGCGTGAGCTGGAGCGTGCCCGGCATCGCCTCACCGAACCGACGGCATCTTGAAGCCGTATTTCACAAACACTGCGCGGGCCGTCTTGCCCGCCAGAAATTTCACGAGCGCACGGCCGCGTTCGGCCTGCGCGGCGCCCTTCACGACGGCCATCGGATACTCGATCCGCGGCGCCAGGGCCTCCGGCGTTTCAAAGGCCACCCGGGCGTGCTTTGCGATCGCCGCATCCGTTGCATAAACAAAGCCCGCGTCAGCGTTGTCCGAATCCACCGCCGCAAGCACCGCGCGCACGTTCTCCAGGGGAACGAGTTTTCCGCGCACCGCCTCCCACACGCCCGCCTTGCGCAACACGTCGCGCGCATACGTGCCCGCCGGCACCACGTCGGGATCGCCGATCGCAATGCGCGCGATCCGGCCCGATTCGAGATCCTTGAACGAGGTCGGCCCGCCCGCCGGGGCATCCGCCGGCACCACCACCACCAGCACGTTCGCCACCAGGTTGCGCCGCGTCGCCGGCTCCAAAAGCCCTTTAGACTGCAGCAGGTTCGCCCGCAGCTCGTCCGCCGAGATGAACACGTCGGCCGGCGCGCCCTCCTCGATCTGACGCGCCAGGGTGCCGGAACCTCCAAAATTGAACACCAACGTGTCCCCCGTCAGCGCCTTGTACCGCGGAGCCAGCTCCGTTAGGGCGTCCGACAAACTCGCCGCCGCGAAGACGTGGATCTCCACCGCCTTCGCCGAGATTCCCAACGCCGCGACAATTGCCGCGATCACAAGCACGCGTAGCCGTTTCATGGAACCGCCAGCATCTGCCATTTCCAGCCCCCGTGAACAGCAAAAACCCAAACCTCGACCTCCGCCTCCCATCGCCGAATAGTGCCCCCCGCCGAAAGACCGATCAGAGACCGCTCGAAGCCTCGCACCACTCACAATCCGGCCCCGCATCCGACCATCACCGCCCCGCCCGCCGACTTCCGACATCCGACCTCTGTCTTCTGCCCTCTGTCCTCTGACCTCCGACTTCCGCCCTCCGACCTCCAGCATCCGACCTCCGACATCCGACTTCCGACCTACCAACCGAAGGCTCCGATCCAAGCTCACGCGGAGACTCAGAGACGCAGAGAAAACGGACTTCTGTCTTCTGACCGCTGCCCTCTGTCCTCTGTCCTCTGACCTCTAACTTCTGACTTCCGACCTCCGACTTCCGCCCTCCGACCTCCGCCCTCCGCCCCCATGCTCCCCGGCCTCCTCCCCTTCCTTCCGCTGCCCAGCCTCATACTGATCATCGCGCGCCGGGCCGGGTCGTGGACGACGGCTGTGATCGGCGCCTTCGTCGCCTGGGGCGCCGCCCTCTACACGGTCTCCGAGACGCTTGGACGCTTTCACGCGCTGACGCTCGTGCCCGTAGTGACGTTCTGGATTCTCACCAACGCCGTCCTGCTCTTCCAGGCCTGGCGCGATCGCTCCGCGCGGCCGCTCCCCGCACTCACCTGGCCCCGCGATCTGTCCGGCTGGTGCGTCGCCATTGCGATCGCCCTGCTTCTCCTGTCGACGCTCCTTCGCGGCTTTCTCTCCGCGCCCAACGCTCCCGACGTCGAAAACTATCACCTGCCGCGCCAGGTCATGTGGCTGCAACAGGGAAGTCTCGACCACTTTCTCACACCCAACGACCGAGAGCTGATGATGCCCCCGCTCGCGGAGCTGATGCAGGCGCATGCGATGCTCCTGAGCAGAGGCGACCACTGGGCTGCCTTTCCCCAATGGCTCGCCTACGTCGTCGCCATTCTGCTCGGTGCCGCCCTGGTGAGGGAACTCGGAGGTTCGCCACGCGGCGCCACGCTCGGAGCCCTGCTGGTGGCCACGCTGGCCCCCGCCTACCACCAGGCCAGCAGCTCCAAAAACGACCTCCTGCTCGCCACCTGTCTCGGGTGCGCAGTGTGGTTCTGGCTCCGGCTTCGACGCCACGATCGCTGGCATGCCTGGCTCGGCCTGGGGCTTTCCGCCGGCCTGGCCCTCGGCACCAAGAGCACGGCCGTCCTGTGGCTCACTCCACTCGCGTTCGCCTGCCTTCCCCTCGTCATTCACCGGCCCGGACGTGCCGCGCTCGCCCTCGCCTGCGCGGTCGCTCTCCCGCTCCCGCACGCCCTGCGCAATCTCGCCTGGTACGGCACGCCCCTCGGTATCCACAAGGCCGAGGACGGCGGCGCCGAGGCCTGCGAACGTCTGTCCGCCGGCACCGTCGTCTCCAACCTGTTGCGCGAGGCGGGAGACCAGTTCGCCACGCCGTCGCCGGCCGCCAACCGCCTGCTGTTGTCGGCCGTCTTGAACCTCCACCACTGGCTCGGTCTCGACCCCGAAGACCGAAAAACCACGTTGTGGACCACCCGCTACGCGATCGTCTGGGCGCCGAACGTGGAGACCCTCGCCACGGACCCGGTCCTCGTGGTGCTGGCGCTCGCAGCCGCCGCACTGGCCCTCCTGGGCTGGCGACGGATTGACCCCGCCGAGCGCGCGCTCTGGCCGGCCTTCGCCGCCATGGTGGTGCTGTTCGCGCTCGCGATCAAATGGCAGCCCTGGATCACCCGCCTCGAGTTGCCCAGCTTCCTCATCGCAGCCGCGCTCGCCGCACGCGCACTCGATCGGCTTCCACCCTGGGCGCCGGTCGCTGCCGGGCTCGCCGCCTTCGCCGTCTGGATCCCCGCCGCCGAGACCGCCACCCGTCCCCTCTGGACCGAACCCACACTCTGGCAAACCACCCGCTGGGCCGACTATTTTCGCGTCTCGCCGGCTGATGAGGCGGTCACCAACCGAAGCGTCGCCCTCATCGAACGCGCCCGCGTGCACCTGCTCGAAATCGACAACATCCACAACGCCCCCTACCCGGCCATGCGGCGCCTGCTCGACTCCGATCCGGTCCGCATCCGGTTCTGGGGCTGTCTGCCCCAGTCGCGCAAGGTGCCCCCGGATGCGATATGGGCCTCCGCGAACCACCGCGAATTGCCACTCTGGCGCACGGTGCCCGGAGCCCGCGAGCGGTACCGCGCCGTCGGCAATGCGTATCCATGGGTTCTCTACCTCCCGGCGTCGCGGGTCGGCGCCCTCGCCTCCGAAGCGCTTCCCGCCTTCATCGGCTGGACCGCCTCCCGCGGCCTCGGCGGACCCCGTGCCCTTTACGAAAGTCCTGCCCCCTTCTACGTTCGTGAAATGGAAGGACCGCGCGTCATGGCGGGATTCATTGCCGACGGCGGTCGCCAGAGACTCCAGTTTTCGCTCTACGCTGCCGGTCAACCCATGCATCTCACCCTCTCAGTCGACGCCCATACCACCAACTCCGCAAATCTTCCCGCCTCGACAAACTGGCTCGACGCCGCCTTCGCCTTGCCGCCCCTTCCCCCGGGACCTCACGTGCTCTGGCTCACCCTCTCCCCCGCTCCCACCCACGCCCCGATCTTCCGCCGCTTCCGCCTCCTCAGCCCCTGAGCGCTGACTCTATGAATTTCGGATAGACGTTGAATGCGGAATCTCGATTTCGCCTTCGGACGCGAGTCTCGACTCGCACCCCGCTGGCGCGTGACGCCAGCGAACGCCAGCCACAGCACGAGCCACACCCAGTAGCCGAGCAACGAACAGAGGGCGGGACGTCGAGTCGTCCCGTCCAAAGCGGAGCCGAGGCTCCGCACTCCAAAAATAGGCCCCCTCTGTCCCCTGCCCTCCGACCTCCGCCCTCTGTCCTCTGACTTCTGTCCTCTGTCCTCCGTCCCCCGACCTCCGACATCCGACATCCGACCTCTGTCTTCTGACCGCTGCCCTCTGTCCTCTGAGCTCTGCCCCCCGACCTCCGACGTCCGACTTCCGACCTCCGACATCCAGCATCCGACCTCCGACCTCCGACTTCCGCCTTCCGACATCCGACTTCCGACGTCCGCCTTCCGACATCCGCCCACCTCTTGACACCCTCCCGCCCGAAAGCGACCGTTTCTCCCATGTCGCATCCGCAAGAGCCCTTCGATACCATCGAGTCAGCGATCCAGGATATCGCCGCCGGAAAGCTCGTCATCGTCACCGACGACGAGGACCGCGAAAACGAAGGCGACCTGATCATGGCCGCGACCAAGGCAACGCCCGAGACGGTGAACATGATGATCCGCTACGGTAGCGGCATCGTCTGCGTGCCCACGGTCGAGCACCAGCTGAAGCACCTCGGGCTCGGCCCCATGGTCGCGCGCAATCGCGAGGTTCAACGCACCGATTTCACCGTCAGTGTCGACGCCGCCGAGGGCATCGCCACCGGCATCAGCGCCTACGACCGCACGCGCACCATCCACATTCTTGCCGACCCCGAGGCGCGCGCCGAGCAACTCGTCCAGCCCGGCCACGTGTTCCCACTTCGCGCCCGCCCAGGCGGCGTCCTCGAGCGCGCCGGCCACACCGAGGCCGCTGTCGACCTCGCAACCCTCGCCGGCCTGCCCCCCGCGGGCGTCCTGTGCGAACTCGTCAACGACGACGGCACCGTCAAACGCCTGCCCCAGTTGATCGAGTTCAAGAAGCAGTTCGGGCTACGCCTCGTATCCATCGCCCAGCTGATCGAATACCGCCTCGCGCGGGAGCAGCTCGTCGAGCGCATCTGCACCAAACCCTTTCCCTCCGCGTACGGGGAATTCACCGCCCACGTGTTCAAGAGCAGCCTCGACGGACGACACCACCTCGCCCTCGTCATGGGCAAACCCAGCCCCGAGCCCACCCTCGTGCGCGTGCACAGCGAGAATCTTCTCAGCGACGTCTTCCAGGCCACCGGCATGTCCAGCCACCACTCGCTCACGGCCTCCCTCGAGGCGATCGCCCGCGAGGGCCGCGGCGTGGTGCTCTACATGCAACCGCTCAACGCCGGCGACGCCATGGTCCAACGGCTCAACGCCAAACCCGGCGAGTCCATCCCCGCCATGGGCCTGCGCGACTACGGCCTCGGAGCCCAAATCCTTCGCGCCGTCGGCCTCGGCAAGATCCGGCTGCTGTCCGGCAGTCAGCGAAAACTTGTCGGACTCGACGCCTACGGGCTCGAGATCGTCGAACAAGTCAGCGTCTGAGCCGAAAACCCGGTTAACAGGCGTTCATTTTCGAACTGCAACCCGCTGATCATCAGCGGGCCTTGGAACTTTCCGATCTCGCCCGAAACCGTCCGGCCCCGGAAACGGTCAATTCCTTCATCATGAAAACGCTTCGTCTGGCCCTCCCGCTCGCCGTCCTCGCGTTTTGCGCGCCGGCTTCCACCGTCTTCGCCCAGGACGCCTCCACCTCCCGCGACACGCTCCTCGGGGCGATCGCCGGAGCCATCATCGGACACCAGAACGGCCGCACCGCCGAGGGCGCCCTTATCGGCGCAGGCGCCGGCCTGGTCGTCAATGCGCTCTCCCACAACCAGGGCAACGACAACGGTCACATGACCGGCGCCCTGCTCGGCGGCGCCGCCGGAGCGATGATCGGCAAGCACAACGGAAACACCGCCGCCGGAGCCTTGGTCGGCGCCACCGTCGGTTACATCGCCTCCGACGCCAGGCCCGTCACCTACAACGCGTCCTACAGCTATGGATACCCGCGGGACCGCGACTGCTACGAAGCCCCCCGACGCCAGGTGATCGTCGTCCAGCCCCGCTGCGTCGAGCCGCAGACCGTCGTCTATTCCGCTCCCGCCTGCGCCGAACCCGACACCGTCACCTACGTGACGCCCGGATACGAGGCGCCGGCCCGTGTGGTCGTGGTCAATGCGCCCGAACAGGTGATCGTCGTCCGCCAGCGGCCCGCCGTGATCGTCCGCGACCGCGGCTACGTCGTGGTCCGCCGCCGCGATCGCGACCGGTGGCATGACCGCGACGATCGGCGCGACCGCGATTGATCGCACCCCACAGTTTTCTAGGCGGCCGGATTTTCCGGCCGCTTTTTTGTGCCCCTGCAACGAGAAGGTAACGACCACTCCGGACAGGATTGAACAGAAGGCAACGAAGGGAACGAAGACCGGGCAGGAGTTAGAATATGGGAGCTGGGAGGTAGAATGCGGTCAGCGGCGGCGGCTTGGCTCGATGTGGAGTGCGGTGGCCCGACACTACATTCCACACTTCTAGCTCCTAAATTCTAGCTCCTAAATCCTCTCTCCCCCATCCCCATCCCTGTGAAGCTCCGCCCTGGCCAGCTCCTCAGCCGTTTCCTCCGCTCCCTCAATCCGTCACGTCGAGTTCCGGCCACTGCGCCAGTTTCCGATGCAGCGTACGCCGGCTGATGCCCATCAGTTCCGCCGCCCGGGTGCGATTGCCACGCGCCTTGATCAGCGCCTCGCGGAGGAGTCTGCGCTCATTCTCCTCGACTGAGAGCGTTGCCGGAGCCGAAGGCATCGCCAGGGCAACCGAAGGCGTCGCAGCCACGCCCGAGCCGGCCGCCGTCGCCCCCGAAGGCACAATCGCCGGAAGAAGCGTCGTCGAACGATATTTCGGCTCCAGGTCGTATTCGGTCAGCTTCCCGCCCCGGTGCAGCACGACCGCATTCTCCGCAAAGTTGCGCAGCTCGCGGATGTTACCAGGCCACGGATACGTCTGCAGGGTCCGCAGCGCGCCGGGTTCGATCGCCGGGGGCTCCGTCGCGTTTTCCGCCGAAAAGACTCGGATGAAGTGATCCAGCAGAATCGGAATGTCATCGGTCCGCTCCCTCAGCGGCGGCATCTCGATGCGCACGACGTTCAGCCGGAAGAAAAGGTCCTCGCGGAATTTCCCCTCGCGCACCATCCGCTCGAGGCTTCGATTGGTCGCGGCCACCAGGCGCACGTCGAGCTCGATCGGCTTCGCGCCGCCCACGCGCTCGATCGACTTGGTCTCGAGAAACCGGAGCAGTTTCACCTGCGTCGACGCCGAGATCTCGCCGATTTCGTCCAGGAACAACGTCCCTCCGTCCGCCATCTCGAACCGGCCCACCCGGCGCTCGACCGCCCCAGTGAACGCGCCGCGCTCGTGGCCGAAAATTTCGCTCTCCAGGAGATTCTCCGCCAGCGCCGCACAGTGCACCGCCACAAACGGTCCGCGGGACCGCGGGCTCGCCTGATGAAGCGCCTGCGCGATCAGTTCCTTGCCCGTGCCCGACTCGCCCTCCACCAGGATCGTCGCTTTCGAGGGCGCCACCAGCCGCACGCGGTCCAGCGTCTCCTTCAGCTTCAGCGAATGCCCCACGATGTGCTCGAAATTGAATTTCTCGTCCAGTCGCTCGTGCAGCCGCTTCACCTCCACCTCGAGGGTCTTGCTCTTCAACGCCCGCTGGATCAGCAGCTCCAGGCGCTCGATGTTCACCGGCTTCGTCAGGAAATCCACCGCCCCGCGCTTCATCGCCTCCACCGCCGATTCGATGCTGCCGTAGGCCGTCATCATGATCACCGCCGGCCGGTACGTCAGCGCCAACGCCTTGTCGATGACCTTCAAACCCGATTTTCCCGGCATGCGCAGGTCCGTGACAATCACGTCGAACTCCTCCGCATCCATCAGGTTGAACGCCTCGTCCGCGTTCGCCGCCACCGTCACGTCATAGTTGTCCAGGAGCGCCTGTTGAAGGCCCTCCCGGGTGTGCTTCTCGTCGTCGACGATGAGAACACTGGGCTGCATGGGCCGGCATTAGACGCGGAGTGCTCGGCGACCGTCAAGGCCGGAGGACTCCCCTCCCCGTCGCAGCCGCGCGACCTCCGGGTGCCGAAATCCTTCTGTTCAAGCGACGTATTCTCCGTTTTGTTGCAGGTTGATCGATCCGCCATGGCCTCCAAACGACATCCCTCCCTCGATCGCGTGCTTGGCCGTCTGGATACGCTCGACTCCGTCAATCTGGCCAATCTCGTCCAGCGGCTGGCCCGCGAGCGCACGCTGTTCGAGGAGATTTTCAACGCGCTCCAGGAGGGCGTGCTGGTCATCTCCGCGACCGGCGTCATCGACTACGCCAACGCCGCAGCCCATCGGCTCATCGGCCTCGGCGAAGGCGAGCTGGCCGGCGAAACGCTCTGGCGGCTCGTCCCCGGCCTCCGCCCCTCGATCGAACCCGCCCTCGACGACGACGAGGGCGCCGCCGCGCTGCCCGTCGTCGCCCGCGAATTCGAGCTCACCTACCCGGAGCCACGCACCGTCCGGCTCTACATGGTCCCGTTTTCCTCCGCCGGACGAAACGCCCCGCGCCGCTTCGCGGTGATTCTCGGCGACATCACGCGCGAGAAGCAGACGACCGAGCGCCTCATCGAAAACGAGCGCACGTCGTCGATCTTCCTCCTCGCCGCAGGCGTCGCCCACGAGCTCGGAAATCCGCTCAACTCGCTCACCATCCACCTTCAGCTGATCGAGCGCCGTCTCCGCAAGCTCAAGGCCTCCCGCGACACCGAGGCCCTCTCCGAATCGATCGCCGTCTGTACCGAGGAGGTCCGGCGTCTCGACGGCATCATCTCCAATTTCCTGGAGGCCATCCGACCCAAGCCGCCCGACCTCGCCGAGACCAGTCTCGTGGAGGTGCTCGACGAGGTGCTGCGTTTCCAGCACCGCGAGCTCGCCGACCGCGGAATCACCGTCGAGGCCGAGACGACGGCCGACCTGCCGCTCGTCATGGCCGACCGCAACCAGATCAAGCAGGTCTATTTCAACCTGGTCAAAAACGCCATGGAGGCCATGCAACCCGGCGGCCACCTACGAATCCGCACGCGCTTCGACGACGAGAACGTGTATCTGCTCATCGGCGACACCGGCTCCGGCATCCGCCAGGAGGACCTCGTACGGCTCTTCCAGCCCTACCACACCACCAAGCGCGGCGGCTCCGGGCTCGGGCTCATGATCGTCCGCCGCATCATGCGCGAACACGGCGGCCAGGTCGGCATCGAGAGCAAGGAGGGCGTCGGCACTGTCGTCACCCTCCAGTTCCCCCGCAAGGACCGCCGCGTCCGCATGCTCTCCGCCCCCGATCCCAGGACGGACTGATCGCTCGACTGAATTTTAACAGGGATGGAGGGGAAGAAAGGGATGTCGAACTCCAGAGTGGATTGAACAGAAGGCAACGAAGGGAACGAAGAGGGGGGTAGCAGTTAGAATTTAGGAGCCAGGAGCTTGAATGAGCTCAGCGGCTGCGGCTCGGTTCGATGTGGAGTGCGAGGTTTTACCTCGCTTTGTTACGGGAGGCTCCGCCTCCCGGCGCGAGGGGTGCAACCCCTCGTCAAAGGCGGTGAGAATCACCGCACTCCACATCGAACCCCGGCCCGCTCAGAGATCGGGCCCTACCACATCGATCAGCGACGCACTCCAATTTCAGCTTTTAGCTTTTCAGCATTTCAGCGTTTTCGTCCGACATCCTTTCCATCCCTGTGAATCCAACGACTGCTCCAGACAGGATTGGAACAGAAGGCAACGAAGAGGGCGTAGCAGTTAGAATTTAGGAGCTAGGAGCTTTGTGATTGCCTCGATTTGGTGGACAGAGAGTTGAGTTGTTCATCAAGCTCCCGGAGTTCCCGGCCTGCCTTTACCCGTAAGGGTGGCCGGGAACTGGAGGGAGCTTTGTGAACAACTCAACTGGGAT
>MLJW01000389.1_pt1 | contig 21284 bp, 16 predicted proteins | sample 888231 | NCBI WGS metagenome assembly MLJW01 (sample SAMN05788063, study PRJNA343431) | mine drainage metagenome | isolation source: sample collected from the inflow into an acid mine drainage treatment plant... | place: Germany: Lusatia, lignite mining district
GTCAAGCCCGGCCAAGACGGCTTAAGGGACGGGCTGTGGCGCAGAGTCCTGTATCAGTTGCCACCGACGGAGCGGACCCACCGGGTATGAAACTGCTGGTAAGCCGCCTGACCTGGTTTCTTTCTAGTCCTGCGGCCTGCGCAGGGCCAGGGCGGCGGGCAGCCAGTCGGCCAGGATGCGCTCCAGCCCGTCCAGGGTCAGCGGCTTGGTGAGAAAATCCTGCATGCCGTTTTGCAGGCACAGCGCCGCCGTTTCCGGCAGGGCGTCGGCGGTCAGGGCCACGATGGGCACCGGCGGGCGCTGGCCGTCCCGTTCCTCGTCGCGCACCGTGCGCGCCAGGGTCAGCCCATCGGTGCGCGGCATGTGGAAATCGGTGAGAATCAGACCGTAGGCGCCGCGGCGCAGCCGTTCCAGGGCGAACTGGCCATCCACCGCCACATCGTAGACCATGCCCAGCCGGTCCAGCATCCTGCTGATCACCAGCCGGTTCACACCGTTATCCTCCACCACCAGGATCACCGTGTTGGCCGCCGCCGCCGCCGCCCGTTCGGGCGCGCGCCAGGCCCGCGCCGCGCCATGCGCTCCCGGCGGGGCGGCGGGCGGGGCCGCGCCTTCGCCGCGCACATGCTGTATGGCGCGCACCAGATCCTCCAGATGCACCGGCTTGCGCACCACATCCCCGGCGGCACCCTGCGCCTCGAAACGGTAGAAGGGCACCAGGCGCAGACAGGGACGATCGGTGGCGGGCCCTGTTCCATCCTGGATCACCAGATCGGCCGCGGCCGCATCGGCGGCCGGCAGGGCGCCTTCGGCCCGCAGCAGATTTTCCACGGCGGCGCGCAGCGGACGGGTGGCGCTGCTGACCGCCACCCGCAGGCCGGCCAGCCGCGGCGGCGGCGCGCTCTGGGCCGGCAGGGCCACCAGCGGCAGGCTGACGCGGAAGCTGGTGCCGGCGCCGGGGCGGCTGTCCACCGCGATGTCTCCGCCCATCAGCTGTACCAGACGGCGGCTGATGGACAGCCCCAGCCCGGTACCGCCGAAGCACCGCGCCACCGTGCCGTCGCCCTGGGTGAAAGGCTGGAACAGACGGGCCTGGAGATCGGCGGCAATGCCGGGGCCGGTATCGTCCACCCGCAGCACCAGGCCGGCGGCATCGGCTTCCGCCGCCAGACGGATATGGCCACGCTCGGTAAATTTGGCGGCATTGCCCAGCAGATTGGTCAGGACCTGCCGCAGCTTGCCGGCATCGCCATGAAACCGCGCCGGCAGATCGGGGGCGATATCCACCACCACCTCCACGCCTTTTTCCCCGGCGCGGGTGGCCACCAGATCGGCCACCTCCTCCACCTGCCGCCGCAGGGCGAACGGCTGATTGTCCAGCCCCATCCGCCCGGCCTCGATCTTCGAGAAATCCAGGATGTCGTCGATAATGCCGAGCAGATGATCGGCGGAATGGCGCACCACCGCCACCATGCCGCGCTGCTCCATGTCGAGCGCCGTTTTCGACAGCAGCTCGGCCATGGCCGCCACCCCGTTCATGGGGGTGCGGATCTCGTGGCTGATCATGGCGAGAAAATCGGATTTGGCGCGGCTGGCCGCCTCGGCCTCGGTCTTGGCGCGGCGCAGATCCTCTTCCAGCAGCTTGCGCTGGGTCACATCGTAAAAGCCGATCAGCAGCGCGGCATCGCCATAGCCCCGCAGCGGCGCCGCCGACACCAGGGCCTGGAACGGCCGCCCGGCGGCGCCGCGCAGGGTCATCTCCTGGTCCCACAAGGCGCCCAGGCGCCCGGCCTCGCCGGCAATGGCGGCGAGAGCCAGGGGATCGACGAAGACCTCGCGCCCCTCGTCCAGCAGGGCGCGGGCGCGGCTGTTGGCGAACAGAACGCGCCGCTCGGTGACGCGGACCAGCAGCAGCGGCAGCGGCGAGGCCTCGATCAGGCGGCGCGTCGCCTCCTGGCCGGCGCGCAGTTCCGCCAGGAGGCGGCGGCTGCTGAAGGCAAGGCGGACGGAACGCTGCTGCGCCCGCCCGGCCCGCCACAAGGCCAGCGAGAGCAGAGCCAGGAACAGCGGCGCCAAACCGGCCAGCGACAGCCGCGCCGCATCGCCGTTCAAAGCCAGCCGCAGCAGCGGCCCGCCCAGCGTGGGCAGAACGAAGGCCAGCAGCGCCGGCGGAAACACGCCGAGCCCCGGCATCGACAGCGCCGCCAGCGCCGTCAGCAGCAGCACGGTGGGAATGCCGCCGGCAAAGGGCGCCGCGCCGAAGCCGTACAGCCCCCACAGCCCGCCCCACAGCAGGCAGGCCAGCAGAAACCGACGCTCCCAAAAGCGCGGATCATAGCCGGGACGGCGGCGGCGGCGGCGGTAAAGCCCCAGCAGCGCCGTCTGCCCGCCGGCCAGGGCCGCCACCAGCAGACACCAGACGGCCAGCCAGCCCGGCCGGGCGCCGCCAACGAACCATCCCGTCAGGATCAGCGGCGCCAGCCCCAGGCCGCTCAGCACCGTGAGCGGCAGATTGCGCGCCAGGGCATCCATCCGCATGGAGGCCGCCGCCCTATCCTCCTTCCCGTCCATGCCCCGGCCCGCTCCATCCCCTTCTATGACCAACGTCAGGTATAGCACTCCTCCCGATGGGAACAAGCGCCGCGATGATCGGCAAAAGTCCGCATTCCCCCCGGTATCAGGGCAATCGGGTGAAGCCGATCGCCCTGTTTGATGGGCGCCCCTCAGGCGCCGGGCGCTGGCGTCCCGCCAGCCTCGCTTGCGCGCGAACGCTCGCGCGGACGCTCAATGCGCCATCGCGGCGAAGACGGTATGGCGCAAAACAACATCCGCGCGTTCATCCGATGACCCTACCCCCGGTATCCGACGGGTTTGCAGCGCACCGGTTCTTCCTCTACTGTAACGGGCGGGGAACATTCGCACCGGAACGGGATGGGACGGCCGGGCCGTCTCCTTTTGTTCCGGCAGACAGGAGCCGATGGTGCGAGCCAGGGGAGACGAGAATTCCAAAGCGGCGGCCACGCCGCCGCCGGTACTGTCCAGGCGCTCGCCGTTTCTGGCGCGCAGCAGCGCCCTTGTGCTGATCAGCATGATGATGCTGGCGGCCCTGACCCATCTCATCACCTCCTACCGGCAGGAAACCGATCATGGCCGCCGCCTGCTGTCCACGATCACCCGGGCCCTGGCCCTGGAGGTGGACGGACGCCTGCGCGGCGTTGCCGGCCTGCTCGACGAGGTGGCCGCCGCCGTGCGCGACACCCGCTGGGATGATCCCCCCGAGCGCCAGCGGGTGGCCGGACGCATGGCCGGGTATCCCGATCTGCGCTGGGTGGGCGCCGTTTCCCCGCAAGGCCGGCTGCGCCCGGATACCCTGCCCGATATCGGCGTCCCCCCCGGCGGGCTCGATATCCGCGACCGCGCCTATCTCCGTCAGACGGCCTGCAACGCCCAGGCCCGCCTCAGCGTCGGCCAGCCGGTGCTGGGACGGGCCACCGGCACCCGCACCCTGCATCTGGCCCTGCCGGTGTGGTCGGCCCGCCGGCAGGCCTGCCTGGGGCTGGTGGTCGCCGCCATCAACCCCGATGGACTGGCCGCGCTTTTATCGGCGGCGCTGCCCGATCCCGAGGGACATGCCGCCATCCTGTCGCGCGCCGGGCGCGTCATCGCCCAGCGGCCCGACGCCCCGGCGGCCTACGGCGGCATGTGGCGCGATGCGCCGCTGCTGGCCCAGGCGTTCGGCCACGGACCGGAGGAGGGCGTGCTGACCGTCCCCGACGGGCCGGGACGGCCCGCCCGCCTGCTGGGCTACCGCCTGCTGCCCGAGTACGGCCTGGTGGTGACGGCGGCCCTGCCGCTGCCCGGCCTGCTGTCGTCCTGGCGCGGCATGGCTCTGGTGGAGGTGCCGCTGCTGCTGGCCCTGTCGGTGGCGCTTTATCTGTGGGCCCATGCCACCGACCGCCGCCGCCGCGCCGTGTTCGACCAGCAGATCGCCCTGGAGCGCGCGGTCAGCGAACGCACCGCCCTGCTGGAGGCTTCGAAAAGCCTGGCCGAGCATCGGGCGGCGCGGCTGGCCCAGGTCAACGACAAACTGATGCATCTGGCCCGCATCACCGCGCATCACCTGCAAGAGCCGGTGCGCCCCATCGTCAGCTTCACCCAGCTGGCGCGGCGCGATCTGCTGCAGGACCCCGGCCTCGCGGCCTCTCCGGCCAGCCGCGCCATCGACGAGCATCTGGCCTATGTGGAGCGGGCCGGACGGCGGCTGAAGGACATCTTGCGGGAATTTCACCGCTACACCACCCTGCTGACCCGCGCCCCCCAGCTCCGCGACTGCGACCTGGCCCAGCTGATCGCCCGCCATCTCGCCGCCTTGCGCGAGGATCTGGCCGCCATCGGCGCCGAGGCCGCCGTCGGCCCCCTGCCCTGCGTGCGGGTGGATGTGGAAATGCTGGGCCAGCTGGTGGCCGAGCTGTTGAGCAACGCCATCAAGTACCGTTCGCCGGAACGGCCGCTGCGGCTGTCCATCACCGGCGGCAGCGATGCCGCCGGCTGGTGGCTCGGCATCGCCGACAACGGCCGCGGCCTGCCCAAGATCGGCCGGCAGCATCTGTTCGAGCCCTTTTCCCGCTTCCAGTCGGAAGAAACCGGCGCCATCGGGCTGGGGCTGGCGGTCTGCCGCGAGGTGGCCGACATGCATGGCGGCAGCATCACCCCCGCCACGCTGGAGACCGGCACCCGCTTCACCTTGCGCGTGCCCCATCCACGCAGCGGGGAATAGCCCATGCCGCGCCGCCTCGGCCCGCCGCTGCTGGTTGCCGCCGCCTATTATCTGACCGGGCGGCTGGGCCTGCTGCTGGCCATCCCCCCGGGCTACGCCACCGCCATCTGGCCGCCCTCGGGCCTGGCCCTGGCCGCCGCGCTGCTGCTGGGCCCCAGGATCTGGCCGGGCATCGCCCTGGGCACCTTGCTGCTCAACCTGCATCCTTCCGGGGCGGCGGGCCTGGCCGGGCTGGGCAACGCCCTGGCCCTGCCCGCCGTCATCGCCGCCGGAGCCGCGGCCCAGGCCCTGGCCGGGGGCTTTCTCGTCCGGCGGCTGGGCGGCTATCCCAACGGCCTGTCCTCGTTCCGTCAGATCGCCGCCCTGCTGTTTCTGGGCGGCGTTGTGGCCTGCCTGATCAGCGCCTCCGTCGGCTCGGCGGCGTTGTGGAGCGTGGGCGCGGTTCCCTCCGAGGCCCTGGCCCGCCATTGGGCCACCTGGTGGGTGGGCGACGTTATCGGCGTTTTCGTGTTCACGCCGCTGCTGCTCTGCGCCTTTTCGCGCCAGGCCGGCCAGCGCCGCCGGGTGGTGGTGGCGGCCTTCTGGCTGGGCTGCACGGTTCTCGCCACCGTGGTCATGGTCGGCTTCGCCACCCGGATGGAACGCCGCGCCCTCGACAGCCGGTTTCACCGCCTGGCCGGCGCCATGGGCCAATCCCTGGAAAAAACCCTGACGGCCCAGGCCGAGGCCTTGCGGGTGTTCGATGCGGTCTATGCCGGCCATCCGCGCCGCGACCGGGCCGAGTTCACCGCCATCGCCGCCCGTCTGCGCCATCTGGCCCCGGTGCTGGGCAGCCTGGCCTGGGCTCCGGTGATCGCCCCCGCCGGACTGGACGCCTTCGAGGCCTGGGTCCGCGGGCAGGGCCAGGCCGATTACGCCGTCACCCAGCCGCGCGACGGCATGTGGCAGCCGCCGTTCCGCCTGGACAGGCCGCTGGTGCCGCTCACCTTCCTCAGCGCCGGCGCCCCAGGCGGCCTGGGCCATGATCTGGCCAGCGACCCCGGCCTGGCCGCCCTGCTGGACGAGGCCGCCCGGCAGCGCCGCCTGGTGTTCAGCCCGCTGATGCCGCTGCCGCACGGCTATGACGGCATCACCCTGGCCCTGCCGCTTGACCCCGGCGCCGCCGCCGGCCCCTCCGGGTACATCCTGGCCGATATCCGCCCGCAAACCCTGACCCATGCCGCCTTCGAGGGGCTGCGCACCGCCGCCGTCCGCTACTGGCTGCTGGACGACAAAGACGGCAAACCCCGCATCCTCAGCAGCAATTCCGCCGATACGCCCGGTTTTCTCACCCGGGACGATCCCGGCCTGTTCGGCCAAAGCCGGTCCTGGGGGGAGGATCTGCCCATCGCCGTCGGCCACCGCCTCTGGCGCCTGCGCGTGGCGCCCGCGCCGCTGTTCATGGCCGACGCCCGTTATGGCATCGACTGGGTGGTGCTGTTCGTCGGCCTGCTGATGAGCGGGGCGGTGAGCATGCTGGTGCTGGTGTCCACCGGCCGCGAACAGATGCTGCGGACCCGCATCACCGAGGCCGAGGCCCGGCTGCGCCGCCACGCCCACAGCCTGCGCCTGCTGGGGCGGCTGTCGGCTCCGGAACCGGCCCGCCCGGACGGACGCCTCGACGCCATGCTGGACGCGGCGCTGGACGAGGCCCGCCGTCATCTCGGCATGGAGCAGGCGCTTCTGACCCGCATCGAAGGGCCGACGGTGAGCGTGCTGCAGGCCCAGCCGGCCGGCTCCGGCCTGGCCGGGCGGCACTGGCCCCTGGCCGGCAGTTGCTGCGAGGCCATCCTGCACGCCGCCGACGCCCTCCGCATCGACGGGACCGAGGCCGCCGGGCCGCCGTCCGGCATGCCCGAGGTCCGCCGCTCTATCGGCGCCCCGGTGCAGGTGCATGGCCGCCTGTTCGGCAGCCTGATTTTCACCACGGCCCAGCCCGCCGCCGCTCCCGCCGACGAAAGCGATCTGGACTTCGTGCGGCAGCTGGCCCGCTGGGTCGGCGTCTGCCTGGAGCGCGACGAGGCCCAGGCCGCCCTGTCCGCCACGCACCAACGCCTGGCCACCCTGCTGGACAACGCCCCCATCGGCTTTGCCATCATCAGCTTCCAGCGGCTAATCGTGCAGGCCAATCCGGCCTACTGCCGCATTTTCGGCCGCCCGGCCGATCAGCTGATCGGCAAGCCCTCGCGCCTGCTCTATCCCTCGGACGAGTCGTATCACACCCTGGGCCGCCTGGCCCTGGAGCGCCTGCGCGACGGCCAGACCTTCGAAACCGAATATCCCATGCAGCACGGCGACGGCCGCATCATCACCGTGCGCCTGATCGCGCGGGCCGTCGATCACCGCAAACCCGACCAGGACATCGTGTGGGCCGCCGAGGACATCACCGACCGCAAGGCCTCGCAGTTCGCGCTCGGCAAGGCCCTGCGCGAACTGGAGGAAAAAGCCGGCGCGCTGGAACGGTCCAACAGCGAACTGGAGCAGTTCGCCACCGTGGCCTCGCACGATCTGCGCCAGCCCTTGCGCCAGATCGGCAGCTATGTGGGCCTTTTGCGCAAGAGCCAGGGCCAGCGCCTGGACGACGAGGGCCGCCAGTTTCTGGAAACCGTGCAGGACGGCGTGGACCGTATGCACCGCCTGATCCAGGATCTGCTGGACTATGCCCGCATCGGCCAGGCCGGTCTTCCGGCGGAAACGGTGCCGGTGGCCGACATCCTGGAGCAGGCCCGCCGCATCATGGCCCCCGCCGTCGCCGAGGCCGGGGCCGAACTGACCCTCGATCTGGCCGAGGGCGTGGGCGCGGTGCGCGGCAACCGCATCGAGCTGGAACGGCTGGTGCAGAACCTGCTGAGCAACGCCCTGACCTACCGCGCCGCCGACCGGCCGCCGCGCATCGTGCTGTCGGCCCGGCACTGGGATTGGGGCAAGGTGGAAATTCTTGTTGCCGACAACGGCATCGGCATTGCAAAAGAGCATCATGAGCGCGTCTTTGGGCTGTTCCAGCGCCTGCATGGCCGGAGCACCTATGAAGGGACCGGAATCGGATTGGCTGTGTGCAAGAAGATCGTCGACCGGCATCAAGGCCGGATCTGGCTCGACTCGGAACCGGATGCCGGAACCCGGGTACATATCGTTCTTCCCATGGCGGAGACATCGCGATGACACCACACCCGCCCCGGACCTTCGTGCTGCTGCTGGTGGAGGACGACCCCGGCGACGCCGCCCTGGCCAAATGCGTCCTGAAGGACTGGCGGCACCCCAACGTGGTGCATCATGTGGCCGACGGGCTGGAATGCCTGGCCTTCCTGCGCCGCCAGGGCGAGGCTTACGCCGATGCCCCCCGCCCCGATCTGATTCTGCTTGATCTCAACATGCCGCGCCTCGACGGCCGCGACGTGCTGGAGGCCCTGCATGCCGATCCCGGCCTCGCCGATATTCCGGTGGTGGTGATGACCACCTCCGACGCCGAGGCGGACATCGCGCGCAGCTACGCCCTGGGGGCCAACAGCTTCATCACCAAACCGGTGGATTTCGACCGTTTCCAGCAGGTGATGCAGGCCATCGAAGCCTACTGGTGCAAAACCGTAACCCTGCCCCGCACCCCGGACAGCGCGTTGTGAAGAGCATGGTCCAGTCCATTCTGCTGATCGAAGACAGCCCCGGCGACGCCCGCCAGTTCCAGATCATGGCGGTGGGGCACGGCAATGCCGTCTGCACCATCGCCGAAACCCTGAAGGACGGGCTGGCCCTGGCCGCCAGCCGCCCCTTCGATCTGTGCATGCTGGATCTGTCGCTGCCCGATTCCTTTGGTATCGCCACCGTGCGCAAAATGGTGGCCGCCCATCCCCGCATGCCGGTGGTGGTGCTGACCGGCAACGACGACGAGACGGTGGGCATGAAAGCCGTGCAGGCCGGCGCCCAGGATTTTCTCGTCAAGGGCATGGTGGATGCCTCGCTTTTACGCCGCACGCTGCGCTATGCCATCGAGCGCAAGGCCGCCGCCCTGGAGCTTCTGGCCCTGGCCGAACGCCATGCCCGCATTCTGGACGCCCTGGGCGAAGGCGTGCTGGAGGTCAGCGCCAACGGCTCGATCCTGGAATGCAATCCCGCCGCCGAACAGCTTCTGGCCGCCGACAAGGCACGGCTGCTGGCTTCCAACCTGCAAGAGATGTGCGGCCCCAGCGTGCTGTCCACCATCAAGCGGGTGCTGGACAACGGCGTGCCGCTCAAGGTCTACGATACCCATCTCACCAATCTGGCCGGACAGCCGCTGCAGGCCGATCTGACCATCACCGCCGCCCGCTCCAGCGACGGCGAGGACGGCCAGCGCCTGGCCATCATCGCCATCCGCGATCTGGTGGACCGCAACGCCGCCTACGATTCCATCCGCCAGGGGCTTTTGCTGCAGGAACAGATCGTCGAGGCCATGCCGGTGGCCATGTTCATGGTGGACCGCCGCCTGCGCATCACCCACGTCAACAGCGCCTTCGCCCGGCTGATCGGCAAATCGGTGGAGGATCTGCTGGGCTTCAACGTCATCGACGTGCTGCCCCAGCCGCTGGTGGAGCGGCTGCCGCCGCCCGATCTGGGCCTGGCGCTGGCCGGCTCTCCGGCCGACATGCCGCTCACCCTGGCGGCCGGGGCGCCCCCCTGCCGGATGACGCGCCGCCCGCTGACCGATTCCCGCGGCCATATGGTGGGCTTCATCTGTTCGCTGCAGGCCGAGGCATAAAAAAAGCCGGGCGGAAATCCGCCCGGCTTTTTCAACGGGATCGCGGCGGGTTACGACAGGGTGGTGGCGCTGTCGCTGGACACCTGCTGCAGATTCATCAGCTGGTTGGCCATCAGATCGGCCAGCTGCTGCAATGTATTGGACGAACTGAGCGACGCCGTGGTCGAACTGCTGCTGGACACCGTGCTGGCGGCGGCGATGGTGCCGGTGGACGACGCCGACGCGGACGGCGGCGGCGGCGGACCCATGGCCGAAACGCCGCTGCTGGTGGTATCGCTGCCGGTGGCGCTGCTGGCGCCGTTGGCGGCGTTTTGCAGGGCGCTGCTCAGATCCTGCAGGAAGCTGGCCATCAGGCTGCTGCCGCTGAGGGTGCTGGCGGTGGTGGAGCTTGCCGACACCGAGCTCAGCGACTCCATGCCGCCGTCACCATCGCCATCGCCGTGGTGATGATGCACATGGCCGCTGCCCGACACGGAACTGGTGGTGGCCACCGAGCTCGTGGTGGCGGCCGAACTGGTGGTGGCGGCCGCAGCCGCGCTGCCGGCGCTATCGGCGCTGGCGCCGCCGCTGCTTTGCATCTGCAGCAGCAAATTCTGCAATTCCGCCGCCAGCTGCTGGAAGGCCGTCGAAAAGTCGCTGCTGGACCCCGAGGCGCTGGTGCTGGAACTGGTGGAGGAAGACGAGGTGGCGGAGGCGGCACTGCTGAAGGACGCATCCGAAACAGAGGAGGTGGTGCTGGTCGATGCGGTCCCCGTTGACGAGATCGCGCTGAACCAGTTGGTATAGGCGGAATTGACACCGCCGACGCTACTGACCATGGCCGTGCTCCATGCCGGAAAAAATGACGCCCCCGTCAAATTCCTCCGTAATGGTGCATGCGGCGTGCCAACCGCCCCGGTCTTGAGAAAAAGCCCGGAGTCCGCCGGGTTGGCCCCGGCAACCGGGCGGAAACCAAATCTTAATCCTTGCCGGTGTAGACTAAAGCATCGGAAAGATGGGCAGGGTTGGCCCGGCAGGAATTGCCTGCCCGGCAATTCCTGCCCCCAGTCTTCCGCGCCGCCGCCGCCATCTCACCTTTACTGCGCGCAGAAGGCTTCGGCATCGGCGCGGCTCAAGGCGCCGGCATGCTGACGATCCAGCCGCTCGAAAACATCCTCGGCCTGGGCGAGAAAATCCTCCAGGGTCACCCGGAACAGCAGATGGCTGTCGGCCGACATCACCGGATCGGCCTTGTCGGCGCCCCCCCCCAATCCGCCGCGCCCGCCGTCGGAGACGCCGCCGTTGGGCAGATAAGGCGCCCGGTAGCGGGCCAGCACCGCCGAGGTGAGCATGCCGTCGTGATTGAGATCCATTCGGGCGAACTGGGCGCGGGCATCGGCCAGAAAGCGTTCGCGGCTCACCTGGCCCGCCGGGCCGCCGGCCAGACGGTCGAACCAGCGCCCCTCCGCCACGGCGCAGCTGGCGCGGCCCAGCGGGCCACCGGTCAGGGGTTCGGCATTGGGGCTGTAGACCAGCGCATCGCGCCGCGCCACCGCCGGGCGCCGGCCCTGAAATCCGCACCCCGTCAGCAGCAGCGCCAGCACCCCCGCCGCCGCCACACCCGCCATCCCAGCCTTCATTTTCGCCTCGCTCACAGCACGCCGCCCACGCCTTGCAGTGTGATGATGTCGGCCAGGGGCGCAAGACCCTTTTTTTTCTATCCCCCTTTCCTATATACCCCTGCAGCCGCCCCCCTGGACGGCATCGGCCCCAGCCCAATACAACATAAATTTCTTGTTGTTTGTTTAATTTAGACATACGCCTATCGTATTTATATGGAAAAAGACGATCTGCGCGTGTTATAACCACCGCCGACCGCACAAGGCTTTCCGAGGTTTGCACCCAAGATGTCCAACATCATCGAAGAAACGGTTCTCGAAACCCACCATTGGACCGATCACCTTTTCACCCTGAAGCTGACCCGTGATCCGGGCTTCCGTTTTGAAAGCGGACAGTTCGCCATGATCGGCCTCAAGGTGGACGGCAAGCCCCTGATGCGCGCCTACAGCATGGTCAGCGCCTCCTACGATGAGCATCTGGAATTTCTGTCCATCAAGGTGCCGGGCGGTCCGTTGACCTCGCGCCTGCAGCATGTGCAGCCGGGCGACACCATCCTGGTCAACCGCAAGACCACCGGCACCCTGATCGCCGACAATCTGCTGCCCGGCGCCAAGCGGCTCTATCTGTTGAGCACCGGCACCGGTCTGGCGCCGTTTCTCAGCATCATCAAGGATCCCACCATCTACGAGCGCTTCGACGAGATCATCCTGACCCACACCTGCCGCCATTGCAGCGAGCTGGTCTATCAGGATCTGATCACCGGCGAACTGCTGGACAACGAGTTCTTCGGCGAGCAGGTCCGCCAGAAGCTGACCTATTACCCCTCCGTCACCCGCGAGCCCTTCAAGAACCAGGGCCGCATCACCGAGCTGGTGCAAAACGGCACGCTGTTCGCCGACCTGGGCCGCCCGCCTTTCAACACCGACGAAGACCGGGTGATGATCTGCGGCAACCCCCACATGATGAGCGAACTGGCCGACATTCTCGACGGCATGGGCTGGAAGCAGGGCAACAACGGCGAGCCCGGCCACTATCTGATCGAAAAGGCCTTCGCCGAAAAGTAATACCGGCCAACCCTTGAAGTGACGGGTTGGCCGGTCTCCAGCGAGCCTAGAGCGAGCGGCCAAGGCTTAAGGATGCCGCCGCCCGGCGAGGGACGATACAACCGGTCAATGCATTGGGCGGTTGGTATAAGCCGCCGCACCGCAAAACGGCCCGGAGCGATCCGGGCCGTTTTTTCAGCATTCGCGTCCGTTGGAGCGCGTCCACACCCCCTGCGGGGCCTCGGGGTGGGACAGGTAGGGCATATATTTTTTGTCCTCGCCCAGGATGTGCTTCAAAAGCCACTCGTAGATCAGATCGAACAGATGTTTGGCGTCCAGAACCCGGCCGTGCTCCACGTCGGATTTCAGGGCGAACACCACGTCATACATCTTGTTGTGCAGCGCGCGGTGCGCCTCCCAGTCGGGATAGCCCGAGCGCTTGAGGACCTGCTCCTCCTCGCTGAAGTGCATCAGGATGAACTCCTCCAGCTTTTCCAGAACGGCATGCACCTCCCCGGCGCTGCCCTTGCCGTCCAGCAGCGGATGCAGTTCATTCAGGCAATCGATGATCATCTGGTGATGGCCGTCCAGAAGGTCCGACCCCACCGACATGTCGTTGGTCCATTCGATGAATTTCATGTGACCCGTCCCTTGGTCCTATCCCGTGTTCTGGCGGCGTGCCGGCCGCCGGTCTGCTTGATGTCCGCTTAAGCCCCCATCAGCACGCGGATATGCCCGGCCACGCAGGTGGCCAGGGCGCGGGGATCGTAGCCCCCCTCCAGAATGGACACCACGCGCCCGCCCGCGCTTTCCCCGGCAATATCCACCAACTGCCGGGCCAGCCAGTCGAAATCGCTGACCAGCACCCGGAGATGGGCCATGGGATCGGCGGCATGGGCATCGAACCCGGCCGAGATGATCAGAAAATCCGGCGCGAAGCTTCGCAGTTTCGGCAGCACCACATCGTTATAGGCGGCGCGGAAATCCGCCGAGGCGGTACCCGCCGGCAGCGGCACATTGACCACCACCGCGCCGCCGGCCGCGCCGGTTTCCCCCTCGGCGCCGCTATAGGGGAAGGCATCCTGCTGGTGGGTGGAGCCATAGAACATGCCGGGCTCGTCCCACAGGATCTGCTGGGTGCCGTTGCCGTGATGCACATCGAAATCCACCACCGCCACCCGCTTGAACCCGTAGACATCGCGGGCATGCAGGGCGGCGATGGCGGCGTTGGAGAAGAAGCAGAAGCCCATGGCCTGCTCTTTTTCCGCATGGTGTCCCGGCGGACGGACGGCGCAGAAGGCGTTGCGCACCTTGCCGGTGGCCACTTCATCGACGGCGGCGCAGGCCGCGCCCGCCGAACGCAGGGCCGCCTCGCCGGTGCCCGCCGACATGAAGGTGTCGTCGTCGATCTGGAATTCCTCGCCCTTGGCCGGAACGCAGTCGAAAATATGATCGATGTAGCTTTGCGGATGGGCGCGCAGCAGTTGGGCCCCGGTGGCCCGCGGCGCCTCGTCCCGCAGCAGGAAGGAAAAATCCTCGTGTTCAAGGATATGGGTAATGGCTTTCAGCCGCTCGGCGCATTCCGGGTGATATTCCCCGGTATCGTGCTCCAGGCAGGCCGGGTGTGTCAGCAACAGCGTGGTCATCTCGTTTTCGGTCTCCCCTCCCGGGGGAACTCTTGCGCGGTTCCCTGCAGGTGTACGGCAGGACTGCTGCCGCTCTCTCCATCTTAGTGAACCATGGAAGAACGCCCGGAGCGAGACTCTTTTTCAACCGGCGGCGGATTCGCCGGCGGCGTCGCCCGGCACCAGTTGAATCAACAGCATGCCCGCCAGAATGGCGCCGCCGCCGGCCATCTGCAGCCAGCCCGGCGCCTCGCCCAGCACCAGGGCGCCGCCGATGGCCGAGAACACCCCCTCGCCCGCCAGGATGATGGCGGCATGGGACGGCGCGGCATGGCGCTGCGCCAGGCTTTGCAGGGTGAAGGCCACCCCCACCGAGAAAAAGCCCAGATAGGCCACGGCGGGCCAGCCCGCCGTCAGACCGGTGAAGGGATGGGCGGCCAGCAGCAGCTCGCCGCCGCCGGCCCAGGCGGCGCAAATCAGAAACTGCAGGCAGGCCACCAGCACCGGCAGGCCGGTGCGCTGCGCCATATGCCCCACCAGCAGCACATGGCAGGCCCAGAACAGGGCGCTGGCCATCACCCATAGATCGCCGGCGGCGAACGACAGCCCGCCGCCGCCGCTCAAAAGCCAGCTGCCCAACAGGCAGGCCGCCGCCGCCAGCCAGATCACCGGCGGCGGTTTCAGCCCCAGGGCCAGCCAGCCCAGCAGCGGCACCAGCAGCACGTAAAGACCGGTGAGAAAGCCGGCATTGGTCACCGTGGTGGCATCGACGCCGTATTGCTGCAGGGCCGAGCCCAGGAACAGCACCGTGCCGGTGGCCAGCAGCCCCAGGCGGTCGGCGCGGGGCAGGCCGCCAAGCCGCGCCAGATCGCGCCAGCACAGCGGCAGCACCGTCAGCCCGCCCAGCAGGAAGCGGCAGGCGACGAAGCCCAGGGTATCCATGGCGCCGCCGCCGATCTTCTGGGCCACGAACGACGATCCCCAGATCATCGCCACCAGAACCAGCACGGCATTGGCCCGTCCCTTGCTCATGCTTCGCTCCTTCGCCACTGACGCCGGCTGCTTTGCCATAGCCGGCGGCGGCGGACAACCCTAATCTGGGGAGAAAAAAGTCTACTTATACAGAAGATAGGTATATTAAATTTTGTTTTATGAGTTACCGTTTCCAGGCCCCGCTCCCCACCGCCCGGACAACGAGGTTCCCATGGCTCATCTCCTCCGCCGCTCCGCTCTGGCCGCCCTGATCCTGGCCTTGCCGCCCACCGCCCCGGCCCGGGCCGACGAGGTGGCGATTCTCCAGCTGGAACAGCAGATGCGCGCCATGGAGGCCCGGCATCAGGCCGAGATGGCCCGGCTGGAAGCTGAAATCGCCGCCTTGCAGGCGGGGAAGGCCCAAAGCGCGCCACAGCCCGCCGCAGCACCCCCGCCCGCCGCCCCGGCCCCGGCGCCAACCGCCCCCACCCTGGTGGAATCCCCCACCCACCAGTTCGGCATTTCCAGCCCCGACGGCCAGACTTCCATCGCCCTCATCGCCCGCCTGCATTTCGATGCCGGAGACTATCTCCACGTCACGCCTACGGGCGGCGCCAGGGGCGCCGGTCCGGGCAGCCTGAACAGCGGCGTCAATGCCCGCCGCGCCCGTCTGGGGCTGGGCGGCACCTTTGAGGGCGACTGGGCCTACCGTCTGATCTACGAATTCGGCGGCAGCTCCGACAGCCTGACCCCCGGCGCCGCCGGCGCCGACGCCTCGGGCGTGGAAAACGCCTACATCACCTATAATGGTTTCAACCGCCCGGAACGGGCCCTGCCGCTGGCCGTGGATTTCGGCTATATGGATGTGCCCTGGACCCTGGACGAGGCCACCAGCTCCAACGACATCATGTTTCTGGAGCGCTCCTCCGCCCAGGTGGTCGCCAGCGAATTCGGCGGCGGCGACGACCGCTCGGCCCTGGAACTGCGCTCCAACAGCGACCGGCGCTGGAGCGGCCTGGCCCTGACCGGCCCCACCTCGGGCGCGCCGCATACCGGCGCCAACATCGGCAGCACCGCCCTGCTGGGCCGCACCGCCTACCAGCTATGGGACGGGCGGCAGGGCTCGCTGCATCTCGGCCTCAATCTCGGCCACATGTTCAATTCAAGGGTCAACTCCACCACCACCGGCAGCGGCGGCATCAGCACCACCGCCGCCCTGCCCGCCCTGGCCCTGGCCGACCGCCCCGAGCTGCGCCTCGATCCCACCACCTTGCTCGATAGCGGCAACATCCCCTTCCGTGCCGGCAGCGTCGGCGGCGTGGAGGCGGCGACGGCCCAGGGCGGCCTGTTCGCCCAGGGCGAGCTTTACCATTACACCGTGGACCAGCTGGCGCGCGGCACCAATCCCGCCGACGGCGCCATCAATCTCGCCGCCCCCCAACTCGCCTTCAACGGCGGCTATCTCGAAGCCAGCTACAGCATCGGCGGCACCCGTCACTACATCCCCGCCACCGGCGCCTATTCCGGCGTCATCCCCGATCATCCCTTCGCGCTGAAGACCGGCGGCTGGGGCGCCTGGGAACTGGCGGCGCGCTACAGCGAGATCAACCTCAACGACCATTTCACCCCCGGCACCGCCCCCCATCTCAGCGGCGGCGTCAATGGCGGCCTGCAGCAGGGTCTGGATCTGGGCCTCAACTGGTATGCCAACGCCAATATCCGCTTCATGCTGGATTACATCCACACCGAGGTTTCGGACCTCTACAAGACCACCGGCAACGGCAGCGCCCCCACCACCCCGGCCGGCGCCACCATCGACGCCGTCGCCCTGCGCAGCCAGTTCGCCTTCTGAGGTTAAAGCCAGATCAGAACCGCACCGCCGGCGGCGCAGCTGGCCAGGAACACCCCCCACACCCGCACCGCCATGCCGCCGCCGCACACCGCCGAAACGATCCCCGCCTTGACCAGGGTGTTGACGAAGGCGGCGATGCACACACCCGCCGCCGCCACCGGCAGAACCAGATCGTGCAGCGACAGATTGGACAGTGACACGGAAATCGCCGCCACATCGGCCAGACCGGCCAGCGAGGCCACCACATAAACGCCATGCGCCCCGAACTGCTGCTGCAGCATCTTCGAGGCCAGCATCACCACGGTCAGGAACAGCCCGAACTTGAGGGCGGTGCCCAGCTCGAAGGGATTGGACAGGGTGCCGACGCCGCGCCCCCGCGCCGAGGCCGCCCCCTTGTCGCGCAGCCACAGCCCCGCCGCCCCGGCGTAGCTGACCAGGGCCATCACCAGCATCGGCAGCAGCAGGGTGCGGGCCAGGGGCATGGCCAGCACCACCACGATCAGCAGAATGCGCAGAAACATCGAACCCGAGGCCACGCACACCCCCGCCGCCAGAATTGGCTGCAGGCCCGGCTCGGCCTTGCCCATGCGCGAAAAACTCAAGGTCAGCGCCGTCGAGGAGGCGAAGCCGCCGAAAAAGCCGGTCAGCAGCGCCCCCACCCCGGCCCCCATCAGCTTGATGGCCACATAGCCGACGAAGCTGATGCCGGCCACCATCACCACCATCCACCACAGCGTGTAAGGGTTGAGGGCCTGCCCCGGACCATAGCCCTGGTTGGGCAGCAGCGGCAGCATCACCACCGAGATCAGCAGCAGCCGCACCGCCGCCACCAGTTCCACGTAATCGATGCTGGAGACGAAGGCATGCAGCCCCCGCTTGAAGCTGAGCAGGGCCAGGGCCGCCACCCCGCCCGCCGCCGCCACCGCCAGATGGCCGTGCGCCGCCACCGCCCCCAGGGCGAAGGTGACCATCTCGCCGACCTCGGTGGTGATGCCCTGCTCCTCGGGCTCGCGGCGCAGCCGCATGACGTGGGCGGCCACGATCAGGGCGGTGAACCCCAGAAAGGCGATGGCCGTGGCCAGCGGCCCGGCTTCCAGCCCCAGCAGCCCCCACAGGCCGCCCAGCAGCCCCATCAGGGTGAAGCTGCGGATCCCGGCGATGCGGGTTTTTTCCGGCACGCTCCGCAGTTCCCAGCCCCGTTCCACCCCCAGCATCAGACCGATGGCCAGGGCCAGGCCCAGCCGGCGGAACAGCTCCACGTCATCCATTGCAAGGCCTCGCCCAACATCTTCTTAATCCTTGGCGAATTGAAGCCCAGCCCCGGAGCGGCGTCAATATTGACCATTCATTGCGCAAAGTCATTTTCAAGCGGCTTTCGGTTGCCCATTCTGCGCGCATCGGTCTTAATACCCCTATTCCCATCTAGTTAAGGACGGCGCAACGTACTCTGTCCACGAAAGCGAGAGGTAAAATGGCGGCTTATTCAGTTTCGGTGGCGCTGACCGGAAGCGGCGGCGCGGGAGCCATGACGGCGGGCCAGGTTTTGCTGGACGCCGCCTCGAAAGCGGGATTTTACGGTCTGATGACCCGCTCCATGGGGCCGCAGATCCGTGGCGGCGAGGCCGCCGCCCTGTTGCGCATCTCCACCCGCCCCATCTCGTCGCTGGATGATCACTACGACCTGCTGGTGGCCTTCGACTGGGGCAATATCAGCCGTTTCGCCGCCGAACTGCCGCTGGCCGAAACCAGCCTGGTGCTGGCCGATCCCGTCCACGGCGCCGTGCCCGATCCCATCGCCGCCTACGGCGCCCGCGGCGCCGATCTGGCCCTGAAGGACATCGCCGCCACCATTCCCGGCGGCCGCGTCAACATGGTGGGCGTCGGTGCCGCCGCCGCCCTGATCGGCCTGCCCCTGGACGCCGTGCTGCAGGTGGTGACCACCCAGCTGGCCCGCAAGGGCGAGGCCGTTCTGGCCGCCAGCACCGCCGCCATCAAGGCCGGCGCCGAGGCCGCCGCCGCCCTGCCCGCCACCGCCCGCCTGCCCGGGCACCGCCACGACGGCGCCCCGCGCTGGAATATTTCCGGCAACGAGGCCGCCGGGCTGGGCGCCCTGAAGGGCGGCATCAAGTTCGTGGCCGCCTATCCCATCACCCCGGCCACCGAGGTGCTGGAATGGCTGGCCCCGGCCCTGGAGAAGACCGGCGGCGTGCTGGTGCAGGCCGAAGACGAGCTGGCCTCCATCAACATGGTCATCGGCGGCTCCTTCGCCGGCCTGCCCTCGCTCACCGCCACCTCCGGCCCCGGCCTGGCGCTGATGATGGAATCCCTCGGCCTGGCCGTGGCCTCGGAAACGCCGCTGGTGCTGGTGGACGTCATGCGCGGCGGCCCCTCCACCGGCATTCCCACCAAGTCGGAACAGTCCGATCTCAACATCGCCGTCTACGGCCTGCACGGCGACGCCCCGCATGTGGTGGTGGCGCCCACCTCCATCACCGACTGCCTGTTCACCACCCAATGGGCCGTCTATCTGGCCGAGGCGCTGCAAACCCCGGCGCTGGTGCTGTCGGACCAGGCCATGGGCCAGTCGCGCATCGTGGCGCCGCAGCCGCAGCCGGCCCCCTTCAAGGCCAAACGCCTGGTGGCCGAGGGGGCGCTGGAAAATTATCAGCGCTACGCCCTCACCGCGAGCGGCGTTTCCCCCATGGCCATTCCCGGCACCACCGGCGGCCAGTATGTGGCCGACGGCCTGGAGCATAACCAGCGCGGCACCCCCTCGTCACAGGCCGGCGATCATCAGGCGCAGATGGACAAGCGCGCCGACAAGCTGACGAACTTCGATTACGGCGCCCATTGGGCCGATATCGAGGGCGAGGGCGATATCGCCGTCATCACCTGGGGCGCCGTCAGCGGCCCGGTGCGCGAGGCCATCGAACGCGCCGAGGCCCAGGGCATGAAGATCCGCCAGATCTCGCTGCGCCTGCTGCTGCCGGCCAGCCCGGACCGCATGGCCCAGGCCCTGGCCGGGGTGCGCCGCATCCTGATCGCCGAGCAGACGCACGGCCAGCAGTTCACCAAGTTCCTGCGCGCCCATTACGACCTGCCGGCCGAGCGCGTGGTGGTGAACCGCCCCGGTCCGCTGCCGATCCGCCCCAACGAAATCCTGTCCCGCCTGCTTGCCTGGAAGTAACGCCATGACCGCTCAGACCTCTTTGACCGCCCAGGACTTCAAGTCCGACGTCAAGCCCATCTGGTGCCCCGGCTGCGGCGACTATGCCGTACTGTCGGCGGTGACCAAGGCCATGGCCGAACTGGGCCGCCGGCGCGAGGACATCGCCTTCATCTCGGGCATCGGCTGCTCGTCGCGCATTCCCGCCTACACCAACGTCTACGGCTTCCACGGCGTGCACGGCCGCGCCCTGGCCATCGCCGCCGGCGTCAAGCTGGCCCGGCCCGATCTGACGGTGATCGCCGCCGGCGGCGACGGCGACGGCCTGTCCATCGGCGGCAACCACTTCATGCATGCCTGCCGCCGCAATGTCGATATGACCTACATCGTCATGGACAATCAGGTCTACGGCATGACCAAGGGCCAGGCCTCGCCCACCACCGCCCCCGACTGGTGCAACAGCAAGCTCACCCCGGAAGGCACCGGCATCTCGCCGGTGGAGCCGGCCCGGCTGGCCCTGGCCTCGGGCGCCAACTTCATCGCCCGCGGCTTTGCCGGCAATCCCAACGAGGTGGCCCGCCTGATCGTCGAGGGGATCCATCACCCCGGCTTCTCGTTCATCCATGTCTTGAGCCCCTGCGTGACCTACCGCCCCGAGCAGCGCGAGTGGAAGACCGTGGTGCATGCCGGCGAGGGCGATCCCTCGAAGGCCATCGCCGAGGCCATGCAGCGTCTCTCCACCGATGACGGCTACACCACCGGCGTGTTGTTCGCGGGCACCCGTCCCGCCTTCATGCCCGCCCGCCACGAAAAGGCCAGCCTGGCCGAAATCGAAGGGAAATTCCTGTCATGACGACCGATATCGCTCTGTTCCTGGCCCATGCCGTGGCCCTGGAACAGGAGGCCGCCGACCGCTACGACGAACTGGCCGACGCCATGGAAACCCACAACCGCCCGGAAATCTGCGAGCTGTTCCACAAGCTGGCGCATTTCTCGCGGCTGCATCTGGCCGAGGTGAAGGGCATCGCCGAGGGGCACGATCTGCCCAAGCTGAAGCCGTGGGAATTCCAGTGGGAAGGCGGCGAAAGCCCCGAGGCCGCCCCCACCGAGCTGGCCCACTACATGATGACGCCCTACCACTGCCTGCATATGGCCCTGTTCAACGAAAAGAAGGGCCGCGACTACTACGCCCAGCAGGCCGAAACCGGCAAGACCGAGGAGGTGCGCAAACTGGCCGCCCTGTTCGCCGCCGAGGAAAGCGAACATGTGGTCATGCTGGAAAAGTGGCTGAGCACCGTGGAGCCGCCCAGCGGCGACTGGGACGAGGACATGGACCCGCCGGTGATCACCGACTAGAAAGAAACCAGGTCAGGCGGCTTACCAGCAGTTTCATACCCGGTGGGTCCGCTCCGTCGGTGGCAACTGATACAGGACTCTGCGCCACGGCCCCTCCCTTAAGCCGTCTTGGCCGGGCTTGAC
>MLJW01000390.1_pt1 | contig 21234 bp, 21 predicted proteins | sample 888231 | NCBI WGS metagenome assembly MLJW01 (sample SAMN05788063, study PRJNA343431) | mine drainage metagenome | isolation source: sample collected from the inflow into an acid mine drainage treatment plant... | place: Germany: Lusatia, lignite mining district
GATTGGAAGGGCGGATTTATCACGGGAACCTCCTTTAGAAGCGAGAGACAACGCTGAACAACAGCCGCATGTCCCGGTTAGCGCGTGATGCGATGTCGCGGGTAAGCGGCTTCGCTAATTCGATGTCGGCCGAAACCTGCCGAAATAAGTCGAACCGCATGCCGGGGCCTGCCGATGCGAGGGACTCGCTTTTCAGCTGGCCGACCGTGGGGTCGATGTTCCAGACCTTGCCAATGTCGTAGAAAAGATAGAGCTGTGGATTGGTGAAGATGATATCGCTGGTGGGCAGGTTGTAGCGCGCCTCTATCGAGGCGGCAAGACCGTTGTCGCCTAGTATTTCAGAGGGCTCGTAGCCGCGACCGATGCGGCTGCCGCCGAGTCCGAACTGCTGGGCCGAGAGAAGGGGCGCTGTGGCAACCTGCGCCTCCGCAGAAAATCCCAGTCCGAACGGACCGGAGATAATCTGGTTACGGGTCAAATCGGCGTTGAGACGGGTGAAATCGCTGTGGCCATTGGCCACACTGAGGTTCGGCGAGCCGGACTTGGTGGCACCGAGGGTATCCAGTCCCTTGCTCAACTCGGCACTGATGAGAGTGCTTGCCGGCCGGCTGTCGCCAAGCAGGGTGTCGGCCACGTCATAGTTCGAGGTGAGGGACAGGTACCGCACCTTGTCGTCGGAGAATTTGGTATCGAGAAGGTCGACGCGGCTGTTGAGCGCCGTAAATGCGGCACCGACCCGCAGTGTGCGGGAGGGCGAGCGAATCACCGGGTAGTCGATGCCGGCGTGCAGGGACAGGCTGTTGCCAAGCGGATTGAGAGCAACCAGCGCGCCGCGTGGTTTGGAGTGACTGTAGGTCGTCGAGAGGCTGAGGCGGGTACCTTCCGGCGTGAGAATCTCGTCGTGTTGAAGCGCGAAGTACTGCAACTCATCCACCGGGCTGACAGTCGCAAACTGGAGAGCGGTCCGGTCATCGCGACCGAACAGGGAGTTGAGATTAATCCCCACCTGGCCCTGCACCGGGCCGATGGCCTTGGAACCGCGGTCATCAAGGGTAGCGTAGCCGGTGACGGCTTGGGGCGTCACTACAAGGTCGAGATCGGTCGCGCCCGGCAGGCCATTTGCAGGACGGAGGACGGTTCTCACCGAGAGGCCGGGAATGTCCTGCATCAACAACACGTAGCGCTCCAGCACCTTCGCGGTGAGCGGACGGGCTGCCTTGATGCGCTCGGCCATATCGGCAATGAGGCCGCGGGAATCGTGGGCATCGCCCTGAATGCTCACGTTGGCGATGTAGCCCTCAACGGCTTGCATATGAACCACACCGTCTGGGACGTTCTGCGGCGGAACGATGACCTGCGAGAGGATATAGCCGTCGCGCCGATACTTGGCGGTGTGTGACTGCGTTGGCGCACTGGCTATGCGTAGCATGGCCAAATCCTCCTTCGTTTTCAACGCCGAGCAGGTCGAGGGCTGGTTCTACCCGGAACCGATCTGTGAAGATAAAACCGAGAAGCTCCAAAAGATTGATGGTTTCATTGAAGCTCTCGGTGCTGACATCTACTACGGTGGTGAGGTGGCCGGGTACAACAAGACCCTCGACCGGATTCGGATGCCGGAACGGTGTCAGTTTGTTGGCACCGATACCAGTACGGCAACCGAAGCGTTCTACTCGGTCTTGTTCCATGAGCACATCCATTGGACGGGGCACTCGAAGCGGCTTGATCGTGACCTTTCAGGGCGGTTCGGCGATAGCGCCTACGCCATGGAAGAGCTTGTTGCCGAGCTTGGCGCCGCCTTTCTCTGCAGCGAGCTTGGTATCAGCGTTCATCCACGACAAGACCATGCGGCCTACGTTGCGAATTGGCTCGTCGTGCTTCGACAGCAGAAGACAGCGATTTTCACGGCAGCGAGCGCAGCAACGGCTGCATGTCGGTATGTTGGTGAGTTGGCGACGGCGGAAGCGAACGAGGTCGCATGTGCTCCGTAATGGTTCTTTACTCCACCCGACCAGAGATGGTCGGGTTTTGTTGTACAGGCCCATTCTGATGCTTCGAGCTCCCGTCGTTCTCCGATATTGCGGCACTTGAATTGGCATGCTTATCGGGAAATTCGTGTTAGAACCTTTACGCGGCGGCCGCAGATTTTTTGAACACAAATCCCATAATTTTAGCCTTGGTATTAGGCTAATACTTGATCGACGGAGATGTTTCGTCGGTTTGTTCCCACGCCCCCAAGTTCCGCGCACACGCGAGCCTTCGCCGCTCCATCCTTGAATAGCAGAATGGTCCGTGCGTAGGAACATGGTCGCAAAACAAAAGTGCAAAACTCAATCCACCATTCCTTCTTTGTTCAACCAGTTTTCCGCCTCAAAAGAGGTCAGAACATATCGCATCTCTCCCGTTGATTTCGTGGCTGTGATACGCTGCGTATTCCGGTCACGTTGACCACCCGCGCCGGCGTTGGTTGACCAATTCAAGGGGCGTTTGCTGGTGATGACCGCTTACAAGCAGGAATTCATCTGGCCTGAATCTGACTCAGTTCGGCCAATTCCTGCCTGTCGAGTAGCCATCCAATTTGACTTGCGGCACGAGCACCAATGAAAATACTTTTTCTACAACGTCGTTACAGTTGAAGTTATCGTAAACTCTACTCAATGAGTCGTATCAGTCATATTGGCCTGATGGCCTCTTATAACGAATGGATGAATGCCAAGGTGTACGAGGCAGCCACAACTGTGCCTGCCGATGATCTTTCGGCAAACAAGAAGGCATTCTTTGGGTCCATCATCGGAACACTAAACCATGTGGCTGTGGGAGATACGCTTTGGCTCAAGCGCTTTGCCAGCCATCCTGCCAACCACACATCGCTTGAGCCAATACGTGGCCTTCCAGCCCCGAAAAACCTCGATCAGATACTGTTCACGGATATTCAAAGTCTTTCAAAATATAGGAAGTGGCTCGACGGAATCATCACTGCTTGGGCACATTCTCTAACAGAATCCGATCTGGATCATGTTCTACGGTATACAAACATGAAAGGTGAAGCCGGAGACAAGAAATTTTTCAGCTTGGTCATGAACTTTTTCAACCATCAAACCCACCATCGAGGCCAGGTAACCACTTTGCTTTCACAGGCCGACATCGATGTAGGGGTAACGGATCTGTTGGCCCTCATCCCTAATGAAGCTAGTGAATAGGTCAATTGCTGTGGAGCTTTCAGATTTTTTAATCCGTCGCCCCTCAGCGCTTCCACACGCAAATCGGCGTCTATGCCAGCAGCGAAGTCGTAAAGGTAATCTATGATTGATCTTGCATGGGCACATGAGTTTGCGCGAGAGTGGATAGAGTCATGGAATTCCCATGATATTGAACGCATCCTGTCGCATTACACAGATGACTTTGAAATGTCATCACCCCTCATCATCGAGCGTATGCAGGAGCCCACTGGGAAGCTGAAGGGCAAGGACAAAATCAGGCCGTATTGGCAAAAGGGCCTTGCGGCAATGCCTCCGCTAAAATTCGAACTTCTTGGTGTATTTGCGGGCGTGGATAGTGTCGTGATCTATTACCGGAGCATCCACCGCAAGATGGTTTGTGAAACCCTATTCTTTAATATGCAACGCCAAGTAGTACGTGGTGCTGCGCTTTATGGCGATGCAGCCCAATAATGCTCGTCCTGATCAACCGGGAAGAATATCTGCAAGACTTCATCCGCCTCAACGAGGCCTGGATATCCCATTATTTCGAGATCGAAGAGGTGGATCGAGAGTTGGTGCGCAACCCGGCCAGAATCATCACTGATGGCGGTTACATCTTTACCCTGTTGGAAGAAGATCAAGTCATCGGCGTGTGCGCGCTGTTCAAGGAAGATGATGGTGTATTCCAGTTGGCTAGAATGGCTGTCAGCCCAGAGTTTCGAGGCAAAGGTTATGGCGACGTCCTGGTTGATGTTGCCTGCGAGCATCTGCATAAATGAGCCGTAACCCTTAAGCCCTCGTCTTTAGGCGATGGTCGTTAACTTCAAGCGACAGACGAGATAAAGGATCCTTTTATGTGCCTACCGCACAGAAATTCCTCAAACTCCATTAATGGCATAGGCCTGCTAAAAAGGTAGCCTTGAAAACTCGGGCATCCGTGTTGTTTGAGGAATTCAAACTGTGATTCGGTTTCCACCCCCTCGGCAATGACATTCAACCCGAGTGAGTTGGCCATGCCGATGATGGTCTGTACGATGACGGCATCGCTGGGGTCAGTGGCGAGGTCTCGTACGAAACTCTGGTCGATCTTGAGTTGGTTGAGCGGCAGACGCTTGAGATAGGAAAGCGAAGAATAGCCGGTGCCGAAATCATCCATGGAGAAGTGAACGCCAAGTGATTTCAACACCTGCATCTTCTCGATGGTATGAGTCACGTCGTCGAGCATCAGACTTTCGGTCAGCTCAAGCTTAAGCCGCTCGGGATTGGCACCGGTCTGCGTCAGCAGTGTGCTAACCCGTTCAACAAAATCAGGCTGCTTGAACTGGCGCGCGCTGACATTGACGGCAAGCTGCAGATCGCGCGTTAGCGGATTAGTCTCCCACGTCTTGAGTAGGGTACAGGCGGTCTCCAGAACCCAATTGCCAATCGGGAGGATGAGTCCTGTCTCCTCAGCAAGAGGAATGAATTGTGCGGGGGAAATCAAGCCGCGTTCAGAGTGTTCCCACCGCAGTAACGCTTCGGCGCCGACAATGTGTCGGGCATGGTCTACCTGTATCTGGAAGTAAAGCCTGAATTGTTGCTCTGACATGGCATGCCGTAAGTCAAGTTCCATGGCCGCACGAACTTCCAGCGCCTCCTGCATGGCAGGATCATAGAAGCGTAGCGTATTGCGGCCGGAGGTCTTTGACTGGTACATGGCCGTATCGGCGTGTTTGAGCAAGTCGTCGATGCTGACCTCATGCCCACGGAAGAGGCTGATGCCGATACTGGCGGTAATGTTATATTTGTGTCCTTGGAGCAAATAGGGCTGGTTGATATCGTCGCGTATTTTTTCGCCCACTACTTCGGCTTGGGTGGCGGATTGCTGTACCATTTCGTTCAGGTCCTCCAGCATCACCACAAACTCGTCGCCACCCAATCGGGCCACGGTGTCGCCTTCGCGCACACAGGCCTGTAAACGCTTGGCCACCTCAATCAGTAACAGGTCGCCGCCGTCATGCCCTTTGGTATCGTTGAGGGTCTTGAAGTTGTCCAGGTCAAGGAACAGGATGGCTCCGTGGGCGTTGCTGCGAGTACTGGTAGCGAATGCCTGACCTAGGCGGTCCAGTAGCAGTCGCCTGTTGGGCAAACCGGTAAGCGGGTCATAGAAGGCAAGATTGTGAATTTCCTCTTCGGCTTTTTTGTACTGGGAGATATCTGTAAAAGAAGCAACAAAATTCGTCACCTCTCCATTCGGTTTCGTGACAGCGGTAATGCTGAGCCATTCCGGGCATATCTCGCCGTTCTTGTGTCGGTTCCAGATTTCGCCTTGCCAATATTTATTGAGGTTGATTGAGTCCTGCATGTCGCGGTAAAACTGGGAATCCTGCCGTCCTGATTCGAGTATGGCCGGCGTCTGGCCGACGACTTCCTCGGCATTGTAGCCAGTGAGTCTGGTAAATGCCTGATTAACACGCAGGATGACGTTGTTGGCATCCGTAACGATAATGCCCTCCTGCGCTTCGAAGGTAGTGGCTGCAATACGCAGTTCCTGTTCGGCCTGTTTGTATGCAGTAATATCACGTAGCACATAGGTAATGAAACGTCCCATTGAACCTTCGAAGACGCTGCTGGATCCTTCAACCACAAGAGCCGTTCCATCCTGCCGTTTCCCTTGAGTTTCCCATATGGGTAAGCGTTGCAATTCCTCGTTCAGTTGGCAGAGCATCAGCTCTGGCAGCATTGTTCCGACCGACCGCCCCAGTACCTGGTGACGCTGGTGGCCAAACATTCGTTCTGCAGCCCGGTTGAAATAAGTGATTGCCCCCCGGGGGTCGGTCATGATGATCCCATCGTGTGCCGTTTCCGCCAAGTTACGGAAGCGACGCTCGGATTCCAGCGCGGCGGCACGCAATGCCTCTTCTTCAGTCAGGTCGTTTACAATTAAAAGGAGTCGAGCTTCTTCTTTTTCTTCTTCTTCCCCAAGCTGGATTCCAGTCATCGTCACCCGAACTGGTTTGCGCTCGGAGCAGTCTGCCAATCCTACGCTGAAGCGCACGTCATGCTGGGCGACCCTTGTCGCTAGAACTTCAAGGGCGCGTTCCTGTAGCTCGCCAGCGGCAATTACTTCCATGAGTTGGCGGCCGTGCACCGCTTCCTCCGAAAGTCCGAAACGCTTCAGAAATGCACAGTTGACGGACAAAATGCTGAGATCTGATGAGAGTACCATCAGTCCGTCCGGAATGTTGGCGAATACAATTTCGGCATATTCTTTCAAAGCCAGAATGGTTTGACGGTCAGCTTGGATATAAGTATCGATCGCCAACCCTATATCTAGCAGGACGATCTTGATCAGTGCCTGGCAGGTGGCAATAAAGGCTTCAGGGTCCTTTCCGAACTGCTCCCAGATATTTGGCAGCAATCCAGTCAAGTATTTGTTATACGCACCCAGATACCATTCAGGCGCTAGACCAGCATGCTGGTGGGCTATACCTACACGTAGGCGGTCGTAAATATAGTCCTGACCATAATCGCCGGCAGTGAGGCTGCTGAAGTATCCTGCTTGAGTACGTTTCAAGCGTTCTAGTGTTTGCATGTCGGACAGCTGTGCCCGTGTTTCATCGAAAGCCAGTAGATGGGCATAGAAGGCATTGATGAAATCAGATGCTATGGCTTGAGAGGCTTCGTGTAGTTTTTGCAGCCACGCGACATCGTCATCGGTGAATTCCAAAAAGGCTTTACGGCGGGTAATGGCGGCATCGTCAATATTGAGTGCCTTCACTATGGCCCCGACAAGCTCATCCAAGGGCTTCATCTTTCCAGACTTCGCAAGCCAAGTATAGGAGATGAAACCGTCGTCAGGCTTGCTTGCTTGCTTGCGCAAGATTTTTTCCATACTTCGTTACCCCACCTTATTTGTTCGTTCTTTTCTTTGCGGCGGACTTCAGTACGTCCATTATGGACTGCTTTCTTTCTTAAGGACTCATCCGATTGCACAGCGGCGGAGTACCGAATGTTTCGCAAAACACCCGGTATAACTCCCGCTCCACCCAGCGCCATTCACTTCTGATCAGGCGAAACCGCACCCGCGCACTGCCATCAGCGATATGGCGATACAGCAGCGCATTATCACTGCCTCCACGCAGGTGATCACCCAAGCGCTTGCGCAAATCGCTGGCTGAGCCGATATAGAGTACTTTATGTGGCGTTTGTAGCATACCCCGTTCAATGCATTTGTCCTCCGATGGTTCAGGATACAGTGGGATAGCCGTACGAATCTCGTACACCCCCGAATGAGCCGGAACAACCGTGCGCAATACTTGCCGAGTCAGCGGCGCAAGCGCAGAAAAACCTGTCGTCGCTGCCAAATAATTCATGCGCTGCACACGGCTGCGGCAATCTGGAATCGCCAGATCGTGACGGATATAAGCTACCGTTCTCCGCGACAATCGAACGCCGTATTTCTGATCGAGAATGTCAGCAATCGCCTCATCCGGCAATGGTTCCTGCAAAACACCTTCGGCCATCCATGCTTTTTCCTTTTTTAGCACATGGTCTACGAAATGGCAATGAATCTGCCGTGGCTTCGGAAACAAAACCTGTAAGGGCACGGTTCTTCTGTTCGGTAGTGTAATTGACAAGCCACGGATCAACCGGGAAATTCGACCCGGGTCCGCCACTACGGATAATTTCGCATCCAATCTTAACTGAGCAGAAACCGCTGCCTGGGTCAAAGGAAGAAGCGCCAAGCTATGACCAGATCGCAGATACTCTTCCTGCGATGCAAGCATTGTCTGTATGAGCGCATGTGTAAGTCGGTTCCGGGTGTTAATGAGACGAAGTTTGCGCAATACGCCGGCAATCGCTCTAGGAAAGTCAGGACGGGGCAACAGACAACTTAATTCCTCATCATCTAACCAGTACTCCCGCGTGTAGCTGTCGCGATGGTAACGAAACGCCAACTTTCCGTTTTCCTCACAAACCTCCCCCAGAATTGGGGGTCGATGGATAAGATGAGAGTCAGCCATTTCACGCAATACTTTGGCGCCATCCAATTGAGCTACCGTTACCCAGGAGTGCAATGCAGAAAACTCTGTGGAAAACTCAACCTGGTTCACGAGCCCGTCAAAAGCCCGTAGCGGCAATTCCAGGAAGCGAGCAAGCATAATCTTGCCGAGCAGTGCGGCATCAATCTTATTGTTATGCTGTTGCACTTTATTACGAACGGTCGATTTTAGAAGGACGTTATCTTAGCGCATTACCCATTCAATAAATAAACGAGCGCAACAATTGCGGATGTCAGCCTGGGCTCATGGGGCATGCCATTTACCGCATCTCTTTGAAAGGGGATCCTATGCCCAAGGGCGGGTCGAATGAGTAAATTGAACTGCGGCGGCGTCAAATTGTACGATTGCGTGTCATCGACAATGAAGAAGAATGTGCACAGATTCATTACATATTCATCGGAACGGCTGTAGGCTACGTTGGTGGCTGTACTAACTATTTTTTCTGGTACGGCTTCCGATCTTGCCGCACGGCAACATCACCGCGTCTATTTGTATAGTCTTCATCGCATTCGCGATCTTGAAGCAAGACTTTTTCAGCGTGAAGGTGGTCGCGACAGAGTTCATCGTCTTCGCGCTCTGGCTCTTCGTGTTCATCCTCAAACTTCTCGTGGTGACCGCGACGGAGCCGTTTGTCAACGGCGGATTGCTTTTCGTGCTCCTCATTGTTGGGGTCCTTACTTTTTTAGTCTTTCTACCCAACACACAAAAGCTCGCGCAGTTGGGCGGATACCGCTTTCCGGTCATTGACCGCCAAGGTGCCAATGCGTCGTACGAATGATGCCTCCTCGAAGGTCGCAATTTTGCTCGGGCGTACAATGGATTCACCGGGCAGTCCCGCAAGTTTCTGATCACTGATCAGAACGTCCCCGTAAACTCGTGTGTGTGTTGCGCTCGTGATCATCGACAGGAAATATTTTCCCGTCTTTGTGCTTAGGGTATCGGTCGAAACAACCAGAGCGGGACGCACCTTGGTGTAGTTGCGCTCGGTGTAGGGGAAAGGGACAAGTACCACGTCCCACGGTTGGAACCGCGGCTTATCGGAGCGTGTCATAGATGCTATCCGCTTCTGAAGCCCATTCAGTAAACGTATGGAATGGATTATCTACCCGCTCCTCCTCGCTGGTCGGCATGAGGAGTTGGGGCTCACGTGATTTCAAAGCGAAGTAAACGCGCACTGCCTCTCGGAAAAACTCCGAGCGGTTGCGTCCTTCCGCTTCACAGGCGCGCTCAATCTGCGCGGCCAAGCGTTCCGGCACTGTGATTGCGAATCGTTGGTAGGGTGTGCTGGCCATAGTGGGTTTCCTTGTAAAAATGTGTTCCATGGTGTGTGCAAAGTATTACTCAATGTCCACAAAATGTCAATTTCTGCTATACTTGCCATACGTAGAGGTAGAGGAGGGTGTGATGCGTACACAAAAGATAATCCCGGAAGAATCCAAGCGAGTCGGCATCTGGATTCGGGTCTCGACCGAAGATCAGGTGAGGGGCGAAAGTCCGGAGACGCACGAGCGCCGCGCCCGTCTCTATGCAGAAGCCAAGGGCTGGCAAGTAATCGAGGTATACCGCTTGGATGCGGTGTCGGGAAAAACTGTCAAGGAAACCCCCGAAGCGAAGCAAATGCTTGGCGACGTCAAGAGCGGGCACATCACCGGCCTCATCTTCTCCAAGCTTGCTCGCCTCGCCCGGAATACCAAAGAGCTTCTCGAATTCGCGGATCTGTTCCGGGAATACGATGCCGACCTTATCTCTCTCGCCGAGTCCATCGACACCTCGACTCCCGCAGGTCGTCTCTTCTACACCATGATCGCAGCAATGGCCCAGTGGGAGCGGGAAGAAATTGCTGCTCGCGTTTCTGCCTCAGTCCCTATTCGTGCCAAGATGGGGAAACCTTTGGGCGGTCAGGCTTCGTTCGGCTATCAATGGAAAGACAAAGCACTCATTGTTGATCCAACAGAAGCTCTAGTACGGAAGCTCATGTATGAGCTCTTTCGTGAGCATCGGCGCAAGAAAACGGTTGCGCGGATACTGAACGAAAGCGGATACCGTACTCGGAACGGATCGCTGTTTTCTGACACAACTGTAGTCCGCCTGCTCCGCGACTCCACAGCCAAGGGCATTCGCCGTGCAAACTACACCCAGACAAATAACAAGCCGGGCGCATGGAAGCTAAAGCCCGAGAGTGAGTGGGTGCTCCATGAAGTAGAAGCCGTTGTCAGCGAAGACCTCTGGAATGAATGCAATGCGATCCTTGATGCGCAAACAAAAGGGAAGCACCCTACTAAAAAGGTTGCCCACCTTTTCACTGGCCTCACCTTCTGCGCATGCGGAGAGAAGATGTATGTACCCTCTAATTCGCCGAAATATACCTGCTACGAATGCCGGAACAAGATCCCGGTAACAGACCTTGAGGTGGTGTTCCATGAACAGATCAAGGACTTTCTCTTTTCGGATGCCGAAATAGCCACACACCTGGGAAAGGCAGACCTCGCGATTACCGAGAAAACCGAATTGCTCGGGGTTCTTGAAGCAGAACGCAAAAAGATCGTCGCCGAGACGGACAAGCTCTATGACCTCTACCAATCGGGGATGATCGACAAGCAAGGGTTTGGTGCCAAGTATCATCCGCTCGCCGAAAGGCAGCGACAGCTTGACGAGGAAATACCCCAAGCCCAGGCGAGCATCGATATTCTCAAAATCTCTCATCTCTCCCAAGCAGAGATAGTGGCGGATGCCCGCGACCTCTATACCCGGTGGCCGGACTTGCCAAGCGACGAAAAGCGTCAGATCGTCGAAGCTATCACCGAGCGCATTATCGTTGGCGACAACGAGGTTGAAATCAACCTTTTCTACGCCCCTTTAGATTCAACCCCGAGCGGTGGTGGAGGATCGGCAGATCCCAGTACCGGCAGTACTTCTCCCCCTTCAACCCCCTCATCAAAGGGTGGTTGTTTGGCAACGTCACTTCAGGGGTTCATCGCCGCCAGCAGCTGGAAGCGCGCGGGGAAGTCGGCCTGGCGGGCCGCTCGGGATATGGTGATGTGTCCGGATTCCAGGGGTTCGCGCAATACTTCCAGCACCGAACGTGAAAATTCCGGCAGTTCATCCAGAAACAGTACGCCGTGGTGTGCCAGCGAGATTTCTCCCGGGCGCGGATTGCCGCCGCCGCCCACCAGCGCGACGCCGGAAGCGGTATGGTGCGGGGCGCGGAAAGGGCGTTGTTTCCAGTTTCCCAGCTGGAACCCGCCATTGATGGACTGGATGGCAGCTGATTCGAGCGCTTCATGTTCGGTCATTTCCGGCAGGATGCCGGGGAAGCGCGCGGCCAGCATGGATTTCCCGGTGCCGGGAGGGCCGGTCATCAATACACTGTGATCCCCCGCGGCGGCGACTTCCAGCGCGCGTTTGGGCAGCAGCTGGCCTTTGACCTCGGCGAAATCAGGGTAACACTGGAGGCCCGCCCTGGCTTCGGTCAGCTGCCTCGCCAGCAGGGTCTGGCCGGAAAGGTGGGCGCAGACCTGCAGCAGGGAACTTGCCGGATAGACTTCGGCTTCCTGCACTAGTGCGGCTTCCAGTGCACTATCCTGGGGCAGAATAAAGGCGCGGCCGTCGCGGTGGGCTTTCAGGGTCATCGCCAGCGCTCCGCGTACCCTTCGCAGTTGTCCGGTCAGCGCCAGTTCGCCGGCAAATTCATGAGCAGCCAGCCTGTCCTGAGGAATCTGTCCGGAGGCTGCGAGAATGCCTAGTGCGATGGGCAGATCGAAGCGTCCGCTTTCCTTGGGCAAATCGGCGGGTGCGAGATTGACGGTAATGCGGCGTGCCGGAAAATCGAAACGTGCTGTTTGCAAGGCCGCGCGTACCCGGTCGCGGCTTTCCTTGACCTCCGTTTCGGGCAGCCCGACGATCTGGAAGCTGGGCAGGCCGTTGGCGAGGTGAACTTCCACGGTCACCAGGGGCGCATCCATGCCGGACAACGCCCGGCTGTATAGCACGGCCGGATTCATTATTCCTCGGGTGAGGGCCTGGATTCCAGTGCCGCCAGCCTGTGCTCCAGCTGCGTCAGCTGTTCCCGGGTGCGTTGCAGGACCTGGGCCTGGATGTCGAACTCTTCACGCGTTACCAGTTCGAGCTTGGCGAATATGCTTTGCAGCACGGGACGGAGGTTGTTCTCGATGTCCGCCACCGGCGATTCCGCGATCAGGGCACTGATGCGGCGGCTGATGTCATCGATGATTTTGCTGTCCAGCATCTTTAGGTTCTCCATAATCAGTCACTAACCGGAAGTTTAACAAAATTGGGTCATGATGAGAAATTGTCGCTCACGCACCATTTGGGTGCGCTGCACGCCAAGAGTGCACACATGGATTTCATGAATGTTACTCATTCAGCCGGAGATGTAAAATAACACCATGAATATTATGCAAAATATAATCTGGCATGAGTGTTGCTTAGGATAATCCGCTTGATTATTAATAATTGTGAAAGGAACCAAAATGATGCGCAAATCAATGTTAGTTACTGCCCTGTTCGGCATGGGCGCTGTGATGCCGATGCTGGCGATGGCTGATGAAGTTGCCCCGGCGGCGGCACCTGCAGCCCCGGCTGCCGCAGCAGCACCTGCTCCGAACTGGACCTTTCCGGGATCGGTCGGCCTGGTCAGTGATTATCTGTGGCACGGACAAACCCAGACCTGGGGCAAGCCGGCGCTGCAGGCCGGGATCGAAGCCGATCATGCTTCCGGCTTCTATGCCGGCGTATGGGGTTCCAACGTTTCCAGCCACTGGCTGCCGAATGCCAACCTCGAAACCGACTGGAGCGTAGGGTTTCGTAACACATTCGCGACCGACTTCAGATACGACTTCGGCGGTACCTATGTCTATTACCCGGATGGCAATTTCAACAAATCCCCGGCAGCAGTGGCAGCAGGAACACCGTACCTGTCGTCCAAGCTGAACACCGTCGAGCTTTACGGCATCCTGGGCTGGAAGTGGTTCAGCGTCAAGGGCGGCTACAACCCGACCAAGTTCTACGGCTGGAATACAAACAACTCCACTGTGGGTAGCGGTTTCGCTGGCGACAAGGCGGCAGGTGTTACCGGCAGCACCAATGGTTCCGGCTACGTGATGGCCAGCGCCAGCTACGATATTCCCGGTGTTACCGGATTGAATCTGGCGGCCGAAGTGGGACGTCAGATGATCGCCAACAGCACCAATCTGGACTGGACCTGGTACAAGGTTGGCCTGACCAAGAGCTTCGATGGCGGCTGGGCGGTCAACGGTGCGGTTTCCGGCACCACCGGTACCAACGCCTATCAGGGATTCAATTCGTTCGATCTGGCAACCGACACCAAGAACATAGACTCGACCAAGTTCGTGGTGTCGCTGAGCAAGAGCTTCTAAGAATTCGAGTAGGTGCTGCATCCGGCGGGTCGACCAAACAGTCCGGCCTGCCGTTTTAAAACACTCTTCATCAGGAGACATCCATGAAATTCGTATCCGCCATCATCAAGCCGTTCAAGCTTGACGAGGTGCGTGAGGCGCTCTCCGCCATCGGCGTGCAGGGCATCACCGTCACCGAAGTCAAGGGATTTGGCCGGCAAAAGGGGCACACGGAGCTCTACCGTGGTGCCGAATATGTCGTCGACTTTTTGCCCAAGGTCAAGATCGAGGCAGCGATCAACGACAATCTGCTCGACCAGGTGATCGAAGCCATCGAGAAATCCGCCAGCACCGGCAAGATCGGTGACGGCAAGATTTTCGTGTTCGATGTTGAACAAGTCATTCGCATCCGCACCGGTGAAACCGGTCCGGATGCACTATAAGGAGCAAGTCATGAAGCGCTTTTTTTCGGCTCTTTTGTTGTCAAGTATGCTTGCCTTCGGTGGCATGGCGCTGGCAGATGATGCCGCCGCTCCAGCGGCTGCACCCGCTGCTGCTGCCCCTGCCGCGGCTCCCGCTGCGGCCCCGGCAGCGGCTCCTGCTGCCGCCGCTGTCGCCGCCCCAGTTCCCAACAAGGGCGACACTGCCTGGATGATCGTCGCCACCGTGCTGGTGCTGATGATGTGCGTGCCGGGTCTGGGTTTGTTCTACGGCGGCATGGTGCGCAGCAAGAACATGCTTTCCGTGTTGATGCAGACGTTCATGATCACCTGCGTGCTGGGCGTGTTGTGGGCGGTTTACGGCTACAGCATCGCCTTCACCCAGGGCAGCACGCCGTTCTTCGGCGGTCTTGATCGTCTGTTCCTGCATGGCCTCACGCCGGATTCGACCGCTGCCACCTACAGCAAGGGTGTGGTGATTCCGGAATACATCTACATGTGCTTCCAGCTGACATTCGCCGTCATCACGCCGGCACTGATCGTCGGTGCGTTTGCCGAGCGCATGAAGTTCTCCGCCATGCTGGCGTTCATGGTGCTGTGGTTCACCTTCGCCTACCTGCCGATCGCGCACATGGTATGGTACTGGGTCGGTCCGGATGCCTATACGGATGCCAAGGCTGCCGATGCTGCCACGGCGCTTGCAGGCTTCCTGTTCCAGAAGGGTGCGCTCGACTTCGCGGGCGGCACGGTGGTGCACATCAATGCCGGTATTGCCGGTCTGGTGGGCGCCCTGGTACTGGGCAAGCGGATTGGTTTCGGCAAGGAATCCATGGCCCCGCACAGCGTGACCATGACCATGATCGGTGCATCCCTGCTGTGGGTGGGCTGGTTCGGCTTCAACGTCGGTTCCAACCTGGAAGCCAACGGTGCGGCAACCCTGGTGTTCGCCAATACCCTGCTGGCTACCTGTGCTGCAGCATCCTCCTGGATGTTTACTGAATGGTACTTCAAGGGCAAGCCCTCCATGCTGGGTGCAGCTTCCGGTGCGGTTGCCGGACTGGTTGCGATTACCCCGGCCTGCGGTTTCGTCGGTCCCATGGGCGCCATCGTTCAGGGCCTGCTCGTCTCGCCGCTGTGCTTCATGTTCGTGACCAAGGTCAAGACCATGATGGGCTACGATGATTCGCTGGATGTGTTCGGCGTGCACTGTATCGGCGGCATCTTCGGTGCGCTGAGCACCGGCGTGCTGGTCAGTCCTGCACTGGGCGGTACCGGCGTGTACGACTATGTTGCCAACAAGGTCGGTGATTTCGACATGGTGGCACAGGTTACCAGCCAGGCCTGGGCCGTTGGCACCACGCTGGTCTGGTCCGGCGTGGTCGCTTTCATCGCCTACAAGGTGGTCGATCTGGTTATCGGCCTGCGTGTGAGCGAAGAAGTCGAGCGCGAAGGTCTGGATACGACCGAGCACGGCGAGCGCGCTTACCACTACTAATCTGCATCAGGTAGTTGCACTAAAAAAACGGGCACGAAAGTGCCCGTTTTTCATTGCCGACTGGCGGAGGGGATTTGATTCCAGGAAGGATACGTCCCGGCCTGGTTCGAGGCTTGTTTGGCGAGCCAGTCTCGACTCGAACTGATCAACACATGGTTGCTCGGTAGTGAATCCATCTAAATCCAAACGACTAAAACCAACGTTTCTATTTCAGCATCATCCGGCGTGCGCCCAGGCGGGTCGTTTGCCAGCCCAGGTGCTGGTAGTAGCCAAGCGCAGGTTCGTTGTCGAGATCGACCAGCAGTTGCGCGCGCGTCGCGCCTTTTGACCTGGCCCACTCCATCAGGCTGTCCAGCAGTCCGCGACCGATGCCTTGCCCGCGCCAGCCGTCGCGCACCACCATGTCTTCCACCCAGGCGGAAGGGGCTCCCTCCGCCGTCGAAATCACCAGCTGCGCGCTGACCATGCCGATGATCTGCCCCGCTTCGTTGCGGGCGACCTTGATCGCAGCGCGGTTGGGGTGCTGCAGCAATAGTGCCATGCCCCGGATCTGGCGTTCGGTGTTGGGTTGAAAGTCCTGTTCGATGCTGAACAGTTCATCCAGCAGCTGGCTCAGTGCCGGAAAATCGTCCGGGGTGGCGTCTTCGAATTTCATGTGTTCGCCTCGCTCGAGCCGGTGCCGGGTGCGTCGTAATGAATGATGGCCAGGAAGCGGATCGGGCTGGTGTGCATCTTTTCCGGGCGATGCGGGATTTCACCGCGGAAGGTCAGAGAATCGCCCGGTTCCAGCAGGTAGGTATCGTTTCCCACCCGGTATTCCAGCCGGCCTTCGAGCATGTGGATGAACTCGGTGCCTGGGTGCTCGAACGAAGTGAATTCTTCGCCCGGATCCTGCAGCGTGATCAGGAATGGCTCGAAGGTCTTGTGCGGGCCCTGGTCGTAGGCCAGCAGATGATAGGTGTGCCCGGACCGAGTGCCGCGCCGTACCACCTCCATGCCCTGGCCGTTCTTGACCAGTTGCGCGCCGCCGGTGGGGATGTTGTAGGTGCGGAACAGCCGCGCCAGGGTCACGCCCAGCGCATTGGCGATCTGTTCGAGAGTGTCGAGGCTGGTGGCGGTCTGCGCGTTTTCGATCTTGGACAGCATGCCGCGGCTGATGCCTGCGCGTTCCGAGACATCGGCGATGGTCAGGCCCAGCTGGATGCGAAGATCGCGCACCGTGTTGCCGAGATAGGATTCGAGGGTGCGCGAGGTTTCTGTTTTGTCGTTTGCCATGATGTTCATCGGTGATTGCAATATTGATTGCGGTGAAATTTTCATCCCCATCCCAGCCTGCCCTCCTGAGGGGGCAGGGATAAAACAGCAATGCGGCAATTGTTTCACATAATGAAAAAAAGTTAAACACAGGTGTTGACCGCGAGGAAACAAAAGTTCATGATATGAACTAATAATTCTTAACAGTAAACACCGATGCCCTATCGATTACTCAAATTCGCGTTGTCCAGAAAGCACCCGGAGCCGGCGTTTTTCCGCCAGCCCGAGCAGCTCAGGCCCAGCTACGATGCGGTCATCATCGGTGGCGGCGGGCACGGCCTGGCCGCTGCCTATTATCTCGCCAAGGATCACGGCATCACCAACGTCGCGGTGCTGGAGCGCGGCTACCTCGGCGGCGGCAACACCGGCCGCAACACCACCATCATACGCTCCAACTATCTGACGCCCGAGGGCGTGGCGTTTTACGACGCCAGCGTGAGGATCTGGGAAACCCTGTCGCAGGAACTGGACCTCAACCTGTTCTATTCCAACCGCGGCCACTTCACCCTGGCGCATACCGAATCCGCCATGCGCACCATGCGCTGGCGCGCCGAGGTCAACAAGCAGATGGGCGTGAGCAGCGAGGTGGTCGGTCCGGACGACATCAAACAGGCCTGCCCGCAGATCGATCTCTCCTGCGCCGGTCACGCCCCCATCCTCGGTGCGTTGTACCATGCCCCGGGTTCGGTGGCGCGCCATGACGGCGTAGCCTGGGGATACGGCCGCGCCGCCAGCAATCTGGGCGTGGAGATTTTCCAGAACACCGAAGTGACCGGACTGGATATCCGCCACGGCCGCATTCATGGCGTACAGACCAGTCGCGGCAATATCAGGACCGGCAAGGTGCTGTCCGCGGTGGCCGGTTTCACGCCGCGCCTCACGCAGATGGCCGGCATCCGCACCCCCATCGTCATCCACCCGTTGCAGGCCTGCGTGACCGAACCGATGAAACCCTGGCTGGATACGATCCTGGTATCCGGCAGCCTGCATGTCTACGTCAGTCAGTCCTCGCGCGGCGAACTGGTGATGGGCGCTGCGCTCGACCCGTACGAACTGCACTCCACGCGCTCTACGCTGGATTTCGTCGAAGGGCTTTCCAGCCACATTCTCGACCTGTTCCCCTTTCTCTCCGGCATCAAGGTCGTTCGGCAGTGGGCGGGCATGGCCGACATGACGCCGGATTTCGCCCCCATCATGGGCAGGACGCCGGTCGAGGGTTTCTACCTGGATGCCGGATGGGGCACCTGGGGGTTCAAGGCCACGCCGATCTCCGGCAAGACCATGGCCGAAACCGTCGCTTGTGACCGGGAGCCGGATTTGATCGATGCCTTCCGCCTGTCCCGTTTTGCCGAATTCGAACTTACCGGCGAAAAAGGCGCCGCAGCCGTAGGCCACTGAGATGAAATTACTCCATTGCCCGATCAACGGGTTGCGCCCGGTCGACGAATTCGCCTACGGCGGCGAATTGCGCGACATGCCGGACCCGCAAGCCAGCACCGACAGCGAGTGGGCGGACTACGTGTTCAACCGCAGCGGCGCGCCCGGCCAGAAGCAGGAATGGTGGTATCACGTTCCGAGCGGCACCTGGTTCGTCGCCGAACGCAATACCGTCACCGACGTGGTGGAACGCACCTATTTATGGGGCGAAGCATGAGCCAGCGCCTGCCGCAACAACCCGGCGAATGGATAGATCGTGGCCGTATCCTCAATTTCACTTTCGAAGGCAAGCGTTACCGTGCCTTCGAAGGCGATACCGTCACCAGTGCCCTGTGGGCGGCCGGCGAGAAAGTGCTCGGCCGCAGTTTCAAGTACCATCGGCCGCGTGGCGTGCTCAGCCTGGCCAACCATGATATCAACGTGATGCTGGAAAACGGCGTCGATATCAACCTCCGTGCCGATGTGCTGCGAGTGACGGAAGGCATGCGGTTGAAGGCGGTCAATACCGCAGGCGGCGTTGCCAAAGACCATTTGTCGGTGCTGGGCCTGCTGGCCCCGTTTCTGCCGGCCGGCTTCTACTACAAGGCATTCCATAGTCCCAGGCTGCTGTTCCCATTCTGGGAAAACATCATCCGCCGCATGGCGGGCCTGGGGGTGATGAACCCGAAGGCGCCGCGCGTGGTATCGCCCAAAACGAACCTGTGCTGCGATGTGCTGGTGGTCGGCGCCGGCCCGGCGGGGATGAGCGCAGCACTGACGGCTGCGAAGCAGGGCGCCCAGGTCATCCTGGCGGACGAGAACGCACAGCTGGGCGGGACTCTGGGCTACGACCACGGCGGCAACGTCGAGAACCATGACCTGCTGGAAAAGCTGCGGGCAGAGGTCGCGGCGCAGCCCAATATCGAAGTGCATCTCGGCAGCCATGCGGCGGGATACTATACGGACCGCCTGCTGCCGTTGGTCGGGCCGCAGGGCATGGCCAAGGTGCGCGCAGGACAGGTGATCGTCGCCGGCGGCGCATTCGAGCAGCCGGCGGTATTCCGCAACAACGACTTGCCGGGCGTGATGATGGGCTCGGCGGCGCAACGCCTGATCCACCGCTACGCGGTCAAACCGTTCCGGCGGGCAGTGGTGCTGGCCGGAAACGACCAGGCTTATCGCGTCGCCATGGACTTGCTGGCGGCCGGTGTGGAGCTGGCGGCCGTGGTGGAACTGCGAGCGGCTGCAGCACCGGCAGGCATGGCACTCGCTGGCATGCCCATCTATTCCGGGCACTGCATTCATGAGGCGGTGGGACGTTCGGGGGTGGAAGGGGTATGGGTATGTCCGTGGGACGGCCACGGCCACGCCGACAGGTCACGCGGCGTGTTCATTCCGTGCGATGGGGTTGCCATGAGCGTGGGTTGGGCACCCGCCGCTGCACTATTGTATCAGGCCGGCACCAGGATGCGTTTCGACGACGCCTGCCAGCAATTCGTGCCCGAGCGCCTGCCGTCTGGCGTCCATGCCGCCGGCCGCGTCAACGGCATCTACGGTCTCAGGGATGCCCTGGCGGACGGCGAACGTGCCGCGCAGGATGCGCTCGGCCTGGCATCGGCCGCTGCCCTTACAGCGACACCGCAAGCGAGCCATCCCTGGGCGCTGGTGGAACACCCGAGGGCGAAGAACTTCGTCGATTTCGACGAGGATCTGCAACTCAAGGATTTCGCCAATGCCGCACAGGAGAGTTTCGACAACATCGAGCTGATGAAGCGCTTCACCACGGTCGGCATGGGGCCCAGCCAGGGTAAGCACTCCAACATGAATGCCATTCGCGTCCTGGCGAAACTGCGCAACGAGCCGATAGCCAAGGTCGGCAGCACCACCGCGCGGCCGTTTTTCCATCCGGTACCGATGGGGCATCTGGCCGGACGGAGCTTCCATCCGGAGCGCCATACGCCACTCCATGGCTGGCATGAACGGAATAACGCAACTTTTGTCACCGTCGGTGCCTGGCAGCGCCCGGCCTATTACGGCCCGGACAAGGCCGGTGCCATCGCCGCCGAAGTCGAGGCCGTGCGTCACGCTGCCGGGATGATCGATGTCGGCACGCTGGGCAAGTTCGAACTGCGCGGGCCGCAGGCCGGGGAATTCCTCGAACGCTTCTATACCGGCCATTTCCTGCGGCAGAAAGTCGGCACCACGCGCTACGCACTGTTGCTGGATGAATCCGGGGTGATCGTGGATGACGGCGTGGTGGCCCGCCTCTCGGAGGATTTATTTTACCTCACCGCCAGTACCTCGAACGCGGCAGCGGTTTACCGCGAGATGACGCGACGCCTGCAGATGTGGGGACTGGACGCGACCATCGTCAACCTCACCGGCAGTTACGGCGCGCTCAACATCGCCGGTCCGCTTTGCAGACCGATGCTGGAAGGGCTGACCCCGGCCAATTTGATGACGCTGAACAACGGCGGCGCGGTCGAGACAGAGGTTGCCGGACTGGCTGCGCGTGTCATCAACGTGCGCTTCGTGTCCGACCTGGCCTACGAAATCCACGCGCCGGCGCAAGGTATCGTGCACATCTGGCAGGCGCTGATGGAGGCTGGTCAGGCTTCCGGGCTCAGACCGTTCGGCGTCGATGCGCAACGCCTGCTGCGCCTGGAAATGGGCCATTTCATCGTTGGCCACGATACCGACGGGCTCACCCAGCCGCTGGAAGTCGGGCTGGACTGGGCGTTGGCCAGCGACAAGCCGTTCTACCTCGGGCAGCGCAGCCTGCAAATCCAGGCAAGGAAGACGTTGGCCAAGAAACTGGTCGGTTTCACCCTGCCGGATCCGCCCCGGGCATTGCCTGACGAATGCTGCCTGGTGCTGTACGAAGGCCGCATTGCCGGCCGGGTCACCAGCATTGCGCACAGCCCGACTCTGGGCAAGGTCATCGGCCTGGCC
>MLJW01000391.1_pt1 | contig 21229 bp, 17 predicted proteins | sample 888231 | NCBI WGS metagenome assembly MLJW01 (sample SAMN05788063, study PRJNA343431) | mine drainage metagenome | isolation source: sample collected from the inflow into an acid mine drainage treatment plant... | place: Germany: Lusatia, lignite mining district
CGCCACCTTGGCCTTGAACGCTGGCGTGTGGGTCCGGCGGGTACGTTTTGCCATGCTTCCGTCTCCTGATCCGCGGCAGATCATGCCGCTCTCAGGCAAAAAATCCACTTATCTTCCTGTCTGAATTGCCCGGGCCGGCTCTATGCTCGCTGGATACCGGCCAACGAGTCACTTCAATGGTTGGCCGGTATTACTCCTGCAATGCCCAGCAATTAAATGCACTGTCACCGTAATTCCGTAATTCAAAGGGGGGCGGCATGAATGAGGTAATTTTACACCGGCAGAACAACAAGCCGAAGGGCAAGCGGCGGATGGTTCAGTAGCCTGAGAGCAGAACGTCCAATGCGTTCGTGATGGTGTAATGATGCTCATTCAAAGACAGGACAACCTCTCCCAGATCCTTTCTCCGCATCGTGGCGATGGATTGGGTCATCATGACGTGCCGGACGCCCTGGATCTCAAAGACAGGGTTCAAGTTTGCCATCGGGGACGGTGCGCTCGACTCCGGAAACAGCGGCACGACGACACGGGTGTCCAGACGATTCAGGAGGTCCGCCTGCACGTCAAGCAGGTAGCCGCGGCCATTCTGTGGCAGGGGGTAGATGTCGAAACGGGGCATCAGAACTGTCTGTATTCAGCCAGAGGAACGCCGTGTTCCTCGACATAGGCGTTCCAATCGTCGATGGCGGCTTGATTCTCTTGCTGCCACCGTTGCGCTTTTGCCTCGGATACCTCGGCGGCTAAGCCACGTTCACAGGCTTGGGACAGGTTGATTTTCAACTGCCGGGCTTCTTGCAACAGGCTTTCAGGCAGCGTCACGTTGGTGCGTTGACGCAAGGAAGCATCCTGTTGAGAGCGGAGAACGGACGAACGAGGCACGGCAACCTCCAAATTCAGTTCATCAAAATATGCGCATTAAAAATGCGCATGTCAATGATGGGTCCATCTACATCAATAGCCCTTCACCGCAATCGGAATTACGGTGACAGTGCATTTAATTATCTAGAATTACAGGAATAAAGTGCACTGTCACCGTAATCGTAATCTACATTACAGGAATAAAGTGCACTGTCACCGTAATCTCTGTCACCGTAATCTCGTAATCTCACCGTAATCCGTAATCGGAGTCGGGCTCTCAGATTTTCAATTCTTTGAAATAAAAAGAAACTGGAGGTTTGGAGGCTGGGCTTCCAAACGGGTCTGGGCGGTCGCCCAGCCGCGAAGCGGGGTTTTCCGCCGCCGGTTAAGGCCCGGCCTGTCCGGGCGCCAGACCCACGCCGCCGGCCCGCAGGGCTTCCGCCGTCCAGTCGTTGCAGTTGTAGCCCAGGCCGTAGCCGGTTTTGGCGTCGTAGAAATAGTCGTTGCTCTTCTGCACCAGATCCAGGCGGGGGTGGCCGGCCGGATCGCGGCGCACGCTTGCGGCCACGAAGCGCAGCATGGCGGCGTAGCCTTGCGGCGACAGCCGCAGGCGGCGCGACTGGTGCTGGCCGTCGGCGGGCAGCAGATCGGTAACCACCGAGATCTGCAGGGCGCCGTCGGCCGACAGCAGGGCCTGCAGGCCGTCCATGGCGTCGGCGTCGGCGCGGTCGAAATAGCCTTTGGCGCCGAAGCCCATCATCACGTAATGCCCGCCGTCGCGGTCGGGCGGCAGCAGCGGCAGGAAGAAGGGCGGCACCGTTTCCAGCGGCACCTCGATCTGGGTATGCCAGCCGTGCCGCACCAGGAAGATCTCCGGCCCCGGCCCGGTCAGCCCCGGCGGGCGGGCTTCTTGATAGACCGACTCCGAGGTGGTGCAGGCCGACAGCAGCGCCCCCAGCAGCGCCAGCCCCACGCCGGCCGCGGTTGCCCGCGCCCTGAAAAACATCGCCACCCTGGTTCTCCCCTTGCAAAACGGCGCCAAGGTAGCCGCAGCGGGGCGGGGCGGAAAGCGGAAAGCGGGAAACGGTGTTCGGGTGCGGCCAGGCCGTGCGCCAAAGGTCTGTCCAGAACCGCCCCGATGATCGCATCATCGACTTCGCGCCGCCCCGATGCTATTGATCCGCCATGAGCGACACCGGTTTCGAGATTTTCCTGGTTACCGCCCCCGGCCTGGAGCCGGCCCTGCTGGCCGAGGCGCGGGACCAGGGCTTTGCCGCCGCCCGCGCCGTAACCGGCGGGGTGGTGGTGGAGGGCGGCTGGCCCGAGGTGTGGCGCGCCAATCTGCGCCTGCGCTGCGCCAGCAAGGTGCTGGCCCGCATCGGCGCCTTCCGCGCCCTGCATCTGGCCCAGTTGGACAAGCGGGCCCGCAAGCTGGACTGGGCCGCCGTGCTGCGCCCCGATCTGCCGGTGCGGGTGGAGGCGGCCTGCAAGGCCTCGCGCATTTATCACGCCGGCGCGGCGGCCCAGCGCGTGGCCACCGCCCTGCATGAAAGCCTGGGGGCGCCGCTGTCGGACGAGGCCGAGATCTGCGTCAAGGTGCGCATCGATGACGATCTTTGCACCGTCAGCGTCGATAGCTCGGGCGAGCCCCTGCACAAGCGCAAGCACAAGGAGGCGGTGAACAAGGCCCCCATGCGCGAAACCATGGCCGCCGCCTTTCTGCGCCTGTGCGGCTACAGCGGCACCGAGCCGGTGCTGGACCCCATGTGCGGTTCGGGCACCTTCGTTATCGAGGCCGCCGAAATCGCCGCCGGCCTCGCCCCCGGCCGCAGCCGCGCCTTCGCCTTCGAACTGCTGGCCGGGTTCGATCCCCAAGCCTGGGACGCCTTGCGCGCCGCCGCGCCGGGTGCGCCCCCCCCGCTGCTGTTTTACGGCAGCGACCGCGATCCCGGCGCCGTGGGCATGAGCCACGCCAACGCCGTGCGCGCCGGCGTGGGCGGCATCACCCGCTTCACCCCCCAGGCCCTGGCCGCCTGCCAGCCGCCGCCGGGGCCGCCCGGCCTGGTCATCGTCAACCCGCCTTATGGCGAACGGCTGGGCGACCGCAAAAGCCTGATGCCGCTGTACCGCCAGCTGGGCGAGGTGATGCGCAGCCGCTTTTCCGGCTGGCGGCTGGGGCTGATCACCAGCGATGCCACCCTGGCCCGCGCCTGCGCCCTGCCCTTCGCCGCCCCCATCGGCCCGGTGGCCCACGGCGGGCTGCGGGTTTCTCTGTTTTTAACCCCGCCCCTGGCCTGACCAGGGCAATCGGGTGAAGCCGATTGCCCTGTTTGATGTGCGTCCCTCAATCGCCGGGCGCTGGCGTGCCGCCAGCCTGGCTTGCGCGCGAACGCTCGCGCGGGCGCTCAATGCGCCATCGCGCCGAAGACGGTTGGGTGTAAAACAACACCCACGCGGCCATCCGATTGCCCCTGTGTGGCCTGCCCCCGCCTTGCACGCCTGGAGCGCACAGGCTACACTCCCGGCGCATCGGGGCGCCGTATTCGGAAAAACAGCGTCATCACCCTTCCTGTTCACCGGCTGTGGTTCATGCTGTTCAATTCGCCCCTGTTCATCTTTTTATTTCTTCCCGTGGCGCTGCTGGGGTTCCGTTTCACGCGGGCCGTTTCGTGGCGCGCCGCCATGGCCTGGCTCACCCTGGCCTCGCTGCTGTTCTACGCCTGGTGGGCGCCCTGGCGCTCGTGGCCGATCCTGGTTTCGATCCTCTTCAACTATCTGGTGGGGCGCGGCCTGTTCCGCCTGGGAAACTGCCGCCGCGCCGATCTGCTGCTGAAGCTGGGGCTGCTGGGCAATCTGGCCTTTCTCGGCTACTTCAAATACACCAATTTCTTCATGCACAATCTCGACAGCCTGGCCGGCCTGCATTGGCAGATGGCCGAGGTTATGCTGCCGCTGGGGATTTCCTTCTTCACCTTCACCCAGATCGCCTATCTGGTGGATGTGCGCCGCGCCGTGGCCGCCGAGCCGTCGTTTCTGAATTACGGTTTGTTCGTCACCTTCTTTCCCCACCTGATCGCCGGCCCCATCATCCATCACAAGGAGATGATGCCGCAGTTCCAGCGCCCCCGCTCCCAACCCTGGCACGAGGATCTGGCCGTGGGGGTCTCCCTGTTCGCCATCGGCCTGGTGAAAAAGGTGCTGATCGCCGATGCCATCGCCGCCCATGTGGCGCCGGTATTCGCCGCCGCCGGCCATGATCCGGTGCCGCTGACCATGGCCTGGGAAGGGGCCCTGGCCTATACGGCGCAGATTTATTTCGACTTCGCCGGCTATTCCGACATGGCCATCGGGCTGGCCCGCATGTTCGGCATCGATCTGCCCATCAATTTCAACTCGCCTTACAAATCGGCCGATATCATCGATTTCTGGCGGCGCTGGCATATCACCCTGTCGCGGTTTTTGCGCGATTACCTCTATTTTCCCCTGGGCGGCAACCGCCAGGGGCCGGGCCGGCGCTATTTGAACCTTTTAACGGTGATGGTGCTGGGCGGATTGTGGCACGGCGCCAACTGGACCTTCATCCTCTGGGGCGGACTGCACGGCCTGGCCCTGGCCATCAATCATCAATGGCGCGATCGTGTGGGCCTGCGCCTGCCGCGCCTGCTGGCCTGGCTGGCCACCATGGCCGTGGTTATTCCCGGCTGGGTGCTGTTCCGCGCCGCCTCGCTGCACGATGCCCTGCGGCTTTTGAAGGGCATGGCCGGCCTCTCGGGCCTGGGCGGGCTGCACGGCGCCCCCGGCATGGGATCGCTGGGCGGCCTTCTGCTGGAGGCCGGGTTGCTGGTCTTCGCCGCCCTTACCCCCAATAGCCAGGAGATCCTGCGCCTCCAGCATCCGGGATTGGCGCCGGTGCCGCCCGGCCGCCCGGCCTGGCTCACCTGGCAGCCCAGCCGCCTGTGGGCCGTTCTGCTGGCCCTGGCCACCGTTCTGGTGGTTCTCAACCTCTGGAAACAGACGGAATTTCTGTATTACGAGTTCTAGGCGGCCATGATCTCTTTTCTCCGCACCTACTTTGCCATTGTTGCCGTCGCCCTGGGGCTGATCGCCGCCTATACCTATGCCGTCGATCCCTACGCCACCTTCCGCTGGCACGATCTGGCCGGCTTCAACGACCGCAAGATGCTGAAGCGCGACGGCGGCCGGGTCAGCAAGGCGCTGATCGTCGGGCGCGTGCCGTTCGATGTGCTGTTTTTCGGCACCTCCGCCGCCGAAACCGGCCTCGACCCCGCCTCGCCCCAGCTTCAGGGCGCTTCGGCCTTCAATTTCGGCCTGTCGGCGGGCACCGTGCTGGAACTGGCCAGCGCCATGCGCTTCAGCGCCCGCCATCAGCACCCCAAGCTGGTGCTGATCGATCTCGATCCCGTGCTGTTCTGGTCGGCACGCACCTATAGCGGCGATTACGATCAATCGCGGCTCGCCGGCGCCAGCCAGTGGCCGGTGATGTTCAAGCGGCTGCTGTCGTCGCAGGCGCTGAAGGATTCCTACGGCGTCATGCGGGCCTCGATGCGCCACAAGCCAACCCCCTTCCCCAAAACCGGCTTTCACAACCAGGCGCTGGATACGGCCCGGTTCGAACATTTCCGTTCGACCTTCGAGGCCATGCTGCAAAGCTATCAGCCGTTCTGGTCGCACTATCCCGCCGATTACGCCCGCGACCGCCTGGACCTGCTGCGCCAGGCCGTCATCGGCATGGCCGACCGCCAGGCCCGCGTCATTCTCTTTGTCGGGCCGTTCCATGTGCGCCATATCCAGCAGATCGCCAGCCTGGGCCATCTCACCGATCTGGAAAACTGGAAACGCGATCTGACCCGCCTTGTGGCCGAGGTCAACACGGTGCCGGGACGCAATGCGCAGTTATGGGATTTCTCCGGCCCGTCGAGCATCACCGAGGAACCGCTGCCGCCCCAGGAGCAGGGCCGCATGCGCCATTACTGGGATCCCATCCACTATTCCCAAAGCACGGGAAACCTGATCATGGCCCGCGTGCTGGGCCACGATGCCGGGGTTCCGGCGGATTTCGGCGTCAGGCTGACCCCTCAGGATATCGACAGCGTGCTGAGCGCCGAGCGCCGCGCCCTGGCGGAAGAAACCGCCCGCCATCCCGATTGGCATGCCGTGGATCCGGCCGGGCACGCCCCTTGAAGCCCCGCCCGTTTCATGGTGCAACCAGAAATGTGTTGCGCACGCATAAGGAAACAATAATTCTTCTGCACACTTAATAAAAAGGGGCTTCATGCATGGCTGGCGGCACTCCTGGTATCGGTACCGTTCCGAGTTCACTGCCGCCCGGCCAGATCAATTTTAAACGCATGCGCAAACGCTGGTGGGCCTTTCGTCCGTTCGATCTTTTGGCCCGCTACTGGCCCAGCTTCGGGCGCCGCAAGGGCCTTTTGGTGGTGCGCATCGACGGCATCGGCGATCTTTTGATGTTTTTGCCGGCGCTGGAGCATTACAGCCGGGTTTTCGGCGTACCCAAGGATGAGATCACCATCCTGGGATCGCACAACTGGAAAAGCCTGGCCCACTCCTTTCTGGCCGGCTATCGCGTAAAAACCTTCGACGAGGGGCGGTTCGACAAAAACCCGCTCTATCGGCTGAAAATCGGCCTGTGGGTGCGCCGCCAGCGTTTCCAGAAGGTGTCGTGCGATCTGTTTTTCCGCAAGGCCATGGTGGCCGATACCCTGGTGTGGATGGCGGCGGCGCCGGACGTTTACATGACGCAGCCGTGGATCAGCCCGAAAACCCAGTCGGAACACGCCTATTATCTGGGCCGCCACCGCTATATCGAGACCGGCGCCTATCCCACCCATGAAATCGTCCGCCATTACGCCTATCTCAGCGCCATCGAGGGCAAGCCCCTGCCGCCGGCGCCGCCCCGGCTGCCCTGGCCGCGCGGCCGTTCGGTGGTGCCCGCCGGCCAGCCCTACATCGTGGTGCATTTCGGCTGCAACGAGCCGGGGCGGCGCTGGCCTTTCGCCAACTTCCAGCGCCTGATCGGCGATCTGCTGGATCAGGGGCACCGCGTGGTGCTGACCGGATCCCCCAAGGAAGCCGACGAACTGAAGGCCTGCCCCGATCTGCTGGCCCGCGACAATCTGATCAATCTGGTGTGCCGCACCACCCTGGATCAGGCTATCGACGTGATCGCCGATGCCCAGGCCATGGTGGTCAACGATACCGGCCCCGGCCATATCGCCATTGCCCTCGGCGTTCCCACGGTGATGATGCAAGGCGGCGGGCATTTCGGCAATTTCGTGCCCTATCCGCCCGAGGTTTGCCCGCCCCGCGCCCGCTTCCTCTACCAGCCCTGCGACTGCTACCACTGTTTCTACAACTGCACCCGCCGCAAGGTGGACCGCACCCCCTTCCCCTGCTACGTGGAAATCCCCTACGAACGGGTATGGAACGAGGTGCAGGATCTGCTGCGCGAGGAGCGGTAATCCCGCCCGCCTCTATTTGCTGGTGGCGGTATAAACCCCGTCCCAGTCCGCCCCCGGCGGCTGGGCCTGGTATTCGGCGATGCGGCTTTCATAAAGGGCGTAGAGCTTTTCCAGCGGAAAACCCGGCCAGGCCGCCAGCACCTCGGCCATCCCGGCGCGGGCCTCGGCCCAGTCCTGGCGGCGATAGGCCGCCAGCATGGCGGCGTGGCGGGCCCGCATGGCCTGAAAGGCCGGATCGGCGGCCAGGGTTTCATCCCCCAGCAGGGCGTGGATGCGCACCGCCTCGGTCTTGCCCTTCACCTTGATCAGATCCAGTTCCAGGGTGGCGAAGCCGGGGGCGCGGGCCTGGGTGTTCCCGCCGATGACGATGCCGACGCCATAAGGCTTCGACTGCCCTTCCAGCCGCGAGGCCAGATTGACGTTATCGCCCAGCACCGAATAATCGAAGCGTTGGTCCGAGCCCATATTGCCCACCACCACATCGCCGGAATTAATGCCGATGCCGATAGCGATGGGCACATGGCGGCGGCCCTCGGCGGCGGCGATTTCGGCCAGCTCGGCGTTCAAGGGGGCGAGATCGGCCATCATGCGAAGGGCCGAGCGGCAGGCGTTGGCGGCGTGATCGGGATCGTCCAGCGGGGCGTTCCAGAAGGCCATGATGCAGTCGCCCATATATTTGTCGATGGTGCCCTTGCCGGCCAGGATCACATCGGTCATCGGCGTCAGGAAGCGGTTGATCAGCCGGGTCAGGCCCTGCGCATCGGCGCCGAAACTTTCCGAGATGGTGGTGAAGCCGCGGATATCGCAGAACAGCAGCGTCATATCGCGGGTTTCGCCGCCCAGCTTCAGCAGGCCGGGATTATCGGCCAGCTTCTCCACCAGCGCCGGCGACATGTAGCGGCCCATGGCGCCGCGCACATAGCGCTTCTGCGCCTCTTCCCGCGCGAAGCTGCCATAGGTGGTGATGATGTAGCAGCCCAGCGCCGTCAGAATGGGAAACACCGCATCGTACAAAGTGAGCTTGCGGGAAAACGCGTACCACGAGCCCCCGGCCAGGGCGCCGGCCACGCCCAGAAACAGCAGCAGGGTCCAGCGGGCGCCGATCAGCGGCACCAGCACGATCATCAGCAGCCCCGCCGCCAGCGCCGCCAGAATCTCCACCAGCGGCGCATAGGAGGGATAGACCAGCTGCTGGGCGTAAAGGATGGATTCGATCAGCTGCGCATGCACCTCCACCCCGGGAATCTGCCGCTCGGTGGCGATGGTGCGGATATCCCCCAGCCCCACCGCCGAGGTGCCCACCAGAATGAGCTTGCCCGCCACCCGCGCCGGATCGAAATGCCCCGACAGCACATCCCGGGCCGGAATGAAAAGGCTGGGATCATGGGCGCGGGCATAAAGCCACACGCGGCCATGGCTGTCGGTTTCCACCTTGTTGTGGCCCAGCTTGATGAAATGGATGCCGTCGGCCGCCGTCATGATGCCGAAGCTTTCGCTGGCGGTGCCCAGGCGCAAAAGCTCGGTGGAAAGCGCCGGGTAAAGATCGCGGCCATCGGTCACCACCACCGGCACCCGCCGCACCACGCCGTCGGCCTCGGGCGCCGGGGTCACCACCCCCCAGCCGGCGGCGGCGGCATCCAGCACCGGGGTGTTGCGCAGCACCGCCGGATAATAGGAGCCGCGGATGGCCAGCCAGGGCAGCGGATCGCTGGTGCCGAAACGGCCCCAGCCCGGCACGGCGGGCGGCGCCGGCGGATGGGCGCTGCGCGGCTTGTCGAGCCCGGCCATGCCCAGCACCACCCGGCCGCGGCGGATGGCGGCGGCGAACACCGCGTCGTTGCTGGGCAGAGCCTCCAGCCGCCGCGCCGTTTGCGCGTCGAGGCCCGGCAGGGCGCGGGCCACCTGGGCCGGCGACAGGCGGTCGGGCTCGGCGAACACGATATCGAAGCCCACCGCCACCGCGCCCGCCGCCGTCAGATGATCGAGCAGGGTGGCCAGCAGGGTGCGCGGCCACGGCCATTGCCCCACCTGGGCCAGGCTGGCCTCGTCGAGATCGACGATGGCCACCGGCGGCGCGGCCGGAGCCGGGCGCGGCTTCAGCTGCTGATAAAAATCGAAGGTTTTGGCGCGGGCGATCTCCAGAAGCTGCGGATCGGCCAGGCGCATGGCCACCAGGCCCACCAGCACCGCCAAAGCCACCAGCCGCCCGCCGCCCGCCAGGCCGAGCAGCGCCGCCGCCAACCGTTTCGCCATTCCCCCCACCCTTTTCGTCCCCATCACGTCCGGCCTCGCGCCCCCTTTTCCGAGCGGCAAGACTACCGGAAGACGAAAGCGAATCCGACTCATCTTGCCAAAAATCATTTTTCGTTTGCCAGCCCCCAGGACTTCAACCACAACAGTCGCATGCGCTCGCTGTTATCGCCCTGGCTGATCCCCATCATCACGCCGCTGAAGCCGGTCTTCCGCGAGGTGATGATGGTCTCGATGTTCGTCAACACCCTGGCCCTGGCCCTGCCCATCTTCATCCAGCAGGTGTACGACCGGGTGGTGGCCCACAACGCCCTCAGCACCCTTTACGGCCTGATCATCGGCATGGTGATGGTGCTGCTGTTCGACTTCGTGCTGCGCCAGACCCGTTCGCGCATCATGCAGCGGGTTTCCCTGGTCATCGATGTCGAAGTGGGCGAAATGCTGTTCGACAAGATCCTGGCCCTGCCGCTGCGGCTGCTGGAATCCCGCCCTGCCGCCTATTGGCAGCAGCTGTTCCAGGATGTGGATCTGATCCGCAACACCCTGTCCGGCTCGGTGGCGCTGCTGCTGCTGGATCTGCCCTTCATCCTGCTGTTCCTGGTGCTGATGTTCATCATCGCCGAGCCGGTGGCGCTGGTGTTCCTGTGCCTGTTTCCGCTGTTCATCACCCTGGCCTGGCGCTCGGGCTCCAGCCTTTACCACGCCAGCGGCGTCGAACGCGGCAAGCAGGCCGGGCGCGATGCCCTGGTGGCCGAGATGATCGCCGGGCGCACCACGGTGAAGGCCCTGGCCCTCGATCATTGCCTGAAACCCTTGTGGGAGGAACGCCAGGCCGCCACCATCGAGTACTCCATGCTGCGCGGCGCCCGCTCCGACGGCTATGTCAATCTCGGCGCCCTGCTCACCTTGTCGACCAATCTGATCATGACCTCGGTGGGCGCCCTGATGATCATCGACCACAAGCTGACCATGGGCGCCCTGGTGGCCTGCAACATGCTGATGGCCCGGCTGCTGGCGCCGCTCAATCAGCTGGTGGGGGCCTGGCGCGGCTTTTCCGCCCTGCGCCAGTCCACCCAGCGCCTGGGCGCCCTGCTGGCCGAGGAGGAGCAGCGCCAGACCGGCAGCCTGCATATGGGCCGCCCCCAGGGGGCGCTGACCCTGGACGACGTCTCCTTCGGCTACGACCCCCGCCGCGCCCCCACCCTGAACGGCCTGTCGCTGGTGATGCCGGCGCACGGGCTGACCGCCATCCTGGGCAAGAACGGCAGCGGCAAGACCACCCTTTTGAAGCTGATGCAGGGCCTTTACGCCCCCTTGAAGGGCCGCGTGCTGCTGGACGGCGCCGATATCGCCCAGTTCGGGCGGCGCGAGCTGGCCGGCTGGATGGGCTATGTGCCGCAGGAATGCGTGCTGTTCACCGGCACCATCCGCGACAATATCGCCCAGGGCATGGCCGACGCCACCGACGACGACGTGCTGCGCGCCGCCCGCATGGCCGGGGTGCACAGCTACATCATCGATCTGCCCGACGGCTACGGCAGCGAGATCGGCGAGGCCGGATCGCGGCTGTCGGCCGGGCAGCGCCAGCGCATCGCCCTGGCCCGCGCCCTGATCGGCGATCCGCCGGTGCTGCTGCTGGACGAGCCCTCGGCCAGCCTGGACCGCCAGGCCGAGGAATCCTTGCGCGACACCTTGAGCGAACTGGCCCGCGACCATACGGTGGTCATCGTCACCCATAGCGCCGTGCTGCTGCCGGCCTGCCGCAACGTGGTGCTGCTGGACCAGGGCCGCATCGCCACCGCCGGCGCCGCCGCCGAGCTGCTGCCCCGCCTGTTCCCCGCCTTGCGCGGCGCCGCCGGAGCCGACGCATGACCCGCCCGCGCGATCTGATCGACCGCTACCCCCTGCCCGACTGGCGGCCCGTCGGCCGGGTGGTGATGGCGCTGCTGGCGCTTTTGTTCCTGTGGGCCTGCTTCGCCCAGCTGGACGAGGTGGCCACCGCCAGCGGCGACGTGGTGCCGGAAGGCAAGGTCAAGCTGATCCAGAACCTGGAAGGCGGCATCGTGCGCGATATCGCCGTGCACGACGGCCAGCGGGTGAAAAAAGGCCAGACCCTGCTGCTGCTGGAACTGCCCAGCGCCGTCGGCAACAAGGATGATCTGCAGGTGCGCATCGACGGCCTGGAGCTGACCCGCGCCCGGCTGCTGGCCGAGGCCAGCGACAAGCCCTTAAGCTTTCCCGCCGCCGAGGCCAAGCGCCAGCCCGCGCTGGTGGAGGCCGAGCGCCGCTCGCACGAGGCCCTGCTGCAGAATCTGCAAACCAGTCTGATGGTGCTGCAGGACCAGCAGAAGCAGCGCCAGCTGGAGGTGCGCGAACTGGAGGCCAAGCAGCGCTCGGTCAATTCCAGCCTGGCCCTGAGCCGGGAAAAGCTGGCCATGTCCACCAGCCTGCTGAAAGACGGCCTGACCTCGAAGATCGAGCATGTGCAGACCCAGAACGACGTGGAGGCCCTGAACGGCCAGGCCCAGGCCCTGCAAAGCTCGGTGCCGCGCGCCGAGGCCGCCCTGGCCGAAGCCGTCAGCCGCATCGCCGAGGAAAAGGTGAAGTTCCGCCAGACGGCGGAAAGCCAGCTGACGGAAACCGAGCTGAACCTGGCCCGCAGCCGCCAGATGATGAACCAGGCCTCCGATCAGCAGCGCCGCGCCAACATCACCTCGCCCATCGACGGCATCGTGAAGAACCTGCGCGAAAACACCATCGGCGGCGTGGTGGGGCCGGGCGCCCCCATCATGGAGATCGTGCCGGTGAACGAGCGCCTGAACATCGAGGCCAAGCTCTCTCCCGCCGACCGCGGCTATGTGACGGTGGGCCAGAAGGCCGAGGTGAAGATCTCCGCCTATGATTACACCATCTATGGCGGCCTGGACGGCAAGGTGATCATGGTGGCCGCCGACACCACCACCGGCCCCGACAACCAGCCCTATTACCGCGTCATCATCGAAACCGGAAAATCGGCCCTGGGCGATCACGGCGAACTGCCCATCACCCCCGGCATGCAGGCCCAGGTGGATATCCACACCGGCCGCCATTCGGTGCTGCACTATCTGCTGACCCCGGTGCTGAAACTGCGCGACGACGCCTTTCACGAACGCTGAGGCGGCACAGCCTCGCACTGCGAGGCTTTCAAAAGCCGCCCGGCATCATACCGCCCGGCCAACCCGTCACGTCAGCGGTTGGCCCGATCACCCCTCCGCCGTCAGCAGGCGCAGGATGCCGCCGTCGTTGCAGCGGATCTGGCGCAGATGCACCTGCCCGCCGCCGGCGCAGGCCAGTGCGCGGCCGGGGTTGTCCTCGGGCCGCGCCGCCCAGGCCTCGGCCCAGGCGGCGGGCTGGGCGGCGGCCTGGGGCAGCAGGCCCGAAACCGCCAGCGCCAGTAAGATCGTGCCGAAGGGAGCGCCGGTGCGCAGCACCTCGTCGGCGCTTTGCAGCAGCCCGGCCACGGCGGGCGAAGCGATGCGGGCGGGATCGTTGGCGGTGATCAGGCGGTCGTCGGCATCGAACAGCAGCACGCCGAAGGGAATGGCCTCCAGCAGGGTCCACAGCACGGTTTGCATGCGATGGGCCAGATAATCGGCGGTGGCGTCGCGGGCCGAGCCGCGATAGCCGAGAAAACGCCCGTCGCCGTCATAGAACGGCCGGCCGCTGGCCTTGATGTAGCGGCCCGCCGCCAAACCGGTCTGGAACACCACGTCGCGGAACGGCTCGCGGCCCCGGAACAGGCTCAAGGGGTAATCGTCGCCGCGGCGCGCCTCCAGGCCGCCGGCCAGAAGATCCAGGCCGGGACGGCCCAAAAGATCGGCCGGGCGGTGGCCGAACACCCCCTCGCCCCGGCAGGAAAGCCAGGTGAGGACGAAACGGTGATCCATTTCCCACAGCCAGTCGGCGGCATCGGCGGCGCAGTCTTGCCGGCGGCGGTCGCGCAGACGGGCGGCGGCATGGCGGCGGCGGGCCCGGCGCAGGGTGCGGGCCATCTCGGCCGGACCGTCCTCGGCCAGCAGCAGGTAATCCTGAACCCCGGCCTCCAGGGCGCGGGCCAGCACGGGCTGGCGTTCGTCGGCGGCCAGCACCACCACGGCCCGATCGGCGGCCTTTAAAAGCCGCAGGCATTCCCCGGTCTGCGCCAGATCCTCCGCATGCAGATGCAAGAGCACGGCCTCGGCGCCGCCTTTCAGCAGCAGATCGCGGGCCTGAGCCACCGAGGCGCGATGCTGGCAGGAGGCATGGCCCGCAAGACCGTCGCGCAGGCGTTCGGCGGAGGCGGGATCGGAATCGATGAGAAGCACCCTGAGGTCGTCGCTCGTCATTGTTATGCCCTTCTGGGGGGTTGATTCTGCGGCGCAACAAACGGCTGTAGTCTACACCATCGGCCCCGGCGCGAAACCCGCAGATCCCGGAGCGCGGCGAAAAATCAGACCGGCCAACCGTTGAAGTGACGTGTTGGCCGGTTTCCAGCGAGCCTTGAGCGAGCGGCCAAGGCTTAAGGATGCCGCCGCCCGGCGAGGGACAGTACAACCGGTCAATTCATTGGCCGGTTGATATCAGACCGCCGCCGCCGGCACCAGCCGTTCGGCGGGCAGGCGCACCGTCACCCGCGTGCCGTGCCCCACCTCGCTGCTCAAAGTCAGGCTGCCGCCGTGCAGTTCCACCAGGCGCTTGGAAATGGGCAGGCCCAGGCCGGTGCCCTCCTCCCGCCGCACCATGGGATTGACCACCTGGCTGAAGGGTTCCAGCACGCGGGCGATATCCTCGGGCGCGATGCCCACGCCGGTATCGGCCACCGAGATCTCCACGCCCCCGGCCTCGTCCAGCCCGGCCCGCAGCGTCACCCGCCCGTTCTCGGGGGTGAACTTGATGGCGTTGGTCAGAAGATTGAGCATGATCTGCTTCAGGCGCAGATTATCGGCCTTGAGCCGGGGCAGATGATCGGCCACCTCCACCACCAGCCGCACATTGGAGCGCTGGGCCCGTTCCTGCACCAGATGCATGGCGGCCTGCACGCTGGCGGCCAGATCCACCTCTTCCTCCTCCAGCTCCAGCTTGCCCGCCTCCACCTTGGACAGATCCAGCATGTCGTTGATCAGATCCAGCAGGTGGCAGCCGGATTCGTGGATATGAGCCAGATATTCCCGGTATTTATCGTGCCCCAGGGCGCCGAAGGGTTCGGTATCGATGAATTCGGAATAACCGATGATGGCGTTCAGCGGCGTGCGCAGCTCGTGGCTCATGCTGGCCAGAAAGTCCGACTTGGCGCGGTTGGCCCGCTCGGCCTGCTGCTTGGCCACCATCAGGGCCTCTTCCATCATCTTGCGGTCGGTCACATCCTCCATCACCGCCATGTACTGGATGATTTCGCCCCGGCTGCTGCGCAGGGGCGAGATCATCAGCGATTCCCAGTAAAGCTCGCCGCTCTTGCGGCGGTTGAGGATTTCGCCGCGCCAGTCGCGCCCGGCCTTCAGATCGCGCCACAGTTCGCTGTAGACGTGGGCCGGGGTCAGCCCCGACTGCAGCAGACGCGGATTTTGCCCCACCAGCTCATCGCGGCTGTAGCCGGTGATTTCCAGGGTGCGGGGGTTGGCGTAAACGATCACCCCTTCGATGTTGGTGATGATCACCGAGGCGGCGCTCTGTTCCAGGGCATCGCTCAGGGTATGGATCTTCTCTTCCGCCTCCACCTGCTTGGTGACGTCGCGCGCCACCACGATCAGACGGTCGAAGCCTTCCACCGCCGCCTCGCGGATGGTCATTTCCAGATGGAAGGGCTGGCCGTCGATGGTGCGCCCTTCCACCTCCTGGCGGGTCCAATGGCGGAGATTGGCGATGCTGAGGCGGTCCGACACCGGCACCAGCGCCTCCAGGGGCAGGCCGATGGCCGCCGGTTCGGGCAGATGAAAAATCTCCTGGGCCGAGGGATTGAGCGCCTCGATGCGGCGCTGGCGCGGGTCCACCACCAGCACGCCGTCGGCCAGGCTGTCCACCACCGAGCGGTGATAGCGCTCCAGCGCCTCCAACTGCGACACCGCGCTTTCGGTCTGGCGCAGCAGCGGCCCGAACACCTTCCAGGCCATCAAGGCCAGCAGCACCAGGAACAGCGGTTCACCCACCAGGGCGAACAGGTTGAGATTGGTCACGCGGTGGCGCAGCCCCTCGCCCAGCACCACCACCATCTGATCCAGCCCGGCCCCCAGCGGGCCGCGCGTCAGCCGCTCGATGCTCCGCACCACCGGATCGCCCGGCGTCAGCGCCGCATCGGGCTGGGCCGTCAGGTTGTCCACCAGCGCCGTCAGTTCGGCCAGATGCCGCGACAGCTTGTAAACGTCGCCTTGCAGGATGGCCTCGGCGCGGTGGCGGGCCCGCACCCCGGCCACGGCGTAATTCATGGTGGTTTCCGCCTGCTGCAGCTGGCGGGCGGCCTGGCGCAGCCGCAAGCGGATCACCGGACGCTCGGCGGGCGGGGCATCCTGCAGCAGCAGGGCGTCGGTGGCGATGCGGTCGGCCAGCACCCGCTGATTGCCGGAGGCGTTCAGCAGGGCCGCCCCTTCGTCCTGGCCGTTGACCAGCAGGTAGAAGATGCTGAAGGCGCCCAGCGACACCCCGGCCAGCATCACCAGAATCAGGAAGAAACGCAGCCGCAGCCATCGGCTGAGCCGATGGCCGATATCATGGCCGGGTCCTTGCCGGATGTCGCCCTTGCTGGACAGACGCACCTCCCCGGGTCCGCACCGCACGGACCGCATAAACAGGTATTATAAATAGCTTAAAGAATACCCGACGGCAAAGACTCTCCCTGCACCATGCGGTGTCCTTCGCGGCCATGCACATAGCCGTTGGCGAACTCGGCGTCCGGCAGCAGGTCCTCCAGGGCGGCGGCGGCCTCTTCGGCGGAGCGGCCGCCGTCGAGCACGGCGCGGAACAGCCGGGCCACCGCCACCATGTCGCAGGCGTGCGGCGACAGGCGGAAATGCGCCACGCCCAGATCGCGCAGCGCCGTCAGTTCGCCCAGCAGATTGGCATAATGGTACGACATGGTCTGGGTGCCGTTCACCGCCAGGAACGGCTTGCCGTCCATGGTATCCACCACCATGCCGTCGGGATCCTCGCCGCAGACGTACTGGCAGCCGTCCTTGTGCAGATTGCGCGAGCGGGCATGATAGCAGCGGGCCGAAATGGCCAGCGGCAGACGGCCGAAGGCCTGCACCTCGATCTCCGTCAGGCCCTGCCCGGCCAGACAGCCGATGGTGGCCGCCGATAATTCCGGCGGCAGGCACACGCGCACGGCGCCGTTGCGGGCCAGATAGGCCAGGGTGCCCTCGTTATAGACATTGACCAGCGGCCCCACCACATGGGGGCGGCCCTTCAGGGCGGCGGCGGCGGAATAATCGTTGGCCTCCACCAGGAAACCGGTCTCCTCGCCGGTGAGGGCGCGGATGCCGTCGCGCTCCCGTTCGGTCATCACCAGGGCCAGCGACGACAGCACCACCTGCTTTCCCGCCGCCGTCAGCCGCTCCACCACCTCGGGAATCACCTTGTCGAAAAAAGGCTGGCGCTTGGAACAGACCACCTCGCCCACATGCACCACGTCCACCGGGGCCTCGTCGGCCATGCGCAGATAGAAATCGCGCCAGCGTTCCGGGCTCCAGTTGAACAGCACCGGACCCAGGCTCAGCTTTGCCGCGCCGCTCATCGCCAGCTCCTTTCATAGGCACCCGAGGTTTGGCGGTTGCCCTCGGTAATGGCATCGAGATCGATGGCCGGCGGCGTTTCGCCGCGGCGGATGGCATCGACGGCGCGGCGGAAGGCCGTCACCACATTGCCCACATAGGCGCGGCCGCGCTGGCGCCCCTCGATCTTGAAGGCGGTGACTCCGGCGGCGATCAGATCGGGCAGCAAGGACAGGGTGTTGAGCGAGGTCGGCTCCTCAAACAGATAGCTCAGCCTGCCGTTGGCCTCGAAGCGGCCCTTGCACAGGGTGGGATAGCCCGCCGATTCGCCCGAGCGGAAGGTGTTGATGGTGAAGCCGCCCAGCTGGCTTACCACCTTGTCGCCCTTTTCCACATAGCGCACATGGCTGGCCGGGGAACAGACGCCGTTCATGTTGGGCGACTGGCCGGTGGCGTAGGACGACAGCGAACAGCGCCCTTCCGCCATCACGCAGAGGCCGCCGAAGACGAACACCTCCATCTCGATGGGCACCTGGCCGCACAGGGCGGCGATTTCCGGCACCGTGAGCACGCGCGGCAGCACGGCGCGCTGAATGCCGAAGGCCTGGTGATAAAAGCGGATGGCCTCGGCGCTGGAGGCCGAGGCCTGCACGGAGAGATGCAGCCGCAGCTCGGGATGGGCGCGGTGGGCGTAATCGCACAGGCCCACATCGGCCAGGATCACCGCATCGGCCTTGAGCCGCGCCGCGTCGTCCACCGCCTTGCGCCAGATTTCCGGCTGGCCGGCGCGGGGAAAGGTGTTGATGGCCACCAAAACCTTGGTGCCGCGCTCATGGGCGTAGGCGATGCCGTCGGCCAGTTCGGGGCGGCTGAAATTCAGGCCGGGGAAATTACGGGCGTTGGTTTCGTCGCGGAAGCCGACATAAACACAATCCGCCCCGGCATCGACGGCCGCCTTCAGCGCGGCGGGGGTTCCCGCCGGGCAGACCAGTTCCACGTTTTCGGCACTCATGCGCGTCTCTCACGGTGGCGGAGCGACCGGCGCATCTCGGCCAGTTCGGTCTCCAGTTCGGAAATGCGGGCCGACTGGGCATCGGCGCCGCGCAGTGCCGGGCCGACGATGGCCGAGCGCACCAGCGCCATATCGCGCGACATGCGCTCGAACAGCCAGCCGCCCATGCGGGCGGCACGGCGCAAGGGCGCCGCCAGCGGCCCCACCGTGGCGGCGAAATCGCCTTCGAGATCGATGCCGGCGCCGTCCACGGCGTTGCGCAGGGCCAGCACCACCTCGGTATCGCCCTCGATCACCAACTGGCGCGAGAAGAAGGCGGCATCGCCGTCGATGCGGCCCTCGCACAGATCGAACAGCATGCGCAAGGGGCCGCGGATCACCGCCGTGGGGCGCAGATCATCGAAATCGCGGCACACGGTAAGGCGCGGCTGGCCGGGAATCGGCTCCAGAACCAGCGTGAAGGGCAGATCCACCGGATCGATGCCCACCACGGCGTCGGGATAGGCCGACAGCCGGTCGAGAATATCGGGATGGCGGCGGCGCACCACCGACAGAATGGCGTCGAACAGCGGCTGCAGCAAACGGGGCGGCACCGGGGCCAGGGCCAGACCCGCCAGCAGAACCGGCGAGAAAGGCGGATCGACGGGACGCGGCGGCTGATCCGCGCGATGTGTCACCATGACCAGAACAACTCCCTGGAAGCGGGATGGGGAAAGCCGGGCCGGAACGGCCTGTCGGACCGCCAGAGGCGGAACCGCCGGCCACAGGCCCACATCATTACCAGAATAAGTCTAGGGGTTTCACCCCAAATAAAGCGCCATGCGCCAACAAAAGGCCCAGATAGAGCAAAAGCCCCAGCAGGCCGCGCCACAGCAGCCCGGCCAGATCGGCCCGCCCCGGCCGCCGGGGCTGCAAGGCCTGCCAGCGCGCCCCCAGGGCGGCGCGGCGGCGGCGGTCGAACAGCGGCATGCCCATCAGGCTGAAGCCCAGCAGAAAGCCGAACAGCAGCGCCGCCCGCACCTCGCCATTGGGAAAAAGATGGCTGCCCGACCACAGGGCGGCGGCCCACAACACCGGATGGCGCGTCAGCCCCACGATGCCGGGCCGGGCCGGATCATAGCCCCTGGCGCCCGCGCCCAGGGAAAAGGGATTGCGGCTGGTCAGCCCGGCCACCAGCAGCATGCAGGCCACCGGCATCACCAGGACCGGCACCCAGCGGGCCTGATCGGCAAAGCCCCACAGCAGCACCCGGGGCGCCGCCAGGGTGGCCGCCACCAGCCAGATCAGCGTGGCCGTGGCCAGCAGGGAATGCCCCCACACATACACGCGCGGACCGCAGGCCGCCACCAGACGGGCCCGCAGGCCCGGCAGGGCCGGCAGGCTGTGGGTGGCGGCAAAAGCGGCCAAAGCCGCCAGCAAAGGCAGAAAATCGTGTAGCATGGCCCCAGTTTTCTCTCAAGCCCCCGACATCGCCTTGACGGCCATCAAGACGCGACCGCCGCCCCTGATTCGGCCAGCCTCTTGCGGGCCCGCTTGACGGCGTACATGGCCTGATCAGCCTTTTCGATCAGGCTGTCCATGTCGGTGCCGTCCTCGGGAAAGACCGCCAGACCAATGCTGGCATCCAGCGCCAGCGCCTTGTCCTCGAAGGAAAAGGGCCGGCGGATTTCCTCGGCCAGGCGGTCGGCATGGCGCAGGGCGTTGTCGCGTCCGCCCACGTCGGTGAGGATGACCGCGAACTCATCGCCGCCCAGCCGCGCCACCGTATCCGACTGCCGCGAGATGCTGCTGATGCGCCGCCCGGCCTCGCGCAGGGCCTCGTCTCCGGCCCGGTGTCCGTGGGTGTCATTGATGGGCTTCAGGCCGTCCATGTCGAGATTAAGCACGCCCAGGAACGAGGACTGACGATGAGCCTGGCTCAGGGTTTGGCGCAAACGGTCGTAGAACAGGGCGCGGTTGGCCAGACCGGTCAGCGCATCGTGGGTGGCGCGGTGATAAAGCGCGTCGGTTTCAAAGCGCACGGCATGATACATCGCCGCCGCGATCAGCCCGGACATCAGCTCCAGAATGCGCAAATGGACATCGGAAAAGGCGTTGGGCCGGGCCGAGGCAAGTTTCAGCACCCCCACCGTGGCCTCGCCATGCTTCAGGGGCGCCACCACCATGGACCGCAGCCCCATCTTGCGGCAGGCCTCGCGGTCCACCTGGGCATCGGTTTCCGCATCGTCGCAGCGCAAAATGCGCTGCCGGGCCACGCACTGCCCCGACAGGCTGCCCTCGCGGCTCAGGCGCAAGCCCAGTTGCGACCGCGCGATACCCGAGGCGGCGCGGTAGACCATCTCGTCGCCCTCGGCCAGTTCGACGACGGCGCCATCGGCCCCGGTCAACCCCTGCAGCCGTTCGGAGACAAAGGCCATGACCCCGCCCAGATCCAGCCCCTGCTGGGCGATCTCGGTCTGCGACCGGATGATCTCCATCAAAATATCCGGATCGGGCAGAGAAGAGGCGCTGTCCATGACTTTATCCTTAAGAGCCGGCCCTGCTGTAATACCGGCCAACCATTGAAGTGACTCGTTGGCCGGTCTCCAGCGAGCCTTGAGCGAACGGCCAAGGCGGCGGATGCCGCCGCCCGGCGAGGGACGATACAACCGGGCAATGCATTGGGCGGTTGGTTCTCTAATCGGTGTCAATGTCTGGCACTCCATCCTTCTGCCTGATCCGGTTTGGATGCCCAATCGGGGACCTGGTTCTCTCCGCAGTCGGGACGTGCCCGCTGCATGATGGCCTTTCCGATGGAACGCCGGTGCCGCCATGTATGAGCCGCCGTCAGGGTCCGGCCTTTCGGCCGTTGCTGCGGCAACCAACTTGGTCGCGCGGTCACCGGGGCTCCG
>MLJW01000392.1_pt1 | contig 21117 bp, 28 predicted proteins | sample 888231 | NCBI WGS metagenome assembly MLJW01 (sample SAMN05788063, study PRJNA343431) | mine drainage metagenome | isolation source: sample collected from the inflow into an acid mine drainage treatment plant... | place: Germany: Lusatia, lignite mining district
GACGCCATCGGGCGGTTTACGGGCCTGCTGGATTGCTGAGCGCAACCCGGGTTGTGTTGTGGATCGACGCAGTTCAATCCGGATGGCCCAAGTCCATTCCGGATGTCTTCACTCTGCGATACATTCCGGGCACAGAACGACAAACAAAACGAGATCCATCATGTCTGCCATCAGTTTGCGCTTAAGCGCCTGCGCGACCGCGCCGAGATCGCCGTGCTTGCCATCCACTCCAGCGAGGCCATCCGCAAGACCTGCAACAAGGCGCTGTGGATGGTTCGCGGCAAGGTGCGCATGTTCGGTGCAGTGGACGAGGTGAAGGACGCATACGCATACGACCGTGCGATGAATCACCGTTCTTTCATATCCGAACTGCTTCGCCACCTCGCGGCGAACAAGGCTTTCGCCCGGCCAAAGGCCGAGTTGCGTGGCCGTCGCTGAGCCGTCCTGCCATCCGCGCCCACCATGTCCATGCCCGGCCGTCCGCTGCCCGCCCCGAGCGTCACCGTGTCGGTGGCGTCGCACGGCCAGCGTAATCTGGTGGCGGCCCTGCTAGAGCAACTCGCCACTCTGCGCGACCCCAGCCTCGCCCGTGTCGTCATCGTCCACAACCTGCCGGATGCAGACCTCCCGAAACCGCCGGACGCAACATTCGATCTGGTGCAATTGCATAATCCGGAGCCCCTAGGTTTTTCCGCCAACCACAACCGCGCGTTCGCGCACTGCGTCACTCCATGGTTCGCGGTACTAAACCCGGATCTGGAATTCCGGTTCGGCAATCCCTTCCCCGCGCTGCTGGAAGCCGCTGCCGCGGACCCGCGTCTCGGCGCTGTCGCGCCCGCCCTGCTGCAACCGGGCACGTTGCACGTCGAGCCGCCCCGCGGCATGGTCACCCCCATCGAGCTGATCCGCCGCCGCCTGCCCGGCTGGCAGCCCCCAGCCGAGCCAGCATGGCTAGTCGGTGCCTTCTTGTTCATCCGTGCGAAGGCATTCAAGGCGCTGGACGGTTTCGACGAGCGCTTCCGCCTGTACTGCGAGGACGTCGACCTTGGCATGCGGCTTCGCGACGCCGGCTGGCGCATCCGGCGCATCGAGGGTGCGCGAGTTCTGCACCAGACGCAGCGGCATAGCCACAGGAGCCTACAGTACACCCTCCTTCACGTGTCCAGCTTACTGCGGCTGTGGATGCAACTTGCGATACGACCACGATCGCACGCTGGACGACGATGACCAACACGCTGGCGCCTCAAGAGCGGCGCACGATGTTCGCTAGCAGTGCCGAACTGCAGGTTCCAGTCGCATAAGGTCATAGGCACCACGCAGCACGCCGATGCCGATGCGGAGCCGGAGCGCATGCTGCTTTCTGCACAGGAAGCTGCCCGCTCCGATCCGCCCCTCCCGATCGGCCTTCAGCCAGTTGTGCAGCGTCTGCCCGGCAATGCCCAAATCTTCGCCGAGCGAGCCCTATTGGCTACCATCCATGGATTTACTCGCCTCGCACCCCATGCATGCATTGCGCACAGCCAGCCACCAATCGTTAGCGGGCAGCCCAAGCCTGGGGCCCCAGGAACGTGCCAGATTGGTTTCAGTGGGAGCAGCACACGTTCACAGGCGCTCAAGTGCCTATAGTGCCTGGATGGCTCCTGGCTTAGCTATCAGATCGACGGTTAGTAGCCGATCTGGAGCCACAGCGGTGTGCGCGGTGCAGACGCAAGACATCCACGCCCGGAGACACCGGGCCGGCATGATACGCGTAGCAGCGCAATGCCCTCTTGCCTCCGAGCCCGGCATGGCTGAGGGAGTGCGACCGTGACGAAGCATTCCTCGCCGCTGCAGTTTTTCCTGGCACTGCCGAATTCTTTCTTCGTGCTGATGCAGCGGGCCTGGCTGTCAGGCAGCGGTGTCATCACGGTGCTGGCCGTCGCCTACAACCTGACTCCGGCGGAACAGGGCTGGTACTACGCATTCCAAAGCGTTGCAGCGATCTACATCCTGTTCGATTTCGGGTTATCGGCGCTAATCGTGCAGGTGACGGCGAAAGAGGCGATGGGGCTGGCGTTGACCACCGACGGCGAACTAATCGGTGATGGTGCGCCGCGGGTGGCTGGATTCATCAAGGGCGTGCAGCGCTGGTACAACTATTCTTCCGTTGCCTGTTGGATCCTGCTCCCTGTCGGCGCGCTGGTCTTTCAAGGGAGAGCCTCGTCGCTGTCTTCGAACTGGCTCTGGCCATGGGTCCTACTGGTCCTGTCGACATCGGCCAGTCAGATCGTATCGCCATGGCCCTTCATTCTCGAGGGGTTGGGACAGATTCGAGAGGCTTACTTGCTGCGCCTGTGGCAGGGCGTTGTGGGATCGGTCTTGGTGTGGGTTGCGTTATTCTGGGGCGCGAGCATCTACGCGGCCGCAATGCGGCCGCTGGCCATAACCGCCGTGGCCATCGCCTGGTTCGTACTCACGCGTCCCAAGCTCCTCCGCCAGATCTGGGCAGGGAACACGGCGGCTTTTGCCTGGAAGGACCAGATCTCCGGATTGCACGGGCGTACGGCTGTCAGCTGGGTCGCTGGCTATGTGCTGATACATCTGTATGTGCCTGTCCTGTTCAGTGCCAGCGGTCCGACCGTGGCCGGGCAATTCGGGCTTTCGATGACCATTGCAAACACCCTCGCCTTGTTCTCGCAATCCTGGGTCACGTCATCTTTTCCGATGCTTGCCCAGGCTGCAGCGAGCAGAAACTGGAAGCGTATGGACCATGCCTTCAGCGTCGCTTTTCGCTTCGGAGTGGCCCTGTACCTAGCAGGCGCGATAGCGGTTCTCCTCGGCTTCCGGGCTCTCGAAGGTACGCACTACGGGAGCAGACTGCTGCCGCTGCGCGAGCTATCAGTCTTGTTGCTCGCCTTTTTCGCCACACACGTCGCGACCCTGCTCGAGACACAGGTCCGCGCGTACCGGCGCGACCCCTTTGCACTAAATTCAGCAACCTGCGCCCTCATCACCCTGGCTGCGGTGTTCCCGGTAGCGCACGCCGACGCGGCCATGGGCGTTGCAAGCTTGAGCGCCCTAGTCAGCATAGCAATTCGCCTACCGTGGTCGGTGTACCTGTTCCGCCGCTCGAACCAACGCTGGCGCTATGCATGAGCGTCGGTTCGGCGTAGTTGCGACTCGATTGCTGAATTTCATTATGGAAAGGTTCGTAGGCCGCTTGTGCACATACAACAGGCCTCCGCATGGTCATGAAGTGAACCTCCGCCAGATGACAAGTGCCGCAGACATTGCGAGCCCAAGCAAAATCCAAAGGCCCACAAATACTGATGGCCTGGGAAATACAGGCCGAGGCAAGACGCTCACGCCACCGATTTCCTGCGTCCTTTCCATACGTGGAAAGGATAACACCCGCTGAGCCTTCGCGATTCTGGATTGAAGGACAACGGAATCCCGGATGACATCCAGATATCCGTTGGGTACCGCTGCAATATTATTTATCTTATCAGAGTGACCGATTGATTCAGCTTGGATTCTCAGATGGGTAGAAACTGTCCGCAAAGCGGCAAGATCGCGTTGCAAGGCATTGATCTCACTGGTTTGAATGGTGAGCACTTGACTGATGATCTTCATGTGCTGGCTGCAAATTTCATCAACAAATGCCTGCGCGAGTTTCTTGGCTTTTTCTCGGCTGTTGGCTTTTAACCGCAAAGAAATTAAATTCGTCTGACTTAAAGGTGTAACATCAACATGTTCGTAGCCTCCATAAACTTTTGGAAAGAGCTTTATGGCATCATTTGGAAAACCCGCATCTTTCGCTGCGCGCTCAATAAAAGACGGGGTCAACATTCGATCGGTAGTTGCCTCGATTGGTTCGATTGGAATCTGTGTGAAGCGGCCTTCAGACGACCCCGATATACCTATGCTCCCCACACGGATGAAGGTAACCGCTGCCCACTGCCGCGGTACGACGGCAAAAGATATCGCCGAGATAACAGCAGCCAGAGCGAAGGAGATCAGGATGAGCCAGCGTGAGCGCCATAGCAGTTTCCAGTCAATTGACATCGTGGTTTCCATTTAGGATTCGCAAGTTTCGGATAAATTGGTAGGAGAACGCGCTGGCTGTGACAATACGGATGCTGGTATATGCGAACGGCTGAATTCGAACGCCATGACAGCAAGAAGAAGAAGATTCAGCCACGGGCGCAAGGCGGTCGCTAACCCGAGTGTCCAGTGGACGTCCACGGCGCGCCCTGCAAGAAATGAGATCTGTGTGCCAATATCGTTGCGGACAAGGGGAAGAATTGGGTCGAGTGGAAGGTAGATTGCGGCTAGCAGCAGGAAATACACCGGCGCATAGCGCAAACCCTTGATAACAGGAATCAAGGCAAAATAAAAAATCAGGCTGTAGCCGCCGACACTCGTGCTGAGGTTGGTTGTAATCACAATCAGTACAGCGAACACGGCACAAATGCCAATTTCCTTGCCAACACGGAAAAGTGCTGCTAGTGCCCAGGCGATGAGGCCCCATTTACAGATTTCGATAAACCCCGCGAGCCATGTCGCGTTCAGCCAGTCTATGGCATATTTGCTGTCGATGAAGCGGGATGTGCTCAAAACGGCCGCGAACGCGGAGACGCTGGAGGGGAACGAGAGCATCTCGCGGAGGGAGAAGACGTTCGCATTCTGTCCGAAGCTAACGAGATTGAAGAGCATTGAAGTGAAGTTCGCATTGATCAGCGTGGCCGTAACAAGGTACATAGCACCCGTTGCGAGCACAGCAACGAACAACTCATCCCAATATTTCTTCGCCACGTAGGCAAACAGGAGAAGGGCAAAATAAGGCTTAATATTAATCAGTAGCATGAGAGCGAGCACTCTCCAACGAGGCGATTTTCCGAGCAGGAGCGTAAGAAGCGGAGTAGCGAGAAGGATGAGGTTGCCCCGTTCGAGTGCAAACAAAAAGGGAAGGCTCGACACCGCAGTCACGTAAAGCAGCAGCTTTTCTTTCAAATTGAAATCGTCCCAGATCCGCAGACCAAGAGCGAGCGCAGGAAGGACAAAATATGCCGCCACCAGCGCAAGCTGCAGGCCATGCGCACCCGACCTGAGCGCGTGCGGGCTGGGATAGGTCATCGGGGGGACAAACATATTCCTCACGGCATCAAGCAGGAGGAAGACGAATGGTGGGTAGACCGATTTCCAGGTCTCGTAGCGCCCCTCGTGCCCGGCCCAGAACATGGTGTTGAACAAGTCCATGAAAGTATCGGTCTTGTCGTACACGAACGGGCTTGGCAAGTAGCCGTGCCGCTTGAAGCTTAGGAAAAAAAAGACCGTCGCGAGTAACTGCCCGATGCACAGCAGTGCCAGAAGCAACAAGCCATGCCGTTTGTCGATGCGCATCGAATCGAGCCAAGTCAAAAATTAATTCTTTCCTGTTCCACAACGATGGGTCTTCTCTGCACGTACGTGTGGATCGAACCGATGTATTCCCCGAGCATTCCCATGAAAAAGAACTGCACACCGAAGAGGAAGAACATACCGATCAGGATAGGGGCGAATCCGAAGGGAATTTCTTTCCAGTACAGTACCTTGACGATGAAGAAACCGAATGCAAGGAGCATGCTAAGAGTGCCAAGCACGATCCCGGTGAATGCAGCCATGCGGATGGGAACCTTGGAATGGCTCACGACCCCGAGCATCGCAATGTCATACAAAGTGTAGAAATTGTTTTTCGAAATTCCGCGTGCGCGCCTTGGCTGGCTGAACGCAATCGTTTTGATTTCGTAGCCGAGTTCGCAGATCAGCCCACGAAGATAGGGGTAGGGATCCTCAATGTTTCGTAGAAGATCGACGACCACTAAATCGTAGAGTCCGAAACCGGTTGAGTTCTTCAGCAGGGACACGTCGGAGATTCCGTCCAGGAAGTGGTAGTAGGCGCGGCGTAAAGCATGCATCCAAGCCGACGTCTTGCTCTCTGGTTTCACCGCCATGACAATCCTATAACCCGCTTCCCATTCGCGAATAAATTGGGGAATCATCTCCGGTGGATCCTGCAGGTCCGACGCAAGATAGATCGTCGCCTTACCGCGAGATTGGAGAATGCCGTAATAAGGTGAGCGGATGTGGCCGAAGTTCCGGGTGTTCAGGATGACCTTGACCCGCTGGTCAACTTTGGCGAGCGCTCGGAGCTTGTCGACCGTGCCGTCGTTGGAATGGTTATCGATGAAGATGAACTCGAACTCGTACTTCGTCTCCAGTGCTACCGCTGCGAGGATACGCCGGTAAAGCTCGTCGATGTTGCCCTCTTCGTCGTAGCAGGGGGACACAATGCTGAGCAGAGGTTTCATATCTGAAGTTCTGAAGTCGTGTCTGATGGGGTCGCAACCGTGAGCATATTCCCCAGCTTGAGCCCGAGGGTCAGGCCGCCGAAACTTGGCAGGTTCTTGATCTTGATTCCGAATGCCCAGAGGAGATGCTTGAGAAGGAAGTCGAGTCGAAAATGATTCGTGGTCTTCTCAAGCGCCAGGACCTCGAAACCCGCTGCTCGCAGCAAGGATCGCATGGTATCAGGACGGTAGATTTGCGGGTGTTGTAAGCAAAACGCGGGCCAGCGTACCGCGACAAGCTTTCTCAGCAGTGAGCCTTCATCATGCGTGACCAGCATCAGGCGCGCATCGGGCCTGAGTTTTGTGCGCAATACCTGCAACGTCTTGAGCGGGTCGAGCAGGTGATCCAGGACGTGGATCATCACCGCGGTTGATGCCTCGCCATCGGGCAGGGCTGGGAAGCCAAACATGTCCTGCACGATCTGCGCGCGTTGGCCGCTGACCACTTTTTCTAGCATAGGGCGCACGTCGTCGTTGGGCTCGAAAAGCCAATAGCGGTCGAAGTTTCCGTCGCGCACGCAATTCTTCGTGAATAGGCCCACGTCGGGGCCCACCTCGATGTAGCTGCCGGTTAGGGGCGAGTGCCTGCGGAATACGTCGAAATAGCCTCGTTGGGTACGCTCCAGAGCGGCCTCGGGCACCTCATCCATGTTTGGGGGCATCTGGGCATAGAGATTGCCGAGCTGGCTTTCGGTGAAATAGATTGGCGCGTACAGCAGTGAGCAGTGCGGGCATCGGGCATAGGAGAAAATAGCCTTATCTTTGTAGAACCCGTTCCACTGGGGAACGAGATCCTCGAAGGGCAGATCCTGCGCTCGGGGCTGGGTGCAAACTTCCATGGCACTGGGCGCCTGCGCGCCGCAAAGGGGGCAGGCACGCACGAGGTATTGTGACTTAGCTGTCATGAAGCTTTGGGGTATTCGAAAATGTGATTCGGCTATGCCAGAAATAACTGGCCGTGATCGTGACTACCGAAAACAACGTCTGTGCCCAGATCGGCTTCATAGCGAGCACTTCAACAAGCAGCGGCAGGGAGGCAAGATTAATCGCAAAAATCGATGCGTAATATGTCGCGAACTTCGTGTATTCTTGCGCGTAGTTTCCATTTGTTTTGAAAACAAGAAATTTGTTTGTCAGGAAAGAAAACGTCACACAGGGAATTTGGGAGAGAATAAGCAGCAGCAGGTAATTCGACCGCAACGGAGCAAGCAAGAAATAGGCCAACGGATAGAAACCCAGCCCGAAAAGCGTGTTCAGTCCCCCGGCGACGAGATACCGTGCCTTTGTTTCGTGGCGGACTAGCAGTTCTCTGGCGAGACTGGTGATCGATGTCAATGGCTGGGTCACTTGAACTCTTGCGTCGGGATCAGCATGTTGGCCTCCAGCTCCTCCCGTGGCAGGAACGGGGAGAGATCCTCAAGCGGCGGCGAGACGATGCGACCGTCAGGTAGCTGCTTGGCGCCCAGCTTGGGGGAAAAGATCTGGTTTTCGTCAATGACAATCTCACAAACTGCAGGGCCGCTCTGCGTCAGCGTCTGTCGGATGGCACTGACCAAGTCCGCGTGCGTTTCGGCCCGTTGATAGGGAAAGCCGAAAGCAAGGCTGAGCTTGCCGAAGTCGGGAAAGTTCACTCCGCTCTTCGGCCCGCCGCCAACCTCCACCCCGTTAAAAAAATTGCGGTGTGTCTGGAAGATTGACACGTAGCCACTATTGTTAAGGATGAAAATCTTGATGGGCAGGCCATTGCCAACAATGGTCTGCAATTCCTGCAGATTCATCATAATACTGCCGTCCCCCGCCAGGCAGACGATCGACTTGCCTCCAGATGCCTTGTGCGCCCCGATCGAGGCCGGAAGGTCATAGCCCATTGTGGCGCAGCCCGAATTCGTCCACAGCCTCTGGCCACGCTTGATCTCAGCCGCCTGGAAACTAACCACACAGGCGCTTCCGTTGCCGGTGACGACGATCTGATCCTCTTCGAGCTGTTCGAAGAGCGTATGCATGAAGCAGTAGGGATTGATGCGCGGGTTGTCCCAGTATTCGGGGCGCACAATGGGGTAGCGTCGCATCCTCTCCTTGCTCCAGTCGAGCCAGTTGCTGTGGTCGGCCGTGGGGCCGGGGTATGGTGCCGCGGCCAGCGCAGGGATTAGGTCTTTCAGATCAGCCTGAATCGGCATATCGGGCCGTACCGACGGCTTTTGAAGTTCGAGCGCGTCGATATCGATCCAGATCTTGTAGGCTTCACGCGCGAAGGATTGCCAATTGTAGCTGACCTGCCTGATGTTCAGGCGGCTGCCGAGAATCAGAAGCAGGTCGGCATTCTGCACAACGAAATTTCCGGCGCGATCGCCGATAGTGCCCGGCCGCCCCGCGTAGTAGGGATGGGTGTTCCACAACGCATCGTGCGCATTCCAGGCGGTAACCACTGGAATGCCGAGTTTGTCGATCAAGGCGAGGAAAGCCTCGTGTTGGCCGCTGAGCCGAACGCCACTGCCGACCAGAACAACCGGACGCTTGGCGGCCTGGATCTTGGTGAAGATTTCCTGGCTGATGCAGGCGTTGTTCGCCCCTTTCCAGGGCTCATCGAGTACCCCCGGGTCGAAGCCTACGAGGCCTTCAGGGTCGATTTTCGATGCCTGCACATTGAGAGGGATGTCGAGCCAGCAAGGACCGGGGCGCCCTGCCCGCGCAAGATAGAAGGCCTTTTCCAAGTGATAGCGAATGGTCTGCGGGTCGGTAACCATTGCCGCATACTTCGTGACGGGGCGCACGAGTTCCTCGATGTCCAGTTCCTGGTCCCCGTACTGACGCAGGGGAAGGCCCGTACTTCTGACCGTGGTCTCCCACTTGACCTGGCCCGAAATCACCACCATTCCAATCGAGTCGACGAATGCGCCGTAGACGCCTGTAATCGCATTGGTACCGCCGGGCCCGGACGTGACGTTGACCAGCGGGAGCCGATTGGAGAGGCGGTAATAGGCTTCGGCGCCGATGGCACAGGCCTGCTCATGGTGATTAAAAATGCACTCGATATCCGGATGGGTGCCGAGCGAGTGATTGAGGTGCATCGCACCGCCACCAGTCACCATGAACACATGCCGGACGCCGAGATCCACGACCTTTTGCGCAACGTAATCCGAAAGCTTGATCATCTCTTACCTCTCCATCCATTCCATAATGCGGTTCGCAGTATCGCCTCGTCGAGGGACACAGTCTGCTGCAGTCCCATCTCATCGCGAATTCGTGTCGTGTCGGGAACGTAGCGCCCTAAATTCCAGCCTGTGTCGGACGCCCCAAGGACATGAACTTCGCCCGTGCCGAGTAGCGTAGACGTTGCCTGCGCAAGTTCCGCGACGGATATCGACACGGGTGATCCGACGTTGTAGGCGCGGCAGGACGGGGCACGTTGCAGCAGATTCCATAGCCACACCGTGAGGTCTGAGGCGTATAGGTAGGAACGACAGGGGCGACCGTTGCCATTGACAGTAACAGCCTTGCCCGCCATTGCATTGCGGATGAAGTTGCCGGCGGCAAAATGAATGCCTAGCGGAAGATAAGGGCCCAGCAGCGCGAAGATGCGTGCGATCCCGATCTGTAACCCGAACTGCTTGTGGTAGATCGAGCAAAGCATCTCTGCCGCGCGCTTGGCTTCGGCGTAGGTTGCGCGCGGATCGAGGCAGTCGGGCCCGCCCAGCCAGCTTTCGCTAACATTTTGCATGTCCCACGGCTGTTGCCCGTAGACCGCTCCCGAGCTTAGGAAAAGCACACGCTGAACGCCTTTCTCGACTGCAAGATCGAGGGCTCGTCGCGTGCCCTCTAGCACCGTCGTGAACATGGTGCGTGGATCATGCTCGTTCAGGTGGGCGCTGGCATCGGTGGCCGCATGAATCAGGTGGCTGAAGTCGCCTGGTGGCGACGCAAAGTCGAGCACGTTGCCTTCGATGAACTCGAAGCCTGGGTGCTCGTGCAAGTGTGCTGCCTTGGCGGCAAATGCGCGAACGTTGCGTGTGAGAACGGTGACGCGGACATCCACCCCCAGTTCGAGATTGGCATGCCGCAGGGTTTCGAGTAGCCAACAGCCGATAAAGCCGGTTCCTCCGGTAATGAAGATTCTTGCTCCATCGAAATGCGACCATACCCGATGGGTCGACGCGAGGACGAAGTCCAGATCGCTGCGGAGAGTCCAGCCTGACATGAAAGAGTGTTTGTTAAGATTAAACGGCGAGATCAAACCAGAAAATCTGGGTGAATGGATTGCGAAGCGCAAATCAAAAATTCTGCAAGATGTTCGTGGCGTTCGAATTGATATACGCACTGCTGTGTTATGATCTGCGGATCATAGCCGCCGGAAAAGTGAGCATAATCAACATCTGCTGCCTCGGAAGTCTGTTTATCGATGATGCTATCACCGACATATAAAATCTCTGAGGGACTTAAACCTAGGGCACTAATCGCTAATAACAGAGGCCCCCCATGAGGCTTCCTAACCTTTAATGTATCCCCCCCGACAACCATGTCGAAAAATGTATTCAGATCGGTTTCAAGAAGCACCTTCTCGCAAAGATGCTCAGGCTTATTGCTACAAATCGCCATCTTTTTTTTATTTTCCTGCAATATTTTTAGCATTTGACGCACACCCTCGTAGAGACTATCTGGCGGCGTTATTGTCATAGCGTAACGCCTTCGGAATTCGGCGACTGCGGCATCCTCATGCTCACGATCAATACCGAGCGCATTCCCGACTAAGATGGAACCTCCTTCGCTGCTCCATTTTCGATATAATAGAAGATCTAAAGGACCGTCGCCACGCTCTAGGCGCATCTCGTTTAAGATAGTACAAATCGTCGGGGCGCTGTCGATCAATGTTCCATCAAGATCGAAAACAACACCCCTGTAGTGCGAGCCATTTACCTTTGACCTAAGAATCATTTGGCTAAGCCTTCGCGATCAGATTATCTTGCCAGCCTTTATCTTGGCCCAGCGCTTCTCAAGCATGTCGATGCGGCTGGCATCTTCCATCTGAATTTCCGCGTAGAAGTCTCGCTTGTTCTTCAGCCAGAGTAGTTCGAAATACACGGTTTCTTGGAGGCCTTCGGTTACCTTGACCTTGTCGAGGGCTTCCGCAGCGAAAATAACCTTTCGGGTCTCGAAGCGCGAGAGCTTGCAAGCCTTGATGCGGCGCAGTTCGGCTAGCGAGTCAATCGAAACAGCTCCGCCGACGACCAAGTCCAAGTCGTGTTCCTTGCATGCCTCGGCTGTCTTCACCACGTAGTCCGTGATGTCGGATGCATCGATGGCGCCGCGTGCCAGGCCCATCGAACCAGCGAAGTCTACGCGCCCGAACACGATCCCCTGCACGCCACCGGTGGCTCTTGCCACCTTGGCCATGTCGCCAAGGGAATTGAAGGTGGTAATCGTTTCCAGGTTGAACAGGAATTCCGTGAATTCCTGCTGCTCAGAGGTGTAGACCTTGTTCTTCGCATCGATAAATTTTTGGAGCGCGTAGGGAGTCTCGACCATCGGGGCAATGATGTACTCGACACCGAACTGCTTGCTCTCGATGAGATCGCGAACTGCTTCGCAGCCGCCGATCTTCAGTCCCACCTTCAAGTCGGCGCGACGCGCTAAGTCAATGAGGCGCAACAGCTCGTCGGTGCGCGTGCCCTCGGCCTCAAACTCGGCCTTCACGGAAACTGCGCCGTACTCTCCGCGCAGTTTCTTCAGAATATCGAGCATGTTCTTTTCCATCTTGTTCATGAGAAATCTCCTTGTTCTTGAGGTTGATGCAAACGGTGTTCATTGAGAAAACTCTTTAATCTGCTCGAGGCTTTTCTCTCGCAAATCCCCTCCCCCGAGATAGGCTTTGTGCCAATCGACGATATGGTCGAGGGCAAGCTCCAGCGACCAGCGTGGCGCCCACCCTAACTGTAAGCGGGCCTTCGAAATATCCAGCTTCAGGTAGGCCGCTTCGTGAGGCTGAGGGCTGTCGTCGCGGCGCCAACTCGCTCCAGGGCCCCACCTCCGGACCATGTGCTCGACGATCCATGCGACGGGGCGCGCATCGTCGTCGCGAGGGCCGAAATTCCACCCTCCAGCGTAATGCGCTGGCTCGTCCCACAGTCGCTCGGCGAGCTGAAGATAGCCTAACAGGGGCTCCAGGACGTGTTGCCACGGACGGATTGATGCGGGGTTTCGAATCGTGACCGGTTGGGCCTGCTCAAAGGCGCGCAGGATATCAGGAATCAGCCTGTCTTCGGCCCAGTCACCCCCGCCGATGACGTTTCCGGCACGCGCGGAAGCGAGTCCTATCCCTGCGTCGGCCAAGAAGGAGCATCGGTATGCCGACGTTGCGAGTTCAGCGCACCCTTTGCTGCTGCTGTAGGGATCAAACCCTCCCATGGGTTCATTCTCGCGATAACCCCAGACCCACTCCCGATTCTCATAGCACTTGTCAGTCGTGACATTGACGACAACACGTGCGCTGCCGACCAGTCTGACGGCCTCCAGCACGTGGACCGTGCCCATGACGTTGGTCGCGTACGTCTCCACTGGGTGCCGGTACGAATAACGGACAAGCGGCTGAGCTGCCATGTGGATGACGATCTCGGGCCTGCAGTGTTCGACGACCTGTCTGACAGCGTCAAAGTTCCGGATGTCGCCGAGGGTTGAGCGCATGCCATCGCCGATGCGGGCCGCGGTGAAGAGGTTGGGCTGTGTAGGGGGCGCCAGCGCCAAGCCGTGCAAATCCGTACCTGCGGCTTGCAGCCAGAGCGAAAGCCAACTGCCCTTGAACCCCGTGTGGCCCGTCAGCAGGACGCGCTTCCCCCGCCAGAAATTCTGGTTCATGTCCAGAGCTTCCACGGAGCGTTCCCCTCGGTCCATAACGATTCGAGGTGGTTGCGGTCGCGCAGCGTGTCCATTGGCTGCCAGAACCCTTCGTGGAAATAGGCCCGCAACTGGCCATCCTTGGCAAGATTTTCCAACGGAGCACGTTCCCAGGGAGTGTCATCCGACTCGACGTAATCGATCACCTTGGGTGACAGCACGAAGAAGCCGCCGTTTATCCAACCACCATCGCCGTGCGGTTTTTCAAGGAATCGATTCACATAGTTTCCGCTGAGTTCGATCGCGCCGAAGCGCCCTGGAGGCTGTGTTGCCGTCATGGTAGCCAGCGCCCCATGGGAGCGATGGAAGGCAATGAGAGAAGTGATATCGATATTTCCAACACCATCACCATAGGTCATGCAGAAGTCTTCATTGCCTAAGTATTTCGCAACACGCTTCAGGCGCCCGCCGGTCTGCGTCGAATCTCCCGTATCAACAAGCGTTACACGCCAGGGTTCGCCGCTGTTCTGGTGCACATCCATGACATTCTTCGCGATATCGAACGTAACATCTGAGCTATGGAGAAAATAATTTGCAAAATACTCTTTGATGACATATCCCTTGTACCCACAGCAAATAACGAAATCGTTGATACCAAAGCTCGAGTAGATTTTCATGATGTGCCAGAGGATCGGCCTACCTCCTATTTCGATCATTGGCTTCGGGCGTGTACTCGTCTCTTCAGATATGCGCGTCCCGAGTCCGCCGGCAAGAATGACTGCCTTCATCTATTTCTCCTTGGCCTGTTGATTCAGAATTCAATCAAGGGTTGGCGTGTAGCCGTACCAATAGCACTCTCTTCAAACCATGGTAGGCAAACTGGATGCCGCGCATCAGGTCCCCCCCCAGGCCGCGCCCGGCAAGTGTCCAAGCCCCTCCCCACGCAATCGCCGGCCAGCGTGGAAGATTGAAAATAGGGGCTACGATGACCCAAAAAAGAGGGCTTCGCTTGAAATTCTGAAGAAATTTCAAGTAGCTTGCCTGCAGTTTTTCGTCTCTGCGCAGGCGCATGAAAAGCACGTTCTGTGGATAAAAACGCAGCATCATAGCGTTACGCAAAGCCCGCGCCGCCGTTTCCGGCATGCCCTGCCGCACGTGGTTCTCAATGACCGCAAACAGCCGAGTAACAAATACCTCCGAAAAATCATAGCCGCCTGAATTATTCCGCTTGCAGGCGACCGAATAACGCGACATGTAGAGATACTTGGTTGATCGCGCCGCGGCAGCCAGATATATTTCCAATTGAAGAAGGTTGTTGGCCTCACATGTGAAGAAATCATGCTCCGCTACTAAATCTTTATAGACAAGGATGCTGGAAATGAAAGTCAGATGCGCACCAACTCGGTACAAAAAAGCGGCGAGACTTGTATATTCGTGTGCACCGCCTAGGCCGATGGGGTGCTCGGCGAAAGAGTCAACATCATAGCCGTATGGCTTGAGATAGACGAGCCCATAGTCGCACTCCTCGATAAGTGGTATAAGACGCGCGAGCAAGCCGTCGACGGGAAAGTCGTCGTCGCCAAGGATCCAGACGTAACGGCCACGTGCCAGCATAAAGCATGCAACTATGTTGCTATCGGGGCCGATGTTAGTGTCGTGTCGTGTGATGCGGATGGATGGATCAAGCGCTTGGAACGCTCGCAGGACATCTTGAGTCGAATCATCCGAATGGTTGTCGCAAACAAGCAACTCTATCTTGCCATTTTCGATGGCAGATCTTTGTATCTGAATACGTTCGAGCGTGTGACTCAGAAAACCTGCGCGGTTAAATGTTGGAATAGCAATCGTCAGGGTCGGCCTCTCACTGATCGTTGCGGAATGTGTCGGCAAGTAAATTTCCATTTTACCGCATAATATAATAGGCCAAGCACCGCACAAAAGCTGAATAATGCACCAGAATGCGCCTACCAACAAGCAGTCGCTGCGCTTTTGCGCAAAGCGGCATCTGAGGTATTTTACTTTGCGTGCTAACGATGATTGCGGTCATGAACTTAGCCTTTACACGCCCCAATTCCTGAGCCAGAGTTTGACCAGACTTTCTAGATGCATAATTGTATATCGAATCTTACGCTGGCTATTCCGCTGTGCGCGGTGCAGAACTTGAGCATCGGCAATCAGCGCAATAAGCCACCCCTCGTTTTGGAAACGTAGACTTAAATCAACATCTTCGCAATATAACCGAAAACGCGTGTCGAAGCCGCAGGCCGATTCAAAAGCCTCACGGCGGATGCAAAGAAAAGCGCCGACTAGCCAAGTCGGTTTTTCTGGCGGCTTCCATCCCGGAAGCCGCCGGCGAATGATTTCGTAGGGCATCACCCCCCCCGATTGGGTTCTGACTGCATGGTGTCGGGATCGATCAGGAGAGGGGCCAGCATGCCGAGAGTCGGATTGGCTTCACCCGCGGCAAGTAACGCCGGAAATGGGTCACCAAACGGGAACTCCAAATCCGGGTTCAGCACGGCAAACCACTTTGTGTAGCAATACTGAAAGGCTTGGTTGTGGTTGGCGGCGAAGCCGATGGGTTTCGGGTTATGGAGCTGGATCAGTGCGAAAGTTGCATGAGGTGGCTTCGGCAAGTCCTGATCTAGCAGGTTATGCACCACTACCACAAGCACGATGTCGGGATTCCCTAGGTCAGCAAGTTGGGCCAGAACGCGAGCCGCCATGTCGCGCTGCCCATGAGAGACCACGGAGACGGTAAGCCTACCTTGATTTTGCATGGCGGCCAGAATCAATCTTGGCGTAAGACGTGCGCGCAAGTCAACCTTCTGTCGAGCTTAGGCTTGTTTTGCCACCAGCTTGCGTGGTTTTTTTGGGATTCCGGTGTGTTCATGTGCTTGTTATTGGCGAATACATGGGGCACGTAATTAGGCAGAAGGAGCGAATCGACCCTTCTGACGGTGCGTGGAGTTCGTTCGATGGAGTATATCGACGAACCCATGGCCTGGCCGAAGTGTTGGACGTCAGCCGGGGCACGGCGTACTACCGGCCCCGGCCGGTCAGCGAGCGCGACATGGTGTTGCTGCGCCGCATCGACGAAGTACCCTTCGCCGGCAACCGCATGCTGCGGCGCCAGAGGCACGACGTTGGCCGCCTGCATGTGGGCACGCTAACGAAGAAGCACATGGGAACCTGGACGCTGTACAAGAAGCCCAACACGAGCAAGAAGCATCCGAGGCACCCCGTCTATCCGTATCTGCTGCGCAGCCGCGAATTCGTGACGCGCAAGATTACCGACGGCATGGCCAAGATTCGTTTGAGCAAGCTGGGGGTTCTGGAACTGGGCAACCTGGACGCCAAGCGCGACTGGGGCTACGCGAAGGACTATGTGGATGGCATGTGGCGCATGCTGCAGGCGGATGAGCCCGACACCTATGTGCTGGCCACCAACCGCACCGAGACCGTGCGTGACTTTGTGACCATGGCGGCCAAGGCGGCGGGTTTCAACCTGGCGTGGCAAGGCAAGGCCGAGCAGGAGCGCGGCATCGACACCGCCACGGGCAAAACCATTGTGGCCGTCAACCCCAAGTTCTACCGCCCGGCCGAGGTGGACCTGCTCATCGGCAACCCGGCCAAGGCCAAGGCCAAGCTCGGCTGGGAGCCGACCACCACGCTGGAGCAGCTCTGCGCCATGATGGTGGAAGCGGACCTGCGCAGGAATGCGGCGGGGGCGTCGTTTTGAGCCCTGAATCGCTACCCCGCCAGGTTTGACGTTTCCAAGTTTTTGGCATATCTTTTTGCCATATATTTTTGGAGGTGCCATGGAAACGGCAAAAGTGTTCTGGTCTGGCAGGTCGCAAGCGGTGCGCCTGCCCAAGGCCTATCGGTTCGAGGGGAGCACGGTGCGTATCCGGCGGCATGGCGAGGCGGTGATTCTGGAGCCCGTGCCAACCGACTGGGCTTGGCTTGATGCGCTGGCTGGCACCTTGGACACTGACTTTGTGCAGGGGGTTGCAGCCCAGCCAACACCACAGGAACGGCCAGAGTTGACGGCTCTTTTTCCCTGATGCGCTTCCTGCTCGACTCCAACGCGGTCATAGCATTGCTCAATCATCCGGCCGGCACGGTGTCGCAGCACGCTCGGCAGTATCGCCCCGTGGACATCGGTTTGTCAGCCATCGTGATGCACGAGCTGTATTTCGGGGCTTTCAAGAGCCGACGCCTGGAACGCAATCTGGCCATCGTCGATGGTTTGCGTTTCGAAGTGGTGCCGTTCGATCAGGACGACGCGCGTCGTGCAGGAGAGATTCGGGCGGTACTGGCGGCGCAAGGGACTCCAATTGGAGGATATGACGTTCTCATTGCAGGCCAGGCCAGCGCGCGCGGTCTGACCCTGGTGTCCAGAAATCTGCGCGAGTTCACGCGCGTCGATCGCCTCCAGGTCGAGAACTGGGAAACAGCAGAAGAAGGGTGAAACCTTTCCGTTTCGGATCGCCGCGCCAGGCAGCTCTGGGTTTTGATCATGGAGGCGGATTTGCTCTGGAATGCGGATGGAGCGTCATTGCAGTGTGCAACCTATCGATCAAACACTCGTGCTACGATGGCATGATCGTTCAATTTTTGAGGGTTTTGTTATGGAAACCGTCACCGTATCCCCCAAATTTCAGGTGGTCATTCCCAAGCGGGTGCGGGAACAGATGGGCCTGCAACCTGGGCAAAAGTTGGATGTAGTGCAAATCGGTCAGCGTATTGAATTGATTCAACAACAGCCACCACAAGCATTGCGCGGCCTGCTGCGTGGCATCGACACGAAGGTCGAACGCGAGCAGGACCGGGTATGAACCATGTGGTCGACTCGTCGGCGTGGCTCGAATACTTTGCCGATGGACCGAATGCTGAACACTTTGCGCCGGCCATCGAATCTCCCGATACGCTCCTTGTTCCGGTCGTCACTTTGTTCGAGGTGTTCAAACGCGTTGCGCAGCAGCGCGACGAAAGTACGGCTTTGGCTTGCATTGCAGTGATGCAGCAGGGCGCCGTGGTGGACTTGGACGCTGCACTGGCACTGGATGCGGCAAGCCTGAGTTTGCGGCACAAACTACCGCTCGCGGATAGCTTGGTGTATGCCACTGCGCAGCGTGGTCATGCCATGCTGTGGACCCAGGATGCGGACTTCGAAGGCCTGGATGGCGTTCGCTATTTCGCCAAGCCCTGAATGCGCAAACGAGTGACGCTTGGGCGCACTGGATTGATGTCCCCTGATGGCGCGAATCCAAAACGAGACTCTTCGCGCCATTCTGTCTCATCGAGCCGGATACTGCAGCCTAGCGTGAAGGACGTTCAAGACTTCGACACGATCCCCGACCTGGTAGACGACGATGTAGTTGGGGTGTGCGACCAATTCGCGTGTACCTGCAACACGACCTGGGCGATAGAGATAGGGGTATTCGGCAGTCGTTGCGGCTGCGGCCATGATGTCGTCGCGTAACCGGCGAGCAGCGGAAGGATCGCGTGCGCTAACGTATTCAACAATCGCCATCAGATCAGCGCGTGCTTGGTCGCGCCAATAGACGGAGAGCGTCACGGTTTTTGCGATGCGGCGGCTTTGCGCAGAATGGCTGCCTGAATGATCGCCTCAGACTCGGCCATCACCTGGTCATGCGGCACGGCAGGGCGCGTGTCGGCCAAACTCGTCAGCACGCGGCTGCGAAACCAGGCATCGTGCGCCTTGGCTTCGTCAGAAGTGGCGAACTCAGACTCGATGGGGGAGAGGATGGCGTTCATAGTGGATAGGCTACGTCAGAATGGCGGGAAAATCTAGGTGCGTCTGATGCCTGATCGTCAAATCCCTGGCGGGCTGTGGCCTCTCGAAAACGGCGGTTTGCGAAACATCTGAATTCACCGACCTGCGCGAAAACCGCGCAGATCGGATGGAATAATGGGACTCCGGATTGAGCTGTGCTTTCCCACGCTGCAATGCGGTTTTGACATGCGCACCTCGACCACACCGACGACGACATCGACATGGGCAGGCGCACGCTGGAAGCGATGTTCCGTGGTGCGGCCGCAGGTCAAACATTGTTTGACCTGCGGGGCAAGGCGCTTTGGAATCCGTACAACAATGTTGAACCGGAGCCGTGAATGGAAGTTGTGCTGAAGAAGATGGGCAATAGCACCGCGCTGGTGATGCCGCCACCCGTCCCGAAAGATCTGGGAATCGGCGTGGGACAGCACCTTTCGCTGGACACCACGGCCGACGGCAAGATCGTCCTGACGCCCAAGCGCAAGTTCAACCTGGCCGACATGATCGCGCAGTGCGACTTGAAGGCGCCGCCGCCGGCCGACTTGGCGCTGTGGGATGTGGCGAAGTCCGTTGGCGGCGAGGTTCTCTGATGGCGGTTTTCGACCGAGGCGACATCGTGACCGTGCCGCTGGACCCGGCCATCGGCCATGCGCAGCGCGGCACGCGGCCGGCGCTGGTCCTGACGACGAAGGAGTTCAACAAACTCGGCGACGTGCTGATCGCGCCCATCACCCAGGGCGGCGACTTCGCCCGCTACGCCGGCTTTGCCGTGTCGCTGACCGGGACCGGCTGCAAGACCCAAGGCGTAGCCCTGGTGAACAAGATCCGCATGCTCGACCTGGCCGCCCGCAAGGCCCGCAAGGTTGAACGCGCGCCGCAGGAAGTCATCGACGACGCCCTTGGGCGCATGATGGCCCTGCTGGATTGATCCAGAGGAAAGACCATACGGAAAGCAGAATTTTTTGCGATCAGCACTGGCCGGAGGTCTGCATCCAGTGTGGCTCGGCGCAGCCCCTTGGACTCGCGCTTGTAGTCGCGCTTGAACGCCGACGAGCGCTCAATCACCCGCATGCAAGTCCTTCAACAGATCGTCCACGCTGGCGAAACGCTTGCCTCGGCCGGACTCAAGTTCTGCCATCGCCTTGCGCGTGGTCGCGCTCGGAACTTTGACCTCGAACGGCAGGCGCTTCTCGTCGGCCACACGCAACATCAGCAAGCGAATCGCATCCGAGATCGACAGGCCCATCGCGCTCAGCGCATCGGCGGCGCGTTCTTTGGTCGCCGTGTCGATTCGGGCGCGAACGTAGGTATCGGCGGTGCTCATAATGCTCTCCTGCGCCTGCTTGGCGCTACGGTAAGTTGTAGTCACAACGAGACTACGCCGCAAGATCGCACCAGATGGCGACCTCGACCGTGGTCGCGAGGAGAGGCAGATTGCCACCCAGACGATTGTCCGAGGGCTCCCACGAGAGAATCCGAGGCATCCCACATGCGATGGCGCGAATAGCGATCTGTCGCTTTGCACCTTTCCCACAAGGTTTCCGAAGAGCCAAAAAAAAGCCCCAACCGAAAGTGGTTGGGGCTTCAATATTGGTGGAGCCGGGGGGAATTGAACCCCCGTCCGCAAATACTCCACAGCAGGATCTACGTGCTTAGTAACGCCATTTGTGTTTAACCTCGATGACGCGGGTGTACGCGCTTCAGCCGAGGCGATCCGCTGAGTTTAGGATTGAGTCGCACGGCGAAACTCAACTCGAGCCAATGTGAATGACCTCGCAGGTGTTGCCACCCCGGCCCATCGGCCAACCGTTGCGAGGCTCACCGGTGTTAAGCGGCGAGGGCGAAACGTTCGTCGTTCGCAGTTACTTTGTTTCCAGTGGTTTATCGAGCGTACTGGGGCTCGGCATGCACCTGTCTGTTTTGCTATCCGCGTCGAAACCGGGTCGGCCCCTTAAGCGGTCATTCTACGCCTTGCATTCTGGGATTGGCACGCAATTCGCATGTTCATGACATGAGGTCGCACGCCAGCAATTCAAGGGGGTGGGCGATGATCGCATCAGCTTTCCACGTTTGGGGGGCGCTGTCACCGCAGTAGCCGTATGCCGCGGCGATGGCTGTCTC
>MLJW01000393.1_pt1 | contig 21056 bp, 17 predicted proteins | sample 888231 | NCBI WGS metagenome assembly MLJW01 (sample SAMN05788063, study PRJNA343431) | mine drainage metagenome | isolation source: sample collected from the inflow into an acid mine drainage treatment plant... | place: Germany: Lusatia, lignite mining district
CACCGTCCGACCCCACGAGAACCTGTCCTGGAACCGCCCGATCGAGGTCCACCTCGGCCTGGCCGACCCGACGATCCCCAACTTTCCCGAGCCCCAGAACCTGCCATCTACTTGACGCGGGACAGTGACTGCTTCGTCGTCGCCGCCGGCGGCCAGTGCGTGGATTGCGATCGAGTCGACCTCGGGGTAGGTGGCCCATTCGTGGTCGGAGGTGAGGAACAGGTCGAGGTCAAGGTCACGTAGCAGGGCGAAGACTTGTCCTCGGTTGACGTCGTCGATGCCGACGAAGACCTCGTCGAGCAGGATGAGGCGGGGTCCGGTGGGGGTGGCCTCGTAGTGTGCGGCGAGTGCGGCGAACAGTGGTAGGTGCAGTGCGATGGCTTTCTCTCCGCCGGAGAGGACCCCGTGGGCTTGGCGGGTGAGCGTGCGCCAGCCTTGGCCGTCGGGTCGGCTCATCTCGACGTGGAATCTGTGCCAGGCGGTGTAGTCGAACACGGTGGCGAGCTGTTGTGCCCAGCTGCGTCCGGCGTCCTCGACGTGCGCTGAGTCGATTCGCTCTCGGAAGAACCGGTGGAGCGCGTCATGCTCGGATTCGTCCAGGCGTGCGGGGTTCTTCAGGAGCAGGCTTCTCGCTTCTCGCAGTGCCGTTCCTTCTTCGTCTCGAACGGCCCATTTGAGCTTGACCTGGACGTTTGAGGCGGTGCGCACTGTCAGGAGTCGTTCGTTCATGCGGTCGACCAGGTCGACGGCGTCACGGATGGTCTCGGACAGGTGGCGTCGGGTGTCTCCGGTGAGGGCACGTTCGAACAGGTCGTGCTCACCGGCGGTGATCTCGGCAGCGGTTCGCGACTGTTCCTCTTGGACGGTGCGCAGCAGGTCGCGCACGCCCGTTCGTCTTCCCGCGGTCACGGCGACGGGGATTGTGGCTCCGGCGTCTTCGGTGAGTTCGAGCTGGGCGCGTGCGGCGAGTCGGCCGGCGGTGTCGTGGAAGCGCTGTGTGAGCCGGCTCAGGGAGTTGGCGAGTGTCTCCCCGGGGCGCAGTGCCGGAAGGTCGCGGTCCATGCGTCGTGCCGTTTCGAGGACCGCTCTGACGCGGTCGCCCGGTGGGATGTCAACGGCTATGCCGGCGTCGTTCGCGAGGGTCGTGACGAGGATGGCGACAAGTTCCTCGTTCGCCGTCTCGCGGCGCTGTTGGGCTTCCCCGTGTTCGCGTTCAGCACCCTCGATGCGGACGCCGAGCGCAATGGCGTTGTTCTCCGCCGTTCGGTGCGCCTTCTCGATGGTGCGCGCCTTGTCGCGGGAAGCGGCGATCAACGTGTCGAGCGTGGAGATCCTGTTGACGATGAGGTCGTATGCGTCGCCGAGGTGTTCCTCGAGGGCGCGGAGCTTGACCTGCTCTGCCCTCGCAGATGCTTCATCACCTTCGGCACGTTCGCGCAAGGAGCGGGCAAGGTCGGCGTCGGTCTGGGCGTGGCGTTCATCCTTCGCTGCTTGTTCGACCGCCTTCTCGAGTTCGCGGCTGGCCTGGTCGAGATGCCGGGCAGCCTCACGCGCTCCGGTGATCGCGGCGGCGACACCAGCGAGTGCCTCCCGGGTTGTGGGGAGACCAAGTCGTTCGGCGGAGACGACGATGGCGTGTTGGGCGGCGGTGGCGGCGTCTTGGGTGCGGTCGCGTTCTGTCGTTGCTGTTGCCGCTGCGCGGTCGCGTTCTGCCACGACCGCCTCGATGCGGACGAGAGTGGTGCGGGCGGCGACGAGGTCCGTGTCTGGTGGCGCGGAGCGGGCTTCGGCGCGCGCGGTGGCGAGCCGGGCGTTGAACGTCTCGCGAACGAGCCCCAGGTCGGCCTCACGGGCCGTGAGCGTCTCGATGAGCGCGTCGAGCTCGGCTATGCGTGTCTGTCGGTGCCGTTCGCGTGCGCTCGCGCCGATGTACTGGGGGGCTTCCTTGGTCCAGGAGCCGCGCAGTGGGCCCAGGCGCCAGCTCCCGTCGGGGGCGACCCATGAGCGAACGGTGCTCGACGGGTCCGGTTCGCCGGGGGTGGCGAGTCCGACGATGTCCAGCACGCGCTGGACGACGTCGGCTGGTGGTCGGTCGGCGCTGGGGCTCGTTGGAGCATCGGGGCGCAAGAGGTGTGAGAGGCGTGGCCCGTCGGCGGCGGGTTCGGACGCCTCGATGACGACGTCGTGCGTCTGGACGCTGAGGGTCCCTGTCGCGCTGACCAGTGCGTCCAGGAGCCCGCTCGCTTCGAGGGCGGCCTCCAGGCCGGCGCGTGCCTCGTCGGGCACATGGTCGTGGAAGTCGACGAGCTGCCAGAGCCGCATGGCTCCTGGTGGGTCCGGGTGCTCGCCGCGGAAGCGTGAGGCGGGTGGGGCGAGCGTCGGCTGCGCGATCAGCGCGGATCGGGCCCTCTGGGCCTCTTCACGCTCCCCGGCGAGGACTTCGCGGTTGCGTTCGGCTTCGTCACGGCCGCGATCCAAGACTGACCTTGCGCCGTCGAGTGCCTCGTTCACGTAAGTGCTGAACGTGTCGTCGTTCAGCGCGTCGAGGATGTCGTCCTCGATGAGGGGAAGCTCGGTGCACGAGTGAGCCCAGGCAAGAACGCGGTCGCGGCGCTCGCGCGCGACCTTGTCGACCTGACCGGTCGCCTCGTCAAGATCGCGTCGTGCACCGTCGAGAAGGGTGCGTACGTCTTCGAGGGCGGCTTCGGCGCGGTCACGGTCGGCGACTGCGTCGTCGTGTGCGTCGAACTGGTTGGCGTGCTCGCCTACGTGTGCGTCTCTGGCGTCGAGGTAGGGGGCCAGGTCCGGTGTCCCGACAAGTTCTGCCGCATCCAGCTCGGCAGCCAGCCGCACCATCGACGCGTGTGTCGCGTCGCGCGCGGCGTGAAACTCTGCGACGTGCTCGCTCGACTCCTGTGCGGACCGCGTCGATGTCAGTGATCGCTCCATGGCGGCGGCCGCGTCGGCGGTCGAGCGTGCTGCGACTCTCACCGCGACTTGGGTCTTCTGTCGGAGGTCCTCGAGGTTGCGGCCCTCCTTGTACTGCTCGGAGCTGCGTAGTCCCTCATGCTCTTGGACGAGATCGGAGATCTCCTGTTGCGCGGCTTTCAGGAGTGCTTGCGCCTCGGAGGCCTGCGACTGGGCGGCCTGCAGCTGTTCTTGGCCATTGCGCAGGTGGCGTGAGGCCTGGTCGACCGATGTTGCCGCGGAGGTGACGGCTTGCGCGCGCTGGCGCAGGACGACTGCGGCATAGCTGCGGGTAGAGTCGAGCAGGCCTTGTGCGGCGCGGACCTCGGTGCCGAGCAGCTCGAGCTGTGCTCGCTGCTGGTCGAGTCGTTCGAACCCTTCGGCCAGCTCGTCGATACGCCGCTGATCGATGGGCGGGAGTGCCGCGGACAGGATGCTGGACAGCGATTCGGGGTCGAGGTGCTCGGACAGTTTGGGGCGTCGCAGCTGGAGCAGTGCGTGCACGAGGGTGTCGTAGCGTTCGGGTGACATGCCGGGGAACAGGATGCGGCGGACCTCGTCGCGGTACCCCTGGGCGTCTTGTTCGAAGACGGTTCCGCGCCCGGTCAGCTCATCTCGCAGTGCGCTGACCGTCAGCGGTGTGTCGTCCATCGTGAGGTGAAGGTCGCCGCCGACGCGTGCGTGTGCGACGAAGTACGTCACCCGCGTGCGCACCTCAGAGTTGCTGGCCTGCAGGCGGGCGCCGATGGTGACGTGCTCAACGGCGTCGCCGGTGCTCTGCCCGAGTTCGAGCCACACGAAGCCGACCCTGGTGGTGCCGCTGGCGCCTTGGCCCATGAGGTTCCAGTGCATGGACCGCGAGCCTGAGCCGAAGGTGGACAGGCGCGAGGCACGCAGGTCGGCGTCGAGAAGGAACGGCAGGAGCAGCTCGAGCGCCTTGGACTTGCCGCTTCCGTTCGGGCCTCTCAGCAGCAGGCGTCCGTCTTCGAAGGTGAGGACCTCGTCGAAGTACCTCCACACGTTGAGGATTCCAGCGCGCGTCGGGCGCCAACGACTGGTCATGCCACTCCCCCGTCGGACATGTCGAACAGCGCCACTGCCCGGGCGGCGTCTGCTGTCGGATTCGATGCGCCACTGGTCCGTGGTCGTGCCCCGGTGCGGGTGGTGGCCTCGATAGTGGCGCCTCGGTAGCGCTGCGCTGCGGGTCGCGCAACGACGCGACCGTCGGCCCGTGAGACAAGGTGGTGGCGCCCAAGCAGGGCGAGGCTCTCGGTCAGCAGTCGCCCGGGGCCTTCGTCGTCTTGGTAGGTCCGCGCCCATCCGCGGTTGCCGGCGAGCAGTGCCGCGACTGCGTCGTGCAGGTGCTCGAGGGTGAACGCCTGTTCGGGTTCACGAGTGAGGATCGTCAGCAGGTGCAGCGCGGCGACCGAGGAGGCGCCGTCGGTGGGGAACTGCTCGTCGGTGGCGATGCGGTCAGGGTCGATGAGCAGGTAGCCCTCGGCGCGGGTCTCGAGCACGAGGCCGGCGATCTCGGCGGCCTTGCGTAGCTGTTCGCGGCCGCTGATGGAGTCGAGGTAGTCGCGCTGGGCCGCGCTGAGGTGGTCACGGTGCAGAGCGGGGTCGTCAAAGGCTGCGCGCAGTGCGGAGTGGCGCAGCCAGAGGTTGCGGCGCGCGGTGGCTGCTCCGTCGTCCAGGTTCGGTGGTGAGGGTCGGTCGCGTGCAGGGTCGGTCAGTTCTCGGTATCCGGTGCCGTAGGTGGGCTCCTCGAGGAGGCCGTCGACTGCGTCGTCGACCCGTGCGTCTTGTGAGGTGTCGACCTCAACCTGGGAGGCTCCGACAGGTGCGGCGAGCAGCGAGAACAGGACGGCCGGCTCGACCTCGTAGAGCACCGACGTTCGCTGGTCGTCCGTGAAGGATTCCGTCCTGCCCTCGATGCTGCGCAGTGCGCCTGTGCCTTCAAGGAACATGAGCGCATCGACGAATGCCTTGCGGTGTGCGTGCCGGCCGGTCTCGAATGGCGCGAGCTCGGTGTCGGTGCCGCATGCGTGGACGACTGCGTCGGCGAGCTCTCCGAGTGCAACAACTCGGCGTCGCACGAGCTCGGCGGCGACGACGCACAGGAAGACGTAGCGTCGGCGGTCGAACGGCACCCCTGAGCGTGCCGATCGTGCGGGTCGTTCGTCCTCGGTGACGAGCGACGGTGGTGCGACCTTCAGAAGGCGGACGTGTCCGCTGCGCGGGTGCAGCTCGAGGGTCCAGCCAAGGTAGGACTCGAACCATCGACTGACTGCGACGCGGCGGCGTCGGACGAGCTCGTAGTCCTCTTGTGCCGCGGCCCGGGTCACGAGCGGTCGACGCAGCAGCAGGCGGATCGCACGCGCCGTCTCTTCACGTTCGGCGAGCGCGAGCTGGTTCTGAAGGTTCGTCACGTTGGTGCACCGGCGTCGAGGAGCACGCCGCTTTCACGGGGCGTCGTCGAATTCGTGGCGAGGACGACGATGCGCACGGTGAAGTCCGGGCACTCGAGCTCGCCGGTTGTAGTTCTCAGGTGGGCCCTGGCGTCGTCTGCGGGAAAGGTCAACGTCAGCTCGACCCGACCGTCGGACGATCGCACCGCACGCAAGTCATGGCCGGGGATCGCTACTGCCCGCCCGAGCATGTCGAGCAGGTGGCCAAAGGTGGCCGGCTCGAGGGTGGCCAGCTGGGAGATGCGGGTCGCGCCGTCGGTGCGCATCGACTCGATTGCCAGGCGGGCCTGCTCGCGCTCGGCTCGGGCTCGCAGCGCGCGCTCGCGCCGCAGGTCTGCGACGTCGCGGATCTTTGCGGTGCGCGAGAAGACCTCGGTGCGCCCGGAGTCTCGCAGCGTGCGTGAGACCGGGACCGGGTCAGCGACGGACCACGGCGTCCCGGCCGTGATCGTGTCCGGGTCGGGATGTAGAAGGTGCGCGTGACGCGACGGGTGGAGGCCGAAGCCGACGCGCCAGAGTCGATGCAGGTCAGTGTCTGTCGGTGCTGCGGTGAACCATCGTGCGAGCTGGCGGAAGTCGGCTTCGACGCTGGACGGGCGCCGGCGTGCGGCGCGCATGCGTTCGATGACCTGCAGCAGGGTCAGGATGGCACGCCGTCCGGCGGCGCTGAGGTCCTCGACGCGGGGACGGGTGCCGTCCAGCGGCGCGAACCAGGCGTCCAGGCCCGCCCACCGCGCCGCCGCGTGCTCTTGCCACTCGGCTTCATGCTCGGGAGTGCGCAGGTGGGGCGGTAGGTCCGCACCCTCCAGCGCATGCTCAACGACGCTGTCCACACCTACGGCGCGCACGCGATCGAGCGCTCGGCGGATCTGCGCCGATCTCTCGTCGAGCCTGGAGATGTACTCCTGCAGGTAGGTCACCGTGGACTGCTTGACCTCGAGGAACGTCGTCTCGTCAACGGTCTCCGCGCGCAAGAGACGCTGCAGGTCGCCGTTGAACTGTTTGACGTTGGCCGCGAGCGCGGCCAAGTGTCCTTCAAGCTCTTGGAGGACTGTGAAGGTGCGCCTGCTGCGTCTGCCTGCGAGCTCGGGCGTCGGGGGCATCTGTGCCGCGAGGTCGGCGAGGGTGTCGAGCTTCTCGGCGATCGCCTCCAGGACGGCGCTCTGCAGCGCGCCTGTTGCGTTGAGTGTGTCCACGATTGCGACGTGCCCCACGAGCGTTGCCTCGCCTGCGCGGGTGAGTGCGTATTGCAGGTTGCGTCGTTCGTAGTCGCGCGCCGTGCGGTATCGCTCGGTGTGGTTCTGCCCGACATCGAGCAGTCCCCACTCGACGAGCTTGCCGAGCGCGATGGTCAGGTCGCTGTCCTCGATGTCGTCGCGCCACCCGACTTGGTGCAGGTGGTGTCGCACGTCCTCGATCGTCAGCGACGTGGTGAGCCGGTCGCTCGCGTCGCCGAACGCGTACAGGAGCGCCGTGTACAGCGCGGAGCGTTCGACGCTCGCGTATCGGAGCAAGGTCTCGGGCAGGGCGGTGTAGCGCATCGGCTTCCCTCCCCCGTCGATGTCGTCGGCGGTCGTGCGTGCACTCGGCGCCACGTTAGCCCAGGTCACCGACACGGTCCGGTGAGTTGGCGTTCGTCTCTTCGAGGTAGCGGGGGATGCCCATGTTGGACGTGGAAGTCGCCCTTGGGACTCTCGGGCCCCCGAGGGTGCTGCCCGTCAGCCCTCCTGACTCGTCAGGGTATGACGCCGCGCGAACCGGTTGCGTGGACTGATTGCGCGAGTCGTGCTGCTGGGAGGAGGCCCGGAGCCAGTCCCTCGATTGCGCGTGACGCGCGGGCGATCGGACCGGCTCGGGAGCCGGTGTCAAGGGCGCGGGCGGCGGTGCGGGGGCCGGGCTGCGTGTCGCTTGCCGCCACTCCGGTATCTCGTCGTCGAAGAGGTGCGTGAGTGCGATTTGCACGGGGTGGGTGAGCACGAGCAGCGCACCAGTCAGCGTGCGGACCGCGACACTGGGCTCGAGGGAACATAACTCCAGGAACCGGTCGAACTGCGAGGCGGGATGGGACCAGCGCCTCCAACGACGCAAGGGATGAGGCCGCGGCCGCTCCTGCGGGTCAAGTCCCTGAACACGTCGGGCGGTACAGTCGCGCTGGCCGCAGGGAGGAGCCGGGGATGACCGAGACTGCCGACAACTTCGATCCTTTGGGTGCGCACTTTCTGTCCTACCGGCAGAAGGACGGAACCGAGCTCACCAACGAGATCATGTGGCGGCTGCGGGCCGGAGGTATCCCGGTATGGCGCGACGCCGACGACCTTCTACCGGGGGACACCGAGACCCGGCTGCGCGAAGCTCTGGCTGACGGTCTGGCCGGCGGGGTCTTGGTGGTCACGCCAGACGTCGCCAACTCACGCATCGTTCGCGAGATCGAGGCTCCCACGCTCGTGAACCTCGCCGAGCGCAGCGGGTTCAGCCTGGCGATCGCGAACAACATCCTGCGGCGGGGCAAGCCCGACTATGGCGCTCCGGACCGGCTGCTGGGACGCACCGACGGCAGGCTCGCGGGGTTCATGCAGTGCGCCGTGCCCGAACCAGCCGAGATGCGCAAGCTCGTCGACGGCGTGCGCAAGGTGAGGATGCGCAACATTCGCGACGTCGTCACCACAGCCGACGGCTGGATGGACATCAATGTGCAGACGCGCAACTTCGGCTCCAGTGACGACCGATCGGGTGCGGGGCTGGACGTGCGCGTCAAGCCCGCCCGCGCTGGACGGCTGCCCGACGCAGCCGGACTGCGACTCTTCGCCGACACCGCCGCCGGCTTCCCGACTGCGGTCCAGGGCGCAGGAGCGAGCAAGGTGCGGTTCAGCGGGGGCGCCCATCTGAGCCTCGCCATCGCGCTCGGGATGCTGCTGCCGGCCACGCGCATCGGGCGCATGGAGGTCCTCGATCAGCACGGCGGCACGTGGGCCGCTTCCGCGCCCGTGTTCTCAGCCGACGGCGGCGGCCCGCTCCAGGTCGTCGACCAGACCACTCGCAATCGGCAGGGGCCACATGCGGTCGCCGTGTACCTGGACCTGATGCCGATGCGCAACGACAGTGCGTGGCAGGCTCTTGTCGAAGAGAAGTGCGCCGACCTGGGCGAGACCTTGCACGTGCGATCGGTTTCCGACGGCATGTTGGACCTGGACCGAGCCGCCGAAATTGCGGCAGCCGCAGCCACCTTGACACGCGACCTGTCTTATCGGCACGGCTCCGCCGAGGTACACCTCGTCTACCGAGGGCCATTCGCGATGGCGCTGCTTATCGGGCGATTGCTGAACACGGTCCGTGCTGTCCTCTACGAGTGGGATGACACCGGTGCACCGCCCCGGTACGTGGCCACGCTGCGGTGCACACCGGCCGAGATGACCACGCCGGTGACCGTCCTGCTGCCGGAGCAGTGACACTGGGAGGACCGGCGGCGACCGCTCCGTGCATCTAGCGCGCCGAGGCCGGCCGTGAAGTCATCGAGTCCTGCGCCTCCTGCTCGAGCTGGTCGGCCGGAGCATCGAACGTGCGGGCGACCACCTCACGGATGACGGGTGAGGACCGTCGCGAGCGGGCGCGACCTGGCCCTGGTCGAGCGACGAGGACGTGAGCGGCGCGCGGCTCGCCGTCGCGGAAGGGAATCACGACAAGTGCAACGAGGTCGCGACTCGACGCGGCCGCACGCTCGAAGCTCCTCAGATCAAGCGCGCTGGGAGGCACATCTCGGGGGTGGGTGTGCCAGTCGCCGACGTATCCGACGACATCTGACACCTGCGCCCGCAGCTCCGCGAGCACGGCCTCGGCGCGCTCGCGCTCCAGCTGGTAGGCGACGCGTGTGCTCGACTCGTCCACGACGACGAGCGCCCGGGTGACGATCACAGCTGCCCGGTCGCGAAACCCGACGAGGATCCCGCCAGTCTCGAACGGCAGCGCACCGCGACCCGCGTTGTGCATCGTTCGCAGCGCGTCCGCCGTAAGCACGGCCTCGGGCTCGGGCTCGGGGCTCACGTCAAGAGTCCGGGCCGCAAGGTGCGCTCCTCGCCAGCACAGTGCGACGCGGCCAACAGCTCGTCGATCGTGTGGCGGGTACCGACGGCGGCCGCCTCCCAGACTGCGGCCGGAGGCGTCGTGCTCACCGGGCTACTACACCCCGTTTCGTACTCACCCGGGGTGACCGACGGAAGGACCGGGTCGGCGAGCGGGCCGCTCGGCGGCGCTGGCCAGTGGTCCACGCGGACCGCGTACCCATCGGCAAGAACGGCCACGCTGACGACCCGGCCGGCGCCGGTGTGGGCAGCCGCTGCGAGCAGCGCGGATGCGGTCGAGTCCGCGGTGGCGTCCACAACGAGGTCGGCACTGCCGAGCAGGTCACACGCTTCGGTCAAAGACGTCACGCGTCCGTGCTGCGTCGTGATCGTGCAGATGGAAGCTGGGCGCGCCTTCGTCAGGACCTCCCTGACGGCGGTGACCTTCGGCTTGCCGACATGGTCGGTGTCCGCGAGGTGTCGCACCACGTTGCCAGGCAGCAGCAGGTCGAAGTCAACGAGCTCGAGGTGCCCGACACCGCTGCGGTGCAGCAAGTCGGCCATCACCGATCCGATAGCACCGACACCGACCACGGTCACCTTGCGCCGGGCGAGCTCGTCGTGCTGCGGATGCGACCGACGCGTCAGGGCAACGGGGTCCCGCGGTGCTGCGGTGTGGGCGTGCAGCGTCCACGGCGACCCCCCGGGGAACAGGCGAAGGGCGAGTACCCCGTCGTTAGGGCCCCGCCGGTAGCGCAGCACCAGGTCGCGCACGCCGAGGTCCACATCCCGGACCAGCTGGTCGCTTCTGGCGCCAGCGGCATCCAGCAGCGTGGTCCAGTCGCGCACCGGGGCGGTCAGCACCCCGAGGTCGAGCACGAGTGCACTCGACCTTGGCCACGACCCCTGCACACCGCGTCGTCCGCGCCTGATTGGCACCGGTGGACCGACTGACCGACAGCCATTGCGCTCCGGGCGCAGCTTGACAACCCTTCCGACCATCGCGCTCAGGTCGTCGTAGAGCACGACCTCACCGGTCCGGGGGAAGTAGCGCTCGAGGTCCAACGCTGGCTCGTCGCCCGGCCAGTCCGCGGAATCCTGATCAAGCCACGCCTCGATCTGCTGGAATAGCACGGCGGAGTCCGCCCAGGGCAGACGGGTGTGGTCCTCAAGCTCGAACAGGCACATGTGGCCACTGGGTTCACGGTGCCAAGAGCTCTGGGCCTCGCGATAGCCGGTCAGGTCCTTTCCGGACCAGTCGTGCGCCGCCGCGAACGAGAGTGGTTTGACGAGGGGCGCGACGTAGGGGAAGTCGGCGGGAATCTCCAGGTCCAGGACTGCCACTGCGGCCCCGTTGCGGTACCGCACGCTCCCACGCCAGGTGCGTTCCATGTCTCCAAGCTCCTGGAAACCACGACGGTCCAAAGCGTCGACGAGAAGCTCTCGTGCCTGCACGCACGCCCAGTGGAGTCGTTCGGTAGGTGAGGCAGATTCCGTCATCCGAAGCGCCGGGTCCCGCCAGGGACCTGCGAGTCGCCGGGCCGCGCGACCACGAACGCCTTACGGGTGCCATTGAGATTGCAGTCGTCCGGCATAGGGAAGACGTAGTCCTGATCGCCCTGGTCGTCCACGGCCTTGCCGAGGATGTCGCGCAGAGTCTTCGCGGCGGAACACTTGTCGTCATCGCCAGCGTCCAACGCTTCCTGGGCCCGCTTGCCAGCGTCCACGAACGCGTTCGCCAACGCCTGCTTATCGGCGTCGTCCCCGCGCACGTACAGCTTCTCGCCCAAGAGGGTCGGGTCGTCCAGGCCCAGTCCGTGGACGAACGCGTTGTACAGGACGTCACCCGTCGCACGCAGAGCCGAGACAAACACCTCCGGCACGGTGCCTGTGTTCACCGCACCCGAGCTGAACGCCGCTACCGTCGCGATCTCGACCGTCAGACCGCCCGGCTTCTTCTTGCCCATCAGTGAGCGACGTGTCTGGCGCAACAGCTTGACGACCGGCACGTACAGGCCGTCGTACTCCTCGTTCAGTTCGGTCTTCAGCTCGGTAAGCCGCTCGGGATTGGTGACCTGCCATCCGTCTTCACCGCGCTTGGGCAGCTGCCAGGCCTCCTCGCCGTACGGGCTGACCCAGGGGCGGGCGGGCACCGCATCGACGTACAGGCCGTCGAGGGCCGGGAAGGAGATCTGGAGGCTGCGGGCCTGGCGCTTCATGCGGTCAGGACCAAATTCGGCCTTCAGAACCCGCTCGAACTCTCTGAGAAGTGTCGCGGGCTCGACGCCGTCGGGCAGATCGAACAGACGCCCGAACAGGTCGACATCCTTGATCCGGCGGATCGACACATCACGCTTGTAGCTGCCGATCAAAATGGGCTTGAGCCCCCAGTCCATCAGAAACGGGTCCGCAGTCAGGACGTCTCGCACCTCCTGGTGCGCTACCGGAGCGTTCGCCTTGTCGGCGCTCGTCGGTTCGACGTTGCGCAGAGCCTCCTTGAACTGCGTGGTCAGCAGTGGCACGTCCTCGTCCCTTCTCGCTTCTCGCCGAAGCCTGTGAGTGGACTGTAGGACCCACCACTGACATACCCCGTTCATCGGGGGACGCCTTATTGCTCGGGCGCCGGGTTGCGGTGCCCGAGCCGTCGGCCTGATGTAGGTGTCAATCCTGAGAGGGCGTGCAGGGGGTAACGAGGACGGCGTACTGCTCGAAGCGTGTGTCCCAGAGCGCTTCGGCGTTGCGCTGTTGGTGGCGCGCGGCGTTGCGAAGCACGAGGGCGTGCAGCACGTCGTGCACCCAGTACGCCGTACCGGCCTGCAGCGCTGGGTTCGTCACGATCTCCTCGGCGTTGCGGTGGTCACCGTTGAGCGTTTCCCACCGGTCGATTTGGTCGGGCTCGCCGATCCAGCTGGCGTTCATGGTGGTCAGTGGTAGGACGTCGAACAGCTCGGTGACGTCGAGGGTGAACGGTGACATGGTCATGGGGCTCTCCTGGGGTCGGTGCGCGCGAGCCTTGTGCCCGGCACCGGGTGAACCGTCCGGAGAAGCCTGGGTTCGGCAATGCCCGCACACCCGGGTTCACCTTCGCCTCGTTGCCGCTGACGGTCATCATGGTGGGTGCCGTCGGGCCGGGTCAGTGGCAAGCCGCCCGGGCCGTCGGCCGGACGGGCAGGCGGGGGTTCATTGACGATCCAGTCCTGTCCCGGACGGTGGCATCCACCCGAGACCTGGACCGATGGAGATGCGCTCATGCCCACTGCAATGGACTTGCCCGTGATGACTCGAAGCGCTGCGCTGCGCCGAGCCGCGACCCAGCGCGAGCGGATCCGCATCCGCGGCGTCGTGGAGTCTTCGGGGGGCGGGTACTCAGGCAGGTATCGGAACACGTGGCTGCGAATTCGAACGGTGGGGCTCACGGTCCAGCTCACCGCGGCGACGGGCAGCCCCCTGGGCGCGGCTGTGTCAGGGGCCCGCGTCGACGTCGTGTGTACCTTGACCGGGCTCGTGGATGTCGCCGATCAGATCATCTTCGCCAGCCGGGCGAGGCTCCTCGAGCGCACGTTGGCAGCGGGCACTCCCGAGGCCAGCGGGGCTCATCGTGCCGGTTGGGCCGGTTCGCGTGAGCGGTGGGAGACGGATGGCTTGTGCTCGCAGGGGTCGCCGCGAGGGTCGCCACCATGACAACCAACACGGCTCCACGGAGCACCGAACCGCGCATTTGTGGGATGTGCTCGCACGACCACGACGAGCATGTCCTCCTCCTGGTCATCGAACGGGACCCGGCCCCGATGGGCCTGATCGTGTGTCCCGTGCCCGGGTGTGCGTGCGCGGCGACATGGAGGGCCGGGGTGGGGCGCTCGACGCCCGAGCAGGTCGCCGAGACGCGCACGCTGGTCCGCGAGAAGCTCATCGCCGAGGGATACCCGGTCCCGGGTTTCCTCCGGTAGCACGATCACTGACCGCGGTGGCCCTGGCATGCAGCCAGGGCCACCGCCGTGTTCCCTGTCGGGGGCGGCGCCGCGACGGCGCTGAGGGTTCAGACAGACGCGATGAGCTGGGGGCCGTTGTTGCGGACGGCCCCGACGGCGGGCCCCACCTGGCGCGGCTGCAGGACCGGTTCGGGCAGGGATCGCAGGAGTGCGTCGACCTCGGTGGTGTCCTGGAGGTGGTTGTCGAGCCATTGGTCGTACCGGTCGGGTGGGATGAACACGGGGGTGCGGTCGTGGATGTGCCCCAGGGCGTCGGTGGCCGACGTGGTCGTGATCGTCGCGGTCCACAACCACTTCTTCGGGTCGTCCTCCGCCAGGTCAGGGTCGGGCCACAGTTCGTACAGTCCCGCGGCGGCCAGCAGACCTTCGTCTTCGGCGTGCAGGAAGTACGGGGTCTTCGTGTCGTCCGGGTTCTTCATCCACTCGTAGTACCCGTCCATCGGGACCAGGCAGCGCCGGCGGGCCGCGGCGGCCTTGAACGACGGCTTGGCGGTGAGGGTCTCGGAGCGGGCGTTGATCATCTTCGAGCCGATCGTCGGGTCCTTCGCCCACGACGGCACGAGCCCCCAGCGGACCCGGCGCATCTGGCGCACTGGCGGGGCGTCGGGTTCCTCGCGGGGTGGGCGTTCGAGCACGACGCGGATGCCCTGCATGGGGGCGACGTTCCAGGATGGGTCGCGTTCCTCACCGAGGATCTGTTGGACCATCAGGGCGCGGGCGATCTCGTCGTCGCGCCGGAAGCTCGCGTACCTGCCGCACATCGGCCCAGGTTCGCATCCCGGCCACAGGTCCGCCAGCGTTCAACGGCGCACGACGTGCTCGGCGTGCACCCAGGCAAACCCGATTCGCACCCGCACGTCACGAACCTGCACGTGCACCAGCTGACCGGCCCAGCCGAGGGCGATCGTGTCGAGGAACTCGGCGCCGTCGCGTTGCCAGATCAGGCGGACCCGGACAGGGATGGGGGTGGTGAGCTCGTGCTGCCGGCGCCGGTCGGGGATCGCGCGCGCGTTGGTGATCGGCTGCCAGCTGTCACGGTGGGCGTACCAGCTTTCCAGGTGTTGGTCGTCGCTCACAGGGTCAGTGTGCTGGCGGGATCAGACACCTGTGGCAATGGCGGAGTGCGTCGTGGCCTACCCGTCCGGGTTCACCGGCGAAGCGACTCGCGACCCGGTCCGGCGGCTCGAGGCTGCTGGGCGGGCTGATGCCGTACGCCAGTCGGGTCCACCGGCTCCGTCGGACGAAGGAGAACGCGGGAGTTGCTGGAGCTGTTCAGGAACTGTCCGGCGAAGGGCGCAGCGCCATCAGCGTGTGCTTGGCCCTTGTTCGGTCGGTAGATCCGATGCGGTGACAGGTTCGATGGCGACGCACACTCGCGGGATCCAGAACCGGAAGTCGTGGGCGCCACCGGCCGGGTCGGTCAGGAATTCGTGCCGGTCTCCGACGCGGATGACACCGGCGTCCCCCCGCTGCGACCGGACCTCGACGAGCGGCACCCACAGCCCGTCGTACGGGAGTATCGAGCTTCCCGGCCCGCGGTCTCGCAGGAGCCGCCGGGTGTCGAGATCCAGGAAGCACACCGTAAGACTGGTGCTGCGAATCAGCCACTGGCCTCCCTCGTCGAGCCGGAGCGTGGCCTTGCTGTCGTTGCTGGTCATGGGCTGACCGTGCTCAGGGTGCGGCTGGGGGCATTGACCGGTGGCGGGTGCGAGTCTGCGAATTCGCGCTCCTCTGCCCACGCGACCGGGAGGGTGCACCGAGGAGGAGGCGTGGACCTTGCGAACCCGATCAGGTGCGCGGTGCCACCCCCGGGGCCCGATCGTCGTGTTGGCTGCGGGTGCGCGTGCGCTGGGAGCGGTTGTCGTGGGTGGTCGCGTGGAGCTGCGGGCCGTTCGCGTCGGGGCGGCAGTCTTCGTTGCTGTGGCAGCGGTGCGCCCTGCGGTCGCTTTGACCGGTGGCTTCTGCTGGGGCCACGGAGCTGGGGTCGAGCGTGTGGCTGGGGCGCGCGCGTCAGGGGGGCGCACGGCGGAGCAAGGAACCGACTCCCACTCATGCGATTGCGTCTCGTCACTGTTGGGAGCGTCCGGAGTCGCTGTCGTGCGCAGGTGCGGCTCGTGGTCGGGGTCCCGGTGTGACAGCGGGCGTGGTCTACCTGACTGCGGCGGAGACCCTGAGCTCGCCGCATGATCCCTCGTCGAGATCGCTGACCGCCAGCGTCATGGTCAAGCCCTCGGCGGCGCTCAGGCCGGCCGATCGGGCTAGGGACGTCCAGGCGGAGCACGCCCGCTCCCATAAGGACGCGACGTCTGGGGCGTCGAGGTCGGCAACGGCAAGAGCTTGCTCGTCAGCGAGCCGGCCGGCGGCGTCCTCGATCTGCCACGCGGCGTGCGTGGGGTGCAGGTCGACGAGCTCAAGGACAACGCTTGCACGCCGTGTGCTTGTACCGACAACGACCTCAGGCGTCCTGTGCACGGTGGCCGAGACGCGGGCCACCGCACCGTCCACCTCGACCCGAGCTTGCGGCCAGTCGACGGTCAAGCCGTAGAACCGCGCGTCGTAGTCCACCGCCGCCCGCAGCACTCCTACCGCCTCCTGGTCGCTCAACCCGCGGGCGCTGGTGCGGGTAGCCCAGACGTGTTCCGCCGCGTCCATGGCCGTGTCCGACAACCGCCCACGCCACAACTCGCCGGTCGCGGTCGCCAGGACGATCTCACCGTCGGCGGGCCATCCGCCTACCCCGGAATCGCCAAACTCGATGGTCGCAGCGAGTTCGGTGACCTCGTCCAGGGTCAGTTTCTGTGTCGTCATGGCGTCATCGTGCTCGCCGCGTGCACCTCGACAGTCACGCGGCACGTCTCGGGACGACGACCCTCGCGGCTGCGGTGACGACAGCCGGCTGGCAAGGAGGGCCCCGAGCGGCTCTCAACGGCCTCGCCCGGGAAGACGTCTCTCGTGCCGAGGCTGCGAGGGATCACCGGCGAGCGTCGGCGAGGACTGCTGATCGAGCCGGGCCTCGGCGACGCCGACCACCGCGGGCCCCGGAAATCGGGAAGCGCGAATCGCACCCGCGCGCATGCCACGCGACCTTGGCCGCTCTCGGCGGCTTCTACGGCATTTCCCCGCTGGCGACCGTTCGCTGCATCGAGCGTTGGGCCGACCCCACGCGGTTCGCCCTGGCGCGGGTGCGCGCGCGGTCGCGGCCGGTGACCTGACGACGTCCTTGCGAACTGGAACGTCGCGCGAACGGTCGTTCAGCGTCCACTCCTGGCCTGCGATAACCGCCTTTATCGCAGGCCAGGCTTGACGCTGAACGGTCAATGCCCAGGTCACAGGCCTGGGCACGGTCTGAGTGAGCGTCAACCGTCACTTGGAGGCCTCCGTGGTTCACCCCACCCGCAACCGTCACCACCGTGCACTGATCACCCCACCGGACCTGGGCCTGGTGCCCGATCACGCCCTGTCCCCGACACCAGCGTCGTGGACGGTCGAGGCCGTACGCGCGACCTTCCTGCGCGGCGGCGAGCTGGTGCCCCCGGTGCAGTGGACGACCATCGGCATGGACGACGAGCGGTATGCGACGGCGGCGGCTGAGCTGGCGGCGGCCTCCCGTGCGCAGAGCACGCGGCGCACCTACGGGCGCCTGGTGGAGCACTGGCTGGTGTGGGCGCACACGCAGGACGTGTGCCCCTTGCCGGCAGACCCCGACGCCCTGCACATGTACATCGTCAAGCGCGCCACGGGCCTTGACGTGCGCAAGGAGCTGAAGCGCGACTCCGAAGGCCGCCTCGTCGGCGCCCTGGTGATGGGCACGATCAGCCAGATCCTGGCCGCGATCTCCCGGCTCCACGCGCTGGCGAACCTCCCGAGCCCGACCGACCACCCCATGATCCGCACGCTCGTCGAGGGCCTGGGCCGGACACTGACGACCGCGCCGCTGTTGGCGAAGGCGGCCCTGACGTGGGACCTGCTGGGTGAGGTCCTCGAGGCCCAGCAGGCCCCGACGTCCACGACCGCCCTGCGCGAGTCCGTTGCCCGCGCGCTGCATGGCGCGACCGGGGCCACGGCCGGACAGCTCGCACGCGCCCAGTGGACCGACATCACCGTCGACCCGGACGCCATCACGGTGATCTTGGCCCCGACCCGGCGCGGCGGCCCGGTCCAGCGCCACCAGGTGGGCCTGGACACCGGCGCGGCACAGCTGCTCACCCGGTGGCGCCGGCACACCTTGACGTGGCCCGGCACCGCGGTCCTGCGCAACGAGACCGGCAAGGCCCTGACCCGCCAAGGCCTGCACCTGATCTTGACCCGGCACGACGCACCGACGGCGGTCATCCCCACCGTCGAGGCCTCGCACGTGCGCGACCGGGCCGTGCTGCTTGTCGGGTGGGTGAGCGCGCTGCGACGCTCGAACCTGTCAGCGCTCACCTGGGACCAGATGACCCGCACGTCCACAGGCTGGGTGGCCTACCTCGCGCGGTCCAAGACCGACCAGGAGGGCCACGGGGACACCGTCTCGATCGCGCCCGCTCCCCCGGGCTCCAGACTGGCCGATGCCGTCGCAGCCCTGGACGACTGGCTTGAGCTCCTGACCGCGATGTGGGGACACGATCCGCGCCGGTCCACCGGGGTGCCGGTGTTCACCCGGATAGACCGGAACGGCCACCTTGAACTGCGCGACGGGCGCCCGACCAGACTCTCCGGGGCGGCAATCGGCGCCATCGTGACCAAGTGGGTGGCCGCCGCGGGTCTCGACCAGCGCACGCACCTGACCTCCGGCGGTCACCGCACCGCTGACGGCCGCTCCGCGTTCGGCGCCCACTCACTCCGATCCGGCTTCGTGACCACTGGCCTGGCGATGGGGGTCCCGGGCTCCACGATCATCGGGCAGACCAAGCACACCACCGTGGCAGCGCTCAAGCCGTACAACAAGCCGGCCGTCCGGCCCGACCTCCTGGCCGCCACGGCCGTGCTCGGCGCCGTCGCCAACGACGCGACCGGGCCCGGACAACCCGCACACCCACCGGCGACCCGATCGGCCCGGCGGGCCCCGCGCGGGCCGCACTGGGGCGTGGTGCCCGGGGCCGAGCAGCCGGGTACGGACCAAGGCTCGTAGCGTCGCGGTCCACCGTGCCGGGCACGGTGACGTCCCACCCGGTGGTGGAGGTACGCGGCACCCCTCCGCGGGTCCGAGCGACGAACCTACCGAGCATCGCGCCTTCCACACGTCAGCTGCGAGCGCGGCCGCGATGCGAAACAGCGGCGACCGGGCGAACATCCCCACCCGGAGCGCGGGCTATGACCGGGCGAGCGTCACCGCCCCGACAGCGGCCATGACCGGGCGTCAGACGGCAGCCCTTGGTCGCCGCGAGAGCGGCGTACCTGGGCGATCAGCCCGGGAGCGCGATTGCGCAGCGGTGCGATCAGGTCACGCGTGTTGCTTAACGACCGCTATGTTCCGGCGCGAGGACGCCCGCCGCCTGTTACTCAGCGGTCGGTGACACGGCTTCTTCAGCGCTCTGTGGCGAGCCGGTGCGCCACTTGGGGCGCGCTCTGACCCTCCAACGGCTGCCAGGAACGATCGTGCTCTAACGACTGGCTGGGGCCGAGAGCATCGTGAATCCCATCCGGCGAACCGCCCCCAGGGCGCGCAGTGCCCCATGGGATCATCTGGGCAGCGTTTCGTGCTCGCCGCGGGACATCCGTCCCGCGCTGCCACGCATCAACACCCCAGCACGCAGTCGATGTCCGCACCGGTCGGAGGAACATCACCATGGCCACCTACGACGAGCTCAAGCGACGCCACTGGGCTGGGCGCGCCGAGGCGTATGCCGAGACGTTCGGGCTCTTGTGCGCACACCCCATTGAACGGCTCCTCGACGCGGCACGGGTCTCCCGCGGCGTGATGCTTCTGGATGTCGGAACAGGAGCCGGCGCCGTCGCAGCAGCCGCCCTGCGCCGCGGCGCCCGCGTCACCGCCGTCGATCCCGACCCGGACATGCGGCGTCTCGCGGGCCGATCAGCTCCGGATGCCGAGGTGCTCGACGGGGCGTTGCCCGACCTGGACCTCCCGGATGAGTCGTTCGACGCCGTCGTCGCGAACTTCGTTCTGAACCATGTCGGCGACCCGCTCGCGAGTGCCGCAGAGTTGGCTCGAGTCGTGCGCCCGGGCGGCTGGGTGGCTGTCAGCATCTGGCCGTGGCCCGGCGCCGAGCTGGCCCGGTTGTGGGACGACGTCGTCGAGAGTGCCGGTGTGCAGCGCCCGCCGGGCCTCGAGCCACTGGCCCCGGACAAGGACTTCGAGCGCAGCCCGGGCGGGCTCGCGGGACTGCTGACATCGGCGGGCCTCGACAAGGTCGAGGCCGCGACAGTGGAGTTCGTGCATTGCGTGCACCCGGAAGTGTGGTGGAGCGGCCCTGCGCGCGGTGTGGCGAGGATCGGGACGATCGTCGAGGCCCAGGCGCCGGACGACGCAGCACGCATGAAGACCCACTACGACAGACTCAGCCGACGGTACCTTGCCGGCGACGGGCTCCTGCACCTCCCAACGGCAGCAGTCCTGGCTCATGCGCAGATGCCCTGACACAAGCCGCAGCGGCCCGTCGACTCGACCAGCCCGCGCTTGGTGGCAGCGCCAGCCGATGACGACCGGCACGCGGTGTCTCGGCCTCGCTGCGGGCCAGCCAGGCGGGCGACGCGTTCCCGCGGGAACGTTCCATCCCAGCGAGCGAGAAGGGAACGTTCGCTTCTTGGCGCCACGGATTGGCCTCGGTGCGAGGCGTTCCCGCGGGGACGTTCCCCGCGGGCGCTCTTGACAGACGGCGCCGCGACCCCGAGACGGGCGCCGAGCGTCACGTAGCGCCACCCACGTCATGGGCGCGACCCGGCACTTGGCGACCGCTGACTGAGGGGTCGGCGGGAAGCCACTGGCGGACGCCGACGAGTCGGTGGACCTTCGGCTGGACGGTCTGCCCGTGGTCGGGCAACTGGCGCTGAGTTGGATCGGGCCATGAACGGCACGCCCGTGCGGCTCCTTTTGCGCTTACCTTGGCCGTGCTCCTACTACGCCGTTCGTGAGGCCGTTGAGATCTTGAAACCTGACACGCACGCATGAGCTCCAACCCCGGCACAGCGCGTTTCAGCCAGCGTCGCAGGCTCACGATCGTCCTGGCCCTGAACCTCGCCCTGATCGGCGGACTCGTCACAGTCGGCATCGCGGCCCACTCCGTGAGCGTCCTCGCGGCGGCAGGAGACACCCTCGCCGACTCGGTGGCACTGGCCCTCGGGCTGATCGCGGTCGCCTTGCGCGACTGCAGCCCGGATCACCCCCACGCCAACAGACCGATCGTCATCGTTGCTCTCATCAACGCCACGATCCTCATCGCAGTCACCGTCGGTGTCGTGATCGAAGCGATCGTCCGATTGCGTGCAGGCTCCCCTGCGGTGCTCGGACCGGAATTTGTCAAGGTGGATGAGGCCGGTGGGTGTTAGGCGGCTAGCTCGATGCCGGTGTTGTCGGCGGGTTGGTTGATCCAGGCCGTCGGTGGGATGGCCAGGATCTTCGGATCGCGGTTGGTGGC
>MLJW01000394.1_pt1 | contig 21025 bp, 21 predicted proteins | sample 888231 | NCBI WGS metagenome assembly MLJW01 (sample SAMN05788063, study PRJNA343431) | mine drainage metagenome | isolation source: sample collected from the inflow into an acid mine drainage treatment plant... | place: Germany: Lusatia, lignite mining district
CGGGCGCGGAAAAAGCTTGTAGACGGTGTCGATGGTCCACGGCCCCTTCGTTTCACGCGCCACGAGCAGGTTTTCGTGCACGGTGAGGTGGCCGAAGATCTTGCGCCCCTCCGGAACGTAGCCCACGCCCATGCTGGCGATGCGGGAGGCGGACGTGCCGGTGACGTCCTGCCCGAACAGGCGGACATGCCCTTCGCGCGGCGGCGTCAGCCCCATCACGGAACGCATGGTGGTGGTCTTGCCAGCGCCGTTGCGGCCCAGCAGCGCCACCAGTTCGCCCTCGCCGACCTTGAGCGAGACCCCGTTGAGGATGTGACTCTTGCCGTAGTACGTGTGGATGTTCTCCACGTCGAGAACCATGTTCATGCTGCTTGCCCCAGATAGGCGGCCTGCACCGCCGGGTTGTTGGCGATTTCGTGCGCCGTGCCCTCGGCCAGCATGCTGCCGTTGTCGAGCACGGTGATGCGGTCGGCGATGCCGAACACGATTTCCATGTCGTGCTCGACGAACAGGGTCGTGATGCCCTGCTCCTTGTTCAACCGCCGGATCAGCGCGGTCATGTTCTGCGTCTCCTCGTCGCCCATGCCCGCGGTGGGCTCGTCGAGCAGCAACAGCTTGGGCTTGCGCGACAGCGCGATGCCCACCTCGACCACGCGCTGGTCGCCGTGGGAAAGCTCCCCGGCGATGCGGTCGGCCTTGCCGGCGATGCCCACGATCTGCATCAGCTCATCGACCCGCGCGTCGATGCGCGCGCGCAGCGCGCGCGACATCCACGGCTTGTGGCTGACGCCCATGGCGACCTCGGCGGCGATGCGCAGATTCTCGTAGACCGAGAGCGACAGGAAGATTTCGGTGATCTGGAAGGTGCGGATGATGCCCTGCCGCACCAGCGAGGCCGGGTTCACCTGGCCGATGGGCCGGCCGTCGAACAGGATCTCGCCGCCGCTCGGCGGGAAGAACCCGCTGATGAGGTTGAACAGCGTGGTCTTGCCGGCGCCGTTCGGGCCGATGATCGCACGCAGCTCGCCGCGGTCCACGGTGATGGAGATGTCCGACAGCGCCTGCAGGGCGCCGAAGCGACGCGAAACCGATTGCAGTTGAAGCAGGCTCATGGATGGGCTCCCTTGACGCTGCGCGTCGTCCCTCCGAGAGGGAATTCGCCTTGGAGGCGGCTCTGCAGGCTCATGAGTGCTCCCTTGACGCTGCGCGTCGTCCCTCCGAGAGGGAATTCGCCCTGGAGGCGGCTCTGCAGGCTCATGACCGTTTCCCCTTGCGTTGCATGAAGCCCATGATGCCGAGCGGGAAGAACAGCACCGAGAGGATGAAGATCAGCCCGATCACCGACATCCAGTTATCGGTCACCGTGCTGGCGTAATCGCGCACCAGCACGAAAATCGCGGCGCCCACAAAGGGCCCCCAGAAGTTGCGCATGCCGCCGAGCACGGCGATCACCACCAGATCGCCGGACAAGGTGTTGTTCAGGCTGTTGGGCGACGTGAAGTTGTCGAGCAAGGCGTTCAAACCCCCGGCCAGCGCGACGACGAAGCCCGAGATGGCAAAGGACACCGCCGCGTAGCGCTGAACCGGAACGCCCAGGAAGGTCAGCCTCTTCTGGTTTTCGCGAATGGCCACGAACGTGTGGCCGAGCGGCGAGTTCAGCACCACCCACAGCAAGGCGGCGCCCAGCGCAAAGCACAGCAGGACCAGATAGTAAAAGCCCGTGGACCCCAGGGTCCAGGTCCAGCCCGGGAGGTGGATGGCATGCCGCGAGAAGCCGGTCAACCCGTCATACCCGCCCGTCACGCTCTGCCAGCGAATCGCCAGGAAATAGAACAGCTGGCCGATGGCGATGGTGATCATCGCGAAATAGATGCCGCGGCGACGCACCGCGATCGGCGCCAGCACCGTGGCCGCCAGGCCCCCGAGCAGGGTTCCGCCGAGCAGCGCCATCGGCACGCTGTGTGTCGCGTACTTGAGCATCAGCCCCACGCCATAGGAACCCAGGCCGAAATACGCGGCATGACCGAAGGACAGGCCGCCGGTGAAGCCGAGCAGCAGGTTCAGGCCCATCGCCGCGAGCGCGTAGATCAGCACGCGCGAGGCGATGTCGTTGTAGCCGCCGACATACGGCAGCCAAGCCGGTGCCGCGAGCAGGAGCACGCCCAGCAGGAACGCGCCGAGGCTGGGTTTGCGCCATCCGGAAGACTGGCTGGCGATGGCGGTCGTCGCCAGTTTGGAAACCATCTCGTTTTTCATTCGAGCAAACCCTCCTGGCCCATGATGCCGCGCGGCCTGACCACCAGCATCACACCCATGATGAGATAAATGACCGCCTCACTGGCGGCCGGGAAGTAGGCCGTCGTGATGCCCGACGCCACACCGATGAGCAGCCCGCCGAGCAGCGAGCCCAGCAGCGAGCCGACCCCGCCGACGACGATGGCGACGAACGCGGGCATGAGCAGTCCGTCCCCCATGGTCGGGTCCAGTCCGAGTTGTCCGGCCGCCAGGATGCCGGCCACGCCGGCGAAGATGATGCCGATGACGAAGTTCGCGCTGCGCAGCAGATAGATGTTGACGCCCATGGCGGAAACGGTTTCCAGGTCGGCATTGCCGGCGCGGATGCGGATGCCCAGGCGCGTGTAGCGCAGGATGGCGAACAGCACGCCCGTACCCACCAGCGCCACCGCCACCACGAACACCCGGTAGCCGGTGAGGAAAAAGTAGGTCTGGCTCAACGGATGCCCGAGGGCATCGGGAATGGCCAGCGGCACGCCGGTCGCACCCCAGATGGTGCGGATCATGTCCTGCATGATCATCGCCAAGCCGAAGGTCAGCAGCAGGGAATACAGCGGGTCGCGCTTGTACAGGCGGCGGATCAGGAACATTTCCACCACGAGACCCAGTGCGCCGGCCAGCAGCGGCGCGACCAGCAGCGCCCCCCAGAAACCCAGATACGGCACCAGGCTGTAGGCGAAATACGCCGCCAGCGCCATGAAGGCGCCCTGGGCGAAATTGATGGTGTTGTTCAGGCCCAGGATCAGGGCCAGGCCGAGTGCCAGGAGTGCGTAGAACGCACCCGTGATCAGCCCATTGAAGGTGTTGAAGACAAGGACGAGATTCAAGGCGAAGCCTCCGGTCCATCAAGACGGGAACCCGCGACGGGGGCCGTTCTCGCCCCCGTCGCGGCCTATGGGCGAACCGGAGTCAGGCGCGCGGCAGAACGCAACCGGTCTGGGACGGCGGCAGCGCCAGCTGTGCGCCCGGCACGATGGACGACACCTCGAACAGGTTCGGATAGGTGCCCGTCTGGATCACGTGTCCGGGGAACATCCCGATCATGAGCTGATGGTCTTCCGCGCGGTAAGCCGGGGCGCCCGGCTGCAGCGCGATCTCGGGTGGCAGCACCAAGCCTTCCATGGCCTTGACCACTTTGGCCGTCTCGGTGGATTTGGCGCGCTCCACAGCCAGCCGGATCGCATGGGTGGTGGCATAGCCGAACCAGACGCGGGCGGTCGGATACTCGCCCTTGTTGGCGGCGGCGAAGCGCTTGACGAAATCGGCCACGTGCGGCGTCTTGGGCTGGTTCCAGTACCACTCCATGGTCCACCAGCCGTAGCGCGCCGCCTCGGGCAGGGCCTGGGCCTGTTCGAGCTCGAACAGGGCGCCGCCCACGGCGATGTCCTTGTTGATGCCGAACTGGGCGATCTGCTTCATGCAGTTGACCTGGTCGTTGCCAGCCAGCAGCAGGCACAGCACCTGGGGCGCCTTGGCTTTCACGTCGATCAGATAGGACGAAAAATCGGTCGCGCCCACCGGCACCAGCGCGCTCCCGACAACCGTTCCGCCGACCCGCTTCAACTGGGTCGTGTAGTCGGCCTGCTCGGACTGGCCGAAGGCGTAGTCGGTGGTCAGGAAGTACCACTTCTTGCCGAATTTCTTGTACAGGGTCTCGAAGTCCCCGGCGGTCAGCATCCAGGTGGTCGAGCAGGTGCGGAAGGTGGTGGACTTGCACTCCTTTCCGGTCAGGCTGTCGACGTGGCCTCCGGTGCACACGAAAAGCTTGTTGTGCTGGTTGGCGAATTGCGACACGGCCAGCGACGAGGCCGAGTTCACCGTGCCCATCAGGAAGTCGACCTTGTCCTGGCTCACCAGCCGCGACACCTTGTCGACGCTGGTGCCAGGGTTGCCGGCACCGTCTTCGACCAGGAGCTGCAACGGGCGCCCAAGGATGCCCCCCGCCTTGTTGATCTCGGCCTCTGCGAATTGGGCTCCCTTGATTTCGCTGTGGCCCAACGCGGCGAAGGTGCTGGTGATCGGATCGACCATGCCGATCTTGATCGGCGTCTCGCTGGCGCCCCAGCTCGGCTTGGGTTGCGCCAGCAGCGTACTCAATCCCGCTGCGCCGGCGATCTTCAGAAAGTCGCGCCGGTCGAAATCGCCCTTGGGCTTGTCCTGTTCATGCATGGTTGTCTCCTGGTCCTCGTTCGTTGTCTTTCATGCCATTCGGCGGCGTTGATCCTAAGCCTGGAACACTGAAACGCAAATAAGGACTAGCTCGACCAAAGAAAGAAAATGAAACTTATCTGCGCGAATGTAAAGACATTGATGCCAAAAAATCCGGGTTATCCCGCGCATTTCGGAATGAATTCCTGATCACCAGGATTGGGATCAAAACACTACTGTCAAAAATATGCGGAATGATGGGCGATCCAAATCCCCAAGCATGAAACCGGGATGGAATCCACGGTCTCGTGCCTAGAACAAGTCGCGCATTCTGTACCAGAGCATGCCCAGGACCAGCGCGGGAGTACGCAGCAGGTCTCCTCCCGGGAACGGACGATGGTGCAGACGGGTAAACAGGTCGAAGCGTTCGGCCTGCCCCGCGATCGCCTCCGCCGCCAGTTGCCCGGCAAGTCCGGTGAGGGCCAGGCCGTGGCCGGAGAAGCCTTGCAGGTAGTAGATATCCGGGGCCAGCCGGCCGAAATCCGGCGCACGGTTCATCGTGATGTCGACGAATCCGCCCCAGGCGTGGGTGACCGCGACATCGTCGAGTTGCGGGAACACCCGCAGCATGCCGCGGCGCATGGTGGCGGGAAGGTCCTGCGGCGACACGGTGGAATAGCTGACGCGGCCGCCGAACAGGAGGCGGTCGTCGCCGGACAACCGGTAGTAGTCCAGCACGAATTGGGTGTCGCACACCGCCGCGCGCGACGGTATCAGGCGGTCGGCGCGCGCGCGCCCCAAGGGTTCGGTGGCCATGATGTAGGTGCCCACCGGCATGATGCGCCGCGCCAACTGCGGCGCGACGGCCCCCAGGTTCGCATTGCCGGCGAGCAGCACGGCGTCGCAGCGCACCTCGCCCCGCCCCGTGCGCACGCACGCCCTGCCGCCGCCGTCGGTCCTCACGTCCAGCGGCGGCGAGGCGGCGGGGCTGCCGCCTCGCCCGAATCCGGCGACCTGCCCGGACGCGGCCCCCGACACGACGCTGCGCACCTCGCTGTCCTCGTGAATGACCACGCCGAGATCGACCGCGGCGCGGGCGAGTCCCAGGGTGAAGTTCAGCGGATGCAGGTGGCCGCCCTCGGGATCCATCACCCCGGCGCAGTAGCGTTCGCTGTCAACCTGCGCGCGCGTGGCCCCGGCATCCAGCCACTGCAGGTGATTGGCCCCATAGCGCTCCTGCATGGTGTCGGCCCACTGCCGCAGGGCCCGCGCCTTCTTGGGCGTGACCGCCACCGACAGCGCCCCGGCGTTCCATCCGCAATCGATCGCATGTTCGGCGATGCGCTTGCGCATGAGGCGCACGGCTTCGCGCGACATGTCCCAGGCCGTCCGCGCCGCCGCCAGGCCGATCTGCTGCTCGAACGGCCCCATGTCGCTGGCGTAGCCGGCCAGCGCCTGGCCGCCGTTGCGCCCGGATGCGCCCCAGCCCACGCGCATGGCTTCCAGCACCACCACCTTCATGCCGCGCCGCGCCAGCTCGAGCGCGGCCGACAGTCCCGCGAGCCCCGCCCCGACGACGCACACGTCGGCGCGCACGCTCCCCGTCAGCGGCGGGTGGGCAGGCGCCGGGTGGGCCGTGTCCTGGTAGTACGAGTTCCGCCCAAGCGCCTGGGCCTGGGCCTGGGCCTGCAGACGCATCATGAATCCTGCTCCGCGCGGCGCGCAACGGGCCCGGCGGCGAGGCGCGCACAGAGGTAGGTCCAGACCAGCACCGCCGCGGCGTTCGACGTCAATTCCGCGTGGTCGTAAGCCGGCGCCACTTCGACGCAGTCCATGCCGACGAAGGGCAGGGGGCGCGCGCAAAGGTCTTCCAGAAGGGTGAGCACTTGGCTCGTGCTGAGTCCGCCCGGCTCGGGCGTGCCGGTGCCGGGCGCGAAGGCCGGGTCCAGGCAATCGATGTCCAGTGTGAGATAGATCGGCGCGTCGGCCGCCCGCAGGCGCTGGGCGATGGCGCGCACCACGCCAGCCAGCTGCGTCGCACCGTCCAGCCCGCGCAGTTCACGCGCCGTGAAGATCAGCCCGCCGATGGCGCTCGCATACTCCCTCGCCGCACGCCCGGCGGCCGAGCGTATACCGATCTGAACCATGCCACGGGGCAGCACGAGCCCCTCCTGCACCGCCTCGTACACCCAGGTCCCATGGCCTGAGGGTTCGCCGAAATGGTCCTCCCAGGTGTCGCAATGCGCATCGAAATGCAGCACCGCGAGCGGTCTCCCATGCAGTTCGCGCGCCGCGCGCAGCAAGGACAAGGTCATGGCGTGATCACCGCCGAGCCAGACCATGTGCTGATGCCGCATCAACTCGAGCGCCTGGGGCTGCAGCGCGGCGCGCATCGCCGCCAGGCTGGTGTTGGGCAGACGCAGGTCGCCATGATCCTGCACGTGGCCGATGGGGGAGACGTCGAACAGCGGATGCGTGCCATCGCACAGCATCGCGCTGGCCTGACGAATCGCCGCCGGGCCAAAACGCGCACCCGGACGGTTGGTGGTGGCGCCGTCCCAAGCCACGCCGGCCACGCCGAAAGGGGCGGTACCCGCTCCTGAAACAGGGGCTGCGCCGAACCAATGCTGTTGTGCGAGAAACGCGAAACCGTGTTGCGCCATGATGCTTTTGAGAAGACGTTGTGAACGGGCCCTGCCGCACGGCCGCGCTGTTGACTGCACACAAAGCGGACTGGAGAATAGGCGAAATTTCGGCATTCAGAAGGTGCCACTTTTTGCACCGATCCCGGCACCACTTCACCGCGCCCCCGGTTCTGCGCGCAAATTCGCCTCCCGACCCCGCGCCTGCGGCAACACCTCATGAACGCCAGCACCCCACCGCCCAAGGGCCATACGCCTGAAAGCATTGCCCGTTTTCTCGCCGCCGAGACGGCCCGTTTTTGCGCCGCCCACCCCAAGGCCGCTGCGCTGCACCGGCAGGCTTCACGCCACTTCCTGTTTGGCGTGCCCATGCACTGGATGGCTGACGCCCCTTCGCCCCTGCCCCTGTTCGTCGACCGTGCGCAGGGCGCGCGCCTGCACGATGCGGACGGCCACGCGATCATCGATTTCTGCCTCGGCGACACCGGGGCGATGTTCGGCCACGCGCCGGCGCCAATCGCGCGCGCGCTCGCCGCGTTCGGCTCCCAGGGGGCGACCACCATGCTGCCCTCGGTCACCGCCCTGGAAGTGGCCGCGCTACTGGGGCAGCGTTTCGGTCTGCCGATGTGGCAGTTCACGGCCACCGCCAGCGATGCCAACCGCTTCGTGTTGCGCTGGGCGCGCGCCATCACCGCGCGCAAGCACATCGTGGTGTTCAACGGCTGCTACCACGGCACCGTCGACGACGTGTTCGTCGACCTCGCCGCGGACGGCTCGGCCCACACGCGCCCGAGCCTGCTCGGCCAGGTGCATGATCTGGCGGCCTACACCCGCGTGGTCGAATTCAACGATCTTCCCGCCCTGCAAGCCGCCCTGGAGGCCGGCGACGTGGCCTGCGTCATCACCGAGCCCGTGCTCACCAACATCGGCATGGTGCTGCCTGAACCCGGTTTTCTCGACGGCGTGCGCACGCTCACGCGCCGGCACGGCGCGCTCTTGGTGATCGACGAAACCCACACCATTTCGTGCGGACCCGGCGGCTATACCGCCGCGTTCGGACTGGAGCCCGACATCCTCGTGATCGGCAAGCCGATCGCCGGAGGAACGCCGGGGGCGGCCTACGGTTTCACGGCCGACGTCGGCGCGCGCATGCAGGCCGCCAAGGACCATGCGCCGCCCGGCCATTCAGGCATCGGCACCACCCTGTCGGCCGGACTGCTGACCTTGCGCCTGATGCGCGCCATGCTGGCCGAGGTCATGACCGAATCGGCGTATGCGCACATGTTCGCCATCAGCCGCAAGGTGGCCGAAGGGCTGGAAGGCGCCATCGCCCGCCACGGCCTGCCATGGACGGTCACGCGCATCGGCGCGCGCTGCGAATACCAATTCGCGCCCCAAAGGCCACGCAATGGCAGCGAGGCCCGCGCGGCCTTCAACGAAACGCTGGAAGCCGCGCTGCACCTGGCCCTGCTCAACCGCGGAGTGCTGCTCACGCCCTTCCACAACATGGTGCTGGCCAGTCCGGCTCACACCATGGACGACGCCGAAAAGCTGATTGCTGCGTTCGGCGACGCGCTGGACGGCCTCGCAGCCGCCCAGGCGCAGCTGGCTTAAGGCCGGATGTACGCGAATCCGGCCTTCTCGAGCTGCATGATGCGCACCACCCCGGCCGGCACGATGACCACCGGATCGGCCAGCACCGGCATGTGGCCGAGCGTCTTCGCCATGGCCTCCATGGTGTTGTGGCAGGCGTCGAACTCAATGCCCTCGTCGTTCTGCGCCGCCAGGCGCGCCGCCACCGGGCTGTTTTTCAGAAGCATCTTCAGCCCCGGGCCGAAGGCCACGACGACGATGCGCACCTTTTCCTGACCGAAGTGGTCCAGCACGTTTTGCGCATTGTTGAGCACCAGATTCCACAGCGCCGGGTCGTCCGAGTCGACTTGCAACACGAGCTTGTACTGCGCGAACGGCAGCTTGTGGATGAAAGCGGGCTGGTCGAACTTGAAGTCATTCAGCATCGACGGGTTGGCGGCGTGCGCCATGCCCAAGCCCCCCGTCATCAGCGTGGCGCTCAAGAGCATCTGGCACGCGGCGCGCGCCCAACGGTGAATGTGCATAGTTGTCTCCTCAGATTACGGTGGAATGCCCCCGATCTTTTCGCACGAGGGGGCCTCAACGTGCCTTCAAACGACCACCCGCGCCGTGCGGAACTTGCGTCCGCTTGGGCAAGGACGGCAGACGAATCAGCGTTCAGCGGCAGGCAGGCCGCGCAGCGGCAGATGCTCCGGTGTTGCGGCCAATGACGCCCGGCGCCGCGCGGCAAGCGCCCAACACCGCGGTGCCAGCCCATGTCGACAGGGTCCGCCTCGTTCGCATCATCCGCCACTTCTCCTCGGTTTGTGTGCGTCGCATTCTGCGCAAAATGCACGACAAGTCCAACAAATTGTTTAGATCAGGATTACCGAATTTAACGATGGATTATCCGCCGCCAAACCCCGCCGCTCAACGTCATGTACATCCGGCAGTATCCGGCGAGCCATGTCATGGCTCCAGCTTGACACAAGGCGATGACGGCACCGGCATTCAAGCGGCGCCAACCCGCCTCCTGGCCTGTGCCGCCACCCCGTCGCGCAAGGCCCAGCGCATCAAGGGCACACAAGCGCGCAAAGCGGTATGCGCCGCGGCCGTGGGCAGCATGGGCCCATCGGACAGGCCATAAAGCTCCCGCGCCGGCTCAGGCAGCAATGACCCGGCCGCCTGCACCATGAGTTTCACCGGCACATCGTTCACGCGTCCGCCCAAGGCGGCCAGCAGCCGGTCCACCGCGCCGAGCGTGGCCGGGCGGCTTTGCGGGTGACTGGCCATGCTGCGCAGCAGCCGCAGGATGGCTTGGGGCCGCGCGCCGCCGCGCAGTTCGGGCTGATACCGCTGGAGCGCCGCAAGCAGGCCGGCCCAGTCGCGTGGCACGTCCCGGGCGCCCAGCGCCAGGGGCACGCGCGCCATTTCATCCACATAGGCATCGCGCTGCGCATCCGACAGCCGCGACACGAGCCCGTCGTAGGCGCTGGCGAAGCAATACACCTCGGCGATGTGGATGAAGGTCAGCAGGTGCGGGTCGTCCGCCGCGTAGGGGCGGCCGTCGGGAGCGGTGCCTCGCACGCGCGCGTGGATGGCGCGCACCCGCTCGACCGCCGCCTGCGCCGCCGCGCTGGGGCCGTAGGTCGTGGTGGCGATGAACAGCGCGGTGCGGTGCAGCCGGCCGCGCAGATCGGCGCGGAAATCGGAATAGTCCCAGACCGCCGCCAGCGCCAGCGGGTGCAGCGCCTGCAGCAGCAGCGCGGCCACGCCGCCGGTCATCATCGCGACGAAGTCGGCATGCACGCGCCAGCTGACGGCATCGGGGCCGAACCAGCCGGGATCTCCGGCCGGCTGGGTGAAGTCCAGCGCCGCGCGGCTGTCGCCGGCCAGTTGGCGGACCTGCCGCGCCAGCGCTTGGCGCAAGGGAGAAGTCATGTTTTCAAGCATGGGCGCATTGTGGCGCATGCCGCAGGCCTCCCATGCAAAAGGCAGAATGGGTCATGCCTCCACGCTCACCCCGAAAGTGGATGCGAACCCGGCGACTCCCGCCTGGGTGAGGCGGACCGCGCGGCTGTCCAGCTGGTGACGGATCCATCCCAGGTCAAGGCAGCGCCGATACAGCGCGATGCCGACCGGGGCGCCGAGATGATGGCGCCGCTCGCTCCAGTCGATGCAGGTTTTCGACACCGGCTGGTGGCGCAAGGCGCGCACATCCATGCCGAAATTCTCCAGCAGACGGATGCCATCCGCGCTGAAGCGGGCGATGTCATCGTCGATGTGCAGGCCGTCGCGCGCGATCAGCGCGTCGCAGAGTGCCACGCCCAGGCGGCCCGCAAGGTGGCTGTAGCAGGTGCGCGCCGCCTGCAGCAGCGGATCGACGCGCGGGGGCGCGATGCGCGCCGGATTCTGCGCCGCCACCAGCATCAGCGATTCCAGCAGCGCCGCCACTTGCGCCGACGCCAGCCGGTAATAGCGGTGGCGGCCTTGTTGCACCACGTCGAGCAAGCCCGCGTCGCGCATCGCGCCGAGATGCCCGCTGGCGGTGGCCGCGCTCACCCCGGCGCAGGCCGCCAGTTCGCCCGCGGGAAGCGCCCGACCATCGCCCAGCGCCAGCAGCATGGCCGCGCGCGCGGGCTCGCCGACCAGCGCGGCGATGCGGGCGATGTCGATGTCCTGGGTCATGGCGGAGTGTCTCTGTCCACGGTTGCGATGCCGCGATTGTGGCCGCAACGCGCACGGCACGTTTCGGCGCGCGCCGAAGCATGGCGCAGCGTATCGGCCGACGATGACGGTCTGCCCACGCCAATCTCACGCGCCATGCCCCGCAACGCCATCACGAATTCCGACCGCCGCGTCATCCTGTTCATCCTGTGTCTGGCCGTGCTCATCGCCCAGGTGGATACGTCGGTCGTCAATCTGGCCGTGCATGCGATCGGCATGGGCCTGCGCGCGCCGCTGCCGGCGCTGCAGTGGGTGGTGGACGCCTACAACCTGAGCTATGCCGCGCTGCTGATGAGCGGCGGCACCCTGGCCGATCTGCTCGGGCGGCGGCGCGTGCTGCAGGCGGGCGCGGCGGTGTTCGTGCTGGGTTCCTTGCTCGCCGGGTTGGCGCCGAATATCGCCGCGCTGATTGCCGGACGCGCGCTGGCGGGTGTCGGCGCGGCGCTGCTGCTGCCCGCCAGCCTGGCGCTGATCCGCGTGATCTGGGCCGACCCGCAGGAACGCGCCCACGCCGTCGGCGTGTGGGCCGGCACCAACGGCGCGGCGCTGGCCATCGGCCCGACGCTGGGTGGCTGGCTGATCCAGACGGTGGGCTGGCGCAGCGTGTTTCTGCTGATCGTGCCGATCGGCCTTGCCGTTTTGTTGTGGGCGCCGCGCGCCATCCCCGAATCGCGCGATGCGCAAGGACGACATGTGGCTCTGGCGGGCCAGTTGCTCGGCGGTCTTGCACTGACTGCGCTGGCCGTGGCGACCATCGTGCACCGCTTCATGTTGCCCGCCGTCGGCGTGGCGCTGCTCGCGGCGCTGTTGTTCGTGCACGCCGAGCGGCGCGCAGGCGCGGGGGCCATGATCCCTTTGCCGCTGCTGCGCAACGCCAGGCTGGCGGTGGCCAATGGCGTCGCGATGGCGATGACCTTCGGCATGTACGGCGTGCTGTTCCTGCTGCCGCTGAGCTGGTTGCGCGGTGGCGTGCTCGACGCCACCGGCGCGGGCTTGGCGCTGCTGCCGATGTCGCTCGCCTTCGTCGCACTGTCGCACCGCTCCGGGCCGTGGAGCATGCGCTTCGGCGCGCGGCGCCTGATGGCGGGCGGCATGGCGTTGATTGGCGCGGGCATCGCCGTGCTGGCGACCACGCACGCGGGGCAACGCCTGTGGCTGGCCGAAGCCGGCTTGCTCCTCACCGGCGTGGGCATGGCGCTGAACACCGGCCCGGTGCTGGCCGCGGCCGTCGCCACCGTGGAACCGGCGCGCGCCGGCACCGCTTCGGCCATGGTCAACACCGCGCGCATGATCGGCGCCACGCTGGGGGTCGGCGTGCTGGGTAGCGTGTTCGCGGCAGGTAGCAGCGTGGTCGCTGGTTTTAGCGCGGCGATGGTGATTGGTGCGGCGGTGGTGTTCGCGGGCGCATTCCTGGCCGTGTCGATGCGCGTGGGGTAGAAACACAGCCCACGCATGGCCTGAAAATTGCCCCGAATCAGACACCGCTCGCGCGCGCTGCAACGATCGACATGCTGGGCACATCGACCCGCTCAGGCAAGACTGCGGATTGGTTGCTTGCGAGCGTGATATTTGCATCCCCCCACGCCTTCAGCGCCACCATCACCGGCTGCAGGCTGCGGCCGCGCGCGGTCAGGCGGTATTCCACCTTGGGCGGCACTTGTGCATACACCTTGCGCGCGATCAGACCGTCGGTTTCCAGCTCGCGCAACTGGTTGGTCAGCATGCGCTGGGTGACGTTGGGCAGGCGGCGGCGCAGTTCGTTGAAGCGCAACGTGCCGTCCAGCAAGTGGTACAGCACCACGCCCTTCCACTTGCCGTCGATCAGGCTGAGGGTGGCCTCGACCATGCAGCCGGGGCTGCACTGCAGATTGCGATGGCGCATGCGGGGCATACGGTATCCTTTTTGATACTACATGCACAATTTGTGCGTTCTTGTTCAATAGCATGGTAAGCACTACGGTTCTCCTGCGCAATCCGCCGCATTCAACCCCCAAGGAGAACCCCATGCGTGCCATCGGCTATCAAATCCCACTGCCCATCGACGCTGCCGCATCGCTCGTCGATATCGATTTGCCCGATCCTCAACCCAGCGGCTGCGACCTGCTGGTGGCGGTGCAGGCCGTGTCCGTCAACCCCATCGATGCGATGGTGCGCGCCGGCGCCGCGCCGCCGGCGGGCGCTGCGCTGCCCGCGGGCGAGTGGAAAGTACTGGGCTGGGACGCCGCCGGCACCGTGGTGGCCACCGGCCCCGAGGCCACGCGCTTCCGCCCGGGCGACCGCGTGTTCTACGCCGGCGACATCACCCGGTCCGGCACCAATGCCGCGCTGCACTGCGTGGACGAACGCATCGTTGGCCACATGCCCGCCAGCCTCGACTTCGCCCAAGCCGCGGCGTTGCCGCTGACCGCCATCACCGCCTGGGAAGCGCTGTTCGACCGGCTGGATGTGCGCCGGCCCGTGCCCGGCGTAGCCGCCGCGGTGCTCATCATCGGCGGCGCGGGCGGGGTGGGCTCCATCGCCACCCAACTCGCGCGGCAGTTGACCGACCTCACCGTGATCGCCACCGCCTCGCGCCCGCAGACCCGCGACTGGGTGCAGGCCATGGGCGCGCACCATGTGCTCGACCACGCCCAGCCGCTGGCGTCGCAGGTGCAAGACCTGGGCCTCGGGCGACCGGCGTTCGTGTTCTCCACCACCCAGACCACGCGCCACCTCGCCGACATTGCCGAGCTGATCGCGCCGCAGGGACGCTTCGTGCTGATCGACAACCACCCAACACTCGACATCGTGGCGTTCAAGCGCAAGAGCGTGTCCATCCACTGGGAGGCGATGTTCACCCGCTCCCTGTTCGCCACCCCCGACATCGCCGCCCAGGGCGCGCTGCTCGACGAAGTGGCGCGGCGGGTCGATCAAGGCCAGCTCAAGACCACGCTCGGCACCCGGCTCGGCCCGATCGACGCCGCCACCCTCAAGCGCGCCCACGCGCTGGTCGAAACCGGAGCCAGCATCGGCAAGGTGGTGCTGGAGGGTTTTGGACAGGTCGGAAAGGCGTGATGCGCGCCTTGCGTCAAAGCTCGGTCGTGCCGCCATCAAGACGCAGCTCGCCGCCAACCATGTAGGCCGAGGCCGCGCTGCCGAGAAACAGCGCGGCCTCGGCGATTTCATCCGGGCTGGCGAGACGCCCCACGGGGATGCGCGCACGCAACGCTTCAAGCCCTGCGGCACGCTCGCTCTCGCTCATGCCCGGCCAGTCGAGAATCGGCGTCGCAGTGACGCCCGGGCTCAAGGCATTGACCCGGATGCGCCGCGCCAGCAGATCCGCGGAAAAACTGCGCGCCATGGATCGCACCGCCGCCTTGCCGGCGGCATAGACGCTGCAATCCGGCCAGCCGGCGTCGTGGATCATCGAGCTGGTCAGCACCACCACCGCCCCGTCGCGCAGGTGCGGCAGGGCCTTCTGCACCGTAAAGAACAGGCCTTTGACGTTGATGTCGAACTGGCGGTCGAAGAACGCCTCGGTCACCTCGGCCAGCGGCTTGGCCTCGAAGATGCCGGCGTTGGCGTAGAGCAGGTCGATCTTGCCGACCGTGTCCGCGAGCGTCGAATAGAAACGGTCGAGGTCGTCCATGCGGCTGACGTCCGCCTCGATCGCTCGCACGCCGAGTTCGCGCGCGGCAGCATCCAGACTGACGCGATTGCGACCACTGATCACCACCTCGGCGCCTTCCTGCCGCAGCCGATTGGCGATGGCCAGGCCGATGCCGCTGTTGCCGCCGGTGACGACGGCGGTTTTTCCACTGAAGCGATCCATGTCAATTCCTTGGTCGGGAAATGCGTAAAGTGAGGTGCTCAGCCTGCAGGTGTGGCGGCAGCGCGCTCTGCCAGCACCGCCTGCAGCGCGAAGATGCCGTTCAAGGCCGCTGGGAAGCCGGCATAGACGGCCATCTGGATCAGGACTTCGACCAGTTCCTCGCGAGTGCAGCCGACGTTGAGCGCACCGTGCAGGTGCACCTTCAGTTGCGGCTGCGCATTGCCGAGCGCGGCGAGCGCCGCGACGGTGGCGATCTCGCGCTCCTTCAGCGTCAGCACGCCGCGCGAATACACGTCGCCGAAGCCGAACTCGATGATGTAGCGCGCCAGATCGGGCGCGATGTCCTGCAAGGCGGCGATCACGCGCTCGCCGGCCTCGCCGTCGATCGCCTTGAGCATCTCCCAGCCGCGGCGGTAGCGTTCGGATGGTTGCTGCATCAAAAGCTCCTGCCTGTGGTGTTCATGCGAGTGCTTCGGCGCATGGAAGGGACATGGCTTCGAGTTCGGTCACGGTGACGCTCGCGCCGAAGTGGTGGACGACGTGCTCCAGGACATGCGCGCGCTGGGCGAAGGTGAAGGCCGCGCAGGCATCCTCGACCACGATGGCGCGGTAGCCGAGATCGTGCGCGGCACGCAGCGTGGACTCGACGCACACATGCAGGGCGTAGCCGGCCAGCAGCAGGGTGTCGATGCCGTGGAAGCGCAGGAGCGCATCGAGGTTGGAGGTCGCAAAGGCGCTGGCACCCAGGCGCCCGCCGATGATCAATTCATTCTCGTGGGGCTCGAATCCGGGTGCGAACGCTTCGCGGCCTTCGCGCCAGGTACCGGCGCGGGGGATCGCGCCGCGCAGCCCGAGGGTGTGCTGGTTCGGTGCCAGGTCGCGGTAGTCGCTGCGGCAGCGGAAGGGGGCATGGATGACGTTCCAGCCGCGCTGCCGCGCCAGCGCAAGCAGGACCGAGGCGCGCTGCTGCGAATGCAGAAACAGATCACGGTCGGTCATCAGGGCTTGCAGCTTGCTCTCCGGGGCGAGCCATTCGCGCTGGAACTCGATCATCAGCAAGGCGGTGCGTGCGGGGACAAGGGTGAGCTCGTTGGCGTTGTGCATGGGCTGATGGGTCTGTGCGTCGTGCTGCGAAGCCGCCATTGTTCCGCCGCGCGCTATGCTCGTGAAGAGAAAACCACGCAAGGTAGTTTTGCATCCATGGAAAACATGAACTGGGACGATCTGCGCGTGCTGCTGGCGGTGGCACGCACGCGCAGCCTGTCGGCGGCGGCGCTGCAGCTCGGCAACAGCGCCTCCACGCTGGGGCGGCGCATCGCCCTGCTCGAACAGGCGCTGGGCGTGACCCTGTTCGTGCGTCATGCCAGCGGCTATCGCCTCACCGAGGATGGCGAGGTCTTGCTCGACGAGGCGCGGCGCGTCGAGGACGCCATCGTGCAACTGCGCGGCCGTGCCAGCGACCGCGGGCGCGAGCCTGCGGGGCATGTGCGGCTGGCCACCAACGAGGCGCTGGCCAACCTGCTGATCCTGCCGCGCTGGAAGGCGCTGGTGGCAAAATATCCGAAGCTGACGCTGGAACTGGTCACGGGCGCGGCGGTGCAGGACATGTATCGGCGCAATGCCGACCTCGCCCTGCGCCTGGTGCGCCCCGAGACGGGCAACCTCACCGTGCGCAAACTGGGGGTGCAGGCGTATGCGGTGTATGCGCGGCGCGGACTGGTGGGCATACGGCGGGGCATGCAGCGGCGGCGCGCATCGGGCCGTAGCGGCTCGCCGATGGAAACATTGCCGTGGATCGGCTGGGATGAGGAAATCCAGCATCTGGTGCAGGCACGCTGGCAGCGGCAGCGCTATCCCGACGCCGCCTTCGCGCTGACGACCAACAGCCTGTTCAGCCAGCTTGCGGCGGCGGAACAGGGACTCGGTCTGGCCGTGCTGCCCTGCTACATCGCCGATGCGCGGCCGAAGCTGGAGCGCTGCCTGCCGCCCGCGCAGTGCGTGTCGCAGGACATCTGGCTGGTGATCCAGCGCGGGCTGCGCGCTTCACCGCGCGTGCGCGTGGTGGCCGACATGCTGGCCGAGGTGGTGCATGAACACCGACGCGTACTTGCGGGAATCTGATCAAACTCATTGCGGCCTACGCTGGAATGACGATGTGTAACGCATGCGTCACAAACGCACGCTGCGATGAGTGACAATGGCAATTTATTTGACCAATGACTCCGTGCACGATGGCCACACCCGATGTGTTCCGCCGTTTCCAAGAGGAACTTGCGGCACTTGATCGCACAGCCGAGCAGCGCGCAGCAGTTACGCCATTGAAGATGAAGATGGCGCGGGCAAAATCAGAGTTTTTGGCACTTCGTCAACGTTTTAGTTTTTCGGTGGCAGATGTCATCGCCTTCTTCCCGCCGGAAGAGTGAATTGAGTTCCTGCGGCAAATCATCGCCAACTCGGAAGTCAAAGCGCGTCGCGTCACGAAGGCTCAGGCGAATTCATCGCGTTGACCGATCGTCCACTGGATCGCATGGATCTGCCACGCTCGGTCTGCGGAGACGAGCCAACACGAGACTACCGGCTCATCGAGCCGGGGATTCCGGCGGGGGCCGTCTGCACATTACGGCTCTGCAACGATTGCTGGAAAATCCGCAGGGAAATGTATGGGGAGTCGCTGGCCTTGCTGACTTAAGGACATGACACGTCGGGAGTGGCGATGAAAATCGCGCGAAACGCCCCGCCACGGTGGGCGGGGCGTCTGGGGCGACGATCAGTCGCCCTTGCTGCGCGACCAGATCAGGGTGTGCCTACCGTCCTCGCCCTCGATCAGGCGGGCGTAGATCGTCGCCGGAAACGAAGGATCGTCCAGGGTTGCCGACAGGTAGGGCCGCTCGGCCTGGCTGACTTTCTTCCACGCCGCGCCGATGTCGTAGCCGCCCGCCGCCTGGATGCGGTAGTCGGGGGCGTTCTCGCTGCCCTTGTCGTTGGGGACGAACTTGACCTTGACGTTGAGCGTCAGGGTACGGACCGTGCCGGTGAAGCCGTCGTTCTGTGCGGTGAAGGTGCCGATGTTGGCCATGATGATTTCTCCTTTCGTGGTTGCAAGGTCGCGCCCATCGCGTCCTTGTCGGTGATCCGCCCGGCGGGGGACGGGCTGGCCGCACCGCGCAGCGGCCGCAACAGCGTGAAGGACCGGGAGGCCCAAAGAATTTGTCGCGCGAGGAAGCTGCGCAGCAGCGGGGAAATTGTTTGGGCCGGACGGTTGCGGCCATGAAGCCCGAGGCGCAGCCGCGCCCCCGCCAGGATTCACGACAAGCCAAGGACGCATGGGCCGAACTACCCCGAATGGAGACAGGGCCGACTCGGCCTCTCCGCACAACGGCTTCACCGGCTTGCTCCCTGACGCGGGCAAGGCCAACACCGCGACGACAAGCGAGAACGCCCCTCCCGCACCTCGCGGCGGCGTGATTGAGGCGTGGCGTGGAAGCTCCATGCAAGACTGGGCGGCGTGTCGGTGAACCGTCCTTCGTGACGTTGCAGGCAACGAACCGCCAGCGTCGGGGTCGGCACGCGTTCGCACAACCCAGCGCAGCAAGGTGGAGCGCCGACAAGCGGAGCAGCAGGCAAGCAAGGTGCACAGCCGGCGAGCTCGGCGGCGCAAACGCCGACACACCAGGACTTCTTCAGGACAAACATCAGGATGCGGATATTTGCCCGAAGACGATTTCATGTTAAATTAGGAAATAAGTATTTCCTTTAATGGCGCACCATGACACCCTCCCGCCGTTCGCTTGCAACCGCCTCCCGCAGTCGAGGCCGTCCGCGCGAGTTCGATGTCGATCAGGCATTGGACCGGGCCGTGCGCGTATTTAGCGAGCGTGGCTACCACGGCACCTCGATCAGCGACCTGACCCGCGCCATGTGCTTGGCCCAGGGCAGCATCTACAAAGCGTTCAAGAATAAGCAGTCCGTCTTCCTGGCCACGTTCAACCGCTACCGCACACTGCGGGCCGAGAAGTTGCGGCAGACCATCGGCGATGCCGGCACGGGCCTGGAGCGCTTTCGCAACGCGCTCGCCTTCTATGTCGAATCCTCGCAGGGCGCGGAAGGCCGGCAAGGCTGCCTCGTCGTCGGCAGCATCGCGGAGCTTGCGACGTTCGACAAGGAAGTGGCGCGGCACATTGCCACGGCGTTGGAGCGCAACGAGGCATTACTGGCCGACCTGATCCGACAGGGACAGGAAGATGGCTCCATCCCCGCCTATGTCGACCGGCAGGCTGCCACCCGGATGATGCTGTGCCTCGTGCAAGGCATGCGGGTGGTCGGAAAAACCCGCCGCACCCGCGAGGACATGCAGGCCGTGGTGAATATCGCCATGAAGGTGCTGGCCTGATTTTTTTGCCAATTTAGGAAATATTAATTTCCTATTTATCAGAGGAGCTTCTGTGATGAAAATCGGATTTGTCGGTCTCGGAATGATGGGAACCGCGATGGCCGCCAACCTCGTCAAGGCCGGCTACCCGGTGCGCGTGTGGAACCGCTCGCAAGACCCAGTTGCCGCGCTCACCGCGCTCGGCGCCGAAGGCGCGACGACTCCGCGCGAGGCGGCCGAGGGCGCGGACGTGCTGATCTCCATGCTGGCCGATGACGCCGCCACGCGATCTGTCATTATCGACGCACATGTGCAGGATGCGCTGAAGCCGGGAGCGATCCACGTCAACATGGCCACGGTTTCCGTCGTCCTCGCGGGCGAACTGGAGCGACTGCACCACGAGAACGGCATCGGGTACATCGCGGCCCCTGTCCTTGGACGGGTGAACGTGGCCGAAGCTGGCCAGCTCAATATCCTCGCGGCCGGAGATTCCCAGGCATTGGCGGTCGTCCAGCCGCTGTTCGACGTTCTCGGCCAGAAGACATGGCACTTCGGGAACAAGCCCGAACAGGCCAATGCCATCAAGCTGGCGGTGAATTTCATGATCGCCAGCGCCATCGGGACGATGGGCGAAGCCGTGGCGCTTGCGCAAGGCTATGGTGTTTCCAAGACCGGCTTCCTGGACCTGGTCACGTCCACGATCTTCGCCTCGCCCGTGTACAAGGGCTATGGCGACGCGATCGCCCATGACCGGTTCGAGCCCGCCGGCTTCAAGCTGGCGCTCGGCCTGAAGGACGTGCGGCTCACGCTGGAAGCGGCCGAGAAAGCGAACGTCCCGCTTCCCCTGGGCAGCGTCCTAAGAGACAACCATCTCGACAGCCTGGCGCATGGCGAAGGCCATCTCGACTGGGCGGCGCTGTCGCGCGTTTCTGCGCGCCGGGCCGCACAGGAATGAGCGCCGAAATCCAAGCCCCTCCATCCTTGGGGGGATTGCCGGTTCTTCTGGCCGCTTCATGCGGCCTGACCGCCGCCAATATCTACTACGCCCAGCCGCTGGCCGGGCCGATCGGCGCGGCGCTGGGGCTGCCCGCGGAGCTAACTGGCCTGATCGTCACCCTGACCCAGCTCGGCTATGGCCTGGGCCTGCTGCTCGTCGTACCGCTGGGCGATCTGGTGGAGAACCGGCGGCTGATCCTGATGCTGCTGGGCATCGCCGCTGCGGCCTTGCTGGCGGCGGGCCTCGCCAGCCACCCGCTGCCGTTCCTGGCGGCCGCGCTGGGCATCGGCATCGGCACGGCGGCCGTGCAGGTGCTGGTGCCCTATGCCGCGCACCTTGCCCCCGAGGCGGTGCGCGGGCGCGTCGTCGGCAACGTCATGAGCGGTCTGATGCTGGGTATCATGCTGGCGCGTCCGGTGGCGAGCCTGATTGCGCAGGTGTCGTCCTGGCCCGTGGTCTTCTAC
>MLJW01000395.1_pt1 | contig 20987 bp, 15 predicted proteins | sample 888231 | NCBI WGS metagenome assembly MLJW01 (sample SAMN05788063, study PRJNA343431) | mine drainage metagenome | isolation source: sample collected from the inflow into an acid mine drainage treatment plant... | place: Germany: Lusatia, lignite mining district
CGCCCCCCCCTCCGCCGCCGCCGGAACCCGAGCCGGAACCGGAACCGGAGCCGGAACCCGAACCCGCGCCTGAACCGGTGTTCAGTCCGCCCCCCGAGGAGGAGGACGTGCTGGACCTGACCGACGACATGGTGATGGACGAGCCGGCCGACGATCCGCCGCCGCTGGATCTGGACGAGGATCTGCGCTACGAGCCCGAGGCCACGCCCCGCATCGGCAGCCTGTTCGAGGACGAGGAGCCGGCCCCGGCCGAAGAGGAAAGCATTCTGGCGCCGCCGGTGCAGATGGCCTCCACCTCGGCCCTGGCCGAGCTGGCCCGCGCCGTGGCCCGCGAACGCGGCCTGGGCCTGGGCAATGGCGGCGTCACCCTGGAAGACATCGTGCGCGAGATCCTGAAGGTTCTGATCAAGGACTGGCTGGACCAGAACCTGCCCTACATGATCGAACGCATCGTCACCAAAGAAATCGAAAAGATGGTCAACCGGGCCGAAAAGCTCTAGATCATCCTCATCTCCCAGCCGGTTCCGCGTGCCCTCAATCGGGAGACTGCGGAATCGGCTTTTTCCTTTTTCAGACTTCCAGCACGGAGCGGCAGCAGGCAATGCTCGACAAAACCTATAATCCCGGAGAGATCGAGCCGAAGCATTATCAGGAGTGGGAGCGGGCCGGGCTTTTCGCCGCCGACGAGCAGTCGGCCGATCGGCCCTACGCCATCATGATGCCGCCGCCCAACGTGACCGGCAGCCTGCATATGGGCCATGCCCTGACCTTCACCCTGCAAGACATTCTGGTGCGCTATCACCGCATGAAGGGCCGCGACGCCCTGTGGCAGCCGGGCACCGATCATGCCGGCATCGCCACCCAGATGGTGGTGGAGCGGCAGATGGCCGCCGAAAACCTGACCCGCCACGATCTGGGGCGCGAACGCTTCATCGAGCGGGTGTGGAAATGGAAGGGCGAATCGGGGGGCACCATCACCCGCCAGCTGCGCCGCCTGGGGGCCTCGCCCGACTGGCTGCGCGAGCGTTTCACCATGGACGAGGGGCTGTCGCTGGCGGTGCGCAAGGTGTTCGTGCGCCTTTATAAGGAAAAGCTTATCTACCGCGACCAGCGCCTGGTCAATTGGGACCCCAAGCTGCATACCGCCATTTCCGATCTTGAAGTGGAGCCGCGCGAGATCCAGGGCTCCATGTGGTATCTGAAATATCCGGTGGAGGGCGAGCCGGGCCGCTTCGTGACCGTGGCCACCACCCGCCCGGAAACCATGCTGGGCGATACCGGCGTGGCCGTGCATCCCGAGGACGAGCGCTACCAGGATCTGGTGGGCAAGATGCTGCGCCTGCCCATCGTCGGGCGGCTGATTCCGGTGGTGGCCGATGCCTATTCCGATCCGGAAAAGGGCACCGGCTGCGTCAAGATCACCCCGGCCCATGATTTTAACGACTTCGAGGTGGGGCGGCGCAACGGCCTGCCCATGATCAACATCCTCGACAAGAACGCCTGCATCAACGAAAACGCTCCGGCCGAGTATCAGGGGCTGGACCGCTTCGAGGCCCGCAAGAAGGTGGTGGCCGCGTTCGAGGCGCTGGGGCTGCTGGACAAGATCGAGCCGCATACCCTGCAGCAGCCCTTCGGCGACCGTTCGGGCGTGGTGATCGAACCCTGGCTCACCGACCAGTGGTTCGTCGATGCCGCCACCCTGGCCAAGCCGGCCATCGAGGCGGTGGAAAGCGGCAAAACCCGCTTCGTGCCCAAGCAGTGGGAAAACACCTATTACGAATGGATGCGCAACATCCAGCCCTGGTGCATTTCCCGGCAGATCTGGTGGGGGCATCAGGTTCCGGCCTGGTACGGCCCCGACGGCACCATCTTCGTCGAGGAAACCGAGGAGGAGGCCCGCGCCGCCGCCCGGGCCCATTACGGCCGGGACGAGGCGCTGACCCGCGATACCGATGTGCTGGACACCTGGTTCAGCTCGGCGCTGTGGCCGTTCTCCACCCTGGGCTGGCCGGAGCAAACCCCGGCCCTGGCCCGCTATTATCCCACCGACGTGCTGGTGACCGGCTTCGACATCATCTTCTTCTGGGTGGCCCGCATGATGATGATGGGCCTGCATTTCATGGGCGAGGTGCCGTTCAAGGACATCTACATCCATGCCCTGGTCCGCGACGAGAAGGGCCAGAAGATGTCGAAGTCCAAGGGCAACATCATCGATCCTTTGGACCTGATCGAAAAATACGGCTGCGACGCCCTGCGCTTCACCCTGACGGCGCTGGCGGCGCAGGGGCGCGATATCAAGCTGGCGGAAAGCCGGGTGGAGGGCTACCGCAACTTCGCCACCAAACTGTGGAACGCGGCGCGCTTCTGCCAGATGAACCAGTGCGCCGTGGTGCCGGGCTTCGATCCGGCCTCGGTGCAGGAACCCATCAACCGCTGGATCGTCGGCAAGGTGGGCGAGGCCGCCGGGCGCATCGCCCAGGCTCTCGACGCCTATCGCTTCAACGATGCCGCCAACGCCGCCTATCAGTTCGTGTGGAACGGCTTCTGCGACTGGTATCTGGAATTCGCCAAGCCGGTGTTCCAGGGCGACAACGCGGCGGCCAAGGCCGAAACCCGCGCCACCACCGCCTGGGTGCTGGATCAGATCCTGCATCTTTTGCATCCCTTCATGCCCTTCATCACCGAGGAGCTGTGGGAACAGCTGGCCGAGGACCGCGCCGGCAAGCTGATCAGCGCCGGCTGGCCGCAGGTGCCGCCGCGTGACGAGGCCGCCGAGGCCGAACTGGACTGGCTGGTGCGGCTGATCTCGCAGATCCGCGCCGTGCGGGCCGAAATGAACGTGCCGCCCTCGGCGAAAATGCCGCTGCTGATCAAGGATGCCTCGGCGCTGACGCAAAGCCGCCTGGCGGCGCACGAAGGCATCATCCTGACCCTGGCCCGGGCCTCGGGCATCGAGCGGGTGGACGAAGCCCGCAAGGGCGCGGTGCAGGTGGTGGTGGATGAGGCCACGGTGCTGCTGCCGCTGGCCGGGGTGATCGACCTCGATCAGGAAAAGGCCCGTCTGACCAAGGAAATCGCCAAACTGACCGGCGAGATCGACAAGGTGGAGAAGAAACTCTCCAACGAAGCCTTCGTCGCCAAGGCCAACCCCGAGGTGGTGGAAGAACAGCGCGGCCGCCGCGATGAGTGGCTGGCGGCGCGGGCCAAGCTGAACGAGGCCCTGGCGCGCCTCGACAGCCTTTAAAACCCCTCCCCAAAGGGCGGAAGGGAAGAATTTCCTTTCGCACTTTGGGGTTGAGAACAGAAGTGTTAAGGTTTTTTATACCACCCCATTATGACTCACGGTAGAATGGTGCCGGTATGACCCTGACCGGCACCGCAACGCCGGTGGATGGGCTCGTGTGGGGAAAAGGTGTTTCGATGGGCGGGAGTGCTTCCGGGCTTGGGTTCGATGCCGTGCGCGTCCTGCTCGTTGAAGACAATCCGGGCGATGCCCGCCTTGTGCGCCTGCTGCTGACCGAAGACAGCGATCGCCCTTATCTGGTTACCCTGGCCGCCACCTTGAAGGATGCCCTGGCCCAGGCCGGCGGTCCGGCCTTCGATGTGGTGCTGACCGATCTCGGCCTGCCCGACAGCCATGGAACCGATACGGTGGATGCCCTGCTGGCGGCCTTTCCCGATGCGCCCCTGGTGGTGCTGACCGGGCTGGCCGACCAGCGCACCGGCATGGATGCCGTGCAGCGCGGCTGCCAGGATTATCTGGTGAAGGGCTTCGAGGATCCCCAGCTTCTGCACCGCACCATCCGCTATGCCATCAGCCGCAGCGCCGTGGCCCGCGAACTGCGGGAAAGCGAGGAGCGTTTCCGCACCCTGATCGAGGTGTCGCCCGAAGCCATCCTGCTGTGCAGCGACGAGGCGGTGCTGTTCGCCAATCCTTCGGCCATGCAAACCTTCGGCGTGGCCCGCCGCCAGGATCTGCTGGGGCAGGAGCCCGCGAAGCTGTTTTCCGGCCCGGCCCTGGATCTGGTGCTGGCGGCGGCGGGCAAGGCCGGCGCTCCGGCGCAAAACCGCATCGAATGCCAGCTCAGCCGCTGCGACGGCGATCTGTTCGAAGCCGAGGTGACGGCGGCCTCGGTGCAGCATGCCCGCCGTCCGGCGGCGGAAGTGATCGTGCGCGATATCACCGAGCGCAAACTGGCGGAACGGCAATACCGCCTGAACAGCGCCGTGTTTGAAACCACCGCCGAAGCCATGATGGTGACCGGGGCCGATCACCGCATCGTGGCGGTGAACCCCGCCTTCGAACGGGTGACCGGCTACAAGGCGGGCGAGGTTCTGGGCAAGAATCCCAAGATCCTGTCGTCGGGCCGCCATTCGGGCGCCTTTTACAAGGCCATGTGGGCGGAGCTGCTGACGGCGGGGCACTGGCACGGCGAGATCTGGAACCGCCGCCGCAACGGTGAAATCTATGTGCAGCGCGCCACCTTCTCGCTGATCCGCGATGCCGAGGGCCAGGTGGTCAACCATGTGGGCGTGTTTTCCGACATCACCGACGAAAAGCAGGAGGCCGAGCGCATCCTCTACCGCGCCAGCTACGACGCCCTGACCGGCCTGCCCAACCGCGCCCTGCTGCACGATCGTCTGCATCAGTCGCTGGCCAAGGCCTACCGTGAGCAGGGGCGCCTGGGGGTGCTGTTCCTGGATCTCGACGGCTTCAAGCCGGTCAACGACCGTTTCGGCCATCTGGTGGGCGATCAGCTGCTGGTGGTGCTGGCCGAGCGCCTGCGCGGCTGCGTGCGCGAAAGCGATACCGTGGCCCGGCTGGGCGGCGATGAGTTCGTGATCGTGCTGCCCGACATGGCATCGCCCGACGATGCCGCCGTGGTGGCCGACAAGGTGGTGCAGGCGCTGGAGGAGCCCTTCGCCCTTGATGGCGTCAGCGTGGTGATCGGCACCAGCATCGGCATCGCCCTTTATCCCGATAACGGCGGGAACGAAGAGGAACTGCTGGGGGCCGCCGACCGCGCCATGTATCTGGCCAAGCAGGCGGGCAAGGCCCGCTACACGATGGCATAAGCGGGCCTGGAAAAGAAACCAAGTCAGGCGGCTTACCAGCAGTTTCATACCCGGTGGGTCCGCTCCGCCGATGGCAACCGATACAGGACTCTGCGCCGCCCCGGCCAAGACGGCTTAAGGGGAGGGGCTGTGGCGCCGAGGCCCTTTTGCCGTCGTCCGCAGGGCGGCATCCCCCTCTTGCCGTCATGCGCGGGCTTGACCCGCGCATCATAAGACGGCTTAAGGGGAGGGGCTGTGGCGCCGAGGCCCTTTTGCCGTCGTCCGCAGGGCGGCAGCCCCCTCTTGCCGTCATGCGCGGGCTTGACCCGCGCATCATAAGACGGCGTCTCCCCCACACGTGGATGGCCGGGTCAAGCCCGGCCAAGACGGCTTAAGGGAGGGGCTGTGGCGCCGAGGCCCCTTTGTCGTCGTCCGCAGGGCGGCATCCCCCTCTTGTCGTCATTGCGCGGGCTTGACCCGCGCATCATAAGACGGCTTAAGGGGAGGGGCTGTGACGCCGAGGCCCTTTTGTCGTCGTCCGCAGGCCGGCAGCCCCCTCTTGCCGTCATGCGCGGGCTTGACCCGCGCATCATAGACGGCGTCTCCCCCACGTGGATGGTCGGGCCAAGCCCGGCCAAGACGGCTTAAGGGAGGGACTGTGGCGCCGAGGCCCTTTTGTCGTCGTCCGCAGGGCGGCATCCCCCTCTTGCCGTCATGCCCGAGGGTGACGGATTGGACGCATCGGTGGGGCCAACTTGATGCAGGGGGACGAGATGCTTGCCGTTCCAAAGCCGCCCGCCGATTACGCCATGTATGGTCGGGCTTTAAACGCGGTTATCCGCCGGGTTGGGCGGTTTTGGCGATGGCGGCGGCGGTCAGCTGCGACAGGGCCTTGTCGGCGGCCAGCCGGGCCTTGGCATCGCGCAGCCAGGGCGCGGCCACGGCGGCCGGGGCGCCTTGCAGCGGCTGCAGATCCTGCACCGCTTTTTCCAGCGCATTGGCATGCACATCCCGTTCGGCGCGGGCCAGGACCGAGGCGGTATCGTTGCCGATACCATCGATACGGCGGATGGTGATCATCCCGGCCAGCTTGTGCAGGGCGCGGTGCCACAGATCGCCGCTATCGGGGGCCAGACCGGCATTGTAGATGGCCGGGGCCAGCACGGCGAAACTGTCCAGCAGGGTGGCGCGGCGCGGCAGGCCGGTGGCGGCGGTGGCGGCCAGGCTGTCGAGCAGCGGCGAGAGATCGGCGGCGGCGACGCGGCGGGCGGCCTGCAGCTCCATATCGTAAGGATCGCCCCGGTCCACGGCATCGCGCAATTGCCCCACCACCAGCAGCAGAGCCTGGGTTTGGGCGTGGCGGCTGGCGATCTCCTTGGCCACTTTCTCGGCGGCGTCGGCCCGCTCGGCCAGGCGCAGAATGGTGCCGGCCGGGGGAATGGCGTCGCGCAGGGCCGCCACATCGTTTTTCAGCGTGCCGGTTTCGGCGCGGGTTTCCTCCACCGACCGGGCCAGGGGGGCAAGGCGGGGATCGGCGGCCGGATCGGCCAGCTTTTGCTCCAGGGCCTGCACGCGGCCCTCCAGGCCGTCGCCGCCGGCCTCCTGCTGGCCGCGGCTGGACAGCACGCCCTGCATCAGGGCCAGGGTGCGGCCCATGCTGGCGGTGCGGCTTTGCAGCTGATCGGGATCGAAGCCCAGCAGGCGGGGGCGGAGCTGGGGCCACAGCGCCCCGGCGGCGCCCAGGGCCAGGGCCGAAACCAGCAGCCCGCCCACAAGCCCGCCGGCAAAGCCGCTGGCGAAGCCGCCGCGGCGGCGGGCCGGGCCGGCGCTATCGGCCGCGGGGGCGGCGGTTTCGGAGGAAATGTCGGGAGCGGTGTCGGCGCCGGTGCGTTCGTCGGTCATGTATCGGTCCTTGTTGCCTTGCCCCCACTATAGGGGGGTGGGGGCGTCATGCCAAGCCGGGCAAAGGCCGCCGTGATCAGCGTGGCATCGGCGTTGCCCCGGCTTTATCCCAGGGCGGCGCGGACCAGATGCAGGAAGCGTTCCGGCTGTTCGGCGTGCGGCCAGTGGCCGGACTGGCCGATTTCGATCAGCTTGCTGCGGGGGAACAGACGGCGCATGGCCTCCTCGTCGCGCGGGCGGATATAGTCGGAGCGCTCGCCGGCCAGGAAGGTGGTGGGGCCGCCGAAGGGATCCTGATGGGCGGGGAAGGCGATGATGGCCGGCAGATTGGGGGCGATGCCGGCCAGGTTGAGCCGCCAGTGGAAGCGGCCATGCTCGCTGATCAGATTCTGCAGCAGGAAGGCGCGCAAGGAGGCATCTTCGATGGTGGGGACCAGCAGGGCATCCACCTCGGCGCGGCGCGAGATCCGCGACAGATCCACCCGGCGCATGGCGTCGATATATTCGGGGAAGCTTTCGCGCACATAGCTCACCGGGGCGATATCCACCACCACCAGCCGCCCCACCCGCTCCGGCTGGGTCAGGGCCAGCTGCATGGCGGTTTTGCCGCCCATGGAATGGCCCAGGATATCGGCCTGTTCCCAGCCGTGCGCCGCCATGTAGCCGGCCACGTCCTCGGCCATCAGGGCGTAGTCCATGGCATCCGACCAGGGCGAGGCGCCGTGATTGCGCAGATCAAGGGCATGGACCTCGCGCAGATCGCCCAGGGCGCGGGCGATGCTGCCCCAGTTGCGCCCCGATCCGAACAGGCCGTGCAGAATGATCAGGGGCGCCCCCTGGCCGGTGATCTGCGACGAAAGAGTCAGCATGAAAAGGCCTCTTAATTATATGTCCCTCAGGCGCCGGGCGCTGGGGTGGTTTTCAAATTTATGTGTCCCTCAGGCGCCGGGCGCTGGGCTCCGCCCAGCTTGGCTTGTCCTCACTTATGCCTTCGCTGGCGCTGCGGCAACGTTCCGGCGCGCTCAATGCGCTAGTCAGCCGCGTGCGCGGCTTCCAAATTTATGTCCCTCAGGCGCCGGGCGCTGGGCTCCGCCCAGCTTGGCTTGTCCTCACTTACCCTCCGATGCCCAAGGGCATCTCCGGCCGTTCCGGCGCGCTCAACGGGCTAGTCAGCCGCTAAAGCGGCTTCCGGAGGGATCTCTCCCTCGGGCGCCGGGCGGGGTCTGGGTCAACCCAGGATCAGGGCGTCGTCGTCAAGCTGTTCGCCGCGCACCTTGGTGAACATGTGCAGCAGATCCTCCACCGACAAGCCCTTGCGTTCGTCGCCCGAGACGTCCAGCACCACCTTGCCGCCGTGCAGCATCACGGTGCGGTCGCCGTAATCCAGGGCCTGGCGCATGGAGTGGGTCACCATCAGGGTGGTCAGGTTGGAGCGGCGCACGATGGTGTTGGTCAGCTCCATGACGAAGGCGGCGGTTTTGGGGTCGAGAGCGGCGGTATGCTCGTCCAGCAGCAGGATCTTCATGGGGTTCAAGGTGGCCATCACCAGGGTGATGGCCTGGCGCTGGCCGCCCGACAGCAGGCCCATGCGGTCCTTCAGGCGGGTTTCCAGGCCCAGGCCCAGGCTGGCCAGGCGCTCGCGGAACAGGCCGCGGCGGGCGGCGGGCACGGCGCGGCCCAGGCCGCGCCGGTGGCCGCGCGCCGCCGCCAGGGCCATGTTCTCCTCGATGGACAGCGCCTCGCAGGTGCCGGCCATGGGATCTTGGAACACGCGGGCCACCAGCCCGGCCCGTTTGGGCGTGGGCCAGCGGGTCACATCCTCGTCATCGATGGCCACCCGGCCCTGCTGCGGCAGGGTTTCGCCCGACAGCACGCCGAGCAGGGTGGATTTTCCGGCGCCGTTGGAGCCGATCACGGTCACGAACTGGCCTTCGGGGATATGCAGATCCAGCCCGCGCAGGGCCCGGGTTTCGATGGCGGTGCCGGGATTGAAGGTAACCCGCACCTGATCCAGGGTAATCATGCCTTGCCTCCGCGCCGGAACGGCAGTTTGCCGCGCATGGACGGCACCGTCATGGCCAGGGCCACCAGCACGGCGGTGATCAGCTTCAGATCCTGGGCCTGCAGGCCGATGAACGAGGCGTTGAGGGCCAGGGCCACCGCCATGCGGTAAAGGATGGAGCCGCCCACGCAGGCCAGGGCGGCCAGCCAGATGGTGCGGGTGGGCAAAATGGCCTCGCCCAGGATGACGGCGGCCAGCCCGGTCACGATAACGCCGATGCCCATGGAAACGTCGGCCCCGCCCTGCGACTGGGCGAACAGGGCGCCGGCCAGGGCCACCAGGGCGTTGCTGAGGGCCATGCCCAGCAGGGTCATGCGGCTGGTGTTGATGCCTTGCGCCCGGGCCATGCGGGCGTTGGCGCCGGTGGCGCGCATGGCCAGGCCCACCTGGGAATTCAGGAACCACACCAGCAGCAGGGTGGCGGCCAGGCAGACGGCGGCATACAGCACCAGATCGCTGAGATAATAGGGCAGATGCAGCTTTTCCACCGGAGTGAACACGGTATCCACGCCGAGCAGGGCCACGTTGGGCCGCCCCATGATGCGCAGATTGACCGAATAAAGCGCGATCATGGTGAGAATGCTGGCGAGAAGATTAAGAATCTTCAGGCGCACATTGAGCCAGGCGGTCACGAAGCCGGCCCCGGCTCCGGCCAGCATGGCGGCCAGGGTGGCCAGCACGGGCGGGGCGCCGTGCACGATCAGGGTGGCGGCCACCGCCGCCCCCAGCGGCAGGCTGCCGTCCACGGTAAGATCGGGAAAATCCAGAACCCGGAAGCTGATGAACACGCCCAGAGTGACCAGCCCGAACAGCAGGCCGGATTCGATGGCGCCGAAAAAGGCGATACTGCTCATGCCGTCACTTCACGATGGTGGTGGCGCTTTTCAGCAGCGCCGGCGGGAAGGTGATGCCCATCTTGGCGGCCATGGCGGGATTCAGGGCCAGATTGGTTTTGTTCACCCCTTCCACGGCGATATCGCCGGGCTTTTCACCCTTCAGGATGCGGGCCACGATCTTGCCGGTCTGGCGGCCCACATCGTAATAATCGAAGCCCACGGCGGCGATGGCGCCGCGCGGCACCGAGCCGGTATCGCCGGCGAACACCGGCAGCTGGGTGTCGATGCCCACCTTGACCACGGCTTCCAGGGCCGAAACCACCGTGTTGTCGGTGGGGGTGTAGAAGGCATCCACCTTGCCGGCCAGGCTGCGGGCGGCGCCCAGCACGCTGTTGCTGTCGGGGGCGGGGCCTTCCACCACGGTGATGCCCTGGGCGGCGGCGATGGTCTTCAGGCGGGCCACCTCGCTGACCGAGTTGGCCTCGCCGGGATTATAGAGCACGCCCAGGCGCTTCAGATGCGGCAGGATCTGGCGCATCATGGCCAGATGCTGCTGCAGGGGCAGGCGGTCGGTCACGCCGGTGACGTTGGCGCCGGGATGTTCGAGAGAGCTGACCAGCCGGGCTCCCACCGGATCGGAGACGGCGGAAAACACCACCGGCACGGTGCCGTGCGCGGCGGCCACGGCGGCCTGGGCCGAAGGGGTGGCGATGGCCACGATGACATCGGGCGCATCGCCCACGAATTTCTTGGCGATCTGGCCGGCGGTGCCGACATCGCCCTGGGCGCTCTGGAATTCCACCGACAGGTTTTTCCCCGGCACGAAGCCCTCGGCGGCCAGTTCGTCCAGCGCGCCCTTGCGGCAGGCGTCCAGCGCCGGATGCTCGACGATGGCGGTGATCTTCACCACCTTCTGGGCGGCGGCCAGAACGGGCGAGGCGATAAGCAGCGGCGCCGCGACGGCGGCGGCCAGCAGGGCGGGCGAGAAACGCGAAAGCAACATGGACGAACCCTCGGTTGAGATCCCGGTCGGGGCGGTCCTGTCCGTCAGGGGGCGCCCGATCCAACCGGGCAAACAAACAGCGGAACGCCGTCCGCGTCAAGTCGGTGACATGGGAAAACGGTCATGCCGGGCGGCATAAACATAAATCTACTGGACAACAGGCAAATGTGATGAATTAATGCAAATTAAGTGTTGTATATTTTATATAACATAATTTTTTATGTGAATGGAGCGTCATGACGCCGCCGCGCCTGATCGCCGCCCTGGGGGGGCTGTTGCTGCTGTCGGTTCCGGCCTGGGCCGGGGCCACGCTGCTCAATGCCAGCTACGATCCCACCAGCGAGCTTTACCGCGACTACAACGCCGCCTTCATCCGTCACTGGCGGGCGGAAACCGGTCAAAGCGTGCGGATTTTGCAGTCGCACGGCGGTTCGGGGCGTCAGGCCCTGGCGGTGATGGAAGGCCTGCCCGCCGATGTGGTCACCCTGGCCGAGCCCCGCGATATCGATGCCGTGGCGGCGCGCACCGGCCTGATCGCTGCCGATTGGCGGCGGCGCTTTCCCGATGGCGCCGCGCCATACAGCTCCACGGTGGTGTTTCTGGTGCGGCGGGGCAATCCCAGGCACATCCGCGATTGGAGCGACCTGGCCCGGCCCGGCGTGGTGGTGATGTCGGCCAGCCCGAAAACCTCGGGCGGGGCGCGCTGGGCCTATCTGGCGGCCTGGGGCTATGCCCTGCGCCGGTCCGGCGGTGATGACGGCCGGGCGCAAGGCTTCATGCGGGCCTGGCTGAGCCATGTGCCGGTGTGGGAATCGGGGGCGCGCGGCGCCACGGCGGCCTTTTTGCGCCGCGGTGTGGGCGATGTGCTGCTGACCTGGGAGAACGAGGCCATGCTGGCGCGGCGCGAAGCGGGCGGCGTGGCGGTGGAGATCATTTATCCCTCCTGTTCGATTCTGGCCGAGCCGCCGGTGGCGGTGGTGGATGGCCTGGCGGCGCGGCATGGCACCAGCGCCCTGGCCGAGGCCTATCTGCGCCACCTTTACAGCCCCGAAGGCCAGGAGATCGTGGCCCGCAACCATTACCGCCCGCGCGATGCGGCGGCGCTGCGCGCCCATGCCGCCGATTTTCCCGCCGTAACCCTGTTCACGGTGGCCAGCCTGGGCGGCTGGGCGGCGCTGTGGCGGCGCCATTTCGCCGAGGGCGGCCTGTTCGACCGCCTGACGGCGGCGGAGCGCTGACCATGGCCCGCAGCACGGTTCTGCCCGGTTTCCCGCTGTCCCTGGGGCTCAGTCTGGCCTTTCTGGCCCTGGTGGTGCTGCTGCCCCTGGCCGGGCTGTTCCTGCATGCCGCCGGGCTGGGCTGGGCGGGGTTTTTCCGGGTGGCCTTCGCGCCCCGCGCCCTGGCGGCCTATGGCCTCAGCTTCGGCGGGGCGCTGCTGGCGGCGCTGCTCAATGCCGGGGCCGGGCTGCTGGTGGCCTGGGTGCTGGTGCGCGCCTCGTTTCCCGGCCGCCGCCTGCTGGATGCCCTGGTGGACCTGCCCTTCGCCCTGCCGACGGCGGTGGCCGGCATCGCCCTGGCCACGCTGTACGGCCCGCACGGGCTGCTGGGGGCGCCGCTGCTGCGTCTGGGGCTGGCGGTGGCCTATACCCGGCTGGGGGTGGTGGCGGCCATGACCTTTATCGGCCTGCCTTTCGTGGTGCGCACCGTGCAGCCGGTGTTGCAGGATCTGGGGTCCGAGCCGGAAGAGGCGGCGGCCAGTCTGGGAGCGGGGCGGCTGCAGGTGGCGGTGCGGGTGGTGCTGCCGCTGATCCTGCCGGCGCTTTTCACCGGCGCCACCCTGGCCTTCGCCCGCGCCCTGGGGGAATACGGCGCCGTGGTGTTCATTGCCGGCAATGTGCCCGGCGTTTCCGAAATCGCGCCGCTGCTGATCGCCACCCGCGTCGAGCAATTCGATATCGCCGGGGCCACCGCCATCGCCACGGTGATGCTGACCGGCGCCTTCCTGCTGCTGCTGGCGGTGAACATGGCGCAGCTGTGGCAGCGCCGCCGCCGCGAGGGGGTGTGAACATGACGCCCGCCCGCCCGTCGCCCTGGCCGCGCCGCCTGCTGATCCTGCTGGCGGTGGTCCTTCTCATCCTGTTTCTGCTGCTGCCGCTGCTGACGGTGTTCGCTTCGGCGTTCGCTCACGGCGTGGCGGCCTACGGCGCGGCATTGGCCGATCCGGATGCCCTGTCGGCCATCGGCCTGACCCTGACGGTGGCCGCCCTGGTGCTGCCGTTCAATCTGCTGTTCGGGCTGGCGGCGGCCTGGGCGGTGGCCAAGTTCGACTTTCCCGGCAAAAGCCTGGTGATCACCCTGATCGATCTGCCGTTCTCGGTCTCGCCGGTGATTTCCGGGCTGATCTTTCTGCTGCTGTTCGGCCTGCAGGGCTGGCTGGGGCCATGGCTGGCGGCGCGGGATCTGCGGGTGATGTTCGCCCTGCCGGGCATGGTGCTGGTGACCCTGTTCGTGACCCTGCCGTTCGTGGCCCGCGAACTGATCCCCCTGATGGAGGAGCAGGGCACCGAGGAAGAGGAGGCGGCGCTGATGCTGGGCGCTTCGGGCTGGCGGATTTTCTGGCGCATCACCCTGCCCAACGTGCGCTGGGGCCTGCTGGCCGGCGTGCTGCTGAGCAACGCCCGCGCCATGGGCGAGTTCGGCGCTGTGTCGATGGTGTCGGGGCATATCCTGGGCCTGACCATGACCCTGCCGCAGCAGGTGGAGCGGTTTTATAATGATTACAACACGGTGGGCGCATTTTCGCTGGCCTCTCTGCTGGCGCTGCTGGGGCTTTTGACCCTGGTGGCCAAAAGCCTCCTGGAAAAACGCACGCCAACATCCGGCGCCTGAAACATCCGGCGCCTGAGGGACATAAATTCGGAAGCCGCGCCAGCGCCCGGCGTTTGAGGGACACATAAAAATTATGATCCAGCTGCAGAACATTCATAAACGCTATGGCGACTATGTCGCTCTCGATGATGTGTCGCTGTCGGTGGCGCCGGGGGAACTGGTGGCGCTGCTGGGGCCTTCGGGTTCGGGCAAGACCACGCTTTTGCGTATTCTGGCCGGGCTGGAGGCGGCGGATGCCGGGCGGGTGTTGCTGAACGGCGGCGATGTGACGGCCCTGTCGGCGCGTGAGCGGCAGGTGGGGTTCGTGTTTCAGCATTACGCCCTGTTCCGGCATATGACGGTGTTCGACAATGTGGCCTTCGGCCTGACGGTGCGGCCGCGCCGCCAGCGCCCCGGCAAAGCCGAAATCGCCGAACGGGTGCATCATCTGCTGGCCATGGTGCAGCTGGAGGGGCTGGCCGGGCGGGTTCCCTCGCAGCTGTCGGGCGGGCAGCGCCAGCGGGTGGCCCTGGCCCGCGCCCTGGCCATCGAGCCGCGCCTGCTGCTGCTGGACGAGCCGTTCGGCGCCCTGGACGCCAAGGTGCGCAAGGATCTGCGCCGCTGGCTGCGCCGCCTGCACGACGAGCTGGGCATGACCGGGGTGTTCGTCACCCATGATCAGGAAGAGGCGCTGGAGGTGGCCGACCGCGTGGTGGTGATGGGCCGGGGCCGCATCGAGCAGGTGGGCAGCCCGGCCGAGATCTACGATCATCCGGCCACGCCGTTCGTCTATCAGTTTCTGGGCAACGTCAACCGGCTGGACTGCCGGCTGCGCGATGGCCGGGCCGAGATGGTCGGCCTCAGTCTGGAAGCGCCGGGACACGGCGGCGTGGGCGAGGTGACGGGCCAGGCCTTCATCCGTCCGCACGATCTGGAACTGCTGCCCGCCGAGGCCGCCGAGGGAGCGGCGGCGGTGGTGTCGCATGTCTCGCTGCTGGGGGGGATGGCGCGGGCCGAACTGATGCTGGCGGGGCGGATTCTCGAGGCCGAACTGCCGCGCCCGCAGGCCGAGGCTTTGGCCTTGCGGGCCGGAGCGGCGGTGCGCGTCCGCCCCCGGCAGGCGCGGTTTTTCCTGGAGAACGGCTGGTCGGGCGCCGAGCCGGCCGTGGCGCCCGGATATCTGGGGGATGGCATATAACACTTAATCGGTATTGTATATAGACTAACTTACTTTATTTGTTTGGTGTGAAATTAATTGACGGCCCTTATTTAACATGGAATATTGCGTTGTAACGAATGTTAAACACATATTTCATGTGAATAGGAGGGTTCCCTTGACCCACATCGCCGCGCCGTCCATCCATGAAGCCGAACCGCTGGTGCGGCTGTCGGATCTGGAGGAATACAAGCAGGGCCTGGCCCGCCGCCTGTCGGGGCAGTGGGATGACGAGGTCTTCACCGGGTTCCGCACCCGCTTCGGCGTTTACGGGCAAAAGCAGCCCGGCGTGCAGATGGTCCGCATCAAGATCCCCGGCGGCATTCTGCCCGTGGCGTGGCTGCGCTCGCTGGCCGACTACAACCGCGCCTTCTGCCAGGGCGATCTGCACATCACCACCCGGCAGGATGTGCAAAGCTATTTCGTGCCGCTGGAACGTTCGGCCGAGGCGCTGGAGTTTCTCTACCGCGCCGGCCTGACCACCCGCGAGGCCTGCGGCAACACCTTCCGCAACGTCACCGCCTGCACCCTGGCGGGCTCCTGCCCGCGTGAGCGGGTCGATGCCGGGCAGGTGGCCGATCGTCTGGCCCGCAGCTGGATCCGCCAGCCGCTGGTGCAGCAGATGCCGCGCAAGGTGAAGATCGCGGTGTCGGGCTGCGCCACCGATTGCGGCGCCTCCTCCATTCACGATCTGGCCTTCATCGCCACCGAGCGCGACGGGCAGCCGGGCTTCCGCGTGCTGGCCGGCGGCGGCCTGGGCGGCCAGCCGCGCCCGGCGGTGGAGGTGCTGGAGTTTGTCGGGGAAGAGGCGCTGCCCACGGTGGTCGAAGCCACGGCCCGCCTGCATCAGCGCTATTCCGACCGCGTCAACCGCAACGCCGCCCGTTTGAAGTTCCTGGTCAAGCGTTTCGGCGAGGAGAAGTTCGTCAGCCTGTTCCGCGAGGAATACCAGCGCCTGCAAGGCCTGGTGCAGCGCCCCTGGCAGCCGCTGGAGTGGCGCCGCCCGCAGGAGGCGGCCATCGAGTCCACTCCGGTGGGGGTGGTGCGCCAGCATGATGGTCGTTTCGCCGTGGTGGGCAATCCGCCGCTGGGCATTCTGTCGTCCGGGCAGATGGAGGCCCTGGCCGATCTGGCCGAGGCGCACGAGATCGCCGCCCTGCGCGCCACCCGCGATCAGACCCTGGTGGTGCCCGATGTGCCGGAGGCGGCGGTGGCCGATGTGGTGGCCCGCCTGCGCGCCCTCAACATCGCCGTGGCCGAACGGGCCGCCGACAATGTGGATGTGGTGTCGTGCCCCGGCACCACCACCTGCCGCATCGGCATCACCAGCTCCTACAACTTCGCCCGCGCCGTGGTGGAGGATGCCAAAAGCGATCCTTCGGCGCGCGGCGTCTCGGTGCGGGTGTCGGGCTGCCAGAATTCCTGCGGCCTGCATCATGTGGGCGATTTCGGCTTCCACGGCATGGCCAAGAAGATCGATGGCCACAGCGCGCCGCATTACCAGATCCATCTGGGCGGCGATTCCCATGCCGGCGGCCAGATCGGCCTGTCGGGGCCCATCGTTCCGGCCCGCCACGGCGTCGAGGCGCTGCGGCTTTTGCGCAGCGGCTACGCCCGGGACAGGCAGGCGGGCGAAAGCGTGCGGGCCTGGGCCGAACGGCTGGGCAAGCCCGGCCTGGCCGAGCTGCTGCGGCCGCTGGAAGCGCTGGACGGCAACGGCCTGCATATCGATTGGGGCGATGATCAGGCCTTTGCCGGCGCCCCCACCTTGAAGGGCGAATGCGCGGTGCCCCTGGCCTCCGATCCGCTGCTGGCCTCGCTGGCCGACGATCATCTGATCCAGCTCGACCGTCTGCTGCTGGCCGGGCGCTGGCAGGAGGCCCTGCGGGCCGGCGAGGATGCCCTGGCCCAGGCCGGGCGTCGCATCCTGCACCGGCAGGGCCAGGCCACCACCGACGAGGACGAGGCCGCCCGCCTCTTCGCCTGGCTGCACGAGCAGGCGCCCGCCGCGGTGACGGCGGCCCTGGAGCAGGCCGAGGCCACGCGCACGGCGGCGCTGTCCAGCGGCCGGGCCGAGGCCTACCGCGAGGCGGTGGCGTCGTTCCTGGATGTGGTGCGCTCCCTGGCCGACGAGGCTCCGGTCGAGGAGGAGGCATGATGGATCTCGAGGCCCTGCGCCGGCGTACCGCCGGGCTGGACGGCGGCCCGCTGCTGGCCGCCCTGGTGGCGGACTTTCCGGGAAAACTGGCCATCATCAGCAGTTTCGGCGCCGAATCCGCCGTGCTGCTGGACTTGGTGGCGCAAGTGGATAAAACTTTGCCGGTTCTGTTTCTGGAGACCGACGAACTGTTCGACGAAACCCTGGCCTACCGCGACCGCCTGGTGGCGGCCCTGGGCCTGACCGGCGTGCGCGGCGTGGGGCCCTCGGCCGAGGAAAAGGCCCAGGCCGCCGAGCTGTGGCGCCGGGATCCCGATCAATGCTGCTTTTTACGCAAGGTGCTGCCGCTGCGCCGCGCCCAGGCCGGTTTTTCCGTGCTGGTGGACGGCCGCAAGCGCTTTCACGGCGGCGGCCGCGAGGCCATCGGCGCCCTGGAGCTGGGCGCCGACGGCGTGCTGAAGGCCAGCCCGCTGTTCAACTGGAGCGAGGCGCGCATCGAACAGGCCTTCGTCGAGCGCGCTTTGCCCCGCCATCCCCTGGTTGCCCAGGGCTACCGCTCCATCGGCTGCTGGCCCTGTTCCCGCCCCACCCTGCCGGGGGAAGAGGTGCGCGCCGGCCGCTGGGCCGGTGCCGCCAAGACCGAATGCGGAATTCATAGGATTGCTTGACCCATCATGACCTCCGATCTCGACGCTCTGGAAGCCCAGAGCATTTTCATCCTGCGTGAAGCCTTCAACCGCATCGACAAGATCGCCATGCTGTGGTCGATCGGCAAGGATTCCAATGTCATGCTGTGGCTGGCGCGCAAGGCCTTCTTCGGCCATGTGCCCTTTCCGGTGATCCATGTGGACACCAGCTACAAGATCCCGGAAATGATCGAGTTCCGCGACCGCTACGCCCGGGAATGGAACCTGCCGCTGATCATCGGCGGCAACAAGGCCGCCCTGGCCGACGGCATGAGCCCGGAGCGGGGCCGCGTCACCTGCTGCTCGGCCCTGAAGACCGAGCCCCTGAAGGAGGTGATCCGCGAACACGGCTTTACCGGCATCATCGCCGGCATCCGCCGCGACGAGGAGGGCACACGGGCCAAGGAACGGGTGTTCAGCCCGCGCAACGCCGCCGCCGAGTGGGATTTCAAGGATCAGCCGCCCGAATTCTGGGACCAGTTCAAGACCGATTTCGCCCCCGGCACCCATTTGCGCATCCATCCGCTGCTGCATTGGGGCGAGTTGGACGTGTGGCGCTATATCGAACGCGAAAACATTCCCATGGTGGATCTCTATTTCGCCAAAAACGGCCGCCGCTACCGTTCGCTGGGCTGCGCGCCCTGCACCGGCACGGTGGAAAGCACCGCCAGCACCGTGGCCGAGATCATCGAGGAATTGCGCACCACCAAAACCTCGGAACGTTCGGGCCGCGCCCAGGACAAGGAATCGGAGGACGCCTTCGAACGTCTCCGCCAGCAAGGTTACATGTAAGAGGCCGCCCGCGATGAATGCTGTTCTCCGTCCCCTGAAAATCGTCATCGTCGGCCATGTGGATCACGGCAAATCCACCCTGGTGGGCCGGCTTCTGCATGAAACCGGCAGCCTGCCCGACGGCAAGGTGGAAACTCTGCGCGCCGTCTGCGACAAGCGCGGCATGCCCTTCGAATGGGCCTTCGTCATGGATGCCCTGCAGGCCGAGCGCGACCAGGGCATCACCATCGATACCTCGCAGATCCCCTTCAAAACGGCGCTGCGGCCCTATGTCATCATCGATGCCCCCGGCCACAAGGAATTCCTGAAGAACATGGTGACCGGCGCCGCCAGCGCCGAGGCCGCCGTGCTGGTGATCGACGCCCTGGAAGGCGTGCAGGAACAATCGCGCCGTCACGGCTATCTTTTGCACCTTCTCGGCCTGCGCCAGCTGGCGGTGGTGGTCAACAAGATGGACGCCGTGGAGTTCTCGCAAGCGCGCTTCGACGAGGTTTCGGCGGAAATCCGCGCCTATCTCGCCGAAATCGGCGTCACCCCCACCGAGATCATCCCCATCGCCGCCCGCCATGGCGACAATATGGTGACGCGCTCGGAACAGACCCCCTGGTACAAGGGGCCGACGGTGGTGCAGGCGCTCGACGGCTTCCAGCCCGCCGCCGAGGCCACCGATCTGCCGCTGCGCTTTCCGGTGCAGGATATCTACAAGTTCGACCATCGCCGCATCGTGGCCGGGCGCATCGAAAGCGGCCGCCTCAAGGTGGGCGATCGCCTGCTGTTCTCGCCTTCGGGCAAGACGGCGCGGGTGGCCAGCATCGAAAGCTGGAACGCCCCGGCGCAGAGCGTGGCCGTGGCCGGGCAATCGGTGGGCGTGACACTGGACGAGCAGATCTTCATCGCGCGCGGCCAGATCGCCAGCCTGCTGGAGCAACCGCCCATGGGCTCGGACCTGTTCCGCGCCCGGCTGTTCTGGCTGGGGCGCGCGCCGCTTGCCGAAGGCCGCCGCTACAAGCTGAAGCTGGCCACCGCCGAACATATCGTCGCCGTGGAAAAGGTGGAGCGGATCATCGACGTCACCGATCTGGCCACGGCGGAGGGGCGCACGGTGGAGCGCAACGCCGTGGCCGAGGTGCTGCTGCGCGCCGCCGGTCCGGTGGCCCTCGATCCCTTCACCGACAATCCCCGCACCGGGCGGTTCGTGCTGGTGGACCAGTACGATATCGTCGGCGGCGGGGTGATCTCCATGGACGGCCTGCCCGACAGCCGCTGCACCCCCAGCGTGGTCGGCCAGGATCTGACCGCCGTGCAGCATAAGGTGACGCCGCAGTCGCGCGCCGCCGCCAACCGCCACCGGGGCGGGGTGATCTGGCTGACCGGCCTTTCGGGGGCCGGCAAATCCAGCATCTCCATGGAGGTGGAACGCCGCCTGTTCCATCGCGGCTTCCAGGTTTTCACCCTGGACGGCGACAATATCCGCCAGGGCCTGAATGCCGATCTGGGCTTCGGCCCAGAGGACCGCGCGGAAAATATCCGCCGCATCGGCGAGGTGGCCAACCTGTTCGTGCAGGCCGGCATGGTGGTGATCACCTCCTTCATCTCGCCCTACCGCGCCGACCGCGACCGCGCCCGCGCCGCCAATCCCACCTCGTTCCACGAGGTTTGGGTCAAAGCCGGGGTGGAGGAATGCAAGCGCCGCGATCCCAAGGGGCTTTATGCCAAGGCCGTGGCCGGGGCCATCCCCGAGTTCACCGGGATTTCCGCCCCCTACGAGGAGCCCCTGCATGCCGAGCTGGTGCTGGATACGGAAAAACTGTCGCTGGAAGAGGCGGTGGACCGCCTGATCCGCTACATCGAACGCGATATGCAGCGCGAGCCGGGCGTGGACATGGAAAGCCGCCCCGACGCCTCCATCTGATACAGGCCTCGGCGCCACAGTCCCTCCCTCAAGCCGTCTTGGCCGGGCTTGACCCGGCCATCCATGTGTGGGGGAGACGCCGTCTTATGATGCGCGGGTCAAGCCCGCGCATGACGACAAGAGGGGGATACCGCCCTGCGGACGACGACAAAAGGGCCTCGGCGCCACAGCTCCTCCCTTAAGCCGTCTTGGCCGGGCTTGACCCGGCCATCCATGTGGGGGGAGACGCCGTCTTATGATGCGCGGGTCAAGCCCGCGCATGACGACAAGAGGGGGATGCCGCCCTGCGGACGACGACAAAAGGGCCTCGGCGCCACAGTCCCTCCCTTAAGCCGTCTTGGCCGGGCTTGACCCGGCCATCCATGTGGGGGGAGACGCCGTCTTATGATGCGCGGGTCAAGCCCGCGCATGACGACAAGAGGGGGATGCCGCCCTGCGGACGACGACAAAAGGGCCTTGGCGCCACAGTCCCTCCCTTAAGCCGTCTTGGCCGGGCT
>MLJW01000396.1_pt1 | contig 20830 bp, 18 predicted proteins | sample 888231 | NCBI WGS metagenome assembly MLJW01 (sample SAMN05788063, study PRJNA343431) | mine drainage metagenome | isolation source: sample collected from the inflow into an acid mine drainage treatment plant... | place: Germany: Lusatia, lignite mining district
CGCGCTGACGCTGCACACGCTGCCGCCGCTGGACGCGCCGCTGCGCGCGCTGCTGGACTCCAACGCGCGCGAGCAGTCGCTGCACAGCCTGCTGCACGCCGCCGCCGACAACGACGCGCTGACGCGTCGATGACGCCGCGTCCGGACGTGACGCGTTAAAGTGGCGCCGTCGCCGATCGCCGCGGCCCTCCGGGGGAAGCACCCGCCATGCAGATCACCGTCCATCGCGCCGCCGAAATCGCGCGCGTGCGCCGCTCGATCGGCGCCTCGACCTACAACGCAGCGCGCCTGCTGCAGCGGCGCAGCCGCGACGGCGTCGCTTTCGTGCCGATCCGCTCGATGCAGGTGCTGGCGGTGATCAGCGCCGACGAGTTCGTTTTCATCGACTCGGCCCAGCGCGCCTGGGCGATGCTGGCGTGGGACCGTTTCGACGCGGCGTCGCGCCTCAGCCTGGCGCAGCCGATCGAACACGATTGCGTCAGCTACGCGCCGCAGGCGACCGAGGCGATGCTGCGGCTGCCAGCCGAGTTCCAGCGCGCGCTGCTCGAGCTGAGCGCGCGCTTGCGCCCGGCGCAGGCGGCAAGTGTGCTGCCGCTGCGCGCGCCGCGCGGCTGAGGCCGCGCCGGCGGCGCACGCCGCGGCTATTCGTCGTCGCCGAGCTCGGCGTCCCAGCCGCGGCCTCGCGCATCGGCGATCGCCTGGTCGTAGATGCGTGCGTGCCGCGCGCCCAGCTCCGGCGGCAGTCGGCTGGGCAGGTTGCCGTGCTCGTCCCACGCCCGCTCGACGCGCGCGGCCAGCGCCTGCATGCGTCCCAGCGCCCAGCCGGCGCAGTCCTCGTGCTCGTCGATGAAGCCGAACACGCGCGCGTCGAGCACGATGCGGCCGAGTTGGGTGAGGCCGTGGCGGTCGGCGCTCAGCCCCGGGTAAGTGGGTTCTTCGCTCATCGGAATCAAGGGGTCGAAATCAACGGGTCAGCGCGGCATAAAGCAGCGGCAGCCGCTCGGGCAGCCGCTGCACGTGGTCAATCACCAGGTGGCGATTCTGCCCGAAGATGCGCGCGACGTACTGATCGGCGCGCGGGTCGACGCTGATGCAGTAGCTGACGACCCCGTCGCGCGCGACCGCCTCGACCGCCTTCTTCGCGTCGGCGCGCAGGTATTGCGGGTCGCGCACGTCGACGTCGGCCGGCTCGCCGTCGGTGATCACGATCAGCAGCTTGCGCGCCGAGCGCTGCTGCTTCAGGTGCGATCCGGCGTGGCGTATCGCCGCGCCCATGCGCGTCGACAGCTGCCCGCTCATGCCGGCCAGCCGCGACTTGGCGTCGTCGCCCCAGGGCTGGTCGAAATCCTTGAAACGCAGATACTGCACGTCGTGGCGGCCGTCGGAGCAGAAGCCGTGGATCGCCAGCGGGTCGCCGACCCTGGCCACCGCGTCGGCCAGCAGCACGCAGGCCTGGCGCGTCAGCTCGAGCACCGTGTGCTCATGGCCGGCGACGCGCTCGTTGGTCGACTCCGACAGGTCGAGCAGCACCAGGATCGAGAAGTCGCGCTGGTGGCGAACGCTGCGCATCATGATGCGCGGGTCGGGCTGGCGTCGCGTGCGCACGTCGACGAAGGCGTCGACCGCGGCGTTGAGGTCGACGTCGTCGCCGTCCTCGAGCTTGCGCAGGCGCTGCACGCCCTGCGGCTGCATCGCGTCGAGCAGGAACTTCATGCGCTGGATCTCGCGCTTGTACTGCGCCGCGATCGCGTCGATGGCCGCCAGCTCGCCGCGCCGCCCGCGCCGCTCGAGCACCGTGGCCCAGGCCGGGCGCTCGAGCTGGATCTGGTAGTCCCACTCGGCGTAGTGAAAGGGTTCGGACACCGGCTCGCGCCCCAAGGTCTCGTTGACGCTGACGCCGGCGTCCTCGTACGGAAACAGCTCGCTGCCCAGCACCCAGACTTCCTGCGCGTCGTCGCCGGCGTTCTCGACCTCGACCTCGTTGGCCATTTCCATCACGCCGACGTACTTGCGCAGCTGGCGCGAAACGTCGCGCCCGGCGCTGGCGTCGCGCTCGGCGTCGAAGCCGTCGAAGGCCCAGAAATAGCGGTTGTCGTCGCGGTACGGCGCGCTCGGCACGTCGCGCCTCGGGTTGTACCCGGCGGCGCGGCCGCCGAGCTGGTGCGCCAGCGCGACGCCGATGTCCCACGACAGCGCGGCATCGTCGAGCCGCGGCTGCGCCGCGGCGAACAGCGCGCGCGCCTCGACGATCAGCGCGTCGTCGTCGACGTAGTCGGCGTCGAGCAGCGCGCGCGCGATGCGGTCGAGCCAGTCGGCGACGCGCGTGCTGCGCGCCGGGCTGGCGTCGTGCAGCCGCGCCCACAGCGGCTGCAACCCGGGGAAGCGGCGGATCGCCAGCGCTTCGACGCGAGCGTCCTCGACGACGCCGATCAGCGCCATCTGCAGCGGGCTCAGGCCTTCGGCCGAAATCGGCCGCCGCGTGCCGACGACATGCGCCGCGGCGTGCGCGGCCGCCGCGCGGTACAGCTCGACGGCGGCGACGTCGCCGTGGTCGTCGTAGGCGTCGGGCAGGTGCAGCACGCCGTCCTCGATGAACGGACGCAAGCCTTCGCGGGTCTCGAAGTCGCCCGAAGTCGGGCGCATGAAGAAGTCGCGCCCCCACAGCGCGCGCAAATACATATTGATGCGGCGCTGTACGTCGACCAGCAAGGTGCCCTTGCGTTCCTGGCCGAGCATCGCTTGCGCTTCCTTCGATTCGAGTGCGAAGTAGCGGATCTGCTCGGCGTAGTCGGTGCGGTGCGCGTGCGCGCCCCACAGCGCCCAGCGCCGCAGGCCACCAAGCGTGAGCTGGCGCAGCAGCACGTCGAGGCGCTCGAGCATGGGGCGCACGCCGCGCGGCGCCTGCGCGACCAGCACGCCGACGAACTGCAGGTAGGACTCGAACAGCGCCGCGTCGCCCAGCCGCGCGGCCGCGGTCGGCGCGGTGGCCAGCAGCAGCTCGATGACGGCTCCGGAAGTCTTAGACGCCAGCGCCAGCGCGACCCCGGCGAGCTCGCCGAGCACGTCCTCGCCGAGCTCGGCGGCGACGCGCGGCGCCTGCTCGATCCAGGTCTCGACCAGCGCGTCGCCGCGCCCCAGCGAGCGCAGCGCACCGGCTGCCTTGACGTAGTTGTCGAGCCCACGCGGGCTCAGCACGCGAGCCGCGCCGGCCCACGACGATTCAAGCACGTCGCGGCTGCGCGCCGACAGCGCTTCGAGGTAGGTCTCGTATTCGTCGAGGTGGATCGCCATCGCGCGCTCCGGGCCGTTCGGCGTCAGAAGAACGTCGCCACCGCGGCGTCGAGCGCGTCGCGCATGTCGGGGTCGTCGGTGATCGGGCACACCAGCGCGACGCGGCACGCGGCGGCCGCGGCGACGCCGCCGGCGATCAAGCTGCCGGCGTGGATCAGCATGCGCGTCGACAGGCCCTCGTCGAGGCCGTGGCCCTTGAGGTTGCGCGAACGCTCGGCGATCGACACCAGGCGCGCGGCCACGTCGGGCGCGACGCCGGCTTCGTGGGCGACGATCTCGACTTCGACGGCGTGTTCCGGGTAGTTGAAATCGAGCGCGCCGAAGCGTTGCTTGGTCGAGGTCTTCAGATCCTTCATCAGGCTCTGGTAGCCGGGGTTGTACGAAATCACCAGCTGGAAGTCGGGGTGGGCGTGAACCAGTTCGCCCTTCTTTTCCAGCGGCAGCGCGCGGCGGCTGTCGGTCAGCGGGTGGATCACCACCGTGGTGTCCTGCCGCGCCTCGACGACTTCGTCGAGGTAGCAGATCGCGCCGTGGCGCGCGGCCAGCGCCAGCGGCCCGTCCTGCCAGCGCGTGCCTTCGGCGTCGAGCAGGAAGCGCCCGACCAGGTCGCTGGCGGTCATGTCCTCGTTGCACGCGACGGTGATCAGCGGCCGGCGCAGCCGCCACGCCATCGCCTCGACGAAGCGCGTCTTGCCGCAACCCGTCGGGCCCTTGAGCATCATCGGCATGCGCACCGAATACGCCGCCTCGAACAGCTCGACCTCGTCGGCGAGCGGGCGGTAGTAGGGTTCGGCGGGGATGCGGTAGGGGTCGATGACCGAACTCATCGAAAGCTCCTCGTGTGGGGGTGCGGCCCCAGCCGCCAGGTGGCGCGCGGCGGGGGCCGGATGGCCGCGGGGCCGGTGCTTCAGACCGTCTTGCCGCGGAAGATCACCATCGCCGCGCCTTGCGACTGCGCGAAGTTGTCGTAGCCGACCAGACGAACGTGGTTGTCCGGGTTGGCCTTGTGGCAGGCTTCGGCCTCGGCCAGGATGCGGTCGACGTCGGTCTCGCCGAACATCGGCAGCTTCCACATATACCAGTACGAATCCATCAGGTGGGCAGGCTCGGTGTGCTCGACCGCCGGGTTCCAGCCCTTCTTGACGATGTACTCGACCTGCTGGCGGATCTGCGCCGGGTCCATTGGCGGCAGGTACGAGAAGGTCTCGAACTTGCGGCTGCTCGGTTCGGACAGCCGCGACTTGTAATCCATCACTTCAGACATGATTTTTCCTTCGGAATCCGGTTTCACTTGTGCGCAACGTCGAGCTTGTCGACGGTATCGAACTCGAACTTGATTTCCTTCCAGGTCTCCATCGCGACCTTCAGCTCGGGGCTGGCCTTGGCCGCCTCGGTCAGGATCGCCTTGCCTTCGCGCTCGACTTCGACGCCGCGGTTGCGCGCCTCGACGCAGGCCTCGAGCGCGACGCGGTTGGCCGCGGCGCCGGCCGCGTTGCCCCACGGGTGGCCCAGCGTGCCGCCGCCGAACTGCAGCACCGAGTCGTCGCCGAAGATGTTGACCAGCGCCGGCATGTGCCAGACGTGGATGCCGCCCGACGCCACCGGCAGCACGCCGGGCATCGCGCCCCAGTCCTGGTCGAAGAAGATGCCGCGCGAGCGGTCTTCCTTGATGTAGCTGTCGCGCATGATGTCGATCCAGCCCAGCGTCGCCTGGCGGTCGCCTTCGAGCTTGCCGACCACGGTGCCCGAGTGCAGGTGGTCGCCGCCCGACAGACGCAGCGCCTTGGTCAGCACGCGGAAGTGGATGCCGTGGTGCGGGTTGCGGTCGAGCACCGCGTGCATCGCGCGGTGGATGTGCAGCAGCACGCCGTTGTCGCGGCACCACTGCGCCAGCCCGGTGTTGGCACAGAAGCCGCCGGTCAGGTAGTCGTGCATGATGATCGGCGCGCCGATCGACTTGGCGTACTCCGCGCGCTTGAACATTTCATCCGGGGTCGGCGCGGTGACGTTAAGGTAGTGACCCTTGCGTTCGCCGGTTTCGCGCTCGGACTTCTCGATCGCTTCCATGACGAAGTCGAAACGTTGCTTCCAGCGCATGAACGGCTGCGAATTGACGTTTTCGTCGTCCTTGGTGAAGTCCAGGCCACCGCGCAGGCACTCGTAAACCGCGCGGCCGTAGTTCTTCGCCGACAAACCGAGCTTGGGCTTGATCGTGCAGCCCAGCAGCGGGCGGCCGTACTTGTTCATGATGTCGCGCTCGACCTGGATGCCGTGCGGCGGGCCGTTGCAGGTCATCACGTAGGCGATCGGGAAGCGCACGTCCTCCAGGCGCAGCGCGCGCACGGCCTTGAAGCCGAACACGTTGCCGACCAGCGAGGTGAACACGTTGACCACCGAGCCTTCCTCGAACAGGTCGATCGGGTAGGCGATGAAGGCGTAGAAGCAGCTGTCGTCGCCGGGAACGTCCTCGATGCGGTAGGCGCGACCCTTGTAGTAGTCGAGGTCGGTCAGCAGATCGGTCCACACCGTGGTCCAGGTGCCGGTCGACGACTCGGCGGCGACCGCCGCGGCGGCCTCCTCGCGATCGACCCCGGCTTGCGGCGTGATCTTGAAGCACGCCAGCAGGTCGGTGTCCTTCGGGGTGTACTGGGGTTCCCAGTAGGTATGCCGGTATTCCTTGACACCGGCGTTGTAGGTTTTGGTGGCCATCGGCACGAACTCCTTGCAGGTCTTGTCTTGTCTCGTCAGCCCATGCCGAACGGCTCGGGCCCACGCAATGTAGGACGGCTCGAGGATAAAAAATAATTGTTTTTTGAACGAGCTACCATAGATGAAAATCTATGGTTTGACGGAGACGCCCATGCGCCATGCCACTTTGCGCCAACTGCGGGTGTTCGAGGCCGTCGCGCGGCTGCGCAGCGTCACGCGCGCCGCCGAAGAGCTGCACCTGACGCAGCCGACGGTTTCGATCCAGCTGCGCCAGCTCAGCGAAATGGCCGGGCTGCCGCTGCTCGAACAGATCGGCAAGAAGCTGTACCTGACGCAGGCCGGCGAAGCACTGCAGCGCTGCTGCCGCGGCGTGGCCGACGAACTGGCGCGCTTCGAGATGCAGATCGCCGATTTCAAGGGCATCAAGGCCGGGCGCCTGCGGCTGTCGGCGATCACCACCGCGCAATACTTCATTCCGCGGCTGCTCGGCGGCTTCTTCGCGCGCTACCCCGGAATCGAGGTCGCGCTCGAAGTGACCAACCGCGGTCAGGTGCTGCGCCGCCTGGCCGACAACGCCGACGACCTGTACGTGCTCGGCCAGCCGCCTGAACGCGCCGACGTCGTCGCCGAGAGCTTCCTCGACAACCCGCTGGTCGTCGTCGCGCCGCACGGGCACGCGCTGGCCGGCCAGCGCGGCGTCGAGCTCGCACGGCTGGCCGAAGAATATTTCCTGATTCGTGAAAGCGGCTCGGGAACGCGGCTGGCGGTCGAGAACCACTTCCGCGCCGCCGGTCTGCCGCTGCGCGTGCGCATGGAGCTGGGCAGCAACGAGGCGATCAAGCTCGCCGTGGCTGGCGGCCTCGGCCTGGCGGTGCTGTCGGCGCATACGCTGGCGCTGGAGCGCAACAGCGACGAGCTGACCGTGCTCGACGTGCAGGGCTTCCCGATCCGCCGCCAGTGGTACGTGCTGCGCCCGGCCGACAAGCAGTTGTCCGTCGTCGCCAGCACTTTCCTGGACTTCCTGCGCGCCGAAAGCCGCGCGCTGGCGCGCAGCGACCTGCCCGGACTGGGCGCGTTCATGCCGCCGCCGTGATCGCGCGCTGACGCGGCGACGGCGTGCCGGGTTCGTGCGACGGGCCGTCGCGCTGTCGCGCCGCTGACGACGCCTGCATTGCAGAGCCAACGAACTTTCGCGTCGCCCCGCCCTAACCTGTTCGCTCGCCATCGACAGGGAGGTGGGGATGGAAAAAAACCGCATGACCGAGGCGCTGGCCGGCGTCGTGACCACTGGGGTGGTGGCCGCATCCGTCGGCACCGCGGTCGCCGGCGGATCGCTGCCCGCGTATTGCGTTTGGCATGACTTCGGCGTCGGGAACGATCCGCGGTCGCCCGACACCGGCGTGGTCACCGATTCCACCGGAACGCTCTACGGCGTCACGCGCGACTGTGGCCCGCGCTGGCGCGGCACCGTCCACGCGGTCGATGCGGCCAGCGGCGCCGAAACCGAGCTGCACAGATCCGGCGGCATGAGCCCAGGCGACGGCGAAGCCCCGCGCGCAGGCTTGCTGATCGACGCCGACGCCGAGCTCATCGGCACCGCCCAGGCCGCTGGCACGAACGACACCGGCACGGTCTTCGCGCTGCCGCGCCGCGCCTCGCCCACGCGTCGGCAAGGCTGACGCCGGAACCGACAACAACCAGGAGGACGAACCATGAAACCTCGCCTGACCGCGCCATTGTCGAGCCTGATCGCCACGCTGCTGCTGTGCGGCTGGGGCTGCGGCAGCAGCCATGCCGCACCGAGCCCGGGCGCGTACCAGCTGCGCTATTCGTTCGGTGCCTACCCCGATGGAAGCGAGCCCGACGGCGGACTCGTCGCCGACGCCGCCGGCAATCTGTACGGCACCACCCGGGCCGGCGGCCGCATGCACGGCGGCACCGTCTATCGCATTGACGGCGCCAGCGGAGCCGAATCGGTGCTGCATTCATTCGACCACACCAACCCCTACGACGCGTGGCAACCGTCAGGCTCGATGGTGCTCGACAGCTCCGACCATCTGTACGGCGTGGCCGCGCGCGGAGGTGGCGGCTGGGGCGCCGGCGCCGTGTTCACGCTCGATCTGCAGGCCCGTGCCGAAACCCTGCTGCACTCGTTCACCGGCGGTGCGGCCGACGGTGCGGCGCCGAGCGATGCGCTGCTGCGCGACGCGCAGGGCGATCTGTTCGGCACCACGCCGTTCGGTGGCGCGAACAGCACCGGTACCCTGTTCGAGATCACGCCAGACGGGCACGAGACCGTGCTGGCTTCGTTCGGCGAGGCAGAATCCGGCGCGCCGGCGATCCCCAGCGGCAACCTCGCGCTCGACGCCGCGGGCCATCTGTACGGCACGACTCAATTCGGCGGCATGTACAACTACGGCACCGTCTGGCAGTTCACGCCGGCATCGGGCTCGACCCCGGCGGCGCTGAAGGTGCTGCACAGCTTCGCGTTCGCCCCCGCCGATGGCGAACAACCGACCGGCGGCGTGGTGCTCGACGCGGCCACCGGCACGCTGTACGGCACCACCGAGAACGGCGGCGCGAACAACGCCGGCACCGTGTTCCGTTGCGGCATCGACGGCAGCAGCGAGAGCATCGTCCACGCGTTCGGCGACAGCAGCAGCAGCGACGGCATGTGGCCGATGGCGCCGCTGGTGATCGACGGCACCGGCACGCTGTACGGCACCACCGAATCCGGTGGCGTGGGCCACGGCACCGTGTTCGCGCTCGATCCGGCAACCGGCATCGAGACGGTGCTGCACCGCTTCGGCGGCTACGCCGCCGGCGACGGCAGCAGTCCCGGCCGCGCCCAGCTGCTGATCGACGCGGCCGGCGAACTCGTCGGCACCACCCGCACCGGCGGCGCCGAAGACAACGGCACCGTCTATGCGCTGCCGCGTTGAGCATGACCGGCGACATCGCCGGTGACGCCGGGCTCATGCCGCATGCGGCACGCGCCCAACGAACTTTCGCGGCAGCCGAACTTAACCTGTCCGCTCGCCGTCGTCATGGAGCCCAGACATGAACCGAAGCCCCCTCGCCGCACCGCTGGTCGGCGCACTCGCCGCTCTGATGCTGACCGCCTGCGGCGGCGGTGCGGGCAGCGGCACATCCGGCCCCGGCTACCGCGTACTGCATGCGTTCGGCGCCGGCACGTCGCCGCAGGCGCCGTCGGCCGGCGTGATCGAAGGCAGCGACGGCACGCTGTACGGCGTGACGCAAGAGGGACTTAACAAGAGCTTCGGCGCCGTATACAGCCTGGACCCGGCCAGCGGCCGCCTCTCGGTGCTGGCCTCGTTCGGCGCCAACGGCACCGAACAGAAGCCGAGCGAGACGCTGGTCAGCGACAGCGCCGGCAACCTTTACGGCACCACGCAAGAAGGCGGCAAGGGCGGCCTCGGCACCGTGTTCGAAGTCGATGCCACAACCCACCTCGTAACGGTATTGCACGCGTTCACGGGCGGCGCGACAGACGGGGCAACCCCAAGCAGCGCGCTGCTGATCGACGCCCACGGCAACCTGCTCGGGACAACCTCTGCCGGCGGCCCCGACGACGGCGGCACCTTGTTCGAAATCAGCCCGCAGCACACCGAGACGATACTCTACGCGTTCGGCCCGGAAGGCGCGGGCAACCCGCGCGGGCCGACCGGCACGCTGGCACTCGACAGTACCGGCGAGCTGTACGGCAGCACTCGGTACGGCGGCAGCGCCAACCTGGGCGCGGTGTATGTATTCACGCCGGGAGCCGGCACCGCGCCGGGCACCGTCAAGGTGCTGCACAACTTTGCCGGCGGCGCTGACGGCGCCGAACCGTGGAGCGGAGTCGTGCTCGACGCGGCAAAGGCGACGCTGTACGGCACGACCACGGCCGGCGGCACGGCTGACCAGGGCACCGTGTTCGCGTGCCCGGTCGACGGCAGCGGCGCGCGCGTCCTCTACTCGTTCAAGGCCAGCGGCAGCGGCGACGGCGCATTCCCGTGGGGATCGCTGGCGATCGACAGCGCCGGCATGCTGTATGGAACGACAGAGGATGGCGGCAGCGACGGCCATGGCACCGTGTTCTCGCTCGACCCTTCGAGCGGAACGGAAACCGTGCTGCACAGCTTTGCCGGCCAGCCCGGCGGCGACGGCGCCCGCCCCGTCGGGGACTTGCTGATCGACCGCGCCGGCCAGCTCGTCGGCACCACCATCGTCGGCGGCGCCAACGCGAACGGCACGGTGTTCACGCTGCCGCGCTGAACCTCGTCCGCCACTCAACGCGGTCGCCACCGTGCACGCCGGGCGCAAGGGCCTGCGCGACGCCGCTGGCGTGCCCGCGGCCATTTCGTCGAACAACGACAAGAACTCTTGGACATGCATCCAAACCGGATGCTCCTGCTGTTGACCAACGCGATCGGCGCGTTCTTGCTCGCGACCTCCGCCGGCGCGGCGCCGTCCGGGTATCGCGTCGTGCATGCGTTCGGCGTCGATGCCGCGCCGCGATTGCCGTTCGCCAGGGTCGTCGCCGATGCAGCGGGCGTGCTGTACGGCGCGGCCCAGGAGGGAGGAGGCCATCTGCTCGGCGCGATCTACGCCTTCGACCCGGACAGCGGCAATGCTTCAGTCTTGTATGCGTTCGGCGGCAACGGCGTCAGCGCCGGTGAACACCCGACCGACGAGCTCGTCAGCGACAGCGCGGGCAATCTGTACGGCACGACGCAGTCAGGCGGTTCCGGCGGGCTGGGAACCGTGTTCAAGATCGACGCCAGGACCCACGCCCTGACCGTGCTGCACGTGTTCACCGGCGGCAGTGACGGCGCCATACCCAGCGGCGGGCTGGTGATCGACCCCCGCGACAATCTGTTCGGCACCACCCTTGTCGGTGGCGCCAGCGACTGCGGAACGGTTTACCGAGTGAGCCGGCGCGGGGCCGAAACCCAGGTCTACGCGTTCGGTGGCACCCAGGCCTCCAGTGGTTGCCTGCCCACGTCCGCGCTTGCACTCGACAGCGCGGGCAATCTGTATGGCACCACGATGAGCGGTGGCGCCCGCGGCCGGGGCACGGTGTACCAGCTCACGCCGGGCACCGCCTCGTCGCCAACCCGCTACACGGTGTTGCACCGATTCCTCGGCGGCGCCGACGGCAACTTGCCCTTGGGCGGAGTCGTGCTCGACGCGGCGCAGACGCAGCTGTACGGAACGACGTCGGAAGGTGGCACCTGGGGCCAGGGAACCGTGTTCGCCTGCGCCGTCGACGGCCGCAGCGAGCGCGTCATCTACGCGTTCAAGGCCACCGGCAGCGGCGACGGCGGTTTCCCGACGGGGCCGCTGGCGATCGACGACGCCGGTGTGCTGTACGGAACGACCCGAACCGGCGGCATCGACGACAGGGGAACCGTGTTCACGCTCGACCCGTCGAGCGGTGCCGAGAGCGTGCTGCACCGGTTCGCGGGCCCCGCGGCCGGAGACGGCGAGGATCCCTCTGGAGGCGTGCTGGTCGACGCCGCTGGCGAACTCGTCGGCACCACGCCGCTTGGCGGCAGCGACAACACTGGCACGATCTTCGAGCTGCCGCGCTGAGCATCCCCCGCGGCGCCGGCGAAGCCGCCGGCGCACGCACTGCCCCCCGCGACGAGGAGAAACCATGAAGCGAACACTGAGCACACCGTTGTCGAGTCTGATCGCCGCGCTGGCGCTGTGCGGCTGCGGCGGCGGTCATGGATCGCCTGCCGCGTACAGCTTGCGCCACACTTTCCAGATACCGCCAGGGGCCGGGCAACCGAGAGGCGGCCTCGTCGCCGACACCGCTGGCAATCTTTACGGAACCGCGTCGACCGGCGGCACCAAGCGCTTTGGCGCCGTCTATCGCATCGACGCCGTGACCGGGGTTGAATCGGTGCTGTATTCATTTCTTGGCGTGGCGCAGAATGACGCCCAGAATCCGATCGGACAACTGGTCTTCGACAGTACCGGCGACCTGTACGGCGTGGCCAGTAACGGCGGCAGCAACGATGTTGGCGCTGTGTTCCGGATCGATGCCAACAGCCACGCGGAATCGCTGGTGCACTCGTTCGCCCCCGGCCCGCAGGACGGAGCCTTGCCGTCCCGCAGCTTGCTGATCGACGGCCAAGGCGACCTGTTCGGCACCACGACGCAGGGCGGCGCCAACGACACCGGTACCGTGTACGAGATCACGCCCGACGGCCGCGAAACCTTGCTGGCTTCGTTCGGCCAGGCCGCAGCTGGCAAGCCGGCGGTTCCGCGAGGTGAACTCGCGCTCGATTCCGCCGGCAACCTGTACGGTACGACCCAGTTCGGCGGCAGCAGCGGCCACGGCACCGTCTGGGAGCTCGCATCGTCCAGCCGCGGTGCGACCGTGCTGCCGACGGTGCTGCACAGCTTCGCCGGCCCGCCCGCGGACGGCACCGAACCGGTCGGCGGCGTGCTGCTCGACGCGGCCAGCGGCACGCTGTACGGCACCACGCAGCTGGGCGGCATCAACGACGCCGGCACGGTGTTTCGCTGCGGTGTCGACGGCAGCGGCGAGCGCATCGTCTATGCGTTCGCCGACATATCGGGCAACGACGGTGCCGCGCCGATGGCGCCGCTGGTCATGGACAGCTCGGGCGTGCTGTACGGCACGACCGACGCCGGCGGATCGGGCTATGGCACGGTGTTCGCGGTCGATCCGGCCAGCGGCCGCGAAACCGTTCTGCACCGCTTCGGTGGTTACCCCGCCGGCGACGGCCAGACGCCGCTCAACGCACGGCTGATGATCGATACCGCCGGCCAGCTCGTCGGTGTCACGCAGCTGGGAGGCGCGAACAACACCGGTGTCATTTACCGCCTGCCGCGCTGACCTTGTGCGCTCGCCGACGCGGGCGTGCCTGCCGGGCCGGGCCAGCGCCCGGCCGGCAAGGTCTCAGCGCGCCGGCCTGGCGCCGGCGCGCAGCGCCGCATCGAAGCTCGGCGCGACCGCATTCGAGGCGCGCACGTTGAAACCGAGGTCGCGCAGCAGGCCGTCGGCCAGACCGTAGACACAGGCGTGCACGACGACGGTCTGAGCTCGCGCCCAGGCGTCCTGCAGCACGGTCGTGCGGCACACGTTGCGCGCCTGCTCGAGCGCATTGAGCTCGCACAGGCGGTCGTGGCGCGCGGTGAAGTCGGGCAGCGCGTCGAGCTCGGCCAGATGGCGCTCCATCACGTCGCCGACGTGGCCCAGCCAGTTGTCGACCAGGCCGACGCGGCCGCCGTCGAGGACCGCGCGAATGCCGCCGCAGCCGTAGTGGCCGACCACCAGCACGTGTTCCACCTTCAGCACGTCGACCGCGAACTGCAGCGTCGACAGCGCGTTGAGGTCCGAATGCGGCACGACGTTGGCGACGTTGCGGTGCACGAACACTTCACCCGGGTCGAGGTCGATGACCTGGTTGGCCGGAACCCTCGAGTCGGCACAACCGATCCAGAGATACTTCGGCGCCTGCTGGCGCGCCAGCGTGCTGAAGAAATCGGGTCGCGTGTGCGCCACACTGTCGACCCAGCGACGGTTGTTGTCGAACAGGCGGGCGAAATCGGCATCGGGCATCGTCACTCCGTCGGGAATCGTCAAGGTTTGCGCTGCGATGCTAACGCGACGCGAAGTTTGCCTCACGAGCGCTGCCGTTTCGGCCTATGCTCGGCGGGGTAAAACATTTGGTGACATCAATGACGATAAGTGACCGATCAAGCTCGATGCCGTGGTGGCGACGGCTGTGGCTGTGGTGGCGCGAGCGCCGTCGCCACGCGCGCGCGAACTGAGCTTCAGAAGCGGTGCGTCAGGCCGATCGCCAGGCCGTGCGAATCGACTCCGGTGACGCCCCCGCCGGGCGCTGGTGACAGCGCGGTGCCCTCATGTTGCGCGTCGGCCGCCGCGTTGCGGATGAAAGCGTAGCTGGCATGGATTTGCGTACGCCGCGACAGCGCGTAGCGCCAGCCCAGCGCGTATTGCCAGGCGCGCGACTCGCCGACGTGCTGCGGTCCCGGCGCCATCGAACTGGCGTGTTGGCTGATCGACGCCATCCAGCGCGTCGCGCCGAGCGGCAAGGCCAGGCCGATCGACCAGACCGTCTGGCTGCCGTCGCTGTCGTCGGCGGTGTTGCGCTGCAACAGCACGTCGCCGATCCAGCCGCCGAACAAGGGGCTGCGCAGATAGGCCATCCAGATCCGGTAGCCGGCGTCGCCGCTCGGTTGCTCGTCGTCGAGCGCGTAACGGAAATGACGGTAGTGCGCGTGACTGACGCCGAGCAGCACGCCGCCGGCTTCGTGCTTGACGTCGACCAGCCAGGCGTGCGGCGTCGGCGCATCGCCCCAGCGCGGCGCGGCCTGGCTGCCGGCGTTGAAGCTGTACTGCACGCCGATGCCCAGCCCGCCCAGCGACGGCGACTGCCACGACAGCGACTGCGCGACGCGCGCCAGCCCCAGCCCGGGGCGGTTGGTGCTGATCAGGCTGAGGTTGCCGACCGCGCCGGCGTAGCCGTCCTCGAACGCGTCGACGTCGCCCTGGCGCAGCGCCAGCAGCGTCACCTGGCGGCCTGCGGCGAAGCGCCCGGCGCTCCCGCTGACGCCCAGCACCGCGGTGCGTTGCATGAAGCCGCCGCCACCGCAGAAAGTCTGTGCGGGGTCGGTGGGGTCGACGCCGATCTGATTCACGCCGGCGGCGCAAAATCCGGTTTCGGCATTGAAGTCCAGCGTCAGCCCGCTGCCCAGCGAACTGCGGCCGCGAACGCCGAGCGCCGACGCGGCGCCGACGCTGGAAGCCAGGCCCCACGCCGTGCGCGGCGCGGCGTCGTCGGCCGGCGGTACGCCGGTGAAATGGACATAGGCGAGGTCGATGGCGCCGTACAGCGCGACGCTGGACGTCGAGCTTGCGCGATCGGGAAGGTCGGCGGCTGCGGCGGCCAGCGGCAGCGCGAACGCGGCCGCGGCCCACCGGGTAGGCAAGATGAAGGACATGATGGCGACTCCTGGCGCGAGCGGCGGGCGTCTGGACGCGCCCGTCGTCGAGCTTGGAGTCGCCATCTGCGGCGACGTTCGTCAGGTCTTACCCTGACGATCGAAGCGCAGCCTGCGACGAGGCCGCGCCGAACTACCGCACCAAACTACCGCACCGAACTGACGCGCTCGCGCTGCGCTGGGCACAGCCGCGCGCGCGCGGCCTCGTACTCCTGCGCCAGCCGCGCGATGCGCTGCGCTGCCGGCACGACCTCGCCGATCGCGCCGATGCCCTGGCCGCAGCCCCAGATCTCCTTCCAGGCCTTCGCGCCCTTGACCGCGGCGGCGAAGTCCATCTGGGTGGGGTCGCTTTCGGGCAGATGCGAGGGGTCCAGCCCGGCGGCGACGATCGAGCCACGCAGGTAGTTGCCGTGCACCCCGGTGAACAGATTGGTGTAGACGATGTCGTCGGCGCGGCTGTCGACGATCATGCGCTTGTACGCTTCGTCCGCCCTGGCCTCTGCGGTCGCGATGAAGGCGCTGCCGACGTAGGCGAAATCGGCACCCAGCGCCTGCGCCGCGAGCACCGCGTCGCCGCGCGCGATCGCCCCCGACAGCGCCAGCGGGCCGTCGAACCACTGGCGGATTTCCTGCACCAGCGCGAACGGCGACAGCGTTCCGGCGTGGCCGCCGGCGCCGGCGGCGACCGCGATCAGCCCGTCGGCGCCCTTGTCGATGGCCTTGTGCGCGAACGCATCGTTGATCACGTCGTGCAGCACGATGCCGCCCCAGCCGTGCACCGCCTGGTTCACTTCAGGACGCGCGCCCAGCGACGTGATCACGATAGGCACGCGGTACTTCGCGCACAGCGCCAGGTCCTGCTCGAGGCGATCGTTGCTGCGGTGCACGATCTGGTTCACCGCGAACGGCGCCGCCGGCTGCTCGGGGTGCTCGCGGTCCCACGCCGCCAGCGCCTCGGTGATGCGCGCCAGCCATTCGTCGAGCTGCGACGCCGGACGTGCGTTGAGCGCCGGAAAGCTGCCGACGATTCCCGCGGTGCACTGCGCAATCACCAGATCGGGGTTGGAAATGATGAACAGCGGCGCGCCGATCACCGGCAGGCGCAGCTTGGACAACACGGCGGGAACGGACATCGTCGATCAGCCTCTCAGAACGCGTCGGCCGGCAGCGCCATCACGCTGTCGGCGCCATACAGCACCTCGTCGCGCAAGGCGCCGGCGCGCGGCAGCAGGTGGGCGGCGAAGAACTCGGCGGTGGCGCGCTTGGCCGCGCCGAACGCCGCGTCGACTCCGGGCTGCTGCGTGGCCAGCCAGCCGCGCGCGAGCTGCCAGCCGGCGGCCAGGTGGCCGGCCAGCATCAGGTAGGGCACGCTGCCGGCGAAGGCCGCGTTGGGCTCGCCGCGGTGCTCGACCATGTAGCGCACGACAGCCTCGTAGGCGGCCAGCCCTTCACCGAGCCGCGCGGCGATGTGCTGCGCCGCAGGCTCGCTGCGCGCGGCCAGCGCGTCGCGCGTCGCGGCCACGCCGGCTGCCAGGCGCGCGGCCTGGGCGCCGCCGTCGCGCAGCGTCTTGCGCCCGACCAGGTCGTTGGCCTGGATCGCGGTGGTGCCTTCGTAGATCGTCAGGATGCGCGCGTCGCGGTAGTACTGCGCCGCTCCGGTCTCCTCGATGTAGCCCATGCCGCCGTGCACCTGCACGCCCAGGCTGGCGACCTCGATGCCGATCTCGGTCGAGAAGCCCTTGACCAGCGGCACGAGGAATTCGTAGTCGGCCGCGGCCTGCGCGCGCTGCGCCGCATCGGCCAGCGCGTGGCCGCGGTCGTGCAGGCCGGCGGCGTACAGCGCCAGCGCGCGCGCGCCTTCGCTGAGCGCACGCATGGTCATCAGCATGCGGCGCACGTCCGGGTGGTGGACGATCGCCACCGCGGCGCCCGCGCTGCCGTCGACCGGACGCGACTGCACGCGGTCGCGGGCGTACGTCGCGGCCTTCTGGTAGGCGCGGTCGGCGACCGCGACGCCCTGCAGGCCGACCGCGTAGCGCGCCGCGTTCATCATGATGAACATGTACTCGAGGCCGCGGTTGGCCTCGCCGATCAGCTCGCCGACGGCGCCGGCGCCGACCTCGCCCTTGTCGTCGCCGTAGACCAGCACCGCGGTCGGGCTGGCCTTGATGCCGAGCTTGTGCTCGATCGACGCGCACCAGACGTCGTTGCGACGGCCGTCGTCGAGGATCTTGGGCACGATGAACAGCGAAATGCCCTTGACGCCAGCCGGCGCGTCGGGGAGGCGGGCGAGCACCAGGTGGACGATGTTGTCCGCCATGTCGTGCTCACCGTAGGTGATGAAGATCTTCTGGCCGAAGATGCGGTAGCTGCCGTCGGGCTGCGGCTGCGCACGGCTGCGCACCAGCGCCAGATCGGAGCCGGCCTGCGGCTCGGTCAGGTTCATCGTGCCGGTCCACTCGCCGCTGACCAGGCGCGGAATGTAGCGCTGGCGCTGCTCGGCGCTGCCGGCGGTCAGCAGCGCCTCGATCGCGCCATCGGACAGCAGCGGGCACAGCGCGAAACTCAGGTTCGCGCTGTTGAGCATTTCCATGCACGCCGCGCCGATGGCCTTGGGCAGGCCCTGGCCGCCGAACTCGACCGGGTGCTGCAGCCCCTGCCAGCCGCCGGCGGCGAACTGGCGGAAGGCGTCGGCGAAACCCGGCGTCGTCGTCACCGCGCCGTCGGCCCAGCTCGACGGCTGCACGTCGCCGTCGCGGTTCAACGGCGCGATCACGTCCTGGTTGAAGCGCGCGCACTCCTCGAGCACCGCCGCGGCGGTGTCCAGCGTGGCGTCCTCGAAACCGGGCAGCGCGGCGATCTCGTCGATCCCGGCCAGATGCTCGAGGTCGAACAGCATGTCGCGCAGCGGCGCGGTGTAGGTGCTCATCTCAAAGCTCCCCGACCATCTCGGGCACCGCGCTGAACAGATCGGCGACCAGACCGTAATCGGCGACGCCGAAAATCGGCGCCTCCTCGTCCTTGTTGATCGCGACGATGACCTTGCTGTCCTTCATTCCGGCCAGGTGCTGGATCGCGCCGGAAATGCCGACCGCGACGTACAGCTGCGGCGCGACGATCTTGCCGGTCTGCCCGACCTGCCAGTCGTTGGGCGCGTAGCCGGCGTCGACCGCGGCGCGACTGGCGCCTAGAGCGGCGCCGAGCTTGTCGGCCAGCGGCGTCATCACCGCGTCGAAGTTCTCCTTCGAGCCAAGGCCGCGGCCGCCGGAGACGACGATCTTCGCCCCCGACAGTTCGGGGCGCTCGCTCTTCGTCTGCTCGCGCCCGAGCAGCCGGCTCAAGCCGGTGTCGGCGACCGCGTCGATCGCGTCGACCGCGGCGCTGCCGCCGTCGGCGGCGACCGGGTCGAAGCCGGTCGTGCGCACCGTGATGACCTTGATCGCATCGCTGCTCTGCACGGTGGCGATCGCGTTGCCGGCGTAAATCGGGCGCTCGAAGGTGTCGGGCGCATCGACGCGGACGATGTCGGAGATCTGCATCACGTCGAGCAGCGCGGCGACTCGCGGCATCACGTTCTTGCCCGACGCGGTGGCCGGCGCCAGGATGTGGCTGTAGCCGGCGCTGAGCGCGACGATCTGCGCGGCCAGGTTCTCGCCGAGCTGGTCGGCCAGTTGCGGCGCGTCGGCGCACAGCACGCGGGCGACTCCGGCCACGCGCGCGGCGGCGGCGGCGGCGGCGGCGCAGCCGTGTCCGGCAACCAGCACGTGCACTTCACCGCCGCAGGCGGCGGCCGCGGCCACCGTGTTCAGCGTGGCGGCCTTCAGGGTCTGTTGGTCGTGTTCGGCAATGACGAGGGCAGTCATGGGCATTCCTTCAGATCACCTTGGCTTCGTTCTTCAGTTTCGCGACCAGCGTGGCCACGTCGGGTACCTTGACGCCGGCGCCGCGCTTGGCCGGCTCGACGACCTTGAGCGTCTTCAGCCGCGGCGCGACGTCGACGCCGAGCGCGTCGGGGGTCAGCGTGTCGAGCGGCTTCTTCTTCGCCTTCATGATGTTGGGCAGCGTCACGTAGCGCGGCTCGTTCAGGCGCAGGTCGGTGCTGACCACCGCCGGCAGCGCCACGCCGACCGTCTCCAGCCCGCCGTCGACTTCGCGTGTGACCTGCAGCTGCGCGCCGTCGACGACGACTTTGGACGCGAACGTCGCCTGGCCCCAGCCAAGCAGCGCGGCGAGCATCTGCGCGGTCTGGTTGCAGTCGTCGTCGATCGCCTGCTTGCCGAGGATGACCAGCTGCGGCTGTTCCTTGTCGACCACCGCCTTGAGCAGCTTGGCCACCGCCAGCGGCTGCAGCTCGACGTCGGTCTGCACCAGCACGCCGCGGTCGGCGCCGATCGCCAGCGCGGTGCGCAGCGTTTCCTGGCACGCGGCGACGCCGCAGCTGACCGCGACGACCTCGGTCGCGCTGCCGGCTTCCCTGAGCCGCATCGCTTCCTCGACGGCGATTTCGTCGAACGGGTTCATGCTCATCTTGACCCCGGCCAGGTCGACGCCGCTGCCGTCGGACTTGACCCTGACCTTGACGTTGTAGTCGACCACGCGCTTGACCGCGACCAACACCTTCATGCGTTCACTCCAATCATGGGGGGATGCCTCGAATCATGCCAGAGCGGACTCGAGGCAGAATCGAACGACCGTTCGTTTTTAACAGTGTACCGGCTTGTGCACCGCGCAATCAAGCCCCGCGTCGCGCGACGTGGACGTCGAGCTGCGGGAAAGGAATGTCGACGCCGGCTTCGCGCAGCGCGCGCAGCATGGCCAGGTTGACCGCGCCGCGCACGCCCAGCGTGCCGTTCTCGGGGTCGGCGATCCAGTAGCCGACGGTGACCTGCAGCGCGTTGTTGCCGAACTCGCTGAGCACCGCGCCCGGCGCCGGCTTGTCCAGCACGCGCGGCACGCTGGCGGCGGCGCGCTCGAGCAGCGCGAGCACCTGCTCGATGTCGCAGCCGTAAGCGACGCCGACCGTGGTCGATTGCCAGACGTTGCGATCGGTGTACGAGAGGTTCTCGATCCGGTTCGAGATCAGCATTTCGTTCGGCACCAGCGATTCGGTGCCGCCGGCGCTGCGCACCAGCGTGTAGCGCGTCTTGATGTCGACGATGCGGCCCTGGAAGCCGTCGAGCGAGACGTTGTCGCCGACGCGCAAGCTGCGCTCGAACAACACGACGAAACCCGACACGTAGTTGGCCGCGATGCGCTGCAGGCCCAGGCCGAGACCGACGCCGAGCGCGCCGCCGAACACGCCGAGCACGGTCAGGTCGATGCCGACCATCTGCAGCGCGACCAGCAGCGCAACGGTGAAGATCGCCGCGCGCAGCAGGCGCGACACGACCAGCCGCAGGTTGACGTCGAGCGGCGACGCCAGCAGCCTGGACTCGAGCAGCGACGACACCCACAGCGCCAGCACCAGCGTGACCGCGACCCAGGCCGCGCCGCGCAGCAGCGTCCAGCCGGTCAGGCGCTGGCGGCCGATGTGCACCGAGAATGCGTCGAGCGCCTCGATGATCTCGGGCAGCGCTCCGCTGAGGTGCAGCAGCAGCACGCCCCAGGCGATCTGGTTGAGCACGCGCGCCAGCAACCGCGCCGCGGCGTTGCCGGGGAAGGCGCGCTGCGCCACGCGCAGCGACACGCGACTCAGCAGCCACACGCCGAGCACCGGCAGCGCGAGCTTGAGCAGCGGCGCGCGCAACAGCCACGGTGTCGCGTGACGCGTGAGCTGCAGCGCGATCAGCGCCACCAGCGGCATGCCGGCGCCGTGCAGCAG
>MLJW01000397.1_pt1 | contig 20812 bp, 19 predicted proteins | sample 888231 | NCBI WGS metagenome assembly MLJW01 (sample SAMN05788063, study PRJNA343431) | mine drainage metagenome | isolation source: sample collected from the inflow into an acid mine drainage treatment plant... | place: Germany: Lusatia, lignite mining district
ATACCAACCGCCCAATGAATTGCCCGGTTGTATCGTCCCTCGCCGGGCGGCGGCATCCGCCGCCTTGGCCGCTCGCTCAATGCTCGCTGGATACCGGCCAACGAGTCACTTCAATGGTTGGCCGGTATTATAGCCCCACCGACTTGACCAGACCGGCCAGGGCCGGGCCGCCCTGACCCTCGCCGCCCTGGCCGGGGGCCATGGCGATGAAGTGGAAGGCCCGTTCGGGGCGGGGGGTGCCGACATTGTCGCCGTTCTTCACCAGGAAACGGCCCTTGTCCACCGCCACCAGCACCGAATTGTCGCGGGTGTCGCCGCCGCCGTTGTTGAAGTCGGTGTTGCCCGGCGGGTAATGCTGGGTCAGCACCACCACCGGCAGGGTTTCGAAGGGCGGGTTGACCGCCACCTCCACCAGGCCGTTGGCGTCGCGGGTCACCTGGAAATCCTTGCTGCCGTCGATCAGAACGCGGTTCTGCACGATGGCGCCGTAAACGATACGCATGTTGTCCTCCTGGGTTGCTGGGAGGAGACAAGGGGTAGCAGGGAACGCGGCCGGGCGCGGCGGGAAGGGGTGCCGCTGGTCGCGTGTTGACGCCGGGCCGTTTTTTCGATTTCGCCGCACCGGGAAAAACTTTACAGTTCCCGGCCTCTGTTTTCATGAGGTTCAGCAGTCATGACCCGTTCGCAACGGCCTTCGCTCCGTCCCCTCTGCCCCAATTTCTCGTCGGGCCCCTGCGCCAAGCGCCCGGGCTGGACTCCGGCCGCCCTGGCGGGCACGCCGGCGGGGCGGTCGCACCGCGCCAAGGTGGGCAAGGCCAAGCTGGCCGAGGTGCTGGACCGCAGCCGCGCCCTGCTGGGCCTGCCCGACGATTACCGCATCGGCATCGTGCCGGCCTCCGATACCGGCGCCGTGGAGATGGTGCTGTGGTCGCTGCTGGGCGCCCGCGGCGTCGATATGCTGGCCTGGGAAAGTTTCGGCGCCGGCTGGGTGAGCGATGTGCAAAAGCAGCTGAAGCTGCCGGATGTGCGGGTGCTGCGGGCCGGGTACGGCCAGTTGCCCGATCTGTCCCAGGTGGATTTCAGCCGCGACGTGGTCTTTACCTGGAACGGCACCACCTCGGGCGTGCGCGTGCCCGACGGCGACTGGATCCCCGACGACCGTCAGGGCCTGACCATCGCCGATTCCACCTCGGCGGCCTTCGCCATGGATCTGCCGTGGTCCAAGCTCGATGTGGTCACCTGGTCGTGGCAGAAGGTGCTGGGCGGCGAGGGGGCGCACGGCATGCTGGTGTTAAGCCCGCGCGCCGTGGCCCGGCTGGAAAGCTACCAGCCGGCCTGGCCGCTGCCCAAGATCTTCCGCATGACCAGCGGCGGCAAGCTGATCGAGGGGATCTTCAAGGGCGATACCATCAATACGCCGTCGATGCTGGCGGTGGAGGATCAGATCGATGCCCTGGTCTGGGCCGAGGGCGTGGGCGGCCTGCCGGCGCTGATCGCCCGCAGCCGGGGCAATCTGGCGGTGATCGAAGACTGGGTGGCGGCCTCGGACTGGGCCGAATTCCTGGCCGGCGATCCGGCGGTGCGCTCGTGGACCTCGGTCTGCCTGGTGATCAAGTCGGCGCTGTTTCTGGGGCTTGCCGCCGATGACCAGGCCGCCTTCGCCAAGAAGATCGCCGCTCTGCTCGACAAGGAGGGCGTGGCCTACGATATCGCCTCCTACCGCGATGCCCCCGCCGGGCTGCGGCTGTGGGCCGGCGCCACCATCGAGCGCGAGGATGTGGTCCGCCTGCTGCCCTGGCTCGATTGGGCCTACGCGCAGGTGGCCGCCGACTATCGTTAAGACCAACCGGCCAATGATACCAACCGCCCAATGAATTGACCGGTTGTATCGTCCCTCGCCGGGCGGCGGCATCCGCCGCCTTGGCCGCTCGCTCAAGGCTCGCTGGAAACCGGCCAACCCGTCACTTCAATGGTTGGCCGGTATAACTCTTGAAAGCAGGCCCGCTCCGGCCAGGCCGGAGCGGGCGGCGCCGGATTATTTCGGGCGCAGACCGCATTCGCGGTCGATGGCGGCCAGGGATTGGGAAAATCCCTTCATGGCGTAAAGATCGGCAATATGCTTGCCGTCGTGGGCGGTGGCGGTGATGGCGACGCTGCCCGCCTTCATCATGGCCTGCACGGTTTCCTTGTCGTGCAGGGCCCAGGCTTCGTTATCCTTGGCGTAGAGGGCGTATGTCTTGCGGCCGATCTCCAGGGCCACCGGGGCCTCGGCCTTCAACTTCACCCCCATGTCGATGCTGATGACCCAGGCGCTTTTGTCGGAGGTGCGGTTGGTCACCGAAAACAGCGGCGCGCCGCGATGGGGCACGCCCTTGCCGGCGCGGGTGGGTTCGCTGGTGGCGTAGCACACCTTGCCGCCGCGGCCATGATAGACATAGCTGCTCCAATCCCCCGATTTCTGGAGGAGTTTGGGGGCGCTGGCCATGGCCTGCGCCGAAAAGGCCGTGGCGATGGCCAGGGCGGCGGCGGCGGAGATGGAATATTTCGCCATTCTTTGAGTCTCTCCCGTCAGTCGTGGATGGCTTGGCGGCCTGACGCCAGGGGCGTCGGTCGGCCCTGTTATGGCACAAGCCGCCGCGTCGCTCTGCCATGAAATTATGGCAAAGTTGAGTCCTTGGCTCCAAGGGTTGCAATCGCAGCATTTAGTTTGTATTTGCCACAAACTTATGGATATGCCCATCGGATTGCGATATATCAATTCACCAATCTGTCACAAAAAGTCGCCCAAGACTGCTGCGCGCAAGGGAGAGCTGTGGTGTTTCATCGGAAAGAAAAAATCACGGATCTGGCGGTTCTGGATCGGGTTGAGCCTGAAAGCCAAAGCCGGGATGATGATCTTATCAAGGCCATCGACCTGATCGCGGCGGGGAAATATCTTTCCGTTCCTCCCGGAGACTGCCCTGTTGGGCGCAAGCTCTTTTCCCTGGCCCGCCAGTTCCATGATTCCTCCCTGCGCCGCACCAAGCAGGTGGTGGGCGTTTCGGTGGTGATGAACGAGGCCACCTGCCATATCGCCGAGATGATCCGCGAGGCCACCGAAGTGGGGCGCCGCGCTCAGACCATCGCCTCGGCCACCGAGGAACTGACCACCTCGGTCAACGAGATCTCGCGCAATTCCAACAACACCGCCGACGAGGCCCAGGCCATGCAGATGGTGGCCGACAAGGGGCTGGCCGCCACCGACGAGGCCATTCACGCCATGGAGGAGATCCGGGCGGCGGTCAGCAGCACCGCCAGCCGGGTGGACAGCCTGAACGAGGCCTCGTCGCAGATCGGCGATATCGTCAATCAGATCGAGGCCATCGCCAAGCAGACCAATCTTCTGGCTCTGAACGCCACCATCGAGGCGGCGCGGGCCGGCGAGGCCGGCAAGGGCTTCGCCGTGGTGGCCTCGGAAGTGAAGAATCTCGCCAATCAGACCGCCAAGGCCACCGACACCATCCGCCAGCGCATCGAAACCCTGCGCGGCGAAATGGCCGAGATCGTGCAGTCCATGCAAGGCGGCGCCGCGGCGGTGGAAAAGGGCCGCGAGGTGATCGCCGCCGCCGGCGATAACGTGCGCGAGGTGTCGGGCCGCATCACCGAGATGACCGGGCGGGTGCAGGAGGTTTCGGCCATTCTGGTGCAGCAGTCGGGCGCCGCCCTGCATATCGCCGAGGAGATCCAGGTGATCGCCGACATGGCCGAGCGCAACGTGGCCGACATCACCGACAGCATCGGCCTGCTGGACCATGCCGATCCCATCATCGCCGAGGTGGTTTCGGAGCTGGCCGGGCGCGAAATCCTGAATTTCACCGTGATGGTGGCCCAGTCCGATCATATGATCTGGCGCAAGAAGCTCTCCAACATGCTGGTGGGGGCGGCCAAGCTCAATCCCGACGAACTGGCCGATCATCACGGCTGCCGTCTGGGCAAGTGGTACGATGCCGTGCAGGATGCCGAGGTCAAGGCCGATGCCACCTTCCGCCATCTGGAAGGGCCGCACCGCGAAGTGCATGCCCATGGCATCGAGGCCGCCCGGCTGTACCGGCAGGGCGATATCATCGCCGCCGTGGACAAGGTGAAACAGGCGGCCGAGGCCTCGCGCGAGGTTCTGGCCGATCTGCGCCGCCTGGCCGACCGGCGCTGATCCACCGGCGCGCCGTCCCGCTCTTTTCCGTTGCCGCGGATAGGAGAACAGAGTAAAGGAAAGGGCCCCGTGCGCCGGGCTCTTTCCGTCGTCGGCGCCAGCTTGTACGAGACGGCAAACCCATGACCGAGTTTCCGAACCGCGCCTTGCTGCCTGCCGGCCTGCGCGACATTCTTCCCCCTTTCGCCGCCCATGAGGCCGATATCGTCACCCGGCTGATGGCGGTGTTCGATTCCTTCGGCTACGACCGCATCAAGCCGCCGCTGATGGAGTTCGAGGACAGCCTGCTGGCCGAGGCCGGCGGCGCCATCGCCAAGCAGACCTTCCGGGTGATGGACCCCATTTCCCAGCGCATGATGGGGGTGCGTTCCGACATGACGCCCCAGGTGGCGCGCATCGCCACCACCCGGCTGGTGCATGTGCCGCGCCCCTTGCGGCTGTCCTATGCCGGGCAGGTGCTGCGGGTGAAGGGCACCCAGCTGCGGGCCGAGCGGCAGTTCGCCCAGGCCGGGATCGAGCTGATCGGCGCCAGTAGCGCCGCCGCCGATGCCGAGGTGGTGCTGCTCACCGCCCGCGCCCTCGAGGCGCTGGGGGTGCGGGATGTCAGTTTCGACCTTAATCTGCCCACCCTGGTGCCGCTGATCCTGCGCGATGTGGCCGGAGCCCAGGATCTGCGCGACGCCGTGGAGCACAAGGACGCCGCCTTCGTGGCCGCCGCCGCCGGTCCGGCCGCCCGCATTCTGGGCGCCCTGATCGAGGCGGTGGGCCCGGCCGACCGCGCCCTGGCCCGTCTGGCCGCGATCGACCTGCCACCCGCCGCCGCCGCCGAGCGCGACCGTCTGGCCGAGGTGGTGGCCCTGGTGCGGGCCGAAGCGCCGCGGCTGACCCTGACGGTGGACCCGGTGGAAAGCCGGGGCTTTGAATATCATGCCGGGGTGGCCTTCACCATCTTCGCCCGGCACAGCTCGGGCGAGCTGGGACGCGGCGGCCGCTATCTGGCCCAGGGCGAACCGGCCACGGGGGCAACGTTGTTTATGGATACCGTGCTGGACGTGCTGCCCGGCCCGGCGGTGCGCAAGCGGGTCTATCTGCCCCTTGGCACGCCGGCGGAGGTGGGCGAGCAGCTGCGCGGTGTCGGGATTGTAACGGTGGCTGGCCTCGACCAGCCGATGGACGTCAAGGCCGAGGCCCGACGCCTGGGCTGCAGCCATCTGGTTGCGGCGGGCGTGGTGGTTCCGGCGGAATAGGGAGTGGCCTGATGGCAAATGTGGCAGTGGTGGGCGCCCAGTGGGGCGACGAGGGCAAGGGCAAGATCGTCGACTGGCTCAGCGAGCGGGCCGATGTGGTGGTGCGGTTCCAGGGCGGCCATAATGCCGGCCATACCCTGGTGATCAACGGCGTCACCTATAAATTGTCGCTGCTGCCCTCGGGCGTGGTGCGGGGCAAGCTTTCCATCGTCGGCAATGGCGTGGTCATCGATCCCTGGGCCCTGCTGGCCGAGATCGAGCGTATCGCCGAGAAGGGGGTGCGCATCACCCCCGAGGTGCTGAAGATCGCCGAAAACGCCGCCCTGATCCTGCCGCTGCACGGCCATATCGACCGGGCCCGCGAAGAGGCCTCGGGCGCCTCGAAGATCGGCACCACCGGGCGCGGCATCGGCCCGGCCTACGAAGACAAGGTGGCGCGCCGCGCCATCCGCGTCTGCGATCTGGCCGACGAGGCGGTGCTGGAGGAAAAGGTGGAGCGCCTGCTGGCGCATCACAACGCCCTGCTGCGCGGTCTGGGCATGCCGGAAGTGGACGGCGCCGGGCTGCTGGCCGAGATCAAGGCGGTGGCGCCGCGCATCCTGCCCTTCGCCGATGTGGTGTGGAGCCGCCTCGACGAGGTGCGCCGCGCCGGCAAGCGCGTGCTGTTCGAAGGCGCCCAGGGCGCCATGCTCGACGTGGATCACGGCACCTATCCCTTCGTCACCTCGTCCAACACCGTCTCGGGCCAGGCCTCGGGCGGCTCGGGCGTGGGGCCGGGGCAGGTGGGCTATGTGCTGGGCATCTGCAAGGCCTACACCACCCGCGTCGGCGCCGGGCCGTTCCCCACCGAGCAGGAGAACGAGATCGGCAACCTGATCGGCGACCGCGGCCACGAATTCGGCACCGTGACCGGCCGCCGCCGCCGCTGCGGCTGGCTGGATGCCGTGCTGGTGCGCCAGGCCATCAAGGTGGGCGGCATCACCGGCATCGCCCTGACCAAGCTCGATGTGCTCGACGGCTTCGACGAACTGAAGATCTGCGTGGGCTACCGGCTGGACGGCCAGATCATCCAGCATCTGCCCGCCTCGCAGACGGCGCAGGCCCGAGTGGAGCCGGTTTACGAAACCATTCCCGGCTGGAAGGAAAGCACCGTCGGCGCCCGTTCCTGGAAGGAGCTGCCCGCCGCCGCCATCAAGTATGTGCGCCGGGTGGAGGAACTGATCGAATGCCCGGTGGCGCTGCTGTCCACCAGCCCGGAACGCGACGACACCATTCTGGTGCACGATCCCTTCGCGGATTGAAAACGCCGTGATTTTTTGAAAAGGCGGGGCAAGGCTCCGCCTTTTTCATGTTTTCTCCATGCTTTGCCGTCACAGTGAGACCGGCCAACCATTGAAGTAATACCGGCCAACCATTGAAGTGACTCGTTGGCCGGTATTCAGCGAGCCTTGAGCGAGCGGCCAAGGCGGCGGATGCCGCCGCCCGGCGAGGGACGATACAACCGGTCAATTCATTGGGCGGTTGGTATGAAATAGTGACGGCGTTCGCGGAGATGAAATTTGTATCCGGCGCGCGCCCTGGCTACAATCCGCCCATCGGCAGGAGTGAAGGCAAAAAGGGATGGCGAACGAGGAGCTTAAGGGCAACGGCCCTGCCGTAACCCTGAGAGAGCGTTACCAGATCTATCCCGGCTCGCCCTTGCCCGGCTATTCCGGCCCCACCTCGCAGGCCTTTTACGCCGAGGACCGGCGCGACCCCAAGCGCGCCTATTTCGCCCTGATCGTCCGCCCCGGTTTTCCGCCGCGCACCAACCTTCTGCGCGCCCTGAAGGGGGTGGAGTGCCCCGGACTGATGACCATGGCCGAATGGGGCGTGGTGGATTGGCCGCCGGCCAACCGCAAGGTGATGGCCGTGGTGTACGAGCGGCCCTTGGGCGAGCGGGTGATGGAGAGCCTGTCGGCCACCTTCCGCCGCATCGACGAGGGCGAGGCGGTGCGCAAGGTCGTCACCCCTCTGACCGAGGCGCTGAAGAAGCTGCGCGCCCTGGGGATCACGCACCGGGGCATCCGCCCCACCAACATGTTCTGGGCCACGCCCGAGCGCGACCGCATCGTGCTGGGCGATGGCGCCACCACGCCGCCCGGCTATGATCAGCCGGCGGCGCTGGAGGCGCTGGAATCGGCGCAATGCCATCCGGCCGGGCGCGGCAACGGCTCGTTTGCCGACGATGCCTATGCCCTGGGCGCCTCGCTGTCCATTCTGCTGCAGGGCCGCGCCCTGTTCGTCCGGCAGGACGATGCCGCCATCCTGCGCGCCAAGATGCTGAACGGCAGCTATTCCGCCCTGGTGGGCGATGCCCGCATGCCGGTGCAGATGATCGAGGTGCTGCGCGGCCTGATGGGCGACGATGCCCAGCAGCGCTGGCATGTGGAGGCGCTGGAGCTGTGGGTGGCCGGCCGCCGCCTGACGCCGCTGGTCAACCGCAACGAAAAGCGCGCCGCCCGCGCCTTTTCCTTCAACGGCGGCGATTACAACACCGCCCGCGAACTGGCCGTGGCCATGGCCGGCAATTACGAGCAGGCGGCGCAGATCATTCTGGACGGGCGGCTGGAACTGTGGCTGCGCCGTTCGCTGGACATGGCCGAAAAGGCCGGCGTCGTCAACGACACCATGCATGTGGCCGTGGCCGGAACCATGGACCGCAAATACGCCTTCGACTACATGGTGGCCAAGGTGTGCATGCTGCTCGATCCCCTGGCTCCCATCCGCTACAAGGGCCTGGGCGTGATGCCCGACGGCCTGGGGCCGCTGCTGGCGGTGACCATGGTGGAAGGCGGCGATATCAACCTGATCGCCGAATGCATCCTGCGCAGCCTCAGCAAGGCCTGGGTGGAAACGCGGGAAAGCTACAATCCCGAAAACTCCATCATGGAAAGCGCCTTCAATCAGCAGAAGGTGCATCTGGAGCGGCAAAGCATCGGCAGCGGGCCGGAACGGCTGCTCTACGAGATGAACCCCTCCATGCCCTGCATCAGCCAGTATACGGTGGATGACTACGTGGTGGATATCCGCGATCTGCTGCCGGCCCTCAATGCCGCCGCCGCCAAGAACGCCGGCAAGGGCTGGCCCATCGACCGCCATGTGGCCGCCTTCGTGGCGGCGCGGGTGTCGTTCGATATCGAACGGCCGTTCTTCGATCTGGCCGACGGCAATCCCCTGCGCTCGATCCTGGCCATGCTGAACATTCTGGCCCTGCTGCAATGGCGGCTGGGGCAGGGCGGGCTGGCGCCCCTGGCCGGCTGGGTGGCGGGCATGCTGGCCCCGGCCATCACCAGCTTCCATAACCGCGAGATTCGCAAGGAGCTGGAGCGCGAGGTGCCGCGCCTGGCGCGCGAGGGCAATCTGGTGGAAATGGCCCGGCTGCTGGACAGCCCCGAGGCCCGGCAGCAGGATATCAAGGGCTTCGAGGAGGCCCGGCAGGTGTGGGCCGAGCGGCAAAGGCTGATCAAGGATATCGAGGCCGGACATGTGGGCACCGACGAGGAGGGGGTGAAAACGGCCCGGCAGATCGCCGCGCTGATTTCCGTGACCATCGCCTTCATCACCACGGTGCTGCTGCTGATAGCGAGGATCTTCAATGGCTAAGGCGAAGGCCAAGCCGGCCGCCAAGGGCAAAGGCAAGGACAAGGGCAAAAAAGGCGGCGGCGCCAAGCCGGTCAACCGCATCGCCCTGCTGCTGGCCCTGATGGCCATGGTGCCGTTTTCCCTGCCCACCCTGATGGTGATGGTGGTGGCCCTGCTGCCCACCCTGGGCGCGGCTCTGGCCGAACGCGGCGGCAGCCGCTATGCCTGGATCTGTGTCGGCGGGCTTAATTACGCCGGTCTGTCGCCCTGGCTGTTCGATCTGTGGTTCGGCCACCACACCATCGATTACGCCGTGCACGAAATCACCGGGGTCTCGATGCTGCTGGGGGCTTATGGCGCCGCCGGGGTGGGCTGGCTGATCTATCTGGCGGTGCCGCCGGTGGTCAGCGCCATCACCGGCATGACCTCGCAGCGCCAGAGCGTCACCTTGCAGGCCCAGCAGAAAAAGCTGGTGGAACTGTGGGGCGAGGGCATCACCCACGGCGAATAAAAAAACCGGCCTTCACGGGGAAGGCCGGCTGATTTGGAAAAGGTGCCGCGTTCAGGCGGTTTGCAAGGCGCCGCGCATGGCCTTTTGCAGCTTTTCGAAGGCGCGCACCTCGATCTGGCGCACCCGCTCGCGCGAGATGCCGTAGTGCTGGCTCAGATCCTCCAGCGTGGCCGGGCTTTCCTGCAGGCGGCGCTGGGTCAGGATGTCGCGTTCCCGCTCGTTGAGGGCGGTCATGGCCTGGGTCAGCAGGGTATGGCGGTTGCCCATTTCCTGGCGTTCGGCCAGCACGGTTTCCTGATCGTCGCGCTCGTCCACCAGCCAATCCTGCCACTCGCCGTCGCCGTCGGCCCGCAAGGGGGCGTTCAGGCTGTGATCGGGGCTGGCCAGGCGGCGGTTCATGTTGATGACGTCGGTTTCCGGCACATCCAGCTTTTCGGCGATGCGGCGCACGTTCTCGGGGCTGAGATCGCCCTCGTCGATGGCCTGCATCTGGCCCTTCAGCTTGCGCAGATTGAAGAACAGCTTCTTCTGGGCGGCGGTGGTGCCCATCTTCACCAGCGACCAGCTGTGCAGGATGTATTCCTGGATCGAGGCGCGGATCCACCACATGGCGTAGGTGGCCAGCCGGAAGCCGCGATCGGGATCGAAGCGGCGCACCGCCTGCATCATGCCCACATTGCCTTCGCTGATCAGCTCGCCCAGCGGCAGGCCGTAGCCGCGGTAGCCCATGGCGATCTTGGCCACCAGGCGCAAATGGCTGGTCACCAGCCGATGCGCGGCCGTGGCATCCTCGCTTTCCTGATAGCGCTTGGCCAGCAGGTATTCCTCCTGCGGGGCCAGCATGGGGAATTTGCGGATTTCCTGCAGGTAGCGCGTCAGGCTTCCATCGGGAACCAGGGGCAGGGCAGTGGTCAGGGCAGCCATTGTCGTTCTCCGTTGGTTGGTCCCCGCCTTGGCGCTCTGGCCCCGTCAGCGGGGTGGGACTCTTATCGGCTTCATCCGGTGAACTCGTCTGACGGTCACAATAACGTACTATTCTGCTTGGGTATAGGTAATTTTTAGGCGAACTCTAATAATTTTATCAACTCATTGAAATCGCTAGGTAATTCACTGAAGAACTCCAGCCATTCCCCGCTTTCCGGATGTGAAAAGCCGAGTTGGAACGCATGTAATGCCTGGCGGGGAAAGCGGATCAGGGCTTCGGCCTGCTCGTCGGTGAAGCCTTTGATTTTATGGCTTTTTCCCCGTCCGTAGACCGGATCCCCCACCAGGGGGTGGCCGATCGACGTCATATGCACGCGGATCTGATGGGTGCGGCCCGTGGCCAGACGGCATTCCACCAGTGACACCGCGTTTTGGAAGCTGCTCCGCACCTCGTAGCGGGTTAAGGCTTCCTTTCCTCCCCTGCCCACCACCGCCATCCTCTTGCGGTCGGTGGGGTGGCGCCCAATATTGCCTGTTATCTCGCCGCGCGCCGGGCTGGGAACGCCCCAGCACAGGGCGCGGTAGGCGCGGGCGATGCTGTGCGCGGCGAACTGGGCGGCCAGGGCGTGGTGCGCCTTGTCGGTTTTGGCCGCCACCATCAGGCCGCTGGTATCCTTATCTAGACGGTGAACGATTCCGGGCCGTTTGACACCGCCTATTCCGCTCAATGAGGCGGCACAATGGTGTAGGAGGGCATTCACTAAAGTGTGAGCGCTGTTCCCTGCGGCGGGGTGGGTTACCATTCCGGCGGGTTTTTCTACAACGATCAGATGGTCGTCTTCGTAGCGCACCTCCAGCGGGATATCCTCCGGCTGGGGGATGGCCGGTTCCGCCGCCGGAATGGTTACGAGGTAAATCTCGCCGGGGCGCACCTTGTCGGCGGCATCCTCCACCGGCCCGGTGTCGTCCTCCACATAGCCCTGGGCGATCAGCGCCTGCAGGCGGGAGCGGGAAATGTCCGGCAATTGCCCGGCCAGCCACTTGTCCAGGCGCAAGCCCGCTTGTGGGGGCTGCACTGAAAGCGTATGTAGGATCTCTTCGGCGTCGCTCATGGCGTCTTGAACTCTGTTGCGCGAACTGCACAGGCTGACGGAAAGTATGAAGCTGCTCAAGGTATTAGTGTTGGTCATGGCGATCCTGATCGCCGCCGGCCTGGGATTGCTGGGATGGGGGCTGACCCATAACATGGGCCACAAGCCGGCCGTTCCCCCCGCCGTGGTGACCGCCCTGCCGGTTCCGCCCGCCACTGCCGCCGCCGGCGCGGCGTTGCCCGTTGCCCCCTACCACGTGGATGTGGCCCTGCCGGCTGGCGCCCGGGTGGAGCAGATGGCCGTCACGGCGGATCGCGTTATCCTGCGGCTGTCGGGCGCGGCGGGGCCAAGCCTGCTGGTGCTGGATCCGGTCAGCGGCCGGGTGGCCGGCCGCGTTGTTCTGCGCCAGGCGGCGCCCTAGCGATGGCGGTGCGTCTGCCGGCCTTCCTGCATGAGGCCATGCGGCAGGCGGCGGAACAGGCCTACCCGCATGAAATGTGCGGCCTGCTGGTGGGGGCTCCGCTGCCGGAGGGCGGCGGCTGGCAGCTGACGGCCTGGCGCCAGACCGCCAACCTGCATCCCAGCCCGCACCGGCATTTCCTCATCGACCCGTCCGCCCATCTGGCCTTGCAGCGCCATCTGCGCCAGGAACAGCCCTCCCTGGCGGTGATCGGCCATGTGCATTCCCATCCCAACGGCCGGGCCATGCCCTCGCCCACCGACCGCGCCCTGATCGGCGATCCCGCCCTGGTGTGGCTGGTGCTGGGGGTGCTCGACGGCCGCGTGGTGGACAGCCGGGCCTGGCGCCCCAGCCCCGGCGAACGGCAGGGCTTCGCGCCTTTGCCCCTGCTGACGGCGACTATTTCGCAAGATGACGAAAAAACCTCTTGATCCAAACGGTTCGGTTGGGTAGAAAGCCGCCTCACGCCGCACGATGTCCCCATCGTCTAGAGGCCTAGGACACCGCCCTTTCACGGCGGTAACAGGGGTTCGAATCCCCTTGGGGACGCCAGTGTGGTGCGCTATCCTGGCGCGGCCTCGTCCCCATCGTCTAGAGGCCTAGGACATCGCCCTCTCACGGCGGTAACAGGGGTTCGAATCCCCTTGGGGACGCCAAACCTGGCCAACAACAAGCCGCCTTCGGGCGGCTTTTGTTGTTTCTGGCCATCTCTCCCATATCGTAGCGCAGATCGCCCGCTCGCGCGCCGTCACGGCACCGGGCGAACGCTGCCGGCATTCAGCGCCAGCCGCAGTTCGTCGTGATCAAACGCCGTCTCCATACGTTCGATCTCCGATGGCTTGACGTGCAGGGCAGCCGCTACCGTCTTCCACTGTTCCGTCGCGGCGGCAACCTCCCGGATGATGGAATCGGCGTTGGCCTGGGCCAAACCGAAATACCCGGCGCTCTCCCGCGCCAGCTCAATCGAACAGGTGCCTTCGTCCAGGCTGATATTGGTCGACAGGATGTGTGCTTTGACGTCGGCTGGAACCGGATTCAGATCGTAAGCCGGTGACAGTCGCCAGCCATTCTCACCCGCCCACAGGAAACCGTGATTGCGCAGATGGTCATCGACATTCGATACCAGGATATTGAACACCATCCGCCGGAACAGTTCGGCGGCGTCGGCGTCGGTGTCGGAGCCATAGGTCCGCAGGGCTTCCACCAGTTCGGGATAGCTTCCACGCTCGCCATCGACGGCATTCAGCATGGACATGGCCGACAGGAACGGAATGCGCCGCCCCGCATCATCCCGGTCGAATCGCCGGGAGAGCATGACGGGCTTCCCGGCAACCTGCTCCAGGCGGTGGCCCGCCGTGCGGATGCGCGCCATATCCGCCAGCCGCAAGGCCACGTCTTCCCAGGTTTCGATGGAATAGTCGTCATCGTCCCTGGGGAATTTGGCAATGGCGAGGTGTCCGTCCTTGTCGGCAACCGATGCCTTGGGACGGGCGCCGCCCAACGACGATCCCGGCGCGAACAGAAGCAGCAGGTCGTCGTCCGTCTCTTCATCGCGCAAGACCCGCTCGGTCACCGATAGCAGGCGCGGCAATTCAAGGAAGGGCGGGACACCGTAGCCACTCCGAAGCGGGGACTGAAACACGTCCTGGCCAACCCGGCGGAAGCGCAATGCTCCCAAGCGGGCGATGTCGGCCACGCCCAGCAGGTAATCGGCTTCGGTCAGCGTTCTGACGGTCCGGCCTTCCTTCCTGGCGTTGCGCCGCTCCATCCGTTGCATCAGCCGCCGTCCCCAGGTGTCCGGCGCCGAATCCCCGATGGACGCGAACATCTCCCGTCCTTTGTCGAGGGCGAAGACACCTTTGCCAACCATCATGGCGGGCTCCAGCGAGAAATGGCCGTTAACCTTCTCCCAGCCGTCGTCATAGGTGAAGGTCGCGCGGTTCCGTCCGCTGCGCACCATTACCCGCAAAGTTCCCACCAGATGGGGCGTTCCGCCCAGGTCGGCATGGATTTCGATCTCGGTGTCGCTCATGGTTGGGCGGCCTTTTTCGTCCGAATCCGCTTGGGCAGCTGCTCGTTCTCCAGATCCGCCCCGACGGGATCATCGGCCACCAGCGCGCTCAGGGGAGCACTCAATCCCAAGGCCTGCATCACCGATGCGTAGATGCCGAAGGATACGGCGGGATCCCCCCGTTCAACCCGGGCCAGCGTCCCCCGTGAGATGAACGCCCTGGCCGCCACCACCTCCATGGGCAGCCGCCGGCGCAGGCGGGCCTTGCGTAAGCCATCGCCGATCTTGCGGATGGCCTGTTTCGCGCCCAGGGTCGGCGTATGTGGCGTTGCCATTTTCTATAATGCCAGCTTAAGAGTGCGTTATGTGGTTTAATGTATGATCAAGCTGGTGTTAAAGTAAATAGGCTTGCCGCTTCAGGCCAGCGGCAGCCGCACCCTGACCCGCAGGCCGCGCGGGGTGGCCGGGTCGGCGTAGTCCAGGCTCAGGCTGGCGCCGTTGCGTTCGGCGATGGCCCGCACGATGGCCAGGCCCAGGCCGGCGCCGGTTTCGCCGCCGGGGGTGCCGCGGTGGAAGGGGGCGAACACCCGTTCGCGCTGGTCGGGGGCTATGCCGGGGCCGTTGTCGTCGATCTGCAGCACCGCCTGGGGCCGCACGGGGTCAAGCTGCACCGAAAGATCGATGCGTCCGCGCGGCGGGGTGTGGCGGATGGCGTTGTCCACCAGGTTCTTCACCAGGGTGAGCAGATCCATGGCCGGAGCGGCCAGGATGGCGTCCTGGCCGCCGGTGATGCCCATGTCGATCTCTTTGCGCTCGGCCAGGGGCAGCAGATCCTCCAGCACGCGGCGATAGATCCACAAGGCCGAAACCGGCTCGGCCTCGGGCGGTGGCGCGGCGGGGTAGGGGGCGGTTTCGGCGCGCAGGCGGGCCAGGGTCAAAAGCTGGCCGATCAGCACCCGGCTGCGTTCGATGCCCCGGCGCAGCGGGATCAGGCGGTCGCGCGCCGCCTGCGGCATCTCGGCCTCGAGGCGTTCGGCCTGCAGCGACAGGGCGGTCAGCGGCGAGCGCAGCTCGTGGGCGGCATCGGCCACGAAACGGCGCTGATCGGCCATGGCCTGGGCGGTGCGCTCCAGCAGGCGGTTGATGGCCACCACGAAGGGGCGGATCTCCATCGGCAGGCCGGCCAGATCCAGCGGTGTCTGGTCCTGCTCGCTGCGGCGGTCGATGGCGGCGGCCAGGCGGATGATGGGGCGGAACATGCGGCGCACCAGCCGCACCACCAGCAGCAGCAGAATGGGGATCAGCCCCAGCAGCGGCATCACCGTGCGCAGGGCGCCGTCGCGGGCGATGAGATCGCGCAGGCCGGTTTCCTGGGCGATGGCGATGCGCCGTCCGTCGGGCAGGCGGTGGATCAGCAGGCGGAAGGCCTCGCCGCCGGCCTCGATGGTCTGCAGGCCGTCGGACAGGGTGGGCGAGAGCGGCAGCGGCGCCCCGGCATCGATATCGGCGTTGGCGGCGGGGCGGCCGGCGGCCGGCGGCGCCGCCTCGGCCAGCGGCTGCACGATGATGCGGGTTTCCTCGTTGCCGTCTTGCAGGCGCACGGGGCCGGGGCGCATCAGGCCCTGATCCAGCAGGGCCGCCACCTCGTGCAGCACATCGTCCTGCAGGGCATGGGCCTGGCCGTAGGCGGTGGAAAAGGAGATGGCGCCCGCCACCAGGGCCAGCAGCAGGATGGCCGCCGACAGCGACAGCGACAGGCGCAGGCTAAGGGAGCTGGTCATGGCGGGGCACCCTCCAGCCGGCGCCGCGCACATTGAGGATGGCGTCGCGCCCCAGCTTGCGGCGCAGGCTGTGGATCAGGAAATCCACGGCATTGCTTTCCACTTCCTCGCCCCAGCCGTAGATGCGGTCTTCCAGCTCGGCGCGCGACAGGATGGCGCCGGGGCGCTGCAGCAGGGCCTGCAGCAGGGCGAATTCCCGGTTCGACAGCAGCACCGGCGGCCCTTCCGGTCCCGTCGCCTCGCGGGTGGCGGGGTCGAGCGTCAGCAGGCCGTTGCCCAGCACCGGGGCGGCGCGGCCGTTGCGGCGCCGCGCCACCGCCCGCATGCGGGCCAGAAGCTCGGCCAGGATGAAGGGTTTCACCATATAATCGTCGGCGCCGCCGTCCAGGCCGCGCAGGCGGTCGTCCAGGCCGTCGCGCGCCGTCAGGATGATCACCGGCAGATCCAGGCCGCTGCGGCGCAGCCGGGCCAGCACCTGCTGCCCGTCCAGGCCGGGCAGGGTGAGATCCAGCAGCATCATGTCGTAGGGTTGGGTGTCGAGGGCGGCCAGGGCGGTGCCGCCGTCGGTCACCCAATCGGCGGCATAGGCGGCATCCTTCAGGGCGGCCTGCACCGCCTCGCCGATCATGGGGTCGTCCTCCACCAGCAGAACGCGCATGCCGCCCGCTTCCGCCCTAGTGAGAGGTTTCGGCGGCGCGCTGGCGGAACAGCAGCAGGCACAGGCCGATCAGGCCCAGCAGCGCCGCCGAGGCGGCGATGCGGCTTAAGGCCAGGCCGCCGGAGTCGACGGGCTTATCGAGGAAATCCCCCACCACGGCGCCCAGGGGGCGGGTGAGGATGAAGGCGGCCCAGAACAGCAGGGTGCGCGATACCGTGGTGAAGCGATAGGCCGCCACCAGCAGCAGCAGGGCGCCGGCGAACAGGGCGGCGCCGCCGGTATAGCCCAGCCCCACGGTGTCGGCGGTCCAGTCGCCCAGGGCGGTGCCCAGGGTCTGCGAGAACATGATGGTCACCCAATAGAACAGCTCGGCGCGGGCGGAGACCACGGTGCGCACGGAAATGCTGCCCATGGCGCGGTGCCACACCAACAGCGAGCCCAGCAGCAGGGCCAGCAGCAGCGACGAGCCGCCGGCATAGCCGATGCCCAGGGAGCGGTCGGCGAAATCGGCCAGGGTGGTGCCCACCGTGGTGGTGGCGATGATGGTGGCCCAGTAGATCAGCGGATGAAAGGCCTTGGCGCGGATCTGCACCAGCACCAGGGCCAGGAACAGCACGGCGAAAATGAGCGTGCCCGCCAGATAGCCGAAATTGAGGGTCATGGTCACGGCGTCGCCGCCGGTTTCACCCAGGGTGGTGGCGGCGATCTTGATGATCCAGAACACCAGGGTGATCTCGGGCACCTTGGTCAGGGCGGGTTTTTCGGTTTCGGTCATGAGGCGTTGATCCTGTCGACACGCGAAATAAGGAAGGCCGCACGGTTATACCCGGCCAGACTTAGCCGAGCCTGAGGGGCGGGGGATGCTTTATCCATATGGGGTTTGTGCGTTTTCGCAATAGACCCCCAGGCCTATATCCTGCATTTTAGAGATTGGTGATGGACCGACAAGGGGAAGAAATCCGTGAGCACCGAAACCCTGGATCTTACGGCCTTCAACGGCATGATCGATCAGCTTCTGGAGGGGGCCTATCTGTCGCTCCCCGCCGAAAACGGGCTTCTGGCCGATAAACTGCGCCAGTTGGCCGCAAAGCTGGAGCGGCGCTCCAGCTCGCTGCTGGCCCGTTCGGTGGATATGTCGGTGCATTTGAACGATTCGGTGACGCAGGCGGTGAACGCCCTGCGCAGCGTGCGCGAGATGAGCCAGCGCATGTCCAGCATTTCCGCCTCCACCGAGGAACTGGTGGCCACGGTGCAGGCCATCAGCCGCACCTCGGAACTGGCGGCCTCCAACGCCCGCTCGGTGCAGGAGATCTCCGACGACGGCGCCCGCAGCACCGAGGCGGTGGTGACCACCATGCGGGCCATCGTCAGCACCGTGGGCGATGCCGCCGACCGGGTTTCGCGCCTGACCGAGGCCTCGCAGGATATCGCCAGCAGCGTCAAGCAGATCGAACAGATCGCCGGGCAGACCAACATCCTGGCCCTGAACGCCACCATCGAGGCGGCGCGGGCCGGCGAGTTCGGCAAAGGCTTCGCCGTGGTGGCGCACGAGGTGAAAAATCTGGCCAATCAGACCGCCCAGGCCACCCGCGAGATCCGCGCCCGCATCGATACCCTGCGCAAGGAAACCGATGCCATCCTGGTGGGCATGGAAAAGGGCGCGCATACCGTCAACGATGGCGAGAAGGTGGTGCTGCAATCGGTGGAAAAGATGCAGACCGTCAGCCACGAGATCCGCGACGTCACCACCCTGATGCAGGAAATCGCCGATCATCTGGGCCAGCAGCGGGTGGCGGCCCAGGAGATTTCCGACCATCTGGAGGCGGCGGCCAGCCGTTCGGCCGACGACAGCAAGGCCATCAACACGGTGATCGACATTTCCAACAAGGCCAGCGGCCAGCTGGGCGAAATGCTGAACGAGATCAACCAGGTGCAGATGAAGAACGCCGTGGTGCTGCTGGCCAAGTCGGACCATATGATCTGGCGCCGCCGTCTGGCCGAGATGCTGGCCGAGAAAACCCAGGTCAACCCCGATGAACTGGCCAACCATCATCACTGCCGCCTGGGCAAGTGGTACGACGGCGTGACCGATCAGACCCTGCGCAACCACCCGGCCTTCCGCGCCCTGGCGGTGCCGCATGAAAAGGTGCACCAGCTGGGTATCGAGGCGGCGCGCCGTTTCAAGGACGGCGATTTCGACGGCGCGGTGGACTGCGTGACCGCCATCGAGGGCCCCTCGCAGGAGGTGCAGCACCTGCTCGACGATCTGGCCGCCGCCTTCAACTGACGGCGGCGGAGCCCGGCCAGCCGATACTGACCAGGCTGAGATCATCGGGCGGCTCGCCCGGCAGGAGGGCGGAAAAACGCTCCAGCACGGCGGTGGCCAGCCGATGGCCGCCGCCCTCTTGCCGCACCCAGTCCAGCAGGGTGTCCTCGGAGCAGACCAGGGCCTCGCCGGCCACGCTTTCCACCAGGGCGTCGCTGTAGATCAAAAGCTGGGTGCCGGGCTGGAACGGCGCCGTCCATTCCTCGAATTCCGGATGATCGAAGGCGCCCAGTGGCGGGCCTTCGCACTCCAGATAGCGCACGTTACCGCCGGTCACCAGCACCGGCTGCGGCGCGGCGGCGCTGGAAAAGGTCAGGCATTGCCGGTCGAGATCGATCTCGGCCACGAACACCGAGGCGAATTCCCCCGGCTTCAGCACCCGGCGCAATTCCGCGTTCAAAAGATCGAGCAGGCGGGCGGGCGAGGGCACCTGCCGGGGCAGGCGGCTGAGCAGCAGATGCAGGCGGAACACGTTGAAGGCGGCCAGGGTGCCGTGGCCGGTGAAATCGGCCATCAGCACGCAAAGCCGGCGCGGCCCGGTTTCCATCAGGGTCCAGAAATCGCCCCCCAGTTCCGACGAGGTTTCCATCAGTCCCTCGATGGACAGCCCGGTGCGGTCGGCGATCTGATCAATGGTCTGGGGGGTGGGGGTCAGGGCCAACTGGGCGCTGCGGGCCTGCTGCAGCTCGTCGTGCACGCGGTCCTGGAACAGGGTGAGCTTGTCCATGATCAGGCCCAGTTGCAGATGCACGCCGACGCGGGCGATCACCTCGGCATTGTTCAGCGGTTTCGAGATCACGTCGTTGCCGCCGGCGGCGAAGCAGGCGAAACGGTCGGACGGGCCGTCGAGGGCGGTAATGAAGATCACCGGCAGCTCCGACAGGCTGTAATGGCGGCGCAGGGTGCGGCAGGTGTCGTAGCCGTCCAGTTTCGGCATCATCACATCCAGCAGCACCAGATCGGGTTTGTCGCGCTCGATCATCTCCAGGGCCTGCTCGCCATCCTCGGCCTGCAGGATGCGGCCCACGCCCATGGCGGTCATCAGGGCCGTCAGCAGATCGCGGTTCAGCTTCTTATCGTCCACCACCAGCACGGCGGCCTGCTCCAGGCTGACCATGCTGGCCGGTTTCTGGCGTGGCCGGAAGGGGAAGGTGGCCACGGCGCGGCGGCCGTTCTCCTCCAGGCGGAAACTGTCCACCATGCCGGCGATGAAGTCCAGGCCGTGCGGCCGCACGGCATCGGCCTCCACCGCCTCGGTGGCGAAGCCGGCGCCTTGGTCCTCCACCGCCACCTCCAGCAGGCCATCGGCATAAAGCGCCGAGATGTGCAGCCGCCGGCGCATGCGCCTTTCGTCGGCCAGGGCGGCCTCCACAGTGTCTCCAAAGGCGTCGAGACCGGCTTCGTCGGCGGCCAGCGGCCCGGTAATGCCGAAATTGCCGTGCAGCAGGCCGTTGGAAATCAGCTCGTGCAGCACGAATTCCAGATCATCGGTGTCGGAGTCCGAGGACAGCAGCCGCTGCCGCAGGGCCTCGCAGAACAGTTTGGCCACATCGTTCCCATAGGCGGTGTCGGAGCGCAGCGACAGCCCCAGGCCGCCCTCGGCCAGATGGCGCTGAAAGCAGCCGCTGAAGGTTTGCGGCGGGCCGCCGGCGGTTTCCACGCCGCCGGCCCAGGGCTCTTTCAGGGCGTGGCGCAGGGCGGTTTCATCGAAGCGGTCGCGCACGGCGATGGGGGCCTGGCCCATGCCGGGCATCTGGCTGCGGGCCACCTGCCAGCCCTGCTGGTGGAAAAAGCGCTCCTGCGCGGGCGAGGGCTCGGTCAGGACCGCAACGATGTTCATACCGTCTGTACTCCTAAAAAAATGGTTCATCACGGAATTCCGGGGAAGGCCGCTCTGATCTTGAGGAAGAAGTAGGCGTCGTCGCGGTAGCCGTAGGCCATGCGCTTGATGACCTTGATGCGGTTGTTGATGCCTTCGAGGATGCTGGTG